>Ga0315339_1000160_pt1 | contig 103386 bp, 99 predicted proteins | sample ASW17metaG_FD_204514 | JGI IMG/M metagenome (GOLD analysis project Ga0315339, IMG submission 204514) | Ammonia-oxidizing marine archaeal communities from Pacific Ocean, United States - ASW #17 | ecosystem: Environmental > Aquatic > Marine > Oceanic | place: USA: California | collected 2016-12-05
ATGAAAAAACTACTCTTACTCTTAATAATGATTCCTTTGTTAGTTCATAGCAAAAATTTTTTTATTAATGATCAAGGCTTAAAGGTAGAGTACTCAAAGCCATCCCTTTCATGTTTCTATGATAAAGAAGCTTATGAAGGTTATCTAAATACTTGCTTAATGTTACCTAATTATGAAACGTGTGGACAAGCAAAATATGAAATGCATATTTGTGGTGATAAGAATAAGGTCAAGCAACTAGAAAAAAAATCAAAATAATCCACTTGATTGGCTTACTTTGATAGCAGTAGATGTCTTAGTGCTATATTTCGTACTTACTGCTAATAAGTGCATACTGATAATTAGTTTACTAATTGGAGGTTTCAAGATGACAACAACTGCAGGCAGCAACGATTACAATGCAATAAATAATTTACTAACATCACATTATCTAAAAGGAGCAATTTCAGGAAAAGGCATAGAAATGAAGCCTACATTTCATAATGACGCTTCTTGGTACGGCTATGTTGGGCCAGATTTGATTGCGGGACCAATTCAAACTTTATATGATTGGCATGATGGTAATGGCGCAGCTACAGATTTAGTTTATAACATATCGAAAATAGATATAGTTGGCACGATAGCGAATGTGAGAATCGAGCTTGATAATTGGAAAGGTTCTCGCTTCACTGACTTTCTTAATCTGCTAAAGATTGATGGTAAGTGGCAGGTGATGAATAAGGTTTTTTATTTACACCCATAAAAACTACTCCTACTATTACTTTTTATAACCTAATCTGGTAATAGTATCGTTAAATCTCTAAATTTTATTAGTTAACGTTTTTCTACTTTATCTAATAATTTTTGGACAATTTTTTGACTCGTGAATGGAAATAAACTAGGAATCAGTGAATGAATAATTGAGGTAATACCAGCATATATTAGCAACCAGCCAGCAATAAAAGCAAAAATAAAATGCCCAATATATGTTTTGCCTGATTCATTTAAGTGTTGTTTAAACATAAAGTTTCCTTTGCTCAAGATTTATATTTTATAATCGATTTTTATACCACATTTTTTTTCATAAGTTTGATAGAGAGTAATAGACTCAATTATAAATAGGGAGTTGATTAATGCCAAAAAATAATAATAAAGATTTAGATACAATCCTTCCTATACTTCCTGAAATTTCTTTAGATGCAAGTATGAATTTTTCTACTCCAGTTTATTGGGGGGTTCAGGATAAGGATAGAAAACAATTTGATAAGTTAATGGCTGAAGCTAAATCTCTTGTAACCCCAGGATTTTTTTTTGGTGATAATTTATTCACATGGGCCAGAAATAATTCCTTTCTTGAAGATATTCCATTTAAAAAGGCCTGGGAAGCTAATTTAGCGAACGCGTCAGATAGCGCGATTATCTGGAGAAGATATATTCTAGCCTGTTCGGCATATCACTGTCTTCATCTCTCTGGAGATTTTACTGAATTTGGCGTATACACTGGTACAGGTATCAAAACTGTTTTAGATTACTTAGGTGGTACTAAATTCCCTAAAACTTTTTGGGGTTATGATACTTTTGATAGTAACCCTGTTGAGGGACATGAATTTTCAGAACAAAAGGAAGGTTTTTTTGAAAAAGTTCAGACACGATTCCAAGATTACCCTCAAGTAAAATTAATTAAGGGGTTTGTCCCAGATTCCTTTGAGCTAGGAGTTCCTGATTCTATAGCTTATATGCATATTGATTTAAATAATTATAAAGGTGAGATTGCTGTACTTGATTCATTATTTGAGCGAGTTGTCATTGGGGGAATTATAATTTTAGATGATTACGAATGGTCCGGGTTTTATAGAGAACAAAAGCAAAAAGAGGACCAGTGGTTTGATAAAAGAGGGTACAGGATTTTCCCATTACCTACCGGACAGGGTTTAATTATTAAAAGATAATTTTTTTGATTCTTCAGATTTGATCACTGGACAAATTTTTCAGGATTTATATTTATAATTAATTTTAATAAATCCTACTATTACAAATCTTTACACACGTTTACATTCCTCTTGCTACTTATGATCGTTAATTTAATATTAATTTCTTGTAATACGAATGATTCTCATTTAGAATAATAAATGATTCTCATTTGCATATAGAAAAAGTATATTAAGAAAAAAAAGATTGAGGAAAAAGAATTTGAATACTAAAGATAATATTGGTACAGAAATATCCAAAACAGGCATCCTAATGGATTTAGATACATCTGAGTTAATGGTAATCTGGTCTTTAAGGCATTGTGTATCATGCTCTATCACAGGTGAAGATCCAAAAGATTTATTTAAATTATGTTTTGAACAACATCAACTTCCAGATATTTCAGCATTAATTGAGGAGGTCGTATATGGAATAGGAGAGGGAACTGATGATAAAGGGCCAATTGGGGCAGAATTATGTGATCACGTTCATTACGGAGAATTTAAGGTATTAGAAGCACTATATAAACTTCAAAATGATAAATATGAAGATGCAAATTCTTCCCTACATGATTATCTAAAGCCAAATCAAGCTAGAAGCACTTATAAAATATTAAATGCATTTGCAGCAATTTTAGAGAGAGTAAATTTAATAATACCTCCTAGAAAACAATATAGTTCAGATCGATATACCCATTAAAAAAGGATAGAAATTAAATATGAAGAATAGAAACCCAAGAAATGCACCAAAAAATAAATTATCAAGGCAAATGGGTGAAAATATATGGGGTAAAGAGAATTGTCCAACAAACACTCGAACATATGGTCCTGGTCAGCATGGACCTCGGGGTGTTAGAAGAAGAAGTGACTATGGGGTTCAGCTCAGAGAAAAACAAAAGTTAAAAGGCTATTATGGAAATATTGGAGAGAAGCAGTTTAGAAATATTTTTAAAGAAGCTTTTTCACAGAAGGGGGATACCAGTGAAAATCTTCTGATTCTTCTTGAGTCAAGATTAGATGCAATTATTTATAGATCTAATATTGTACCAACTGTTTTTGCTGCAAGACAATTTGTAAGTCATAAGCATCTAACAGTAAATGGAGTAGTTGTTAATATTCCATCTTATAGGTGTAAGCCTGGAGATATAATTGAAGTTAGAGAGAAAAGTAGGTCTATACCATTAGTTGTTGAATCTATCCAGAAGATGAACAGGGATTTGCCTGAGTACATTACATTAGAGCCAAAAGAATTTAAGGTGTGTTATGTTAGGTACCCTGATTCAGATGAAATTCCCTATGCAACAATCATGAGTCCTACCTCAGTAGTTGAATTTTATAGCCGTTAATTTAATTTTATAAATTTCTTTAATTTGAAAGAACTTCTTGATGCTCAAGATTGTCAACTGTACATAAGCAAATCTATTTATAATTTTTGGATTCTTTTTAATATGATAAGGAGAAGTAACAGTATGAAAAATATAAAAGCATTACTAGTAATGGCACTAATTTTTTCAATTGGCAATGTTTTTGCAAAAGATCATCAAGTCAAAATGCTAAACGGAAGTGCTCCAAATATCTTTGTATTTGAACCTGCTGTTGTTAAGGTGATGAAAGGTGATACTGTTACCTGGACAGGAGATGCAATGCATAATTCAGCCTCTATTAAAGAAATGCTTCCAAAAGGTGCTAAGCCCTGGGTTGGTAAGTTAACTAAAAAGGCTGGAGAAGAATCTATCTCAGTAAAATTCGATACAGATGGAGTGTATGGATATAATTGTACTCCTCATGCTATGTTTGGAATGGTTGGTTTAGTTGTAGTTGGTGATCCAAACTCCAATCTTAAAGATGCAAAAGCGGCGGCAATAAAGTTAGAGAAAAAATTTGCTGCGGGTAAGGGAAGATTTACTAAATATTTATCAGAAGTTAAATAATATATTAATGGATCCAATATACAGCCCGATAACAAGTCATCATACTGTTTTACAGGTTGATAATGTATCGGGCATTACTAATTTTTCAATACCTATATTAGCTTTAATAATCATTATTTTGCTAGGTTTTATAATATATATTATTAAAAAAAAATAATGAAAAATTTAGTATAACGATAAACTATTTTATTTAGTTAGTCCTTAAATGCCCTATTAAAAAACTACTACTCTTTTAATGAAAAAAATAATTATAATTATAATGCTCATGACAAATCATATACATGCTGATTCAAAAAAAGAAGATTATTTGCAGACAGCTTATTTGGCTGGTGGTTGTTATTGGGGACTTGAGGAACTAATAAGACAAATTCCTGGCGTTTTGTATACTAAGGTCGGTTTTTCTGGTGGCCATATAAAAAATGTATCTTATAAGGAAGTGACTAAGGGAGATACTGGTCATGCAGAAAGCATAGAGGTTAAATTTGATAGTAGAGAGCTCCGGTATGAAGATCTGCTTTATAATTTTTTTAAAATGCATGATCCCACAACCGTTAATCAGCAGGGTAATGATATAGGAACTCAATACAGATCCTCTATTTTCTATATAAATGAGCAACAAGAAGATATCGCATTAAAAACGATTGATATTGTTAATAAATCAAACAAATGGGAGAATCTAGTTGTAACTGAGGTTATTGCTTTTACTAACTTTTTTCCTGCTGAAGAATCTCACCAAAAATATATTCTAAAAAATCCAGATGGTTACAGTTGCCACTTTGTAAGAAAATTTGATTTTACAAAGTAGTTGTTTTATTTGCTAATTGAATCTCGTGTCGAGGCAAATATCTTAATCGCTTTATCTAGATCTTCCTTGGTATGTGCTGCTGATATCTGTGTGCGAATCCTCGCTTTTCCCTTAGGGACAACTGGAAAAAAGAAACCAACCGCATAAATTCCCTGTTCAAGTAATTTCTGACTCATTTCTTGTGCAATATTTGCATCTCCTAACATTACAGGAACAATAGGGTGGTCACCTTCGTCTACTGCAAATCCAGCTTCTTTCATACCTTTGCGAAAGTAATGAGTGTTTTCTTCGAGTCGATCACGAAGATCGGTCGATTCTGTCAGCATATCAATAGCCTCAAGCGTTGCTGCACATATACTTGGGGCTAAAGTATTGGAAAAAAGATAAGGTCGTGACCGTTGTCTTAAAAGATCTATGATTTCCTTCCGGCCTGATGTAAAACCACCTGAAGCTCCACCTAGCGCCTTACCAAAAGTACTTGTAATAATGTCAACTCTATCTACAACATTACAATATTCATGAACACCTCTACCTGTTTTACCCATGAAACCTGTGGCATGACAGTCATCATGATGTACCATTGCATCATATTCATCTGCTAGGTCACAAATTTTATCAAGTTGGGCAATACTTCCGTCCATAGAAAAGACACCGTCTGTTGTAATTATAATTCTCCTAGCTCCATTTTCTTTTGCTTCGATTAACTTAAGTTTCAAGTCATTCATGTCATTGTTCTTATATCGGTAGCGTTGTGCTTTTGATAATCTTATTCCATCAATAATAGATGCATGATTAAGTTCGTCGGAAATTACCGCATCCTCTTTATTGAGGAGAGTTTCAAAAAGCCCTCCATTTGCATCAAAGCAAGCCGCATAGAGAATCGTATCCTCCATCCCAAGAAATTCACTAACTTTTTTTTCAAGTGTCTTATGTATGGTTTGAGTTCCGCAAATGAATCGTACTGAAGCTAGACCAAAGCCCCATTGATCTAAACCTTTTTTAGCGGCATCAATAATACGAGTATTATTTGCTAATCCAAGATAGTTATTGGCACACATATTAAGTACTTTACGACCATCATTTAGCGTAATTATATTATTTTGGTCTGAATTAATATATCGTTCAGTCTTCCATAAACCAGACGATTTAATTTCTTCAAGGTCCTCAGTTAAACCTTGTCTTGTTTTCTTTATGCTCATTTAATATCCTTAAATTTATATCCAGTTTAGGATGACTTTGCCTGATTTACCAGATCGCATGATATCAAATCCTTCTTGGAAATCTTGATAGCTGAATCGATGAGTAATCATTTTTTCAAGCGGAAGTCCACTTTGTACCATCATAGAACCTTTGTACCAAGTCTCGAAGATTTCACGTCCGTAAATACCTTTTATTGTTAGCCCCTTGAATACAACCATATCCCAGTCAATACCTGAGCCTGATGGCATAATTGCTAACATTGCAATTTGTCCACCATTGATCATGTTGTCTAGCATGTCGCTAAATGCTTTGGGAGAACCTGACATCTCCATGCCAACATCAAATCCCTCATAAATACCTAGTGAATTCATTAGGTCTTTACTTATTGTTTCTTTTGACACATTAATAGTTATAATATTAGGCAGTATTTTCTTTATCAGATTAAGTCTGTATTCATTAATATCTGTAATTACAATATTTCTAGCCCCGGCATGGTGGGCTACCAAAGCAGCCATCATACCAATAGGACCGGCACCTGTAATAAGAACATCCTCTCCGACCATTCTGAATGATAGGGCGGTATGAACAGCATTTCCATAAGGATCAAATATTGAAAGTAGATCAGTTGAAATAGGCCGACTTGGTTTAAAAATATTTTTAGCTGGGACTGAAAGATATTCTGCAAAAGCTCCAGTACGGTTGACTCCAACACCTATAGTATTTGGACATAGATGAATTTTCCCACCTAAGCAATTTCTACATCGACCACATGTTATATGACCTTCACCAGAAACAATATCACCCACCTTAAGATCAGTGACATTAGATCCTAATTCAATAATTTCTCCTGCATATTCATGACCAGTAATCATTGGTACTGGGATTGTTTTTTGAGCCCATTCGTCCCAGTTATAGATATGAATATCAGTTCCACATATTGCCGTCTTGTGAATCTTAACCAATACGTCATTATTGCCAACTTCAGGTTCTGGCATATCCTCTAACCATAAACCTTCTTTTGCATGTCTTTTTACTAATGACTTCATAAATGCCTTTTAAAATATAATTTAATCTATAATTATATGATGAATTCCTTATTTAGTATCGTTGGATTGCTAATAGCAGCCATTTTTCTTCTTTATTACTATCGTTCGGTGTTTAAAACCGTTAAAAAAGACCCTAAAGGGTCAACAATGATGGCAATTAGTATAATTTTTATGATGATTCTTTTCTATTATTTTTTTAAAAGCAGAGGTTTTTAAATGGGGCTAGTAATTTTATTTTAAGAGGTATAAAGTGAAATTGTAAACATTAAAAAGGAGGTCACCCGATACAGTTCATTCAATTTAAGACTACAACCATTTATTAACATTAATTATTTTAATAGGGAGCCGTATGGACTTAAAGCAGCTGATCACAAGACACCAAGAACTTGAAAAAATTATTGATTCTGGTTACAAAAACTATATACCAGATGAGCGCCTTAGGCGATTTAAAAAGGAAAAATTAAGGATAAAACAGATCCTGGATAAAGAAGGTGAAACCCACCACTGAATAAAAAAACCGGCTTAGGCCGGTTTTTTTATTGGTTTTAACTGTTATCAGTTAAAATATGTTTTCTTATAATTATCTTCATTAATACTTTTATGATTCGTTTTTTATTAGGTGTACTTCTAGGTGTAATAATTGGAGCTTCAATTGCTGCAAAGCTTCCTAATATTGAATTTGACTATTTTGAGCAAAAGGCAGACCAAATAATTGAGGAAAAAATCCAGCAGCAAACTGAAGATATAAAAGATCAGATAAAAAATGAAACAGAAGAATCAAAAAATACACTCAAAGAATTTTTGGAAAATATTTAATGAAAAGATCTAAGCTAGATAAGAAAATAGCGATTATTGGCTTAGGTTATGTTGGTCTTCCCTTGGCTGTTGAGTTTAGTAGGCAAAGAAAGGTTGTTGGTTTTGATATCGACTATAAAAGGATACAAGAGTTACAAAATGCTATTGATAACAGTAAAGAAGTTTCTACTCACGAATTAAAAAACTCAAAGAATATCTTATTTTCAAATAATTTAATTGATATTAAGGACTGCACTATTTTTATTGTTACTGTGCAAACTCCAGTCCATATTGATAAAGGCCCAAATTTAACCCCATTAATCAATGCAAGTGAGATGTTGGGAGAAATTTTAAAGCCTGGTGATTTAGTGATATATGAATCTACGGTTTATCCTGGAGCTACTGAGGAGATATGTGTCCCTACCCTAGAAAAATCATCGGGTCTAATTTTTAATAAGGATTTTTACTGCGGATATTCACCGGAGCGAATTAATCCTGGTGATAAGGAAAGACATGTATCAACCATTAAGAAAGTCACTTCAGGGTCTACAGATTATATTGCTAAAGAGGTAGATAATTTATACAAAGAAATCATTACCGCTGGAACACACTTAGCAGAATCTATTAAGGTAGCTGAAGCATCAAAAGTTATTGAGAATACCCAAAGAGATTTAAATATAGCGCTCATTAATGAGCTCTCAATAATCTTTAATAAACTTGATATTGATACACAGTCTGTCTTAAATGCAGCTGAATCTAAATGGAATTTTCTTCCATTTAGACCAGGTTTAGTCGGCGGACATTGTATTGGTGTCGACCCGTATTATTTGATACATAAATCTAAGGAAGTAGGCTATACCCCAGAGTTAATACTTTCTGGTCGAAAGATTAATGAGTATATGGGTCAACACATAACTAACCGGGTTGTTGATTTAATGAATAATAAAGGTATTGCTTTGGTAGGTGCAAATATTTTAATTATGGGATTCACCTTTAAAGAAAATTGTCCAGATATAAGAAATACGCGGGTAATAGATGTCTATAAAAATTTTAAGGATTTAGGTTGCGAAGTTGATATATATGACCCTTGGGTGGATTCTTTAGATGTTAAAAAAGATTACAATATTGATGTATTAAATGATCTAGAAAAAAGTAAATATGATGTCATCATAATGGCTGTTGCCCATGAAAAATTTAAACAATATTCACTTATAAAACTCAAGGAATTTGCTAAAAAATCTTATATATTATTTGATGTTAAATATTTGTTAGACAAGGATCAAGTTGATGGTAGATTATAATAATAATATGAAAGATACTATTAAAAGAAATCTTAATGAACACAAAGAAGTTTTTGATCAATTAGATAGCTTGGAGTCTCAGATCACTAATGTAGCCAGTCTATTGATTGAAGCCTTAGATAATGGCAAAACTATTTTTTGGTGCGGTAATGGAGGAAGCGCATCTGACTCTCAGCATCTTGCAGGTGAGCTCATAGGGCGTTTTAAGGGAAATAGAAAGCCTTTAAAATCTATTGCACTTAATTCTGATTCTGCTGTGATGACTTGTATTGTCAATGATTATGGTTATGAAAGCATTTTTTCACGACAGATTGAAGCTCTTGGAGTTGAAGGAGATATTCTTATAGGGATATCAACATCGGGACAAAGTGAGAATGTAAATAATGCGCTTAGAATTGCTAATAAAAAAAAATTACATACCATAGGTTTTCTTGGTAAAGAAGGGGGCACTGCAATGAAGATAGCAGCGCACACGATACTTGTCCCCTCAAAATCGACCGCTCGAATTCAAGAAATGCATATCACCATAGGTCATATTCTTTGTGAGTTGATCGAGGAAGGTTTAGGAATTAATTCATGACAATTTTAGTTACTGGAGCTGCTGGTTTTATTGGTTCTAATTTTGTACTAGATTGGTTTGAGCAAAATGATGAACATATAGTTTCATTAGATAAATTGACCTATGCTGGTAACCTTGAAAATTTGCAACCATTGGAAAACAATGAAAACCATATTTTTGTAAGAGGAGATATAGCCGACGAAAAACTAATAACCTCTATTTTAAATGAATATCAGCCTAGAGCGATAATAAATTTTGCAGCTGAAAGTCACGTAGATAGATCAATTCATGGGCCGAAAGATTTTATTACTACCAATATTGTTGGAACCTATACTCTGCTAGAGATGGTCCGAAACTATTGGTATAATTTAGACGGGCAACCCAAAAAAAAATTCAAATTTCTGCATGTGTCAACAGATGAAGTCTATGGTTCACTAGATAGTAATGACCCACCATTTTCTGAGACGAACGCATATGCTCCCAGTAGTCCTTATAGTGCATCTAAGGCAGCGAGCGATCATTTAATTAGAGCTTGGCATGAGACTTACGGGTTACCCGTTATTACTACAAATTGCTCTAATAATTATGGTCCATATCACTTTCCTGAAAAACTAATACCTCTATGTATCCTAAATGCCTTAAATGGAGAATTGCTTCCTATTTATGGTGATGGCTTACAGGTGCGCGATTGGTTATATGTTAAGGATCATTGCACTGCGATTCGGCTAGTATTGGAAGAAGCTCGCATCGGCGAAACTTATAATATTGGAGGCAGGAATGAGAAGGCTAATATCGATGTGGTACGAGCTTTATGCAGTATTTTAGATGAACTTCAGCCTAAAAAAGATGGATCAAAATACGCCACTCAAATTACATATGTTAAGGATCGCCCTGGCCATGATAAGCGTTATGCAATTGATGCAACTAAGCTAGAATCAGAACTCGGTTGGATGCCACAAGAGACCTTTGAGTCTGGTATTCGCAAGACGGTAGAGTGGTATCTTAGTCACCAAGACTGGGTAAGTCGTGTCCAGTCAGGTGAATATCAGCGCTGGATTGATAAGCAGTACCAATGAAAATTCTTATTACAGGAACTAATGGTCAGGTTGGACATGCATTGGTTGGTGTATTAGGTAAGTACGAAGTAATTTCAGTTAATCGTCAGCAATGCGACCTTATAAATCTTGATCAAATCGAGTACATGATTGACTCTTACCAGCCAGATTTAATTATTAACCCTGCAGCATATACTAACGTTGACTCTGCTGAAGATGAGGCTGAATTAGCTTTTAGAATTAACGCAGATGCACCAAAACTAATGGCAAAGAAAGCACGTGAATATAATATTCCATTTATTCATTTTTCCACTGACTTCGTCTTTGATGGTAAAAAAAAAGGTTCTTATAGCGAAGGAGATTTTACTAACCCATTAGGAGTTTATGGTGCATCAAAGCTGGCAGGTGAAGAGTTTATTCAGGAAGTAGGAGGGCAAGCTTACATTTTTAGAACGAGCTGGGTATATTCTAAGATTGGAAGTAACTTTTACTCAACTATGATGCGTTTGAGCCAGGAAAAAAATGAAATAAAGGTAGTCTCAGATCAAATTGGAGTACCTACATCGTCAGTTTTTATTGCAGCACAAATACAGAAAATTATCCCTAAATTAAATCAAGCTCAACCAGGTATTTTTCATCTCGTACCAAATGGTAATTGTTCCTGGTATGAGTTTGCTAAAGAGATTATTGTTAAAACTAATCCAGTGTTCGATATAAATAAAATCTATCCAATTAAAGCAGAACAATATCCTAGTAAAGCCAAGCGACCGCTCAATAGCATCTTAGAGAACATCCGTATCAAGAAGGCATTCATGCTAGAATTTGAAGATTGGCAATCAGAATTAAAAAAAATATGAAACGCAAAGGCATTATTATGGCAGGCGGTTCAGGGACCAGGCTTTACCCTGTAACTAATGTTATTTCTAAACAGTTGCTTCCGGTTTACGATAAACCGATGATTTATTATCCTCTTACAACTCTCATGTTAGCGGGTATCCGTGAAATTCTAATTATTTCAACTCCGCAGGATTTGCCTTTATATAAATCTTTACTTGGAGATGGTAATAAGTGGGGAATAAAACTAAGCTATCAAGAGCAACTGAAGCCTGATGGTTTAGCACAAGCTCTTGTCCTAGGAGAAAAATTCATTGGAGAAGATTTACCTACTTTAATTTTAGGCGATAATATTTTTTATGGTCATGATATGGACACACTTCTAAAATCAGCCTCACAAAGAAAGCAAGGTGCGACTATATTTACATATCACGTAAGCGATCCCGAGCGTTATGGGGTTGCAGAATTTGATGGCAATAATCATGTTAAGTCTTTAGAAGAGAAGCCACATAATCCAAAATCTAACTTTGCCGTCACTGGACTATACTTTTACGATAATCAAGCGGTAGAATTTGCAAGAAGTTTAAAGCCATCAGAACGTGGTGAATTAGAAATTACTGACCTGAATAAAAAATATTTAGAACAAGGCAATTTGTATACAGAGCGAATGGATCGTGGTTATGCTTGGCTTGATACAGGTACCCATGACTCCTTACTTGAGGCTGGTCAATTCATTGCTACTATTGAAAATCGACAAGGACTTAAAGTAGCATGTCCTGAAGAGATTGCCTTTAGAAAAAAATGGATTACTAGGTCTGATCTTGAAGAATTAGCGAAGCCATTAATAAAAAACCAGTATGGTAAGTATTTATTAAAACTATTAGAGCAGTTATGAAAGTCACCCCATTAAAAATTCCAGACGTTAAGCTCATAGAGCCGAACTTATTTGAAGACCAGAGGGGTTCATTTTTTGAATCTTTTAATCAAAAAAAATTTAATGAGTTTGTGGAGGCTGATATTAGTTTTGTGCAAGATAACCAATCTAAATCTACAGAGGGAGTATTGCGCGGTCTTCATTGTCAGAGGCGCCCATATGCGCAGGGTAAGCTCGTTAGAGTATTGATTGGAGAAATATTCGATGTTGCAGTTGACCTTAGAAATCAATCTAAAACCTTTGGTCAATGGTTAGGTTTGGCTCTTAGCGAACAAAATAATAAGCAGTTATGGATTCCTGAAGGATTTGCTCATGGATTTATCGTTACTAGCAAGGAAGCTGTCGTATCTTATAAGGTTACCGAATATTACAACAAGGATCACGAAATTGTAATAAATTATAATGATAAGGAGTTAGGTATTGATTGGCCGCATACGAAAAAAAAAGAACTTTCTCAAAAAGATAGTGCAGGTCTGTCACTAAATGATTTTAGGAAGTTGTAGTTTTATTATGAAAAGATTAATTAGGAAATGAAAAAATTTAATATTATCGTTGTTGGATTAGGTTATGTGGGTCTAAGCAATGCAGTTCTCTTAGCTCAACATAATAATGTGCTTGCAATAGATGTTGATGAAGAGAGACTTCAATTAATAGCTAAAAAAAAGTCACCTATTCATGATGATTTGATATCTGAATATTTAGCTACTAAATCGTTATTTATTAATACTGCATTGGCATGCAATACCTCATATAGTGATGCTGATTATGTAATAATTTCAACTCCAACCAATTATGATGAAATAACAAATTGCTTTGATACTCAATCAGTTGAAAGTGTAATTAGTAATATTATAAATGATGGTAGTAAAGCTATTATAGTAATAAAGTCGACAGTTCCTGTTGGGTTTACAGAAAGGATGAAGAAAAAATTTAAATACAAAAATATTATTTTTTCTCCAGAGTTCCTAAGAGAAGGAAGAGCATTGTATGATAATTTATATCCATCTCGTATCGTGATCGGAGGTAAAAGTCAGGAATGTAAAGTGTTTGCTGATCTATTAAAATTTGGTGCGGTAAAAGATGATATTCCAACTTTTCATATAAGTTCAACAGAAGCAGAAGCATCAAAGCTTTTTGCAAATGCATATCTAGCAATGAGGGTAGTTTTTTTTAATGAGCTAGATTCATATTCATCAATTCATGACCTTGATTCAAAAAGTATTATTGAGTCAATAGGATCTGACCCTAGAATAGGCAATGATTATAATAATCCATCATTTGGTTATGGAGGCTACTGTCTTCCTAAAGATGTTAAGCAACTGCGTGCCAATTATAAAGACGTACCTAATGTATTAATAAGCTCACTTGTTGAAGCTAATTCAACCCGAAAAGATTTTATTGCGGAATCTATTATTAATAAAAATCCAAAGGTTGTAGGGGTTTATCGTTTAATTATGAAGTCTGGATCAGATAATTTTAGGGAATCTTCTATTCAGGGGATTATGAAAAGAATAAAATCTAAGGGGATAAAAGTAGTTATCTATGAGCCTTTACTTGATACGTCAGAATTCTTTTATTCAACAGTTATTAAGGACCTTGGGGTATTTAAGGGTATGAGTGACATAATAGTGACTAATAGAATGACAAATGAACTTGATGATGTTGCAAGCAAGGTTTTTACTAGAGATATATTTCATGCTGACTAAGTTGATTTAATAATTTTTATAAAGAGAGATCAAATTAAGTGATAATTTTAGTAACAGGTTCTGCCGGCTTTATAGGTTCTGCTGTATCTATTAAGTTATTAGATAGAGGTGATACTGTAATTGGCATTGATAATCATAATAATTACTATGATCCTGCATTAAAGGAGGCACGTCTAAAGCGCCATATCAATCATCCTAATTATACTCATATCCGTATGAATTTAGAGAACCGTGATTCAATAGCAAAGCTTTTTAAGGAAAATAATTTCGATGCTGTTATAAATCTTGCAGCTCAGGCGGGCGTAAGATATTCACTGGAAAACCCAATGTCGTACATAGACTCAAACCTTATTGGCTTTACAAATATTCTAGAGGGCTGCAGGCATTCTGATGTCGGGCATCTTGTTTATGCTTCATCTAGCTCTGTTTATGGATTAAATTCTCAACAACCCTTTTCTACTCATAACTCTAGTGATCACCCAATAAGTCTTTATGCGGCAACAAAAAAAGCAAATGAGTTAATGGCGCATTCATATTCTCATCTTTATAATTTGCCAACAACAGGTTTACGATTTTTTACAGTTTATGGTCCGTATGATAGACCTGACATGGCTCTTCAGAAATTTACTAGGGCCATTATGAATAATGAGACGATTAAAATATATAATTACGGAAAACATAGGCGGGACTTTACTTATATTGATGACGTTGTAACTGGAGTTATTAAAGTATTAGATCGACCAGCAACATCAAATAAAAATTGGAGTAATAATAATCCAGATCCAGCTACATCATCGGCTAAATACCGTATATATAATTTAGGTAATAATAGCCCAGTGGAGCTTATGGATTACATCAAAGCATTAGAGTCTTCATTAGGTAAAGTTGCAAAAAAAGATCTACTTCCAATGCAGCCAGGAGATGTTCTTGATACTTTCGCTGACGTTGATGATTTAGTAAAAGATTTTTTCTTTAAGCCTCAGGTTACTATTTCTCAGGGAATTGAAAATTTTGTAAAATGGTATTCGAATTACTACCATGATTAGTCCTTACAACATTCCTTTAAATCCTTTTATAAGCTCTCTGTCTATTAATGTTTTATTAGTTTTTTTTCCAAGAAAATAAAAAGCTGATGCGGCGTCATATGATCCAGGTTTATCAATCAAGTAATAATCAAAGTATTTTAGAAAAAAAGAAGTTAGGTGAGCAAAAGCTGTAAGAAAAAATACAATTTTTCTTGAGGAAGAAAAACTTTTAATGAAGTGAGTATAGGACCAAGCTAGCACTGTTCCTGGCCCCATAAGTGGAGCATGCTCTATTTCTTCAAAATTCCTGAATAATCTGCGGTGACCAAGATGAGTAAATCTTGTGAAGTCGTATTGCTTCATATGTACCTGCTGCATAAAGGGAGTCTCAGCATATACAATTGCTGATGGTTTAAGTACTCTAAAGATTTCATCAACACAACATTGTGGATCTAATACGTGCTCAAGTACAGCTTGCACTACGACACAGTCAAAAGTTTCGTCTTCGAATGGAATATTGTGACCGTCAGCAATTATTTTCGTATGTGACCCAAAAGATACATCCATACCGATAGTTTCAAAAGAGGGGTTGTTATATAGGGCTTCCATACCCTCGCCGGGAATACTTCCACCAACAACTAGGATTTTTGCATTTTTTGGGAGAATAGTAGAAATTTTTTGATAATTTTTTTTAGCCTTTATATTTAAACCAATACTAGGGGAAAATTTTTTAATAAAGTTATAAAGTTTATTTGGTTTAAGTTTCCATGTTGTATCTAATTTTTTTTGAAAATCTTCAATTGAGAAAATACTCTTATTATTAGAAATTATGATTGGTATTCCATCAACAATGGGATAAAAAATTGATCTGTTATCAGCATTATAGAATCCACTTACTTCTTCTAGCAACTTTCCATTAGTTTCAGGGCAAATTAGCTTTTCTTTTATTTCGTTTGATATATGCACTTCTATCCTCATTTTTTATATTATATCTTCCTCTATTCTACCTTTTTTTGAGTATGCGTTCAATTATTGAACAATTATGTGTTCAATTATTGAACAATAATATATACTAGTTAAATATTAAGTTAGGAATAAAAAAATAATGGTTAAGAATTTATTTCAAATACTAAAAATACTAGAGAAGGATTCTAATTTCACTCAAAGAAAACTATCAAGTACATTAGGTATTAGTCTTGGAAAGATTAATTATTGTATGAAGAAGCTTATTGAGAAGGGCCTTATTAAGGCTAATAACTTTAGAAATCATAACAATAAAATACAGTATTCCTATCTACTAACACCCAAAGGAATAGAAGAAAAGGCAAGGCTTACCCTAGAATTTATTAAAATTAAGACTGAGGAATACAATGCTTTAGAAGAAGAGATTAGGACATTAAAAGAAGATGCCATAAATGAGAAAAAGAAGGATTAATTGTGAAGGATATGATTTTAACTTTTTTATCTTTCTTGCTGAATATTATGAAAATTCAAAAGGCAATGACAGTTAGATGATTAATAGTATCGATTTAAAAATAGTGCCAATTATTCTTTGTGGTGGGCAGGGTAAACGGCTATGGCCTTTATCAAGACCAGAAAATCCTAAGCAATACCTGCCCCTAATAAGCGAAAATTCTATGTTACAAGAAACAATATTACGCCTAAAAGAGCTTCCAAATCTTGAGAGTCCAGTTATTGTATGTAATTCTGAACATAGATTTTTGGTGGCGGAGCAGTTTAAGGAAATTAATATAGATGAGCCAGCAATACTTTTAGAGCCTCTTGGAAGAAATACTGCACCTGCTATATCTGCTGCTGCTTTTCATGTTCTTGATCTCCATACAAATGCATTACTATTAGTTTTACCTGCAGATCATTATATTGATGACATAGATAGTTTTTATGAGGCGATAAATACAGCAAAAAATAATGCTTTGAATAATAAATTAGTAACCTTTGGTGTAAAACCAAAGGACGCTAATACAGAATACGGTTATATTAAATCTAAGGATCAATTTAATGATGGGGCTTATAGCATTGATAAGTTTACAGAAAAACCAAATTTTAAAACCGCTCAATCATTTTTAAAGCAAGGAAAGTATTTATGGAATAGTGGAATGTTTATGTTTAAGGCAGATATTCTAATAAATGAACTTACTAAATATTCCTCTATTATTACTAGGGCAACAAAAATTTCAGTCGCTAATGCATTAAAAGATCTTGATTTTATAAGGTTAGAAAAAAAAGCATTCTCATCATGCCCTTCGGTATCCATTGATTACGCTCTTATGGAAAAAAGTAATAATACAGTTGTAGTTCCCTTAGATGCTGGGTGGAATGATATTGGTTCGTGGGAGACATTAAGTAAATTTGGCAAGAAAGATTCTAATGGAAATATCATTAAAGGTGATGTGATAACCGATAATACTTCTAATACGTATATAAATTCGAGTTCTAATCGTAATAAGGTTGTAACAATTGGTATTGATAATTTAGTGATTGTAAATACGCATGATGTAACCTTAATCTCAACAAAAGAAATGTCTGGTGATGTAAAGCTAATTGCTGATAATTTAGAAAAAGACACTAAAAAGTTCAACAGACATGTAAAGGTTTATCGGCCATGGGGCTGGTTTGAAGTTCTAGAGATAGGTAAATTTTTTCAAATTAAGAAACTTCACGTTAAGGCTAAAGAAAAACTTTCATTTCAGTTTCATAATAAAAGAGCAGAGTTTTGGGCTGTTGTTAAAGGGGTTGCATCAATTCGTCAAGAAGATAAGGAATTAAATTTATCTGTTGGAGATTCAATTCATATAGCTCAGGGAGAGAAACATAGCCTTGCAAATAATACAGATGAAGATTTAGAGGTAATTGAGGTTCAAAGTGGTAAATATTTTGGGGAAGATGACATAGTTAGACTTGAAGACATTTATGGAAGGATTAAAAAATGAAAAAAGCATTGATAACTGGAATTACAGGACAGGACGGCTCGTATTTGGCAGAATTTTTATTGGAGAAGGGGTATGAGGTTCATGGAATTAAACGACGCGCATCCTCATTTAATACACAGCGGATTGATCATATATTTCAGGATCCCCATTCAAAAAATCCAAAACTTTTTTTACATTATGGTGATTTAACCGATAGTACAAATATAACTAGAATTTTAAAAGAGGTTAAGCCGGATGAAATCTACAATCTTGCTGCCCAATCACATGTTGGTGTAAGTTTCTCTATTCCGGAATACACAGCAGATGTCGTTGCTTTAGGCACCCTCCGATTATTAGAAGCAATAAGGTTATTAGGAATGGAGAAAAAAACAAGATTTTATCAAGCTTCAACATCAGAGCTTTATGGAAAAGTAAGAGAGACCCCCCAAACTGAAACTACTCCATTTCATCCAAGATCCCCCTACGGAGTTGCAAAAATGTATGCTTACTGGATTGTTGTTAACTATCGTGAGTCCTATGATCTATTTGCATGTAATGGCATATTATTTAACCACGAGTCACCCAGAAGAGGTGAGACGTTTGTTACAAGAAAAATCACCCGTGCTTTATGTAATATCGCTCAAGGGTTAGAAAAATGCCTTTATATGGGAAATATAAATGCCTTAAGAGATTGGGGTCACGCAAAAGATTATGTTCGTATGCAATGGATGATGTTACAGCAAAAGACCCCTGAAGATTTTTGTATTGCAACCGGTGTACAACACTCTATAAGAGATTTTATTCTTTGGTCAGCATCTGAACTTGGAATTAATATTAGATTTGAAGGGGATGGCTTAGATGAGGTAGGCATAGTTGAATCTATTAACGGTGACGATGCTCCTGGGATTAGAATTGGAGACGTAATTATTAAGATCGATAGTCGTTATTTTAGACCTGCGGAGGTTGATTCATTACTTGGTAGCCCAAAAAAAGCTAAGGAAAAACTAGGATGGATTCCGGAAATCAATGCAAAAGAAATGTGCACTGAAATGATTAATGAGGATCTATTGAGCGCAAAGCGTAATGCTTTTCTTATTAAGAATGGTCATAAACTCACAATCCCTACGGAATAATTTCTTATGAATATTTTACTTACTGGTTCGACTGGCATGGTGGGAAGAAATATTTTAGAACATCAAAATAGTAGTGCCTATAAAATATTTAATCCCACAAGCTCCGAACTGAATTTGTTAGATATGGGATCAGTTAATCATTTTTTAAAAAACCACAAGCTCGATTTAATAATACATGCGGCTGGGCATGTAGGTGGAATAGAGGCAAACATTTCTAATCCTGCAAAGTTTTTAACTGACAATATGCTTATGGGAATAAATATTATAAATGCATCTAGGTGTGCTGGTATTCAAAAATTTATTAATATTGCGAGCTCTTGTATGTACCCTGTGAATGCTAAGAATCCATTATCAGAGGAACAAATTTTAGATGGTAAATTGGAACCTACAAATGAAGGGTATGCGCTAGCTAAAATAGCCGCCACTAAATTATGTGACTATATATCTAAGGAGGATCCTTCTCTAAAGTATAAAACAGTTATACCTTGCAATATGTATGGAAAATACGATAATTTTAATCCACAATCATCACATATGATTGCCGCTGTGATAAAAAAGATTCACGATGCAAAATCCCAAAAAAAACAATCAGTTGATATTTGGGGAGACGGAAAAGCTAGACGAGAATTTATGTATGCCGCTGATTTTGCTGATTTTATTTTTTATTCCATTAAGAACTTTGAAAAAATGCCTAATATCATGAATGTTGGTATTGGGCATGATTACTCAGTCGAGGATTATTACATCAGTATTTCAAAAATATTAAATTATGAAGGTAGTTTTAATTATGAAATTAATAAGCCTGTCGGTATGCCACAAAAGTTATTGGATTCAAATAGGCTTCTTAAATTTGGGTGGACCTATAAAACAGATCTTGATAATGGTATTCGATATACCTACGATCAATTTTTTAATAAGGGTGATAGATGAGTAATTATCCATTAGCAACAAGCTCATGGGGTGATGAGGAAATAAAGGCGATTCAAAAAGTCGTTAAAGATGACAGTTACACCATGGGTAAAAAGGTTAGAGCTTGCGAGAATGAATTATCATCATTCTTAAATAGAAAGTATTCCGTCATGGTAAATTCAGGCTCAGCTGCAAATTTATTAGCAATTGCTTCATTATTTTATACAAAAAATCCAATGTTAAGGAAGGGGGATGAAGTTATTGTGCCTGCAGTTTCGTGGTCAACTACATATTTTCCATTACAGCAGTTTGGCTTGAAATTAAAATTTGTTGATATTGATCTAAGCACACTAAACTATAATTTAGACGATTTAAAGACAGCAATAACTAATAAAACAAAGCTGCTGATGGTAGTAAATCTTTTAGGCAATCCAAATGAATTCAATGTAATTGAAGAAATCATAGATGATAAAGATATTGTTATGGTTGAAGATAATTGCGAATCCCTGGGCGCTGAATACCAGGGAAGACAGGCTGGAACCTTTGGACTTCTAGGTACATTTTCGTCTTTCTTCTCTCATCATATATCCACTATGGAAGGAGGTTTTGTTACTACTGATGACGAAGAGCTCTACCATATACTTATCTCATTAAGAGCACATGGCTGGACAAGAGATCTCCCAAAGATAAATATGGTTTCCAATAAATCTGATGATTCGTTTGAGGAATCCTTTAGATTTATATTGCCAGGTTTTAATGTGCGCCCTCTTGAGATGAGTGGAGCAATAGGTATCGAACAGATTAAAAAACTGAAAAAATTTATAGAGCAAAGAAGAGCTAATGCTAGGTTATTTATAGAGCTATTTACAGACCACCCTAATTTTTTAATACAAAAAGATTCTTGTGCGAGCTCATGGTTCGGTTTTGCATTGACTATTAAACCAAAATCTAATTTAGATAGAAAAGTGGTATTAAAGAAGTTATTAGATAATTCGATTGAGTTTAGGCCTATTGTTGGGGGAAACTTTGTAAAAAATGAAGTCATGAAATATATAGATTACAGCATACATAAGGAGCTAATAAACGCTGACTATATTGATAATAATGGTTTTTTTGTTGGAAATAGTCATATAAATTTATCAAATGAAATCAATAACTTACATAAAGTTCTAGGAGTAAAATAAATTTGCCTAGTGATTTTGGAATTTTACTTGTTACCAAAAATACATACTCAATGGTTGATGAGTGGTTTAGCCTGTCTGATTATTCAAATATTCCTATTTTAAATATTGATTTAAATAGTGACTATAAGAATAAATCCTATGGAAAGAATTTATGTAAAGAGAAGGGCATTAATTTTCTGGATTGCGACGGAACAGAAATGCAAAAAAATATAAATCAGGCTGTAGATTTTTTTAAGGAAAAATATGATATTTCCTGGGTTTTGTATATGCATCACGATGCATTTCCAATGCATAAGGACACACTAGATAAATTAAATAATTTGCTCAGGAAATCACAGGCACTTACTAATTTTGGTGTTATTGGTTTTAACATATATCACGACAAGTTTGATCTAGATAAATTTGATCCCGATATAAAGCAGCTGATGACAACAGCAAGAGCTCCACTTGAGCTAGGTAATGGTTACTACAATAGAAGTATTGAATCAAGGGTTGATTATTCGAAATTTAATTTTAAACCATATGCTGTCGAATCAGTAATGTGGAGTACAGCAATGATTAACTATCATCAATTTAAAAAGCATATAAAAATTGATGAAAAATTTAATTTTTTCCATTCGTGGGATGATATAGCTTTTCAATTTTTAGATAATAATATTTATAATGTTGTAATTCCACATATTACTTTTGGGCATGACCAATCACTAAAAATTAAGCATAAAATTCCATTTAGCTCTCCCAATAGCAATAAAAATATTGTCTCTAAGCTCTATGGAAGATCTGATCATTTATCAATTTGGAAAGAAAAATGGGGGTTTACTTATAGCCTTTCTAAGCAATTACTAGGGGGCGATAGTTTTATTAATAGTAATGGAAATATTAATAAACTTTTAATAATTATTTCAAGATTATTTAATATTGATTTTTCTTCATCATTAGAAACTGTAGCTAGAAAAACCTTTAATACATACATCAAAAAAAATCCTTACAGAAAAAAAACATTAATTGATGCGTTCAAAGACCATGATCCCAAAAGTGGCCCCTTAAAATATTTTGATATCGGACTAGATGATGGAATTTAAACTTATTAAAGAGCTATGGATCCATATTTCTAATCAAAGAAAAAAGCAATTCTACTTTTTATTTGTTTTAATTTTTTTGGGTTCGTTATCTGAATTTATTAGCATTGGCTTACTAATTCCTTTTATAACTGCTATATCAAACCCAGAAATTATTTTTGATAATAAGTATGCCTATCCACTCATTACATATCTGAACATTACCTCGAATCATGATCTTTTAATTTCAATGGTTGTCTTATTCGCTTCAGCTGCATTTATATCAGGGATATTAAGAGTTATGTTGATAAGAAATATTTCAAAATTATCATATATGACAGGAGCAGACTTAAATATTAATATTTATAAGAGAACATTAAGTCAGAACTATGAGGCACATATTGGCGCAGATAAAAGCGAAGTTATTAACAAGATTATTAACAAGACTAGGCTTATAGTCACTGGTGTGATTTACCCATTACTAACAATTCTTTCATCATTTATTATTGGTTCTGTAATACTAGCGTTATTGATATTTGTAAGCCCTGTAACGACTATTTTAGTTGTATCTTTTATAGGACTCATTTATATATTAATCATCAAATTTACAAGAGTAAATCTTTCACAAAAAAGTGAAGTAATTGCCAAGAATTCTTCGAAATTAGTTCTATTCATTCAGGAAAGTTTAGGCAATATAAGAGATATTATAATTGATAATGCACACACTAAATTTTATCAAAAATTTCGTGATATTGATTCTCCGCTGCAAAAATCTGAAAGCGACATACTTTTTATTGGTCAGAGCCCAAAGTATCTTATGGAATCTGCAGGTATGATTTTGATAGCTATTATTGCATTTTTCCTAGCCAAAGATTCACAGAATTTTGATCAAGCCCTACCAGTATTAGCAGTCATGGCATTATCAGCTCAAAAGTTATTACCTCTTGTACAGCAAATTTATTATGGGTTTAGTTCAGTAAGGGGGGTAGGCAAATCATTAGAGGATGTCTTGATTATACTGAGGATGCCTATTAATGATTATGGAAAAAAACATAATTTAAAAAAATTCTTATTCTCAAAAAATATCGAACTTAAAAATATTACATATAGGTACCCTAATGAGTCAGAAGATGCATTATCAAAAATAAACCTAAAAATTAACTATGGAGATTGCATTGGGATTATTGGTGATTCTGGATGCGGTAAGAGTACATTATTGGATATTATTATGGGCCTATTAAGTCCATCCTCTGGAGAATTTTATGTTGATGGTACAAAATTAAACAAACAAACTTTAAAGACTTGGCAAAGTAATATTGCTCATGTCCCTCAGTCGATATTTTTAACTAATGAAAGCATTGAAAAAAATATAGTATTTTTAGATGAAGAAGTTGATATAGACAATGAGCTACTTAGAAAAGTTATTAATGACTCTCAATTAGGAGAATTTTTATTTAAATTATCCTCACAATCAAGAGCCACAATAGGAGATATGGGTGAAAAATTATCAGGAGGACAAAGGCAAAGAGTAGGTCTAGCAAGGGCAATGTACAAGAAACCAGCTGTATTTATTTTAGATGAAGCAACTAGCGCACTAGATAAAAAGACAGAAGAAAAAATCGTTGAATCAATTTTTAAATCATATAAGGGAAGTACAGTCATAATGGTTGCACACAGATTAACCTCCCTTAAAAATTGTAATAAAATATTCAAATTCGAAAATAATAAATTAGTTAACATAGGTTCATACAAAGAGAATTTCAATGATAACTAGTAAAGATAAATATATTAAAACATCTGGTTTAATTATTGACGCTAGATCAATTACTCAATTGATATATATAAATGCTGTTTTTGGAAAATTATTTTCTAGTAATAACACTTTTTTAATCTGGAAGGGGAGTAAAAATGATTTGAAACTTGCTAGTAAGTTATTTAAAATCCCAAAAAATTTTTATATTTTTGATATTAATTCATCTGACAAAAATCTAGCATTTAATTTTAAAAATGTACGACAGATTAAGAATCTATGTAAAAAAATTATTAAAAATAATCGATCGAATACATTATGCACATGTTTTGCATCAGGATTTTATTTCGATTTTCTTAAGAATTTACTCCAAATTAACGATAATGATGTTATTCAATTTGATGATGGCTTGATCAATGGATTTGTTCAAAAAAAGAAATACAGACTATTGAGGTTTCTAGTAAATTTAATACATGGAGTTTACTATTTTCCATCTAAATATGCATTATTTTCTGACCAAAGATTTAATAAAATATTTACGTCTATTAATCCCAAAAATATTGTTGATATTAAAAATAAAAATATTTTTAATATCACAGAGCTTGTAACATCAAGTTTTATTAAATTATCAAACAAATACGTGGATATAAAAATGCCTGGCTCTGCATTAATTATGACAGCTCCAACCATCGAAGGTGGAAGAATGACAAAAGGTGAGTATAGAAAATTAATACTGCTTGTTTATTCAAAGTTAAAAAATTTTGGAGTTAATGAAATTTATTTATCAAAACATCCCTCAGAAAAAAAAATCAGTGATTCACTTTATAAGAAATTAGGTTTTAACTTTAGGTATATTAACTATCCATCTGAATTAATTATGCTAAATAAAAATATTTCATTAATTGTAAATCCAATAAATAGTACTATGCTTATGTCTGAATTTTTTGGTTTACTCAAAAATAAAGCTGATGTGATTTCATATGTGCCAAATAAATCGCCATTCGCAGATATCCGTATAGCTAAAATTAATAAAATACTTAAAAATAATAATGTTAATCATCACTTGATTGATCGCAATGAATGATTATTTAGCTATTATTTTGCCATCACTTAAAATTGGTGGTGGCAACAGAGTTTTATTACAATTTCTTGAGCTAGCTAAAAGAGATAATAAAAAATGTAAATTATTTTATTTGAATAGAAAGGGGGGTAAATTTTTGATGCCTAGTGTTGAAAATATTTCTCAGTCAGTAATTAACGATAGTTTATTTGCTATTTTATTAGCATCATTAATTTTATCGTTCAGAATTCGTTTTGATTCTTCAATTAAAACTATAGTTATTTCGGATCCAGTTCTGTCAATTTTTTCATTTATTTATTCTAGAAATAAGGTTGTTAGATTTGTTCAATCAAATGATCTCGAGTTATTTAACAAAAATACTAAGGGAGGCGGTTTTGCTAATTTCATTTATAAAATTATATTTAAGTTTACTCAGAAATACCGCTATCATGCTGTAATATTTAATTCCCAATATAGTCTAGTGGCATATAACAAAACCCTACCAGCTAATAAATTTTTTTCATCCTCCTCTATTGTTAATCCACCGGTATTTACTATTAATTATAATAAAAACAATATTAGTCAAATATCGAGTCCAATTAATATATCTATTGTTACTAGCTCTCAGCCGAGAAAAGGGCTTAGTAAATTTATTGAGATTGTTAATAAATCAAAGCTAGAAAATATAAATTATTTCGTAATTTCTCAAGATAAATTAAATTTACCGAACAAAAATATTATCTTAAAAAACCCTGAATCAGATATGGAGTATGTAAAAATTTTGCAGAAATGTCATTTTGCTCTAAGTACTTCAACTTTTGAAGGCTTTGGATTGCCGCTTATTGAGGCTATGGCTTTAGGTATTATCCCTATTGCTATTTATAATAAGGGTATGGATGAATACTACAATAAAAAAAATATTACTATTATTAAATCTGTAGAAGACTTTGACATTCAAATAACGAATATTATTACCAATAATGATAAATATATTAAACTGTCTAACGAAGCAATCAACACAGCATCTTTATTCACTGAGCAAAAATTTTATTCATCAATCATAAAAAAAATACAATAAAAATTATGGAAAACAACTTATTTAAAAGAAACAATGAAAGTAATCAAACCTATGTAATTGCCGAAGCAGGATTAAATCACAATGGCTCAATTGATATTGCAAAAAAACTTATAGATCTTGCTGCCAAGGCTGGTGCTGATGCTGTTAAATTTCAAAAAAGAACAGTAGGTAAACTTGCTGTAAAAGCTACATTAGATGCCAAAGACGATAGATTTCCAGAGTTTGGAAATACTTATAGAGAAATACGGGAGCATCTTGAATTTAATATGTCTCAATATAAAGTAATTAAAGATTATGCAGAGGGTTTAGGCTTAGATTTTTTATGTACTGCATTTGATCCTGAGGCAGTTGATTTTTTAGAGAGTCTTGATATTAAAATCTATAAATTAGCTAGTCATAGTGCAACCAATATTGAGCTATTAGAGTATATGGCTCAAACAGGTAAGCAGGCAATTTTATCAACTGGTATGGCAGAGTTGGCTGAAGTGGATACTGCCGTAAAGATATTTAAGGAATTTAATACACCACTATTACTTCTACATTGTGTTTCAGCTTATCCAACACCACTTGACGAATGTAATCTAAGGATGATCGATGTTCTTAAGGATAGGTTTGGTCTTCCTGTTGGTTATTCTGGCCACGAGCTGGGCTACCTGCCAACACTAACAGCTGTTTCTATGGGGGCTGTTGCAATAGAAAGACACTATACACTTGATAATAATATGACAGGATTTGATCATAAAATGTCTCTTAATCCAATAGATTTCATTGCGATGGTAAAAGGAATTAGGGATATAGAAAGAATTAAAGGGACTGGTGAAAAGAATGTGAGTGAAACTGAATGGATCACTAGAAATAAGTATCACGTATCTATTGCCTCGGCTAATAAGATAGTTTCAGGTACTTTATTAACCGACGATATGATTGTTTATCGCAATCCAGGAACTGGGATACCTGCTAAGGATGCTCATCGTATTCTTGGAAAAAAAGCTTTGCGCGACATTCCTGCTGATGAATTATTAAGATTTGAAATGTTCGAATGAGTATAAAAAAACCAATCGTATCGGTCATTTTGAGAACGTTTAATGAAGAGCGTTGGATTGCCCATTCTCTAAATGCGATTTTTACTCAAGAATTTGATAATTTTGAAATTATCATCGTTGATAATAATAGTTCTGATCATACTCTTGAAATTGTAAAAAGATTTCCCATAAAAAAAATAGTTATGATTGATAAATTTCTTCCTGGAAAAGCACTCAATGATGGTATTCGAGAATCTTCAGGAGAGTTTATTGTATGTATCTCAGCACACTGTATTCCCAAAGATAAATATTGGTTGAAGAACCTTCACAAACATTTTAGTGGAAATAAAAAATATGCTGGTGTCTACGGGCGACAGTTACCTTTATCTTATACAAGTGACGCTGATAAAAGAGATTTACTAATTACATTTGGCCAAGACCAAAAAATTCAAGTAAAGGATTATTTTTTTCATAATGCTAACAGTATGATTCCTAGAGATATTTGGGAAAAATTCCCATTCGAGGAAACAGCTACTAATATTGAAGACAGGATTTGGGGTAAGTCAGTTATTGATGCTGGCTATCAGATCGTTTATGACCCTGAGGCCTCAGTTTATCATTATCATGGACTTCATCAGCATGCACAATCTTCTCCTAGAGCAAAGGGGATTGCAAAAATTTTAAATAAAATCGATAAGGAGAGTATCGGAGATCTTCCAAAATCCTTAAAGCCGCAGAATGCAAATTTTTCAGTTGTTTTGCCAGTATTAGGCCAGCATAGTGTTGTTAAAGGAATTGATTTTCTTCAAAGAGCAATAGATAACTTAGGAGAAGTAGAATATATCAATAATATATATGTGGTTACTAATGATGAATTAGTAAAAAAAATTGCTAAAAAAAATGATATTCAGGTTATTGATCGTCCAAAATACATGCAGGATCCAAATGTTCGTTTAGAGGAAGTCCTTAAATATGCATTATTACGAATTGAGGAATTCGATGATTTTCCTGAAGCTATTGTTTATATAAATTATTTGTACCCATTTCGACCAACTAATTTAATTGATGAGTTAATTGTTGAACTTCAATATAAAGGCTTAGATTCTGTATTTTCAAGTTTTGTGGATTATGGTAACTACTGGGAGGAAGATGCTAATGGAGATTTTATTAAGGTTGGCGATATCCTAGAACCAAGAGAAAATAAACATCCTCTTCATCGAGCTCTTTATGGTGTTGGCTGTGTTACGCTCTCCCATGCAATTCGTAAAGGAAATTTAACTCTAGGAAAAATTGGTATTTTACCTCTAGATAACCTTCTTTACTCCTTAAGGTTGGACAAAGAAACCCCTAACGAGATAATTTTGAGTGCTATAAAGACTTTTGAGAAGAATAAAAATAATGTATAAAAATATTAATGAAAAAATTACTAAAATAGAAGGATTTGCCTTATCTTCACCCTATGGAGATGGGAAATCACTCGGCCAGCCCCTAGGTGTTAAGTCTGTTGGCTTTATAAAGATATATAGCGATTCAGATAAATATGGCTTAGGTGAAACTTATTCAGGAGTTTATGCGCCAGAGTTAATTCAACCAATAGCTTTATTTTTAGAAAAATATTTTTTAGGGAGACACGTGGGAGATGATCTTCCTTTTGAGGAGATTAAGAATATTCCATTTATTGGAGGTGGGGGAATTATACAAAGTGTTATTAGCGCAATTGAAATAGCTATTTGGGACTTAAGAGGTAAAATTTTAGATAAGCCTATATCGCATTTAATAAGTAACAATAGAAGAGATACTAGCCCAGTATATGCTAGTAGCGGTACGGCAGCATTTTCTCCTGATGAAATTAAACGTGATGTTGATGACATCACTAAACTTGGATATTCGGCATACAAGATGAGAGTTGGATATCAAGATTGGAATATTGACGTTAAGAGAGTAGAAGCTGCATGGGAGGCCTTATCAGGTAATGACTTAATGGTCGATGCAATTATGGGAACAATCCGTCCAGCCTGGGACGCTGAAAAAGCCATAAATGCAGCAAAAGATCTATCTAAATTCAATTTGAGATGGTTAGAAGAACCAACCCATCCTGATAAAATTAAAGATCTCGCGAGAGTAAAAAGTTGTAATATTATTCCTATTGCTGCAGGGGAGGCATATACAAGTGAAAGAGATTTCGATTCAATTTTTCATTTCGAGGCAGTAGATATTCTACAATTCGACGCAACACATTCTGGTGGAATTAATTATTGTATGGATTTAGCAATGCAGGCTAAAGAACGAGGCTTGGGCAGTGCATTACATGTATGGGGGAGTGCAGCGGCAATTGCTGCTAATGCGCAGATAGCATTAGCACAGCCAAGTATTGATATACTCGAAATACCTATGGTTAAATTGGAATTAACTGACCGAATGTGGGTAGAAAAACCAATAATAAAGGATGGGGTATGGCACTCTACAAATACTCCGGGATTAGGAGTTGTTCTCGATGAAGATTTAATAAATGAATATAGCTTTAAAGAGAATAGTGGTTATAGGATTTAGAAATTGAATAACCATAAAAAAACATTGTCAAAAAAAGAAGTTTATGTTGCATGTGACTTTTCTCTGCCTTTACGAATGTTTAATTTGCCTGAAATTTATGCAAAGAAAATTAAACAAACCTTCCCATATATAAATATTATCTTTATCTCAAAAGACCTAAATAAGTTGAGCTTAGAAGAGCATGAGATGTTAAAAGATGTCACTATTTACTGGGGTAATTTATTTTCAACAGACATGCTTAAGCTGATGCCAAAATTAGAATGGATTCATTTTGGTTCTGTTGGTGTTGAAAAAGCAAATTCAGAAGAAGTAAGGAAAAAAAATATTAAAATTACAAATAGTATTAATATTGTAGAAGATGCTATGACTACCTCTGCAATAGCAGCAATGACTAACTTAGCTAGGGGTATATTTAGAGCTGAAAAATTAAGAACGTTAAAAAAATTGAATCGACAAGGCTGGGATTTATTTGGTGAGCATATCCATGATTTTTTTGGTGGACATGCATTGATAGTCGGATATGGTGCTGTAGGGCGTAAATTAGCCAAAATATGTAAGGCATTTGATATGAAAGTTTCTGCAGTAAATCGATCACACGAGCCTGATAGCAATGTTGATCAATTTTATAAGTTAAACAATGTAACATCAGCTTTAAAGGATGTAGATTTTGTTATTAATTTATTGCCATTAACAAATGAAACTGAACAATTTTTCTCAGAAAATTTTTTTAAAAAAATGAAATCAACATCCTTTTTTATAAATATTGGTAGAGGAGAGACTGTTGTTGAAAAGGATTTAATAATTGCACTTAATAATAGAACTATTAGCGCTGCTGCATTAGATGTATTTTTTAAAGAACCTTTGTCATTAGATTCGCCACTATGGAATGTTGATAATGCAATTATCACTCCACATGTTGCAGGATATACGAATCAATACTGGCCAAAACAAACAGATCTTTTTATAAAATTACTTAGCAATCATCTAGGAAAGCCTATCAAATGATTAATACTAAAATATTAGGAGTTATTCCAGCAAGAGCTGGATCAAAAGGAATTCCAAATAAAAATATTATAGAAATTGGTGATCAGCCTTTAATAAAGTATACGATTGATGCAGCATTGGGCTCGACGATGATTACTGACTGTATTGTATCAACAGACAGTAATAATATAGCTAGCCTAGCAGAATCACTCGGGTCTTCAGCCCCTTTTATTAGACCTAAAAATTTGTCTGATGATAAAGCTCTGTCACTTCCAGTAATTCAGCATGCGGTTAATTTTATGGAAAAAAAACATGTCATTCGGTATGACGCAGTAATTATGTTACAGCCAACAACACCTTTAAGGACCTCGGAAGATATTGATAAATCCTTATCTACTCTTATGTCTGAAAAATTAGATTCAGTAATCAGTGTTGTAGAGGTAGAAGGTAATCATCCATTGAGAATGAAAAGGATTGTTAACAATCGTTTAGTAAATTATATTGATCAAGGACATGAGGATATGAGGCCTAGGCAAGAACTGCCTCAAGTCTATATTAGAAATGGTGCAATTTATGCGACTCTTCGAGATGTATTAATTGATGGTGATAGCTTTGTAGGAGAGAATTCTTATCCATATGTTATGAGTAAAGAAAAATCTATAAACATAGATACATTAAGTGACCTTTACCTTGCCCAAACATATATAAATAATGCAAAAAATAAATTATGAGTAGTTTGGCGACTACTTTTATAAGAGTTGGTTTTAATATATCGCTCAAAAATTTTATTAAATGTTTTAAAAAATAATGAAATTAATGAATAAGAATATTACTCTTCCGAAAATTGCTGTTTTATTGACTGTATACAATGGCAGAGCATGGATGGAGGATCAAATTGAATCAATTCTTTTGCAGAAAGTAGTAAATATTGATTTATATATAAGTATCGATCTTTCAACAGATGGCTCGTATGAAAGGTGCTTGGAGTTAGCGAGAAAAAATAATAATATTAAAATCTTACCTTATGGAGATAGATTCGGTGGAGCGGCCCTAAACTTTTTTCGTCTAATACGAGATGTTGATTTTACAAATTATGACTTTATTTCATTAGCAGATCACGATGATATATGGTTACCAAATAAATTAAATCATGCAGTCAAAACAATTAATAAAAAAAATGTGTGCGCATTATCGAGTGATGTCAGAGCAATTTTTAATGATACCAATGAGGCTGTTATAAAAAAATCTTATCCCCAGAAAAAATTTGATTATTATTTTGAGTCGGCGGGACCTGGCTGTACATATGTTATTAAAACAAAGCCTATGCTGCAGTTTAAGAAATTTATGATCTTAAATTTTCGGAAGGTAAGAGATATAACTTTTCACGATTGGTTAATTTATGCATATTTTCGAGAAAACTCTATTAGCTGGTACATTGATAGTAAATCATTGATTCGATATCGAAATCATGACTTTAATACCATTGGTGCAAATTTTGGAATTAAAGCCTATTTAAAAAGATACTCCATGATTAAAAGTGGTTGGTACAGGGAGCAGGTTGAATCCATAATTGCTATAATTTGCCGTGATAAGTTTTCTATTTTAAAATTTAATAGATTATCATTAATTAAAAATTTCTGGCACCTGCGCCGTCGCCCTAGAGATGCAATTTTATTCATGCTTATGCTAGTTACATTTATATACTAATGAAGAGATTATTTGATATTGCACTTGGTCTATTATTATTACCCATTTCACTTGGGCTGATGATTATTATTGCTGGATTAGTAAGGTTAAGCTCAAAAGGACCTATCATTCATTGGTCTGATAGAGTTGGAAAAAGAAATATTATATTTAAAATGCCAAAATTTCGTACTATGCACTCAGAATCACCAAATATTGCTTCAAATCTATTAAAAAATCCTGAGGACTATGTAACTAGTATTGGTAGTTTTCTTCGTAAATCAAGTTTAGATGAGATTCCACAAATTATTTCTGTTATAAAAGGTGACATGAGTATTGTCGGGCCTAGGCCAGCACTTTTTAATCAATATGATTTAATTAAACTACGAACTGAAAATGGTATTGATCAATTAGCACCTGGAGTTACTGGTTGGGCGCAAGTCAATGGTAGGGACGAACTTACAACTGTTGAAAAAGTTGCTTTTGATATTGAGTATTTGAATAGAATGTCATTTTTTTTTGATCTTATGGTCTTATGGAAGTCTTTATCTGTCTTAATTACTCGTAAAAATATTTCACATTAAATGCGATACAACTAATAAAATAGATGGATATGAACAAATTTATAAAAAATCATAAATTATTAATCGCATACTTGCATGATATTTCAGTTGTTTTTCTTGCATGGGTACTCTCATATTTGCTTCGGTTTAATTTTGATATCCCTGAGATTCACTACAATCAAATGTGGAAGATTTTTCCTTTTGTAATAATGCCTTTATCTATATTTTTTATATATATAGGTTTGTATAGGGGTTTATGGAGGTTTGCCAGCCTTCATGATCTAAGAAGAATCATTGTAGGAGCAATATTTTCATTTTTCTTGCTTGTGTTAATAAGTTTTGCGATAAGTAAGCAACTGATCATACCTCGTTCGATTTTAATAATTTTCCCTGTTCTTTTAGTTTTTTTATTAGGAATAAATCGTTTTCTTTATCGATTTTATAAAGAAGGCTTCCTGCTGAGCCGTAAAAAAGGTGAGCCAATATTAATTATAGGAGCAGGACCGATGGGCATTGCCCTTTCAAAAGAATTGATAACTAATAAAGAGTTTAATGTTATAGGTTTTCTTGATGATGATTCATCTCTTCATAATAGAGAAATTAATCATATTAAAATATTAGGAAATATTGATTACTTACAACAGGCTGTTGGACTCCATGGCGTTAAACAATTGATTGTTGCTATCCCACCAACTAACAAGTTAGAGAGAAAAAAATCTTTAATTCTAGCTGCTAAGCTTAAAATTAAGACATTAGTTGCACCATCTGTAGCTGAATTAGTCAGTGGTAAATTAACGTTTTCTCACCTTCGTAATATTGAGGTTGCAGACCTTCTTGGCAGAGAAATAGTAGATCTAAATACTAAGCTCATAAGGGAAGAGTTAAAAGGTAAGAAGATATTACTTACAGGTGCAGGTGGCTCTATCGGATCTGAATTATGTAGGCAGATAATTAATTTTAAACCTGAAATATTAATTTGCTTTGATATTTCTGAGTTAGCACTTTATCAATTAGAAGAGTCACTAAAAGTAAAATTTCCAGGAAGAAAATTTATTTTCTTGCTAGGGGATATTAAAAATTCATTACTTTTAGATAAGGTATTAACACAATATAAGCCTGATATTGTTTTTCATACAGCAGCTTATAAGCATGTACCTTTGGTAGAAAATGATAATGTATCCGAGGCGTTTTATAATAATGTGGTTGGGACATACAATTTAGCAAAATCATGTAAAAGTGCTGACGTTAAAAAATTTATTTTGATATCAACTGATAAAGCAGTTAATCCAACTAATATCATGGGTGCATCAAAACGTTTAGCGGAAATGGTATGCGAGGGTTTACAAGGTGTAACAGGAACAAAATTTGTTATAGTTCGATTTGGTAATGTTCTTGATAGCAGCGGTAGCGTTATACCAAAATTTAGATCTCAGATTTCATCTGGTGGACCTATAACTGTTACTCATCCAGAAATTACCCGTTTTTTTATGGCAATACCAGAAGCTGCACAACTAGTTATGCAGGCTTCTGTTATGGGCGGTGGTGGTGAAATATTTGTTTTAGATATGGGCGCACCTGTTCGTATTGTGGACCTCGCAAAAAATATGATTAATCTATCTGGATTAAGTGAAGATCAAATAAAAATTAAATATACAGGTCTCAGACCTGGAGAAAAGTTATACGAAGAAATACTGATTGATGGCGAAAATATATTACCAACTAGACATAAGAAAATTTTTATTGCAAATACAAAAAACATTTCTTTTAGTTGGGTTGAGTCATTAATATCTTGGATAAGCAGCTTACCAAGGAAAAAAGAAATAATTATTAAGCGTGAATTGAAAAATTGGGTACAGGAGTATGACCAAAAAAATAAAGGCTCATTATAATTCTAATATTTCTTCAATCTTTGAGATATCATTATAAATTGACACTTTACTCCAGTCCTCTTTCCGACCATATCCGTATGTTGCCCTTATAAATTTTAGATTATTGTTATTCGCGGTAACTCCATCATTATAAGTATCGCCAACATAGAAGGATTCTATAAAGCTTTTATGGTTTTTAAGTAATTCCATGACTATTTCTGATTTATTTTTGTAATGAGGAAATTCATCGCTGCATGCTATCCATTCAAAAAACTTACTCCAGCCGAAGTATTCTATAAGTTTTTTTGTTGGAGCTGATCTCTTATTTGTTGCAATTGCTATTTTATCGCCACGTTCATATAACTTTTTAAGAACAATATCTGTGTTTGGATAAATTAATGTCTCAAGAATTATCTTGTCGTCATATTCTTTAACAAAACTCTCTTTAAATTCTGAAAGTAAATGTATAAATTTTTTGCCAAGAATTTCAATGCTTGTATCGTTCAGAGTAGGACCAATTTGAATATTTTCTGCAACATGTGTCCTGCTTGGAGCTAAGCCCTTAGTTATTTTTACATAACATTCTTTTATTGCTGGCTCTGAGTCAATTAATGTCCCATCAAAATCAAAAATCCAATACTGACTCATTTATAATGATACCCATTCATTATTTATAATACTTTTTTGGATGCCTTCTAATGTTTTTACGTTCCAATGTGCATCATCGGTGGAAAGCTTACATCGTATATTATTTTGAATAACTTCATTAAAGTGCTTTATCTCTAAGTCAAAATGATTAGCCGTAGGGACTATTTCTTCCTGAAAGCCGGACTTTTCTGTTGAATAAATAATCTTTGCTGGCAGGTTCTCGGGTTGCCAAATAACAGGACATTTCGCTCGCCCTAGAGGCCCAAAAACTTCAAACTCTGATCTTCTAGTGCATTCAAAGCTAATATCAAATGAAGCTTTTTTATTGTTACCAAAATCTATCATGCCAGTTGTTGAGATATCAGCCCGTTGATCATTTAGCTTAGATTGTGCATATACTCTTACTGGATTCTCATTGAAACAGTGCCTTAATGTATGAATTGCATATGGACCAATATCCCATAGTGCTCCACCGCCATTTTCCATACTTCTATTAATGCGATAGAAACGAGCAGGTTGTATTGGGAATGAAAACATAGAGTAAGCATAATTTATGTCTCCTAAAATATTAGATTGAATAATATTCTTTATACGATCAAACTGAGGGTGAAAGGCATACATAAATCCTTCCATTATTTTAGTGTTATGATTTTTTGCCTCATTGATTAGTATTTCAACATCATTAGCTTTCAGTGCCATTGGCTTTTCTATGAGTACATGTTTTTTTGATCGAATGCATTTTAATGCTGGCGCGACATGTTCTTCATTAGCCATAGGAATATATACTGCATCAACTCTATCGTGATTTATAACTGAATCTAGACCATCAAAGCATTGAACCTGATCTTCTAGTTCTGGCGTATTTTTAATAAGGCATTCTTTTGCAGCACCAGTCCTTCGACTTCCGATAGCTACAAGTTCGCCATTAGTTGAATTTGCAATAGCTGGAAGTAGCCTTTCATTTACACGTGCTGCTCCTAAAATCCCCCATCTTACTTTAGCCATTCCTTAGCTTCCTTTATTTTATTTTTTGAAAGATTTTTACCGATATGCAATTCCCCTCTAGCTTTTGCCAATAAGATTTGTTTTTGACGCTCTATTACACTTGCCTTTTTTTCTTCAGTAATCTTATTGTAACAGTAGGGGCAAGAGACTCCGGGGTTATATTCAGGGCTTTTTATTTCATCAGGTGAAAGTGGATGACGGCAAGCGAAGCACTGGTCGTAATCACCCTCCAGCAAATTATGAGTAACTGCAACTCTTTGATCAAAAACAAAGCATTCTCCTTCCCACAGACTTTTATCTTCTGGAACTTCCTCAAGATATTTAAGAATACCACCTTGAAGGTGGTATACATTGTCAAAACCCTTTTCCAGCATAAGTGAAGTTGCTTTTTCACATCTGATACCACCTGTGCAAAACATAGCAATCTTCTTATTCTTGTTTGGTACTAATTTTTTATCTATGTATTCTGGAAACTCACGAAAGGTCTCTGTATGTGGATTTATAGCTCCTTTGAATGAACCAATGTCGATTTCGTATCCATTACGTGTATCAATAACGATAGTGTTTGGATCGGAAATAAGTTGATTCCAATCAGATGGCTTCACATATTGCCCAACTTTCTTAATTGGACTTACTCCAGAAACTCCTAGAGCTACAATTTCTTTCTTGAGTCTTACTTTCATTCTATAGAAAGGATTTTTTGCAGCCCACGAATCTTTATGCACAAGATCCTTAAATTTTGTATTGAATAAGGGGTCTGTTTTGATGTATTTATGGAATGCACGAATCACTTCCTCATCTCCAGATAGTGTTCCATTAATTCCCTCGTTTGCAAGTAGAATAGTACCTTTGATCATTTTTTCGTTACAGAATCTTTGAATAGGAGCCTGAAGGTTTTTGTAATCATTTAATTCTACAAAATGATAAAAAGTGGAAGTTAAATATGTGTTCATCGTTTATTCGTTTATTTTATAGCTTAAAAGTGTTATTTTAACGCTCTTTTATTAATTTTAAATTGTTTCGGAGAATATTAATGGCAATAGAACAAACATTATCAATTATTAAGCCAGATGCAGTTGCTAAAAACGTTATTGGAGAAATTTATACTCGATTTGAAAGGGCTAATTTAAAAATTGTACATGCAGTAATGATTGACCTAGGAAAGGAAGAGGCAGAAGGTTTCTATGAGGTTCATAAGGATCGACCATTTTTCAATGATTTAGTAGATTTTATGACATCTGGTCCAGTTATGATTACTGTATTAGAAGGAGAAAATGCTGTATTAAAAAATCGCGAGCTCATGGGTGCAACAAACCCAAAAGAAGCTGAATCAGGTACTATACGTGCTGATTTTGCTGACAGCATTGATGCAAATGCAGTTCATGGGTCTGATTCATTAGAAAATGCTAAAATCGAAATTGATTACTTTTTTGGCTAAATATCTAATTGGACAACTTACTTGAGTTTAATCGTCAACAATTAATAGACTATATCCATAAGTTTGGACATAAGCCCTATCGAGCGAAACAGTTATTGAGGTGGATTTACCGATTTGGGGAAGATCGCTTTGATGAAATGACAGATGTTGCAAAGTCTTTTAGGTTAACCTTAAAAGAATCCGCATCTATTATTCCCCCTGAAATTAGCTTTGATCATCTTTCAACTGATGGAACTCGTAAATGGTTACTAAATGTTGGAGAGAAAAATGGAATTGAAAGTGTATTTATTCCCGAGGAGGACCGAGGGACTCTTTGTATTTCATCGCAAGTTGGTTGCGCTCTTGAATGTACCTTTTGCTCCACTGGAAGACAAGGCTTCAACCGGAATTTAACGGCCGGTGAAATTATTGGACAATTGTGGTTGGCTAATAAAATGTTACGTCATCAGGATGATTATAGTGGTTTAGAACGTGAGGGCCGAATAATAACTAATGTTGTAATGATGGGTATGGGAGAGCCACTTGCAAATTATAAAAATGTGGTTCAAGCATTAGAAATGATGTTAGATGATCAGATATATGGATTGAGTCGCAGGAGAGTAACTTTATCAACCAGCGGTTTAATTCCTGCAATGGATAAATTAAAAGAAGACTGCCCTGTTTCTCTAGCCGTTTCTTTACATGCTCCAGATGATAAGTTAAGAGATCAGATTGTTCCTATTAATAAAAAATATCCAATAAAAGATCTAATGGCCGCATGTAAGAGATATATTAATAAAGCCCCGCGTGATTTTATTACCTTTGAATATGTAATGCTAAAGGGAGTCAATGATTCAATACAGCAAGCTAAGTTATTAATTCAGATTGTTAAAGAGGTTCCTTGTAAATTTAACCTGATTCCTTTTAATCCTTTTCCAAATAGTGGGTATTTATGTTCTGATAAAAAAACAATCAATGAATTTAAGTCTGTTCTTATGGAGGCTGGAATTATTGCTACTATCAGGAAAACGAGAGGGGATGATATTGATGCCGCCTGTGGTCAGCTTGCAGGTCAGGTTCAAGATAAAACTAAACGTACCATGAGGATAAAATCGGTATGACTAAGTCAAACAAATTTGAACAAGTATATAAAATTACTAAATTGGATAGAAGTTTAAAAAAAAAGCAAAAGCCTTTGTGCATTTGGTTTACAGGACTCTCTGGTTCTGGCAAATCTACATTAATAGACGCACTAGAAATTTATTTATATAAAAAAAATTTTCATACTTATGTTTTGGATGGAGATAATCTTCGCAATGGATTATGTGGAGATCTAGATTTTTCTAATGACAGTCGTGATGAAAATCTTCGTAGAGCTAGTGAAGTGGCAAGATTAATGGTGGATGCTGGGTTAATTGTTTTGGCTGGCTTTATTTCACCTTCGCTTAAGCAGCGGGAAAGGATCCGTAGGTTATTTAATAAGAATGAGTTTATTGAGGTTTTTGTGTCAACACCCTTAGATATATGCGAGAAGAGGGATGTTAAAGGACTTTATGAAAAAGCGAGGATTGGGAAGATAAAAAACTTTACGGGAGTGGATAGTGAGTTTGAAGTTCCAGATAAATCTGAAATAACCATAGATACTCAAAGCTCAAGTATAGATCAGTCAATGGTAGAATTAATTGGCCAATTAAAACTATGATAAAAACAAGAAAATGATCAAAAAAAATACAACGCAAGTATCAGTAGGAGGCATTGCAGTTGGGGGCGGTGCTCCTGTTGTAATTCAATCAATGACGAATACTAATACCGCGGACATGAAGGCTACTGTTAATCAAATTATAGAACTTTGGCAAGCGGGTTCAGAAATTGTAAGGATTACAGTTAACGATGAGGAGTCCGCAGCACAAGTTGCAGATATTAAGCGGACACTTCTTGATAATGGGTGCAATGTGCCTATCGTAGGTGATTTTCATTTTAATGGACATAAACTGCTCACTAAATTTCCAGGTTGTGCTTCTGCACTTGATAAATATCGAATTAACCCAGGAAACGTTGGTAAGGGGTCTAAGAGAGACGAACAATTCTCAACTATGATTAACCTCGCTATAGATAATGATAAGCCAGTGAGAATTGGTGTTAACTGGGGTAGTCTAGACCAAGAACTTCTTAAGGTATTGATGGACGAGAATGCCAAATTAAAAGTTCCTTTGCCAGCATCAGCGGTGATGAAGGAAACCTTAATTCGGTCGGTTATCGACAGCGCTATAACGGCTGAATCAATTGGTCTTACTAAAAATAAAATTATCGTCTCTTGTAAAGTTAGTGATGTTCAAGATTTGATTGAGATATATACTAAGCTTTCTAAACGATGCAGTTACCCGCTCCATGTTGGTCTAACTGAGGCTGGAATGGGCTCTAAGGGAATAGTTGCCTCTGCAGCATCTATAGGGTATTTATTGCAACATGGTATTGGCGATACAATTCGTGTGTCCCTAACACCAGAACCTGGAGAATCAAGAACTACCGAGGTTATTGTTGCTCAGGAACTATTACAAACTATTGGAATTCGTTCGTTTACCCCACTTGTTACGGCATGTCCAGGATGTGGCAGAACTACCTCAACATATTTTCAAGAGCTAGCTGGGGTCGTACAAAATTTTTTACGCGAATCTATGCCAGAATGGAAAAAATCATATGAAGGAGTGGAGGAGATGACTGTTGCTGTTATGGGATGTGTCGTAAACGGCCCAGGAGAGTCTAAGATGGCAAATTTAGGTATCAGTTTGCCAGGAACAGGAGAGGTTCCAGTAGCACCTGTTTATGAGGACGGAGAAAAAACAGTTACTTTAAAAGGTGATAATATTGGTTTAGATTTCACGGGAATTATTACTAAATACATTGAACGAAAATATAAAAAAAGATCATAATTTATGACAAAAAAATTTCAATCTATAAAAGGATTTTATGATGTCACTCCAGACCGACAGAGGCTCTGGCGTTTTTTTGAAAAAGAAGCACTAAAAGTTCTCGATCAATACTCTTTTGAGGAGATTGGGTTACCTATTGTCGAGCCAACAGGCCTATTTGTTGAGGGGGTAGGTACTCACACGGATATTGTTGAAAAAGAAATGTATAGCTGGGAAGACAAGTTAAATGATGACAAGCTTACCTTAAGACCAGAGGGGACAGCAGGGTGCGTTAGAGCTGTCATTGAGAATAGCCTCACATATAACGGTCCAATAAAGCTATTTTATCGGGGTCCAATGTTTCGTCATGAGAATGTTCAGAAGGGTCGACAAAGACAATTTCATCAATTAGGGGTTGAAACATTTGGGGTTGAATCCCCTGATGCAGATGCAGAGCAGATTATTCTCTTAAGCCGCTTATTTAAGAATTTAGGGCTATCAAATATCAAATTAGAGTTGAATACAATTGGAGATTCTGAGGATAGGAGTCAATTTAGGAAAGCATTAGTCAAATATTTTGAGGATTATAAGAGTGAATTAGATAAGGATAGCCTTAGAAGGTTATATGAGAACCCTCTTCGTATTCTCGATAGTAAGAACCCAACGATGCAAACATTGCTTGATAAAGCACCAAAATTGGTTAACTACCTCTCTGATGAAGCAAGAACTCATTTTGATTTACTTTGTCAGAACTTAGATTTGAATAAAATCGACTACGTATTAAACCCGAGGCTAGTAAGGGGACTGGATTACTACAACCGAACGGTGTTTGAGTTTGTTACTCAAGAACTTGGTAGCCAGGGAACTTTAGCCGGTGGAGGGCGATATGATTATTTAATTGAAAATTTAGGAGGAAATCATACCTACGCATGTGGGTTTGCGATTGGTATTGAGAGAATCGTTTTACTTTTAGAGGGAGACGTTTCACATAAAGGTATATTTAGGCCTGATGTCTATATAGTTAATGTGGGAAGTAAGGCAAGAAAATTGGTATTTAACATTGCAGAAGAACTTCGAGATTTAAATGTTAATACCTTGCTTAACATAGAAGGGAGCAGTATTAAATCTCAAATGAAAAAAGCAGATAAAAGTGGAGCAAAAATAGCATTAATTATTGGTGATAATGAGGTTGAAAAGAATGAAGTGCAAATTAAGTTTCTACGGAAAGATTCGCCACAAGTTACTATTAATTACAACAAAACAAGTTTATACATCAAAGAAAATTTATAAAAAAATTGAAAAATAATATATTAGAAATCAGTAATTTAGAAGTTTTCTCTAAGATAGATTCTAGGAAAAAACTTGTCAATTCTATCTCTTTTAATGTTCGTCGTGGGAAAACAACATGTATTGTAGGGGAGTCAGGAAGTGGAAAGAGCCTAACAGCTTTATCTGTTATGCAACTGTTGTCACAACAACTTAACTTAACTGGAAAAATTTTATTTAATGGTTCTAATTTGTGCGAAATAGATTCTGAATCTATAAGAAAAAAGCGTGGAAATGAGATCGCTATGATTTTTCAGGAGCCAATGACATCACTTAATCCAGTCTTAACAATTGGGTACCAGATTGAGGAATCACTAATGGTACATAATGACTTATCTAGAAGCCAACTAAATGTTCGTATTAATGAGCTATTAAGGCTTGTTGCTATTAATCCCGATAGAGTGAATAGTTACCCAGATGAACTATCTGGAGGCCAAAGACAAAGAATTATGATTGCGATGGCTATGTCATGTAATCCTGATTTATTAATTGCGGACGAACCAACTACAGCCTTAGATGTTACGGTCCAGGCACAGATTCTAGAGTTACTAGATCAATTAAAGAAAAAATTAGATATGTCGATGTTATTTATTACGCATGATTTTGGTGTTGTGGCGGATATTGCAGATGATGTAGTAGTAATGTACCAAGGCAAAATTGTTGAGCAAGGTGATGTTGATTCAGTTCTTAACAAGCCAAGACATCCTTATACTAAAGCTTTATTACAGTGCGTTCCGGATGCTCTTGGAAAAAAAACTTTAAAGCCTATTGATTATATGAAACTTGAGCGTGCGATGGCTTCTATATGAAATATCTTCTTACTGCAAAGAGTCTATCTAAGAAATACGTTCAAACTCAAGGGTTTTTTTCGAGAAGAAAAACTACAATTAATGCACTTGATAATGTTTCTTTGAATATCAGAAAAGGTATAACTCTTGCAGTTGTTGGGGAGTCAGGAAGTGGAAAATCTACTTTGGCTAGATCAATTATTCGCTTGGTAGAAATTGATAATGGTGAAATAGCATTTGATGGAAATGATTTTCTAAGTCTTAATTCTTCAGCGTTAAAAAATTCAAGAAAAAATATCCAAATGATTTTTCAAGACCCTTACGCCTCTCTTAATCCACGCATGAAAATTCAATCTATTATGGAAGAGCCACTATTAATTCATAAAGTAGGTACAAAGCAATTAAGGCAAAAGAAAATTGAAGCAATGATTAAAAGAGTTGGTTTGGATTTTTATGATTTAGATAAGTATCCACATCAATTTTCAGGTGGACAAAGACAAAGAATTGGTATTGCTAGAGCCTTAATACTAGAGCCAAAATTAGTAATATGTGATGAACCAGTTTCAGCTCTTGATGTTTCTGTTCAAGCACAAATTGTTCAGTTATTAAAGTCACTTCAAAAAGAATTTGGACTAACGTACTTATTTATAACTCACGACCTTAGAATTGTTAGACATATTGCTGATGAAGTTGTTGTTATGAGGCAAGGAAAGATAGTTGAAACTGGAAAAACTGATATAATTTTTCAAAATCCAAAAACGACATACACAAAGAAATTACTTGCCTCAATACCAGGCATCAAGAAAACTACTTAAAGGAAGAACAGAAATGGCACTTGAACCAAACCAAATTGAAAAAGAAATTCAAATTGATAAATATCAAAATCTTTGGAACACTTATAAGCGATTAATTGCAGTCCTTGTTGCAATTATTATTGCTATTTATACTGGATTTCAATTTTATCAGTCTAGTGAAGTAAAAAGTGGCGAGGTAGCTTCCCAAATTTATCAGGAAATTATCATAGAAAATATTGAAAATACTGACATAATTAAACAAAAAGTTTCAGAATTAAAAAGTAATCATTCTTCCACACCCTATGCATCAAGGGGTGCTATTTATTTAAGTCGCTCTTTAGTGAACAAGAAAATGAATGATGAGGCTATTGAAGAATTATTATGGGCTTCTAATAATGCAAAAGAAAAATCAATTGAGTCTTTAGCTCTTTATACCCTCTCTAATCTTTATTTAATTAAAGAAAATCTTGATGATTCATTAGCAACGGCTAATAAAATTTCTTCTCCTGGTTATTTGGGCCTTAAAAATGATCTATTAGGTGATATCTATATTGCAAACAATGATAAAGAAAAGGCTATATTAAGCTATGAAGTCGCGCTGAAATTTTACTTAAACAAAAGTGAACTCGCAAAGGTTATTCAAACTAAAATAGATGCAATTGGTCAATGAAAAGGTGTTTAATTCCATTTTTTCTTATTTTTTTTATAGTCGGCTGCTTTTTTGGACCGGTCAAAGAGCTCAAGAATCAAATAGAAGACACCTGGGATGCTGATACTCCAATAGTTCCACCGACTGAACTTATTGATATTTCTAATAGTAAAAAATTTTCTCGTTTATGGACTGCACATTCTGGCACTGAGAGTCTTTGGGAGATTGATGCGAACTCATATGACATCCATACCCTCGGAATGTTTGTATATGAAGATTTTTTATTTACTCTTAATCATGATGGTCTAATCAAAAAATTTAACCTTAATACTGGCAGCCTTCTATGGGAAAAAGATTTCAATTTCAAAGTTTCTGCTGGTCTTTCTGGCGATAGCGATGCCCTTTATTTTGCTACTAGCGAAGGGGATCTCTGGAGCCTAGATCATGATGGGAAAAAACTTTGGAAGACATATGTTGGTGGTCAAGTTCATGTCAAACCCCTACCAAATACTAGCTTTGTTGTAGTAAAGTTAAATTTCAATAAATTTGTTCAAATAAATATTTCTGATGGTTCAATAAAATGGGATTATCAGGCACCAAATCCCCCATTAACAATAAATTACCAAGGAGATATGATATTTGCTAATGGGGTAATTTATTCTGGTTTACCTGGAGGTAAATTAATCGCTATTGAGGCGGAAACAGGTTCAATGATATGGGAAGTAAATGTTGCTTCACCAAAAGGACTTACAGAAATAGAGCGCGCTAATGATGTCACAAGCCAGCCTGTTATTGATGGCTCTATTATCTATTCTGTTTCAAGTAAGGGAAAAATTACTTCTTTTGATCGCCGCACATCACAAAAAATTTGGGATAGAACTTTATCTAGTTTTGTTGGATTGAATCTTTATGGGAATAACCTAATTGTTGTTCATGAGAGTGGCTCTATTTACTCATTAAATAATGAGGTAGGAAAATCAAATTGGAGAAATGCAGATTTGCAGTATAGGAATATTGGTAAAGGTATAATTATTGAAGACCTTCTTTCTGTCGGTGATTTCGATGGATACCTCCACCTAATTGATCTATTTAACGGAAAAATAAGCAGTAGAATTAAGCTATCAGGTTCACAAATTCTCGATAACATGATTAGCTTAGGCGATAACAAATTAATTGCTATGGATGTAGACGGGAATATTTTTTGTATAGAAATAAATGATAATGTTGAAATAAAATCTACTGAAGAAATAAATGAGAATGATATATCAAATAATACTGATTTAATTGATAAGGTTGAGACTCGTGGCCATACTCAAGATAAAAATTATGACGAGACTTCAGAGTCATCGTGGTTAGACAAATTAAAAATCTGGAAGAAAGATAAAGCTTCAGATGATGAAAATTTATTATGAAAACAATAGTTATTGTTGGGCGTCCTAATGTAGGAAAATCTAGTCTTTTTAATCGTCTAACTAAAACTCGTGATGCAATTGTTGCAGATATGCCAGGATTAACTCGCGATAGGCACTATGGAAGATTAAGTATTGAAGAGCAACAATTTTTATTGGTTGATACTGGTGGCTTTGAGCCAAATAAAAAAGTTGGTATACAGAAAGAAATGGCTTTACAAACTCGCCTTGCGATAGATGAAAGCGATGTCTTATTATTTATAGTAGATGTTAGAGAAGGCCTGCATCCAATTGATCAGCATATTGCTGAAGTAATAAGAAAAAATAATAAACCCAAAATACTTTTAATTAATAAGGCTGAAGGGATGCAGGACGATATTGTTGCTGCAGAATTTTACTCTCTCGGCTTCAAGGAACATTTAGCTATATCCTCGGCACATGGCGATGGTATCTCGCAACTAAAAGATTTCTTAGTAAGTAATGATGATTTACCGGAGAAATTTTTACATAATCAGAAGATACCAAAGATTGCTATTGTAGGTCGTCCAAATGTAGGAAAATCAACATTGATTAACTCATTAATGGGTGAAGAGCGCTTTATTGCTTTTGATAAACCTGGTACCACAAGAGATGCTGTCTCTGTAAATTTTAGTTACCGTAAAAATACATTTACTCTTACAGACACTGCTGGCATACGTAAAAGAGGAAAAGTTTTTGAATCTGTTGAAAAATTTTCAGTTATTAAAACATTAAACGCTATTGAAAATTCGAATGTTAGTATTTTAGTTGTAGACTCAAAAGACAGTATCTCTGCTCAAGATATGCATATATTGGCTTATATCCTTGAATCTGGAAAATCCTTAGTAATTGCTTTAAATAAATGGGAGGATATTTCCAGCTATGATAAGGATCGAATTAAGGCTGAGATCGATAAAAAATTACCTTTTGTAAGCTTTGCTGAAAAAGTATTTATTTCTGCAATTAACAAAACTGGTCTACATTCTCTTATGAAGTCAGTAATAAAAGCACATGAATCTGCTTTGGTAAAATTTACAACACCACAGCTTAATGCCATTCTAGAAAATGCCTTAATTGGCCACCCACCAAAAATAATAAAAGGTATCAGACCTAAACTTAAATACGCTCATCAAGGAGGAATGAATCCCCCAACAATTGTTGTCCATGGAAACCATTTATCAGAGATTAAAAAGGACTACCTTAGATATCTTGAATCTTTTTATAGAAAAGCTTTTGACTTAACAGGAACACCATTAAGAATTGAATTAAAGAATTCGTCTAATCCTTATGATGTTAAAGCTGAGGTAAAATCTAAGAAAACTGGATTAGTGACAAGGCGAAGAAGGATTGATGAAATTAGAAAAAAAAGAGATGAGAAAAAAAATAAATTATCAAGGCCTTAGTTTTATATTAATTGTAGAGGCTTTCCCAAAAGCGCCACCAATCTTTTTTTGAGCTTGTAAGTTTTTGTTTGTCAAATTTACTATCAGGATAATTTTTTTCTAAAATTCGTTCCGTATCTTTCTTTAGATCCTCAATACCTAGATGTTCATAGGCACTAATTGATATGACCAATGCTTCTTCTTGATGAATTGATTGCCTATAATTCTCTAGGACATATTTGGCCCGATTTAAGGCGGCTACATAAGCCTTTCTTTTCATGTAATAACGTGCAACATGAAGTTCTCTTTCTGCAATTTTATTCATGAGATAGCTCATGCGTATAATTGAATCTGGAGTATATTTACTTTCTGGAAATACGAGTGTTAATTCTTTTAATGCTTGGAATGCTAGTTCTAACTGCGTCACGTCACGATCACTGATATCCTGCATGGTAATCTTTTTTACGAGCCCACGGTCTCTGAATAACACTACACCTTTAAGGTAGTAAGCATAATCCATAGAAGGGTGATTTGGATAGGTTCTAATAAACTTTTCAAGCATACCAATTGCTTCGGCCTCTCGAAAACCATTTTTATAGGCATATGCTAAGTTAAGTTTGATTTGAGGCGCTAATTTTGAGTTTGGAAAACGCTTTTCAGCCTTCTCAAGATAATCAGCTGCTTTAACCCAATCTCTGTTCTCAGCAAAATTTTCTGATTGCTGTAAAATCCACAGGTCACTTCGCCCAGTAGTTTCATCGAATTCAGTGGGTTCGCCAAAAATAAAACAACCTGACAGTAATGCTGATAATATTAAACTTAGGAATGTTTGATTAATTATTGTTTTATTCATTTGAGAGAAATTATACATTATGGTACCTGAGAAAAAAGAATTTAAAGTACCAATTGAGCTTGGTGGTCATAGAATTGATAGTGTTATCCAATCTCTTTTGCCAGAATATTCTCGAACTCGTATTCAGAAATGGATAAAAGAAGGTTACGTAAAAGTTGATAGCTTATCTATTAATCCCAAAAAAAAGATTCTTGGAGGGGAATGGATTGAAATTCAAATTCAACCAGAAGAGCAATCTCAACAATTTGAGCCAGAAAATATTCCTCTTGATATTATCTTTGAGGATGACCATATCTTAGTTATTAATAAACCATCTGGCCTTGTAGTTCATCCGGCTGCAGGAAATTGGTCAGGGACACTTCTTAATGGCCTTCTCCACTATTTACCTTTTAGCAAAGGGCTCCCCAGAGCAGGAATTGTTCATCGTCTGGATAAAAATACAACTGGCTTAATGGTTATAGCCAAGGATGAAGTATCACAAAATCATCTTGTCAGGCAGTTACAGAGTAAAAAGGTGAAGCGTGAGTATAGGGCTATCGTATGGGGCCAGGTATGGAAAAATAAATCTATTAGTCAGCCTATTGGTCGGCATCCTAGAGTAAGGGTTAAAATGGCAGTTAACAAAATTAATGGCAAAGATTCTATTACACATTATGAAGTCTTAGAACGTTTCGGCATGAATTCTTATCTTCGATGTAATCTTGAAACTGGGAGAACTCATCAAATTAGAGTGCATATGCAATTCAATGAATCGCCTATTGTAGGTGATCCTGTGTACGGATTAAAAAAAATTATCCCAACTAAAAGTATGAGTCCTAATCTAAAAAAAGCTACTTTAGAATTTGACCGTCAGGCTTTACATGCAATTGCCCTCGGTCTAATTCATCCTTTTACACACGAACCTATGCGATGGGAAGTAGATCTTCCTGCTGATATGAAATCTCTTTTAGACATTATTCGAAAAGAAGCCATACCAGAAAAGGAAGTATTTAAATTTGATAATATGTATGTCGAAGATCCAATTAGTGAAGAGCCTGAGGAAGTAGATTTTGATTTCGAAGATGACAACTAGTAATTATTTTTATCCTAAATGGAATGTTCCTGCTAATATAAAATCAATCCAGACTCAACGCCAATCTGGCTCTAGTAATGGTTGCTTTTCCAGTTTTAATTTAAGCTATGATGTTGGTGATGATCCAGAATCCGTTAGAAGGAATTTATTAACTTTAAATTCTATCCTTCCATCTAATCCTTATTGGCTCAATCAAATTCATGAGAATATTGCTCTCGAATTACCATGTGATAAAAATTTATTAAATGCCGATGCCTCATATACAATGCAGAACAAAGTTGTTTGTGCTGTAAGAACCGCAGATTGCTTACCTATTCTTTTAACAAATGTGAATGGTGATTTTGTGGCTGCAATCCATGCTGGTTGGCGAAGTTTGGCATCAGGTATTATTGAAAATACATTAAATAAAATTAATTCAAAAAGTGAAATAATTGCATGGCTTGGGCCATCTATAGGAGAATATTATTATGAAGTAGGGAAACAAGTATTTGACGTATTTACTCAAAATGATCCTGAAAGCAAATATGGATTTAAAAAGTTACCAAGTAATAAATACTTATTGAATCTTCCAAAGATAGCTTTAGCTAAGCTAAGAAATAAAGGTATAACTCAATTATTTGGTGCTGGTGTAGACGAATTATTCTGTACATACCGTGATAATGATTTGTTTTATTCTCATCGTAAAGAAGGCGTTACAGGCAGAATGGCTTCACTTATATGGATTGATTCCTAATATATTCATTTTTATTTAACGAAATTACTTGACAGGGTGTGTAAGATAAAAAAAAATACTTGATTGAGTGCGTAAGAAAAAAATACTATATTAACTAGCTCTATCATCTTCTTGAACTTCAAACTATAATGTGCGCAATTTATGACTAATATAACAACACTTTTTTGGATTATCTCTACCTGTCTTGCAGGTGGATTTTTAAGTTTATTATTTGCCTTTCTTTTTTTTAAAAAGTCCAACATTAATGTTGTTACAAATATGGTTAGTTTGTCGGTTGGAACTATGCTTGGTGCCGTCTTTCTTGAAATACTCCCACATGCACTAGAGCAGTCCACTGACTCTCATGACACTATGTTTATAGTATTAATTGGTTTGCTAATCTTTTTTACTTTAGAAAAGTTATTGATTTGGCGCCATTGCCACGGAGACCATTGTGAAACTCATTCACATGAAGCACAACTTAAACATAAAAAAGGTGGAAGTCTTCTCCTTATAGGAGATCTGTCTCATAACTTTATCGATGGAATACTAATAGCAAGTGCGTTCTTATTTGAAATTCAATTAGGGTTAGTTACTGCTTTAGCGATTTATGCTCATCAAATTCCACAGGAGATGGGCAATATATCCATATTTGTCCATAAAGGTATTAAAAAAAATAAAGCTATTTTATTGAATGTAATTGCTAATATATCAATGACTGCTGGCGCTATAATTACCTATGTTTTAATTGATTCCGCTGGGAATATACTTCCTGTTTTATTAGCCTTTACAGCATCAAACTTGATTTATGTTGCTGTATCTGACCTTATTCCAGGACTGCATAAAAAAACTGAAATAAAAGAGTCATCAATGCAAATTGCCATGATTCTTATTGGTGTAATTATTATTTATATTTTCCATCTCTTCTTACATTAAAGATGATAACAAAACTCGATTACTATTCACCAAAAATTGGTTTTATATCGCTTGGTTGTCCAAAAGCTGGATCAGATACCGAAAAAATGCTAAGCAAGATCAAGGCAGAAGGCTATGAAATAGCAAAAAATTATCAAGATTCAGAGCTTGTTATTGTTAATACATGTGGTTTTATTGATAGTGCAGTAGAGGATTCTCTTGATGCTATTTCAGAGGCATTGGATGAGAACGGAAAAGTCATAGTGACTGGCTGTCTTGGTGAGAGGAAAAGCGTCATAGAAAAACGTTTTAATAATCTATTGGCGATCACCGGCTCCGAGGCTTATAAAGAGGTTATGGACGCAGTTCACTTACATGCTCCTAAGCCTATTAACCCTCATATTGATCTTATCCCACCTCAAGGTATTCGCTTAACTCCAAAACATTATGCTTATATTAAGATTTCTGAAGGTTGTAATCATAAGTGTACATTTTGTATTATTCCATCAATGCGGGGAAAATTAATTAGTCGACCTATAGGCGATATTATGCAAGAAGCTGAGAGCCTTGTTAAATCAGGAGTTTCAGAGTTAATTATTATCTCTCAAGACACGAGCGCATATGGTGTAGATATTAAATACCGACCCGGTTTTTGGAATGGACGGCCCATAAAAACTGATTTATATAGCCTAGCTAAATGTCTCGGTGAGCTGGGTGTTTGGGTGCGATTTCATTATGTTTACCCCTATCCTAATGTCGATAGATTAATAGAGTTAATGGCTTCTGGATTAATCCTTCCTTATATAGATGTACCATTTCAACATGCTAATCCTCAAATATTAAAGTCTATGAAGCGCCCAGCAAATGCTGAAAATAATCTTGAAAGAATTAATAGTTGGCGTTCAATATGCCCGGATCTAATAATAAGAAGTACATTTATTGTTGGATTTCCTGGAGAAACAGAGGAGCAATTTAATGATCTTCTTGATTTTCTTCGTTTAGCTAAGATCGATAGGGTCGGGTGCTTTATTTATTCTGACGTCGATGGAGCAACTGCTAACTCTCTCGAAAATCAGGTACCAGAAAAAGTCAAGCGTGAGAGACATGATCGTTTTATGATGGTACAGAATGAAATTAGTAAGAAGAAGTTGTTGGATAAGGTTGGTTCTATACAAACGGTTTTGATAGACCAGGTAGATGAGGAGTTTGCTAAAGCTAGATCATATGCTAATGCACCAGAAATTGATGGCAATATATTTCTTAAAAATCCAGAAGGCTTAGAGCCGGGGGATATGTTAGATGTTAAAATTGAATATTCTGAAGATTATGATTTATATGCGGGGCCTAATTAATTAAATAGGATATTGAATACGTGAAAGATGTTATTACTCGATTTGCACCAAGTCCAACAGGATATCTTCATATAGGAGGTGCAAGGACTGCTTTAATCTCATGGGCATATGCAAAAAAGCATAATGGTCAATTTATTTTGAGAATCGAGGATACAGATAAAGAAAGATCAACACCTCAGGCTATTGAAGCAATAAAAGATGGTATACAGTGGCTAGAACTAATAAATGACGGCCCTATTTATTTTCAAACTCAACGTATTGCTAGGTATTCAGATGTTATCAAAAAAATGCTAGAAGATGGTCATGCTTATTATTGTTATTCCTCAAAAGAGGAATTAGATCAAACAAGAGAAGATAATATGAAATTAGGAAAAAAGCCAAAGTATGATGGTAAATGGCGTCCTGAAAATAATAAGACGCTTCCTGATATTCCTGAAGACATTAAACCAGTTATTCGTTTTAAAAATCCAATACAAGGATCTGTTACGTGGGTAGATTTGGTAAAAGGTAAGATTACCATTAACAATGAGGAGTTAGATGATTTTATTATTGCTCGCTCTGATGGTTCACCTACATATAATTTTTGTGTTGTTATTGATGATTGGGATATGAAGATAACCCATGTAATTCGTGGGGATGACCATATAAACAATACTCCAAGGCAAATAAATCTCCTTGCGGCATTAGAGGCCCCTATACCACACTATGCACACCTTTCAATGATTCTTGGGGAGGACGGTCAAAAGCTATCAAAACGGCATGGAGCGGTAAGTGTTATGACATATAAAGACCATGGATATTTGCCAGAGGCACTAAAAAATTATCTTGCTAGACTAGGCTGGAGTCATGGAGATGATGAAATATTCGATATGTCAGAACTCTGTGAGTGGTTTGACTTTAAAAATGTTACTTCGTCATCAGCCCAATTTAGCAAAGAGAAGTTGGATTGGATTAATAATTATTATATTAAAAATAAAGATACAGATGAATTATCAGCGCTTATTAAGAAAATTTTACTAAAAAATAAGTTTGATAATTTAGATGATAAAAAAATTACTGATGCAATTAATTTATTTAAGGAAAGAGCAAACAATTTAAATGAATTAGCACAAAACCTAGCATTCTTTTTTAAACCACCTAAAGCTAGCAAAGAATTGATTAAAAAGTATTTTAATCAAAATACTTTAGAACTATTAAGTTTATTTTTTAAAGATTTAGAGGGGCATGGTTTATCTGAAGCTACTATAGACGAGTACATAAAAAGCTTCGTTAAATTAAATGAAATTAAATTTCCATCAATTGCTATGCCATTAAGAATAATTATTGTCGGTACAGATCAATCTCCAAGCGTAGGTAGTATAATTTCAATTTTATCAATAGATGAATCGCTAAGGCGATACAATGAGTTTTTAAAACAATATGACTAATAATATTATGCATTTACAAGATTTATTTCTAAACCAAGTAATAGAAGAAAAGATTTCTGTTTCAATCTATCTTTTAAATGGTATTAAACTTCAAGGACAGATTGAATCATTTGATCAGCACATAATAGTATTAAATAGTACGTCACCTCAATTAATATACAAGCATGCTATTTCAACTATATCTCCATCACAAAGTCTTAAACTAAAATATGCCGACTAAAATTAATGTTTGATCGACCTCAAGTAGGTGATAAAGCAATTATTGTAAGTTTAGATTTTAATGATCTAAATCATCATGAGAGCACTGATGAGATAATTCAACTATCAATAAGTGCAGGATTTGAGGTTTCTGATGTTGTTGATAGTAAGAGACAGACGCCCGATGCAAAACTTTTTATAGGGTCAGGAAAGGCTGATGAGTTACTCCTTATTAAAGATGAAACTGATGCTACAACAATAATTTTTAATCATGAACTTACGGCCTCTCAGGAACGAAATCTTGAGAAATTGTTGAGTCTACGAGTTTATGACAGAACGGCGCTGATCCTTTTTATTTTTGCACAGAGAGCAAAAAGCTACGAAGGAAAGCTCCAGGTTGAATTGGCTCATCTCGCCCATTTATCCTCTAGATTAACACGAGGCTGGAGTCACCTAGAAAGACAAAAAGGCGGCATTGGGGTCAGAGGAGGTCCTGGTGAAAAGCAAATAGAATTAGATCGCAGAATGATTGGTATAAGAATAAAGCAGTTAAAAGAAAAGCTAAGAAAATTAGATAAGCAAAGAGGTATGCAAAGAAGAGCAAGAAAAAGGTCTAATGTTTTGTCTATTTCAATTGTAGGTTACACAAATGCAGGAAAATCAACGCTCTTTAATTATTTAACTCATGAAAAAATATTAGCCGAAAATAAATTATTTGCTACATTAGATACCACATCAAGAAAATTGTTTTTAGAGGAAGGTCACTCTGTAGTGGTCTCTGATACAGTAGGATTTATTAAAAGCTTACCTACAACATTAATTGAAGCATTCAAATCAACACTTGAAGAAGCAACAGATTCTGACCTATTAATTCATGTAGTCGATATAAGTAACACTAATAAAGCAGAGCAAATAATTCAGGTAGATAAAATTTTAAAGGAAATCAAGGCGCACGAGATACCTCAGCTATTAGTTTTAAATCAAATTGATAAAATTGATATCAAATCAGGATATGACCGAGATGAATATGGTAGTATTAACCGTATTCAACTTTCAGCCAAAACTGGTAATGGAATTGAATTTTTAAAGAAAGCGATAGTCGAATTTAGTCAAAAACAAAAAAATCAAAGAAATGGACAATATGCATAACATGATAAAAAAGATTAAGAACGTATTAGCTGCAGAAGAAGGACCTCCGGATCTAGATGATCTTTTTAAGGACCTGAAAAGTAAATTAAATAGTTTTTTAGGTGGGAAAAAACGTAACGGGCTAAGAGGCGTTCCCAACGAACCGAATAATACTAACGGCTCAGATAACATTCCTGTAGGCCCTATTATATTAATTATTTCTCTTATCTGGATGGCAACTGGTTTCTACATCGTAGATCAGGGGTCAAGAGGTATTATATTAAGATTTGGTAAAAATACAGAAATCACTCAGCCAGGCCCAAGATGGCATATACCTTACCCAATTGAATCAGTTGAAATTGTTAATCAAGAACAAGTCAGAACAATTGAGGTTGGCTATCGATCTTCGGGGTCGCTTGGAACAACCTCACAAGAGCTTCGTGAATCATTAATGTTAACTGGCGACGAAAATATTATTGACCTACAATTTGCAGTTCAATATAACCTCAAGTCTGTTCAGGATTATCTCTTTAATAATCGTTCTGCAGATGGTTCGGTTAGAGGTGCTGCTGAGACAGCTATTCGTGAGATTGTGGGTAAAAGTGAAATGGATTTTGTACTGTTTGAAGGTCGTGAGGAAATAGCAATTAAAACTAAAGCTTTGATGCAGGATATCTTAGACCGCTATGTTACTGGTATCAATATCAATAGTGTCACAATGCAGAATGTACAACCACCAGAACAGGTCCAAGCTTCCTTTGATGATGCAGTCAAGGCTAAGCAGGATCTTGAGCGACAGAAAAATGAGGGGCAAGCATATGCAAATGATATTGTTCCTAAAGCAAAAGGTAGTGCTTCAAGACTTATAGCTGAAGCTAATGGGTACAAGGTTTCTGTTGAAAATGAAGCAAAAGGTAATGCAAGTAGATTTGACCAAATTTTAACTGAATATAAAAGAGCTCCTGAGGTAACAAGGAAACGCCTATTTTTAGAGGCTCAAGAAAAAATTATGTCTGCTATATCTAAGGTAATTGTTGATCAAAAAGAGTCTAACAGCTTACTTTATCTTCCTCTTGATAAAATTATTGGGCAAAAAAGAAACCTTAGTTCAGATCAAAGAGACCCAAGTCAGGCTTCTAACCAAGCTCCAAATCGAGGTGATTCTGCCTCTGATGTTATTAATTCAATTACAGAACGCTCTCGGGGTGCATTTCGGGCCCGCGAAAGGGATTCAAGGTAGATAAAATATGATAAATATATCCAGATTAGCCGTAGTATTTTTTACTTTATTGATCTTACTGTCACTTTCGACATTTACAGTAGACCAAAGAGAGCATGCCGTAGTATTTAGATTAGGCGAAATTGTCTCTGTCAAGCCAGATCCAGGACTCTATTTTAAAGTACCCTTAGTCGAAAATGTTAGGTTCTTTGATAAGAGAATTCTTACGTATGATTCAAATCAGCCAGACAGATTCATAACTAGTGAGAAAAAAAATGTTTTAGTGGACTCATATATTAAATGGCGTATAACTGATCCTGCCAAGTACTATGTTTCGGTAAATGGGGATGAACGGCAAGCAGAAAGAAGGCTAACTCAAACAGTGAATGATGGTTTAAGAGCTGAATTTGGTAAAAGAACTATCCAAGAAGTAGTTTCTGGTGAACGCTCTGAAATTATGAATATTATTAAAGAGCGTGCAGATAGTGACTCTAGGTCGATAGGTATTGAAATACTTGATGTGCGGATACGAAGAGTTGATCTTCCTAAAGAGGTTAGTGAGTCTGTGTATCAAAGAATGAATGCAGAAAGAAAATCCGTTGCAAATGAATTAAGGTCACAAGGTTTTGCTGAATCTGAAACAATAAGGGCTGATGCTGAAAAACAGAGGGATATAATTATCACTGATGCGTATCGTGAAGCTCAAATAATTAAAGGGCAGGGCGATGCTAAGGCATCAAGAATTTATGCTGAGACTTTTTCTAAGAATCCAGAATTCTATGATTTTTATCGAAGTTTAGAAGCATATAGAAAAAGCTTTGATGGCAAGGATGATATTATGGTCCTTGATGCTAACTCTGACTTTTTCAAGTACCTTCGTGGGGCTAATAAAAAGTAATTGGCAGAGTTTTTTTTAAAGGTAATTGGAATATTATTTGTGGCTGAAGGTTTGTTTCCTTTTATATTGCCGAATATCTGGAGAGATACCTTAAAAAAAATACTATTAAAAAATAGTGATTCACCTCGAGAAATACCATTCCTATCTAAGGTGCTTAGATATAAGGAAGGTCAAATTCGATTTATTGGACTTTTTTTAATGCTTTTAGGCATAATAATAATTTTAATGGCAAACTAACGATATGTCACAATGGCGCCTTCCTGAAAATCTTAAAGACCTTTTGCCTCATCAGGCAAAAAAACTAGAACTATACCGTAGGTCTTTACTAGACTTATTTGATTCAAAGGGTTACCAATTAGTAATTCCTTCACTTGTTGAATATATTGATACGCTAAATGCGCATGGTAAAGATTTAGATTTAGATACATACAAGGTAGTTGATCAACTTACAGGAAAAATGATGGGTGTAAGTTCAGATTTAACAACGCAAACTGCTCGAATTGATGCTTACTTATGTAAGAACCAGGCTGTTAATAAGCTTTGTTATGCCGGCCCAGTTTTAAGGACTAAATCTCTTCGAGGCCAATCACGAGAGCTCTATCAAATAGGATTGGAGTGTTTTGGTGATACAAGTTTTTCAACTGATATTGACGTACAAAAAACATTAATAGAGTCTCTTAAATTATTGAATATAAAAGAAATAGTTTTAGATATCAATCATTTAGATATATATAATTTAATAATTTCTAGATTAGATCTAAACATCCAAGAAAAATCAGAAATAGCCCAAGCAATGATAATAAAAGATTCAGCTGCTCTAAGAGAATTGCTGATACGATTTAAAAATAATAAAGATGCAAAGACATTAATGAATTTACTAGATATGTATGGTGATAAAAAGGTTATTAAGGAGTTACTTTTACTTGATAGCTCAAATCAAGATATTAAAAAAATCATTACTGACCTTGATGTGCTAGTAGAAAGTTTAGGTGAATTAGATGTGAAGTTAAGCTTTGATTTTTCTGATATACGTGGTTATCAATATCATAATGGACTTATATTTTCAGCATATTCGAAAACATTTAAATCTGTTGTTGCACAAGGTGGTCGCTATGACAATCTTAATAATAATAGAGCTGCAACAGGGTTTTCTATGGATTTAAGATACATAGTAAGCCATTTGTAAATTTTTTTAAAGATAATATATGATTAAAAATGTAGTGGTTATTGGTACTCAGTGGGGTGATGAAGGAAAAGGAAAGATTGTTGATTGGTTAACAGATCATGCCGATGCTGTTGTAAGATTTCAAGGCGGTCACAATGCTGGACATACCCTTGTAATAGGCCAGGGAGATGTTCAGAAGGAATACAAACTAAACCTAGTTCCTTCTGGAATTATTAGAAAAAATATTGAGTGTTTCATTGGTAATGGTGTAGTCCTTGATATTAAACATTTAGAAAAAGAGATTCTGTCATTAGAGGTAGATGGTATTAGTGTAAGAGATCGACTTTATATTAGTCCTGGCTGCCCATTAATTTTAAATTATCATGTTCAACTAGATCAAGCTCGAGAAGCTAAAAGAGAAAATGACAAAAAAATTGGTACTACTGGTAAAGGAATAGGTCCCGCATATGAAGATAAGGTAGCAAGGAGATCAATTAGGGCTTACGACCTTTTGCATCTTAATGGGCTTAAGGATAAGTTAGTAGATCTTTTAGATTATCATAACTTCGTTTTAACAAAATATCTTGGAGTAAAAAGTATTGATTTCAATGAGCAGTGGGATGAATTGGAAAAACAAGCTGTCTTTATTAAGCCTTTTTTAACCGATGTATCAGAAAAGCTCCATGCCTTAAATAAGGTAGGTAAGAGTATTTTATTTGAAGGCGCACAAGGATCGCTGTTAGATATTGATCATGGTACATATCCTTTTGTAACATCTTCAAATTGTGTTGCAGGACAGGCTTCAGCTGGATCAGGTGTTGGTCCTCAAATGCTTAGCTATATATTAGGAATTACAAAAGCGTATACAACTAGAGTAGGCGGCGGACCATTTCCAAGTGAACTTGATATAGAGCATGATAATTCTCCAGGCGCTCAAATGTCTGTAAAGGGAAAAGAAATTGGTACGGTAACTCAAAGAAAGAGAAGGTGTGGGTGGTTTGATGCAGCTGCACTGAAAAGATCTGCGTTTATTAATGGCTTATCTGGACTTTGTATAACTAAGCTTGATGTTTTGGATGGAATTGAAACCTTAAAGATTTGCATTGGCTATGAATTAGATGGAAAAAAATTAGATTTACTTCCACTAGGTTCGGATCAGGTAAAAAATTGTAAGCCAGTATTCATTGAAATGGCTGGATGGAAAGAAAGTACATATGGTGTTAATAATTGGAAGGATTTACCAAAGAATGCCCAAGATTATTTATTAAAGCTAGAAGAATTATGTGAAGTTTCTTTGCATATAGTTTCAACAGGCCCAGAGCGAGATGAAACTATAATGCTTCATCATCCATTTGAAGCCAATTAACTTTGTTTAATTTACAATTATCCATAAGTGATTAAAGAAAAAAAAATTGTAGAGACAGTAATTTCATCTTCATGGATATTTACTGCTAATGACGACGATAAGTTGCTTAATAATCATTCTGTCGTTATTGACGGTGGCATGATAGTTGATATTATAGATTCAGATTCTGTCTTTAATATTTATGATGCCAAAGAGGTATATCAATTAACAGATCAGCTATTAATTCCAGGATTAATAAATGCCCATACACATTTAGCTATGAGCCTTTTAAAAGGGTATGCTGACGATCTCGAATTATCTGTATGGCTGAACAAACATATTTGGCCTGCTGAAAAAAGTTTTATTTCACCACAGTTTGTAAGTGATGGATCAAGATTGGCTATAGCCGAGATGTTAAAAGGGGGCATTACAACTTTTAATGATATGTATTTTTATCCCCAGGCAACCGCTGAGGTATCAAAAGATATTGGTATTAGGGCTAATATTGGTCTGGTTGTGATGGATTTTCCAACAGGCTACGCAAGTGACCCCCAAGACTATATAAATAAAGGATTAGATTTTAGAGACACATGGCGAGATAACCCTTTAATTACTACTTCAATTGCTCCACATGCGCCTTATTCTTTATCGGATGAGTCATTTTCTATGATTGGAACATACGCTAATCAACTTCAGATGACTATCCATACGCACCTTCATGAAACATTAAGGGAGGTTGAAGAAAGCCTTCAAAAATTTAATATGACTCCAATACAGCGATTAGATAAGTTGGGTATTCTAGGCCCAAATTTAACAGCCGCTCATTGTGTTCATTTAAATGATGCAGACATCAGTATTCTTGAGAAAAATCAGGTAAATGTAATACATAACCCCTCATCAAATATGAAGTTAGGAAGTGGTATAGCTAATATTAAAGGTATTTTTGCGAAGGGGATAAATATTGGGTTAGGTTCAGATAGCTCAGCAAGTAACAATCGATTAGATATTATTACTGAAATTAGAGCCGCCTTACTACTTCAGAAAGGAGTGAGTCAGGATGCAGAGTTTTTAAAGCCTTTTGACGCTATCAAAATGGCAACTATTAATGCTGCAAAAGCCATAGGTCTTGATAAAAACATTGGGTCTATAGAGTATGGAAAAAGAGCAGATATTGTTGCAATTAATCTTAATTCTATAGAATGTCAGCCTTGTTTTGATCCTTTAAGTACATTTGTCTATAGCGCTGATAAAAACTCAGTAAGTCATGTTTGGGTAGATGGCAATATAAAAGTAAAGAAAAATTTTTTAGTGAACATTGATGAGGATAAGCTGATACACAACGCAAAATTATGGCAAATAAAGATAAAAAAAATATAGATCAAGCTGAGGTTGAAAAATTTAATCTGCTCGCACATAAGTGGTGGGATCCAACTAGTGAGTTCAAACCTCTTCATGAAATTAATCCACTTCGAGTTAACTTTATTAAGTCCAAAGTAGACCTTAGCGGAAAAGAATTGTTAGATGTTGGATGTGGTGGTGGGATTTTATCGGAATCAATGGCAAAAGAAGGTGCTCATGTCACAGCAATAGATCAAGGTGAAAATGTTATAAAAATTGCACAACTTCACACAATAGAAAGTAAATTAGATATTAATTATAAGCAATTGAATATAGAAGATTTATTAAAAAAAACTAATGAGAAATTTGATGTAATAACTTGCCTTGAAATGCTTGAGCACGTTCCTGATCCAGCTTCAATTGTTAGGGCCTGTAAATCTCTTCTTAAACCAAATGGCAGAATATTTTTTTCTACAATCAATCGTAATCCAAAAGCTTTTTTATTTGCAATTATTGGAGCAGAATATATTTTAGGATTATTACCTAAAGGAACTCATTCTTATGAAAAATTCATTACACCTTCTGAGTTAATGGGTTGGAGCGAAGAGGAGGGGTTGAGGTTTATCGATATAGTCGGCATGACATACAATCCAATCTCAAAGGAATATAGTTTAGGGAATGATACCTCAGTTAATTATTTAGTTGAGGTGGGTTTTAGTAATGACTAAGTTATTCCTTTTTGATTTTGATGGGACTCTTGTTGACAGTGCGCCAGATTTAATTTCTTCTGCTAATTATATTTTTGATGTGTATCAAAAGAAATCTATTAGCTATGAGGAGGGTAGGGAAATCGCTTCGGATGGAGTAAATGCTTACCTTAGAATGCGTTTCGATAATAATTTTGATACTTTAACCGAAGAATTTTTGATGCATTATTCAAATAATATTCTAAATAATACTGTCTTTTTTGAAGGGATTCCTGAGGTATTAGAGCTAATAAAGAAAAGAAATTTATATTGGGGTATTGTGACTAACAAATCTCGGGTACTCACAGAAAAAATTTTAAAGTTTTATGGTCTTCTTAATCATGCAGATATTTTAATCTGTGGAGATGATGGATTGACACCTAAACCCTCACCAGAAATGCTTATTAGGGCTTGTAATTCATTGGACGTTGATACTAAAGATACGATTTATATCGGAGATGGTCTAAGAGATATTCAAGCCGCTATCTCAGCAAAAATGAAATCAGTTCTTGCTTGCTATGGATATTTGAAGACAAATGATGACATTGAGTCATGGGGAGCTGATTTTTTTATACACCACCCTGATGAAATCATTCATTTAGTTAACAGTTAGAGTGTTTTTCGCTCAACAACTGCTTGTGCTAATGTCCCGCTGTCTACGTATTCAATCTCTCCACCCATAGGAAGGCCTCTTGCTATGCGCGTAATTTTTATTTTTGTATCCTTCAACAGTTCTCGAATATATTGTGCTGTTGCATTTCCTTCTACAGTAAAATTTGTAGCAAGTATTATCTCAGTGATATCAGAATCTTTTAGTCTTTGTATTAATTTACCAAGATGAATGTCTTTAGGTCCTACCCCATCTAATGGTGATAAACGACCCATAAGGACGAAATACATACCTTTATATGAGTGAGTTTGTTCGAGCATTAATAAATCAGTAGGCATCTCAACCACACATAGTATCTTTGCATCACGTTTAGCTGATTGGCAGATGGCGCAAATAGGTTGTTCCGAAAAATCATTACATAATTTGCAGTGTCCCAAATATTCGAGTGCATTTGAAATGTTGTCTGCTAATTTTTTTGCGCCTTTACGGTCTCTTTGAAGTAAGTGATATGCCATTCTTAGCGCTGATTTTGGTCCTACTCCAGGTAAGCATTTGAGAGCATTAACTAACTCTTCAAGTGTTTCAATTTTTTGCATTTAAATTGGGAGATTCATGCCAGGAGGCATTAGTCCACCCATTTTCTGGTTTGTTGTAACCTCAATTTTCTTAAGCGCATCCTTGAATGCTACAGTAATCATGTCCTCTAGCATTTCTTTATCATTTAAAAGTGATGGATCGATATTGATTTTTCTTATCTCATTTTTACATGACATTGTGACTTTTACTAAGCCATTACCGGCATTTCCCTCAACATCAATAGTTGCAAGCTCAGTCTGTGCTTTTTGTAGATTAGCTTGCATCATTTGAGCCTGCTTCATTAAGTTACCCATTCCACCTTTACTCATTATTTTTCCTCATTTTTAGTTGGCTTAATGCTTGAAGGTACAATTTCTGCACCAAATTCATTTATTAACTCGTTAACAAATTCATCTTTCATAATAGCAGATTCAGTAGTTTTTAATAACTCAGCTTTCTCTATTTTTTTTGCTGATGATGGGCTATTAGAGGCATCTCCTAAGTTTATTTCAAGATTAATTTTTTTATTAAAATGATTTATTAATTCTTCTTGTAACTTATCAACATAGGCCTTCTGATTAAGATGTTTATACTTTTCATTTAGTGATAAATTGAACGTATTGTCATGATAATTCATCAATTCACATTCTTGTGCTAGAGACTTAGCTAGTCCAAGCTTTAATTGCTCAACTAATGTGCGCCAGTCCCCATTGAATTCAGTCTGTGGATCTAATTTCTTATCAAGTTCTGTAATACTTATTTTCTTTTCTGCGTTATCCATTCTTTTAGGTATTAATTTTTCTTTTTTAACCTTTATTAATATCTCATCCTTATTTTTATTATTTATTAGATCTATATTTAATGATGGATAGAATGCGAGCATTCTTAATAGCGTCATGTTAAAGCCCGTAATAATATCGGGGGCCATAGATAATTCTTTTTTCCCATTTATTGTAATTTGATAGATAAGCTGAAGACTTTCTGCGCTGAATGACTTACTAAGCTTATAAATACTTTCTTTTTGAGTATGACTTTCAAACTGTTGAGGAATAATTTGATACGATGATATTTGATATATCAATTGAGATAGATCTTCTAGTGCCGATTCAAAAGAAATATTTTTTTCTTCCATTTCTTTTGAAATTTGAATAAGTGCATGTCCATCATTATTTGATAATCGCTCTAAAATTGTATAAAGAATATTTTCATCAATGCTTCCAAGCATCTTATGCATTAAAGCTACTTTAATCTCGGTCCCTGAAAATGCAATTGCTTGATCTAGTATAGAGAGTGCATCCCTCATACTTCCCTTAGCAGCTTTTGCAATAATCAGAAGAGCATTTTCTTCAAAATCTACACTTTCTTCTTTTAATACAGATTTCAGATGGCTATTAATATTTTCTACTGTCATTTGTTTTAAGTTAAATTGAAGGCAGCGTGATAAGACCGTAATAGGAACTTTTTTTGGTTCAGTTGTTGCGAGGATAAATTTAACGTGATTTGGGGGCTCTTCTAGAGTTTTAAGCATTGCATTAAATGCACTTTTAGACAGCATATGTACTTCATCAATAATATAAATCTTATAAGGACCTGAAGAAGGTGCATATTGAGCATTTTCAAGTAACTCTCTGACATTATCTACGCCAGTATTTGATGCAGCATCTACCTCAATGAGGTCAGCGTATCTTCCAGCATCTATATCATGACATGTCGAACATTCTTGACATGGATTAGATGATACCCCTTGTTGGCAGTTAAGTGATTTAGCTAGGATTCTAGCGATTGTTGTCTTTCCAACGCCTCTGGTACCATTAAATAAGTAAGCGTGATGTAATCTTTTTTGATCAAGTGCATTTGAGAGCGCCTGGACAGTACTTTCTTGTCCAACAAGTGTATCAAAAGATTTAGGGCGCCACTTAAGGGCTAGTACTTGATATGACATTTTTTTATTTTCAGTGGTTATAATTGGCGAGCCAGAACCTCGGCACTTGTATCAAAAGTTGTGGCTGCTTGCTTCCGCACCTGACCAGGTTAGCTAATCAACAATGCGAGGAGGCCCGCCACAAATTATTTTACCTTAATAAAATAAGATTAGTGAATTTAGCCGCATCTTTTTACAGGGTGATTTTTAAGATGCTCCCGCTCTTCGTCACTATACAATCTAGACCTTATAATAAATCTCAAGCCAGTAGGGCGTTCAAGAGAAAATTGACCTCCAGTTCCTGGAATAGTATCGAGGGTAATATGGGTATGTTCCCAGTATTCAAACTGGGACACGCTCATATAAAAATGGACTTCATTTACAATACCAACCTCCACATCAGAGTTTCCTAAATAAAATTCACCTTTAGGAAAACACATAGGCGCACTTCCGTCGCAACAACCACCAGATTGATGAAACATAAGGTCGCCATGCTCTTTCTTAAGTCTATCAATGAGCTTATTAGCTGAATCGGTTGAAGATAATCTTGATATCATAGTAGGTAAAGGGGCAAAAGGTTTAGTTTTGCCCTAAATCCCTTATTATCAAATCTCTTTCTAAAAGAACCCAAGCTTAGTCTCAGTGTAGCTGACAAGCAGATTTTTAGTTTGTTGATAATGATCAAGCATCATTTTATGTGTTTCACGACCAATTCCCGACTGCTTATATCCACCAAATGCAGCGTGAGCAGGGTAGGCATGATAACAGTTTGTCCATACTCGACCAGCTTGAATACCTTTGCCCATTCTGAAAGCAGTATTAATATTTCTAGTCCATACTGCAGCACCAAGACCATAAAGTGTATCATTTGCAATTTTAAGAGCTTCAGCCTCATCCTTAAATGTTGTAACCGAAACTACAGGACCAAAAATCTCTTCTTGGAAAATTCTCATCTTGTTATTACCCTTGAACACTGTTGGCTCAATGTAATATCCTTCAGCATGCTCACCGCTCATAATATTTCTATTCCCACCTATGAGAAGTTCCGCACCTTCTTCTTTTCCTAAATCTATATATGATAATATTTTTTCCATCTGTTCGCTGGATGCTTGTGCACCAATCATGGTGTCACCCTCAAGTGGACTTGCTTGTTTAATTGCTTTTACTCTTTCAAGTGCTCTTTCTATAAATTTATCATAGATAGATTCTTGTATAATTGCGCGAGAAGGGCATGTACAGACTTCTCCTTGGTTAAGAGCGAACATTGTGAAACCCTCAAGTGCTTTATCAAAAAGACCATCGTCAGCATCCATAATATCTTCAAAGAAAACATTTGGTGATTTTCCGCCTAATTCAAGTGTTACTGGAATGATATTTTGCGAAGCATACTGCATAATTAGTCGACCAGTTGTTGTTTCGCCTGTAAAGGCAATTTTTGCAATTCGGCTGGAGCTTGCAAGAGGCTTTCCTGCTTCTAAACCATAGCCGTTAACTATATTCAAAGTACCAGGAGGTAGAAGATCTGCGATTAATTCCATTACAACTAGTATTGATACAGGTGTTTGTTCAGCTGGCTTTAATACAATACAATTTCCAGCAGCTAGTGCTGGAGCTAGTTTCCATACAGCCATTAAAATTGGGAAATTCCAAGGAATAATTTGACCTACAACACCTAGTGGTTCATGAAAATGATAAGCCATAGTATCGTTATCAATTTCACCAATACTACCTTCTTGAGCTCTTACAGCGCTTGCAAAATATCTAAAATGGTCAATTGCTAGCGGTATATCAGCATTTAAACACTCTCTAATTGACTTACCATTATCAATAGTCTCAGCCAAAGAAATTGTCTCAAGGTTTCTCTCCATTACATCAGCAATTTTTAATAGGATATTTGCACGTTCTGTAGTGCTTGTTTTACCCCATGCATCCTTAGCTGCATGTCCAGCATCAAGTGCTAGTTCGATGTCCTTTTCATTAGATCGAGCAACTTCACAAAATGGTTTACCAGAAATAGGCGTAATATTTTCGAAATATTTACCATCAACTGGTTTAACCCATTTACCTCCAATATAATTATCATATTTTTCTTTAAATGGACTTTTGATACCAAGATCTTTAAGCGTTGTGTATGTCATGCTTCCCCCAAATTTAGTTTTTACTTAAGTTTAATATAATTTTTCGTTCGCTTTAACTCTTATATAAGAGTTATAATATAATATAGTCTAAACCCCAATCTATTATAAATCAAGATTTATAAAGACATTTAAATGAATGAAAACTACATATTAGATTTTATGATTAAAATATAATGGCTTGAAATCATAATACTAAATCCTTATAGTAGTCAGAATAAAAATTTATTAAAAAATATCCCCTAATGAAACCAATTAAAACCTATGTTATTAGCCTTTTAGATGAAAAGAAAAGAAGGGAAGTTGTTGCAGCTAGATTAAAGGCAATTAATCATGAATTTGTCTTTTTTGATGCCATTGATGGAAGATCGCGTAACCTAAGAAATGACCTATCTTACTCGGGAGTAAAAAGGCGGTTATTTTTTGGTAAGGATTTAACATCACCAGAGCTTGGGGTTATGTTCTCAAATAAGGAAATATTAAAAGATATTATCAAAAATAATTATCGGGAAGCTCTTGTTTTTGAGGATGATGTAATAATTAAGGATAATTTTCATTTTATTTTGTCCAAGCTTTATGCATCTGATATAAGCTGGGAGCTGATAAGATTTCTTGGTAAGCCGAAAATGGCAAAGTACCGACAACGAAAAATTTTTAATTTAGATGGTCCATTTAATCTAGTTAGAATTGGAAGCAGCCCAGGCGGATCTTATGCCTATATTATTTCTCAGGAAGGAGCTAAAAAGCTTCTTAAAAGCATGGACAAAGTATATCTTCCTTCTGACATATTAATGGGCTCGCCATGGATAACAAACATTGAGGTAATGGTTGTTATGCCTACAATAGCTTCTTGGGACAACGATTTCCCCTCAGCAATTGATAGCCCAAATAGATATACTAAAAAGAAAGATTTAAAGGGAGTAGAAGTTTTTATATATCCAATTTCAAGGCTAATATTTAAAATAAAAATTGCATTACAGAAGCGTATTTATTTTTACAGATATTATTTTCGTGATAAAAAAACATTTGCTAGGTCATTATAAAATTAATTAGCTTCCTAGATTAATTAAGTTGGTATTAGCCATGTTATTACCGCCAAGATTATTAAAACAAGAGCTAAAACTAGTAATAATTTGATAAGTTTCAATACTTTATAGCCCCTTCATGTAAGATGAATTAAAAAATGGCGGAAGGAGCGGGATTCGAACCCGCGTTAGGTATGAACCTAAACACGCTTTCCAAGCGTGCGACTTAAACCACTCATCCACCCTTCCGATGTTTGTGATTATATATCCAATAGCTATAATTATACTTGAGGGTATATAGAAAAAATTACACAAACAATATTAATCCCTTTAAATCTAATATTTATTTAATAGGACAAAATATGAAGCTTAAAATTATAGGTAAATCGAGTGCTAAAAATTTGTAAAAAAAGTATACTTTTCCTGGTTTTCTTTTCTCCCTATATTTTTGCAGATATAAGTGGGGTAATTTCTAGGGTTGTTGATGCTGATACGGTTTTTCTAAGAAGTGATCAAGGGGTTAATTATAAGGTCAGACTTTTAGGAATTGATGCTCCGGAAATTAAACAAATTTATGGTAAAGAAGCTTCTCAATACTTGACTGATAAAGTTCATGGAAAAACTCTTGTAGTTAGTGGATCAAAAAAAGACAGGTATAAAAGATTATTGGGTAAGTTAGTTCTTGACGGTAATGATATTAATCTTAATTTAGTAAAAAATGGTATGGCATGGCATTATAAGCGTTACAAAAGTTCGCAAGATAAATTGGATCAATTGTTGTATTCAAATGCTGAAAAATATGCAAGAGATAATAAGCTAGGTTTGTGGTCTAAAGGTTTACCAATTCCTCCCTGGCAATGGAGAAAAAATAATTAATGAACAATTTACTCACTATAAAGGTCCCTAGTATATGAAAAAAATAATACTACTATTAATTTTAATGTTACCTACTATTACATTTGGAGCATGCATGGATTTTTACAACCAGGATTTAGTAACGCTTCAAGGAGAAAAATTTGATCTGTGCGAGCATCAAGATAAACCTATTATTTTTGTCAATACAGCCAGTAAATGTGGTTTCACTAGTCAGTTTGAAGGGCTTGAGAAGTTATATAGAGAAAATAAGGAAAAGCTATTAGTTGTTGGTTTTCCATCTAATGATTTTAATCAGGAGTTTTCAACAGATAAGGAAATTCAGGATTTTTGTAAACTTACTTATGCCGTTGAATTTCCAATGATGAGTAAATCAAGTGTGCTTGGTAAAAATGTTAATAAAGTCTATCAAAATCTTTATGAAATTACTGGGGAAGCTCCTATGTGGAATTTTTATAAATTTGTAGTGCTACCAAAAGTAGAATCAGTTCATGTTTTATCTAGTATTGTTAGGCCTGAGTCTGATAAGTTGTTAAATTTAATTAATCCTTATATTAAAAATTAACCTTTTATTTTCTGAATAATTATTGCAGATAGCTCTTCAACTGAGCGAGAGGTTGAATCTGCAGTTGGAATTCTTAGGCGCTTCATTAATTCTTCAGCTAAACCAATTTCTTCACGACAGTTTGATAGCGAAGCATAAAGACTATCTGGTCTTCTCTCTGACCTTAAAGAATGTAAACGTTCTGGCTTTATTGTTAAACCAAAAATCTTGTCAAGATATCCATCTAGGATAGGTGGAAGTGTCCCTCGTTCAAAGTCTTCGGGTATAAGTGGGTAGTTAGCAGCTTTAATTCCAAACTGCATTGCTAGGTATATGCTAGTCGGTGTTTTCCCGCATCTAGAGACGCCAATAAGAATTACCTGAGCTTGATTTAATCCAGTATGCGTCATGCCATCATCATGGCCTAGGGCAAAATTAATTGCTTCCATTCGATTTCCGTAGTTTAATCCATCAATACTATGAGAAACTCCAGGTCTTGTAAGTGGGTCCTCTTTAAGTTCTTTACCCAGAGGCTCAATAAAAATATCAAATAAGTCAATATAATAAGCATCAACCTCTTTTAGCTCAGAACGATGATCTTTATTACCAATAGACATTATTACAACAGGCCGTAAACCATTAATCATTTTTGAGTTTGCTATCCGCTTTTGTGCATCATCAATTTTGGATAGCGTATCAGTAAAGGGAATGCGAATATGCTCAAAAGTTGTTTCTGGAAAATGAGACAATAAACCACCTAAGGAGCCAGCAGTAATTCCTGTCCCATCAGAAATAAAAAATGCGATTCTTTTATTATTAGCCATCTATTTTTTTGTGAGTTGCTTCCATGTGGAGATTACAGTATCAGGGTTTAATGAGAGCGAGCTAATTTTTTTCTTAACTAGCCAGTCGGCAAAATCAGGGTGATCGGAAGGTCCCTGTCCGCATATACCGATATATTTATTAGACTTAACTGCTCCATTAATAGCCATCTCAATCATTTTAGTTACAGCTGGGTTCCTTTCATCAAATCCATCAGCAAGAATGCCGGAGTCCCTATCCATTCCTAAGGTAAGCTGTGTGAGGTCATTAGAGCCAATTGAGAATCCATCAAAATAATTTAAAAATTCTTCAGCAAGAATAGCGTTAGACGGCACTTCACACATCATAATTAATCGAAGTCCATTTTCTCCTCGTTTTAAGCCATTCTCAGCCATGATACTGATAACTAATTTAGCCTCATCTAAGGTTCTAACAAAAGGGATCATTAGTTCTACATTTGTGAGTCCCATTTCATTTCTGACTTTTAGCATAGCTTCACATTCAAGTGCAAAGCAATCTTTAAATTCATTGGAGATGTAACGTGCTGCTCCTCTGAATCCTATCATCGGATTCTCCTCATCAGGCTCATATATATCACCAGCAACTAATTTTTTATATTCATTTGACTTAAAGTCAGATGTTCTAACAATTACTGGGTTTGGATGAAAAGCAGATGCTATTGTTGCTACACCTTCACATATTTTATTTATATAAAAATCTTTTGGACTAGAGTAACCACGCGAACGATAGTCGATAACTTTTTGAATTTCAGATGGCATTGCTTTATAGTTAATTATGGCCTTTGGATGAATGCCGATCATGTTGTTAATTACAAATTCTAGTCTTGCTAAGCCTACACCATTATTAGGAATTTGTGCAAATGTGAATGCCATGTCTGGACTACCAACATTCATCATTAATTTAACAGGGGGAGAAGGTAGGTCTCCATCTTCTTGAGTAGTTACTTCGTACTTTAATTCACCCTGGTAAACAATACCTGTTTCACCTTCCGAGCAAGATACAGTTACAATATTACCATCTTCTAGGAGTTCAGTAGCATTTACACTGCCTACAATAGCGGGGATTCCAAGCTCTCTTGCAATAATAGCTGCATGACACGTTCTTCCACCTCTATTCGTTACTAAAGCTGATGCTCTTTTCATAACAGGCTCCCAGTTAGGGTCAGTCATATCAGCAACTAGAACATCACCTGGTTGAACTGTATGCATCTCAGAAGGATCATTCACTATTCTTACAGGACCAATACCAATTTTCTGAGTAACTGCCCGTCCTGCAACTATTGCCTTGCCTTTTTCTTTAAGCTTAAACGATTCTGTTACATTCTTATTTTGTGATTTTACTGTTTCTGGTCTTGCTTGCAGAATATAGATTTTCCCATCTAAACCATTTTTACCCCATTCAATATCCATAGGACACTTGTAATGCGATTCAATGGCTACCGCATATCTAGCCAGCTCATGAATATCTTGATCGTTAATACAAAATTGATCAGAAAGTGAAGTTTCAACATCGATGGTTTCTGTACTTAAACCTGCTTTTGTATTCTTACTAAAAATCATTTTTATTTTTTTTGAGCCAATTGACCTTCTAACGATTGCATTATTACCTTTTGCTAACGTTGGTTTGTGAACATAAAATTCGTCTGGATTTACTGCTCCTTGGACAACTGTCTCACCGAGGCCATATGATGCTGTAATAAATACAACATCTGTAAAGCCCGATTCTGTGTCAATAGTAAACATAACTCCTGAGCTGCCCATGTCACTTCTAACCATTTGTTGTATACCAGCTGAAATGGCAACATCTTTATGGATAAAGCCTTTGTGAACACGGTATGAAATTGCTCTGTCATTGTAAAGCGATGCAAAAACTTCCTTGATAGCTTGTTTAATATTTTTTATGCCATGAATGTTGAGAAAGCTCTCTTGTTGTCCAGCAAATGATGCATCTGGAAGGTCTTCCGCAGTCGCTGATGACCTTACAGCAAAAGTAGATCCCTCAGCTGATTTTTTGATAAGCTGCTCGTAACTTTCATTAATTGAATGATCAAGGTCTTTCGGAAAAGGGGTACTCATTATCCATTGACGAACAAGCTGGCCAGATTGAGCAAGAGCTTTAACATCGTTCGTATCTAAGCCGGCAAGCTCTTTTTCAATTTTCTCCCCAAGATCATCATGCAATAAAAATTCATTAAATGCATCTGCTGTGGTAGCAAAGCCGGTAGGGACTCTTATGCCTTTTGCGGCTAATTGAGATATCATCTCTCCAAGTGATGCATTTTTTCCGCCTACGGAGCTAACGTCTTTGTTTCTTAGTTTTTCAAATGGAATTACATATTCTGTCATTAAATATCCTTAAGCGTTGAAAGTATTCTAAAGCATCAATCAAGTAAACTCCTAATTCTGCCAAATAAGAGGATTCTTGTCATTAACATAAATAAAAAAATCATAATAAAATTTGGACTAAATTAAATTGCAGACATTTAACAGATTGTTGTTAAAATGAACATGATCAAAAATATTAAACAACAAATTAAATTACGGAGAGCATAAAAATGGCAACACTATTAGATCAACTAAAAACTATGACGACAATTGTCGCAGATACTGGAGAAGTTCAGGCAATTAAAGACCTTAAGCCAGTTGATGCAACAACTAACCCTTCATTGCTTCTTAAAGCAAGCACACTACCTCAATGCGAACCCATGATTGCTGAGGCTATTGCTTATGCTAAAAGTAAAAGTTCTGACAAAGACCAACAGATTGAAGATGCAGCAGATAAACTAGCAGTTTTGGTAGGGCTTGAGATTTTAAAGCATATTCCTGGCCGTATCTCAACAGAGGTTGATGCAAGCCTTTCCTTTAATATTGACAAGATGGTCGCAAAAGGAAAAAAAATAATCGCATTATATAATGAAGCTGGAATAACTAATGACCGAGTGCTTATAAAACTTGCTTCAACCTGGGAGGGTATTAAGGCTGGCGAGATTCTTGAAAAAGAAGGAATTAACTGTAATTTGACACTTTTGTTTAGCTTTGCTCAGGCAAGGGCATGTGCTGAGGCTGGAGTTTTCTTAATTTCTCCATTTGTGGGTCGTATTTTAGATTGGTATAAAGCAAAAACCGGCGAAGAATATACATCTGAAACTGATCCAGGGGTAGTGTCTGTAAGACAAATATATAGCTGGTACAAAGAGCATGGGTTTAAAACAGTTGTGATGGGCGCTTCATTCAGGAATATAGGCGAAATAACGGCACTAGCAGGTTGTGATCGACTAACTATTGGACCATCACTCATTGAGGAGTTAGGCGCAACCGAGGGAGATCTATCACAAAGCCTTAAAGATGAAGGGGCTAATAAAGATAAACCTTCCAGGTTAGAGGAGGATCAATTTAGATTTGATCACAACGAAGATGCGATGGCAACTGAAAAGCTTTCAGAAGGTATCCGTAATTTTGTTATTGATCAGAAGAAATTAGAGGTCGCACTTTCTGGAAAATTATAGACTTTAAAATCCTAATTGTCATTGACAACAAGGATTTCACTCTATATTATCGTCGGTCTGCTGTACGAGAAGTAAGAAGGGCAAATAATTGCTTACATCTTACGTAGAAGTATATTAATTAATAGTATTTAAATGGGAGATTTAACCATGGCACTAACACAAATGGCATTAGATTCATTAGATTTTGACGCAACAGTTGCACTAGCTGAAGCAGTTGCTCCGCACGTTGATATTCTTGAGATTGGTACACCTTGCATCAAGCATAACGGTATCAAATTACTTGAAACACTAAAAGCAAAGTTCCCTAATAACCTTATTCTTGTTGACCTTAAAACAATGGATGCTGGTGGCTATGAAAGTGAGCCTTTCTACAAAGCAGGTGCTGATATCTGTACTGTTTTAGGTGCTTCTGGAATTGCAACAATTAAAGGTGTTATTGATGCTGCTAACAAGTACGGTAAAGAATGTCAGGTTGACATGATTAACGTTGCTGATAAAGCTGCATTAGCAAAAGAAGCTGTTGCTGCAGGCGCTCATATTATTGGTGTTCATACTGGTCTTGACGCTCAAGCTGCTGGCCATACACCATTTGCTGATTTAGCAACAATAGCTGGTTTAAATACTGGCGCTAAAATTTCTGTTGCTGGTGGTGTAAAAGCTACAACAGCTCAAGAAGTTAAAGATGCAGGTGCATCAATCATTGTTGCAGGTGCTGCAATTTATGGTGCTGCTGATCCTGCTGCTTCTGCTGCAGAAATTACAGCTATCGCTCACTAATTCAGAGTTATAGTTTTGATTTAAAATTAAAAACCCGACATAGTAGTCGGGTTTTTTTTTGAAGTGATCTAACTTTACAAGGAAAAAATATGGATACACAAAAATTAATTATAGATAAGATTGCAGCTGTCCTAGATTCAACTGATAAAAACCAGTCTTCTGAGTTAAAAAAACTAATCGATCAAGCCGGACATATTTTTATAGCAGGTGCTGGTAGGTCAAAATTAGTATCAAGTTTTTTAGCTATGAGGTTGGTTCATTGTGGTTACAGCGTAAGTATGGTTGGTGAAATTGTTACTCCAGCTCTAAAAGATGGAGATTTATACATTGTAATTTCCGGTTCTGGCGGAACTAAAACACTTCTTCCTACCCTTGAAACGGCTAAATCTAAGGGTGCTAAAATTGCTGTGGTTTCAATGAAAGCTACATCTGCAATGGCCGATTTAGCAGATTTAACATTAAAAATGGGTAATGATGAAGTATTCGCCCTTACAAAAGGGTTACCAATGGGAACATCATTTGAATTATCAACACTGGTATACCTTGAAGCAATTATTGGAGAAATTGTTTTTGATAAAAATCTAACAGAAGATGGAATGAGATCAATTCATGCTAATTTAGAATAAATTGCTCTAAAGTAAACAAAAAAGGTGCGTATAACGTGCCTTTTTTTGTTTAGCTATTACTATAAACCTATTGAGTCATTATAATAAATTAATGCATATTGTTGAAATTCCTTACATTAACGACTCCTCATTTTATTATGAAAAGATTCGTCATCTGAGATGGCCAGTTTTTCTTGATAGTTCATATCAAAAAGATAGAGCTAAGAGCGAAATTGCAAGATATGACATTATTGCAGCAGAACCTTTTATAAGAGTTACCTCAGGTAAATCTGGGACATATATTGAGGATTCCGAAGGCAGAAGATTACAGAATAAAATTCCAATAAAAATTATTGAAGAAATTATGGAAAAATATTCTATCCAAAATCAAAAACTACCATTTATTGGTGGTGCTATTGGCTATCTTTCTTATGATCTAAAAAATAATACTAAGAAAAATTCCCTTATTCCAAAAATGATTATCGGTATTTATGACTGGACTGTTGTTATTGATCACTTAAAATCTAAGGCTTGGCTTATTCAAAATAACTTTGATAAAAAACCTAGTTTTTGTTGGAGTAGCCTACAAGAATTATTCAATACACCAACAAAAAATACAAGTAAAAACTTTGCGGTAATCGGAGATGTTGATGCGAATCTTAATCTTTACTCTTATAGAAAAAAATTTACTAAGGTTTCAAGTTATATCAAGGAAGGTGATTGCTACCAAGTAAATTTATCGCAAAAATATAAAGTTTCTACTAGCGGTGATAGTTGGATTTTTTATAAGAAATTTAGAGTTATGAACAAATCTCCTTATATGGCCTATCTTTCATATGATGACTTCGAGATTATGTCAGGTTCTCCGGAACAGTTTATTCAATCGCGAAATAAGAATATTACTACAAGACCAATAAAAGGAACTCGAGCACGCGATAATGATCCTGTTAAGGATAAAGCTAACCTTAAAGAGCTTTCTCTCAGCTTAAAAGACCAAGCTGAAAATTTAATGATAGTTGACCTTTTACGGAATGATTTAGCTATCAATTGTGAATTAGGCTCTATAAAGGTGGATGAATTATTTACAGTGGAGTCTTATCCTAACGTACATCATTTAGTTAGTTCAATTACTGCAACACTTAAAAATAATTCCAATAATTATAAGCTTCTAAATGATGCGTTTCCTGGAGGTTCGATTACCGGTACACCTAAAAGCAGAGCAATTGAGATTATTGATGAATTGGAGGAGCATTCACGTGATGTTTATTGTGGAAGTGTCATTTATTTTAGCTTTAATCAAATGATGGATAGCAATATAGCTATTAGAAGTATGATTCATCAAGACCATATCCTGCACTTTTATTCTGGGGGCGGTCTTACTGTAGACTCTACTGCCACATCTGAATATCAAGAGATTAAAGATAAGGCTCAAAATATAATCAATACAATTAATTTTTTTAAGGACTCTAATGCTGCTAACTAAAAAAATAATTTTGGATGAACTCAATAACTTAATAGATTGGAAATTTATCGACTCAAAAATTGTAAAATTTATTGAAAGAGGAGGCCGAGGAAAGCATTTAGGGTATTTAGTAAAAGAAATATGGGATGCGGCAGAAAAGGCTGATCATCATCCTGACATTTTATTAACATATTCAGGTATTAAAATAACTTTATTTACTCATGATGAATCAGGAATTACATCAAAAGATATTGATTTTGCTCGTGAATTAGATGAAAGGTTAAAATATATTTTGAATCCTGAAAATTAATAAACGAAGATTAAAAAATCTGTTTTTTAAAATTACCATAATTCAGCAACAAGGTAGGCAATATTAGAAGATTTAAGATTGTGGATGTAAATAATCCTCCAATAATTATAGTTGCCATTGGGCCTTCAATCTCTTTGCCAGGTTGACCTGAACCCAGAGCAATTGGCATTAATGCAAGTCCTGCTACTAGTGCAGTCATTAGGATTGAAGGTAGTCGTTCTTTAGCACCTCGAACGCATGTCTCAAGGTTCCACTCACAATTTTCATTGCTTACTAGGTGTTGGTAATGAGATAAAAGCATTATGGAATTCCTTAGCGTTATTCCAAATAATGTAACAAATCCAACCATCGATCCAATTGAAATCCAGCCTCCATATATTGTTGCAGCAACTACACCACCAATCAGAGCAAATGGGAGGTTAAATAATGTAATAGCTAAATTCCTGAGAGACCCAAATGCAATATATAGCATTAGCAATACTGTAAAGCCTGCAAGAATAGAAAAGGTGATTAGCTCTTCTCGAGCTTTACTATTTTCTATTGCTGCTCCAGTAATTTCATAGTAATTTCCTTCTCCTAGGCGTAAATTAGATAGTTTAGTAATTAAATCCTTATTAAACGAACTAATGTCTCTGCCATCAATATTTGCAGTTATTGTTTGAACCCGCTTTCCATCCTGATGTAATATTTTTGAACGTCCACTTTCCTGCGAGATATCTGCAATTTCACCAAGCATGATAATTTGATTTGTAGAAGTCCTTATTGGTAAATTATGTATATCTAAAATATCATCTCGGTATGATTTATTAACTGTAACTTTGACGGTTACTGGTAAAACACCATCGTAAATAATAGCTGCTGGAAAACCTTCGTAGGCAGTTCTAATAATTTCAAGAACATCTGATTTCATTATTCCATATTCTGCAATTTTATTTGCTCGTAATCTTATTGTAGCTTGTGGTGTGCCTGGAGGAGATTGCAACATAATATCTTCCGCTCCTTCCATTTTACTAAGAAGCCTAGAAATTTTTTGCCCGTCTCTGTCAAGCCCATCAAGATCTTTTCCAAATAAATTAATTACAACTGAAGCATTGTATCCAGATATAGTCTCCTCTATTCGCTCTGTCAAGAATGTATTTATTGCAAAATTTACTCCGACAAATCCATAAGAGCTTGGACTATTACCATTAGAATTTCCATTTACAATATCTTTAATTTCTTCAAGTATTTTGTCTTGTTCTGGTCCGTCAGAAGGTTCGAGCTCAATTTCAAATTCACTATAGTGGGTACCGAAAGTATCTGCGCCTAGAGGAGATCTCCCTACCCACTGAGCTACAGACTTAACGCCACCAATATCATTAATTTTTGCAGAAACTAAATTACCAATCCTGATAGATTCTTTTTCAGATGTACCTGGAAGTGCAGTCATATGCATAATAAAATGCCCCTCGTGAAGCGGCGGAATGAATTGTGTTTTGAAAAAGGGAAGAAGTGCTAAACCAAGGCTAATAAAAAGTAGGGATGTAAAAATAATAACCCTAGATTTTCTTTCAATTGCCCTGAGAAATATTTCATAATAATATTTAATACCTCTAATTAATGGAGAGTCTTCTGATTCTAGCTTTGATTTAGCAAGCATCAAATAGCAGAGTGCTGGCGTAATAGTTAATGCGACAAATAATGATGCAATAATTGAAGATATATAAGCAATTCCTAAAGGACCAAATAATTTACCTGCAACTCCTGAAAGAGATAGTAATGGAATAAAAACTAATACAATAATTATGGTAGCAAAGACTACAGATTTTCTTACTTCCATGGATGCATCAAATACAACTTTATATATAGGAGTAGGGGTTTTTTTATTTTTATTTTGTCGTAAACGCCTAAAAATATTTTCTACATCTATAATTGCATCGTCAACAACTTCCCCAAGTGCAATTGCAAGTCCACTTAATACCATTACATTTAATCCCATATTGAAATAGTTCATAACTGAAATTGCCGACATAAGAGATAGTGGGATTGCCACCGCTGAAATAAAAGCTGTTTTTAAGTTGTATAAGAAAATATATAGAATGGAAATGACAAAGATTGCGCCAATAATAATGTCAAATTTTAAGCCAGCGATTGATGCATCAATAAAATTAGCTGGCTTAAATAGATCTGGATATAGTTTAACATTATCCTTATCAAGAATCGGTAAAATTGATGTTAGGGAATCATCTAGTTGTTGGGTAAGCTTGTATGTATCTGAGCCTAATTGCCCTTGAATTGAGAGATAGACTCCGGGTACTCCATTTATTGAGACAGCACTAATAGATGGTGCATATCCATTCTTTACATTAGCTACATCTTTTATACGAAAAGTTTTATTATTAAGATTAATAACTGGTGCGTCACTTAATTCATTAATCGTCTTTGTCTGGCCTTTAGCATTTATAATGATTCGCTGGTTATTGTTTTCAATGAAGCCACCACCCTGAACAGATGATGAGCGTTTAATCGCATCTAGTATTTGTTTAATAGTGATTTGATGTTGATAGAGTTTTTTTGGGTCAATTTCAACATGAAATTGCTTAACTAGGCCACCAAATCGATTGACGTCCGCAACCCCAGGGACTGACATAAGTTGAGGGATAATAACTGTTTCAGCAATCGTTCTTAACTCAGATAAGTCCTTTGTTTCAGACGTTATGCCAATACCAAGGACACTTGATGCAGATGACGTTAAAGGGGTAATTATTGGTACAATTGAGCTGGGAAGTGAACTTGATAGGGTTGAGAGTTTCTCTGAAATTAACTGTCTGTTCATTAAAATATCTGAGTCATCATCAAAGATAACCGTAACCACAGAGAGACCTGGAATTGATTGGGATCTAATTTGCTTTATGCCAATTGTTCCTGATATTACATTTTCGATAGGCTTACTAACAAGAGTCTCAACGAGGTTTGCAGAAAACCCTGGAGATTCAGTTTGAATTATTACTTGAGTAGGAGAAAATTCTGGGAAGACATTTAACGGACTTTGCTTTATTTTAAATGTGCCATACATCAGAATAAGCAGAGCAAAACCAATTACTACTCCAGGGAATCTAATTGAAAAACGGATTAATGCCGCCATCATCTAAATCAATCCTCGTTTTCGTTTTTTATTTGATATTTAAATTCTTCAGAGAGGAGTAACTGCGCCCCCTCAGTTACAATTAGATCACCAGCCTTCAAATTTCCTTCTTTAATAATCCAACCATTATTAGTTTCTTTTAGCTCACTTAATGATTTCTTTATATATTTTTCCGTGTCTTCAATATGTACGTATGCCCATGGTATTCCATTACTCCAAATGACTGATTGTTTTGGTATAAAAAGAAAGCGTTGGTCTTTAGGAGAGGCAAGTCTATGCCCTGTAAATTTCTCTCCATTTAAAATTTTACTATTATGAACTAAGTAATAAAAACTTTTTCCAGATCGGTTGACATCCACTTCAGGGCTATCAGAAAAGTACAATGCTTCATAGTTTGAATTGGTTTGAGCTATTGAAGATATATTTATTATATTTGGTACTTCTTGATTTATTTGATTCGGCGAAAAAGTAATTTTTATTAACTTGGCTTTTCCCGAAATAATATTTTTTAGCTTATTATTCTTTTTAACAGTAAATATTTTATAAAATTTACTGCCCCATTCATTTTGTATAGTGTTCATTATGTTGGCTTTGTCTTTTTTTAAGGAATTAATATTGCTTTCAATACTTTTGATGTCTATTTCCTTTTGACCGACAACAGAATCAGATATATTTTTGTTATCTCTATTTAACATAACCAATTTACTAAGGTGATCAACCTCTGCTTCTAAGTTAACTAGAAGTTGGTCTAACTTATTCTGGATAATTGAGAGCTTAGTATTAAGATTGATTAATGGCTTAATATTAATCGACTCCCCATAAAAAATCGAACTATCTATAAATGATGTTTTTGTTAACTCTTCGTATTTAATATTACTATTTTTTTCAACATTCTTTGGTAGCTTAATTAATAACAATCCATTTTCTACAGCAGTATAATCAACGAAAATATCTTCGTCATCGTCGATATTATCTGATAATACTTTATCTCCATCTATCATTATAACTACCCATATAAGGCAAATTATAGTTACAGATTGTATGACAATAATAAAGAGCGACTTATTTTTCATCGTTTAAATAGACCTTATTCGTAATAATAGGTTTTTGCATTATGCGCTCTGCATCTAAACCAGAATTAATTAAATTATATAGTGCTTTATGATATTTTTTGTCAATCTCAAATAAAGTAACTAATTCAAGCTCAAAGTCTAGGCGATCTATTAAACCATTATCAAGTTGTCTGCGTAACTGCGCTTCTAATCTTTTTCTTGCTTTAATCAGTGGCTTAAAGTGGTTAAGCTCTCTAACCAAACCCTCGAACTTAGGCACAAGATTTTCAGCCTTGTTAATTAAATCTAACTGATAGCTATAAACTTTACTTGCTTGTGCCCCTCGAATTTTTTTTGCTCTATTAATTAGGATCTCATTTCTTTTTGATGAAGTTATAACAGAATCAATCCCTAAGCTCCATATATAGTTTCCTAAATCATAAGTATAAGCAGGACTAAAAATGTAATCAGGATATTGTTTTGCAATTTCATATTTAAGCTCAGATTCAGAAATAGCATAATCAGCTAATAATTTCCTCAGAGATAGGCTATTTAATGTTGCCGTATACTTAATCTCATTAATTTTTTCTATGTCGCGAAATGATTCTAAGGATTTTTCAAGTGTACCCTTAATATGATCTACATTTATTGGTATTTGATTAAATTTCTGGAATTTCATTCCTACATGCGTGGCTAAATTTCGCTTTAGGTTTTCCTGCTTTATTTGTAGGCTAATTAGTAACTGGTATGCACCACTTATAGCTAGAGTATGTCTATCAATATCAACTTGAGAAGCTAACCCTAAATTAAATCTTTTTCTTGCCATATGCAATATTGATTGATTAAGCTTAACCTTCTTCTTTTGAACAATAATTAAATCTTGATTCTCTATATAGCTTATAAGATCTTCTAGGAGCTTTATTTTTTTTTCAAAAACACTAATTTGATAAGCTAGATACGCTGACTGAGTTTTATTAAAAGCAATCTCATGTCTAATTATTTTCTTGTTTGCTGATTCAAATATAAATGAAATTCCACCGCCATAAATATTTTTTGATATTTCTTCATTACTATCACTTTTTCCAATATTAATGCCAATAGATGATGTTGGTTTTAATTTTGTGAGAGCTTCATTGCTTTTAATAATATCCCACTCAGATTTTGCTAGTGCAATTTCTCTATTGTAAAATTCTTGAGTAAAAAGTAGTTCACTTAATTTCCAATTCTGTATGGGGAGCTCTTGCTTGGTATAGCCTTTTTTAATTAAGTAATCTAAAAAATCTTTATTATCTACACCTGCATCACTTAAATCCTCATTGATGCTTATAATTTCAATTTTAGCCTCTTTATATTCAAGTAGGCTGCATGCTGAAAAAGGAAACAATAAAGATATAGTGAATATAAATAAACTAATTTTTTTAATATGTGTTGAAGTTATTTCAGTGTTCATTAGTAACTTATTAGTATTTGATCGATACCTTCAATTCTAATTGAATAGTGACTTATATGGAGAAATTTGATTGAATTTTTTCATTGGAAACATGACTAAACTGATATAATATGCTCTTTTTTAAAGTTAAGTTACTTTGCGAGAGTGGCGGAATTGGTAGACGCACTGGTTTTAGGTACCAGCGCCGCAAGGCGTGAGAGTTCGAGTCTCTCCTTTCGCACCAATTAAATTAAATATAATTAGGGAATTTTAGACATGGCAGAACCAGCAGTTGAGAATATAAATAATATTGAGCGACGTGTAACGATAACTGTCGATGTTGCTCCTCTTACCTCTCAAGTTAACGAGCAATTCATGCGACTTACTAAAACTGCCAATATTTCTGGATTTCGCCCTGGAAAAGTGCCTCTAGATGTTGTTGAGCAACAATATGGTAGTGACGTAAAGTCTGAGGTTTATACTAAAGCAATTGAGAAAAGGTTTGGTGAGTTTGTTCAGAAGAACAATATTCGTGTTGCCGGGATGCCAAATATAGAGCACGGATCACTAACTAATGTTACTGACGATTTTGAATTTACTGCCACATTTGAGGTATTTCCAGATATTAGTATTTCTGATATCAAAAAGTTAAAAGTTATTCAGTATGAGACAACTGTAAAAGCAGAAGATGTTAAAAAAACAATAGACGTTCTTGTTAGGCAAAGAACAACCTTTAAAAAGATTGATAGGGCTGCTAAATTAGGCGATCGAGTGAAAGTTAAACTGAAGTCGTTCATTGATAATAAAGAAGCAGAGTCGACAGGAGATGAGTTTATAGAGATTGTTCTTGGTGACACAAGTAGAATTAAAGAGTTTGACTCCCAGATGGTTGGTCTGAATGCAGGTATAGAAAAGTCATTTGATATTAAGTATCCTAAAGATCATAACCCAATGGAGCTTGCAGATAAGCAAGTAGGCTATCAGGTCGCAGTTATCGAAGTTCATGAGCCAATTAAGCCTAATGTAGATGAAAAATTTGCAAAAGAATTAGGTATTGAAGACGGGGATATAAAAAAATTAAATGAAAGTATCAACGAATCTCTTCTTCAAGAAGTTGATAAGCGTTTGCAAGCAAATATAAAGCAGCAAGTATTCAAATTATTAGTCGACTCGCACAAAATTGATCTTCCAAGAGCATTAATAGATATAGAAATTAGACAGCTAGCTGAAACAACTCTTAAAAAATTAGAGAGTGATGGCGCTAATATGAAGGATATAAAGCTAGAGCCTTCAATGTTTGAAGATAGAGCTAAAGTATCTTGTAAATTACGTCTTTTACTTGCACATATTGTTGAGTCTCATTCCCTTGAATCATCTGAAGAACAAACTCAAGGCAAAATTAAGGAATTTTCTATCAATTACGATGATCCTGATCAAGCAATTAAATGGTTTAATGAGGACCCAAAAAGACTTCAGGAACCAAAAGCATTAGCAACTGAAGATAATGTTGTTAAGTGGTTTATGAGTCAGTGTAAAACAGAAAAGAAAGCGATTAATTTTGATAATGTAATTTCGGCTCAGTTCGATGAATAAATCACATATCCAGTCTACTAGTAACTTTTCCGCAGATAATCTTGGGTATATACCTATGGTTGTTGAGCAAAATGGAAAAGGAGAAAGAGCTTATGATATTTACTCGAGACTTCTTAAGGAAAGAGTTATATTTTTAGTTGGTCCAGTTGACGATATGACAGCGAATGTTGTTGTTGCTCAATTACTTTTCCTTGAAGCAGAAAATCCTGATAAAGATATCTCTCTCTATATAAATTCACCAGGCGGTTCTGTTACTGCGGGTATGGCTATTTATGACACAATGCAATTTATAAAGCCTGATATTAGTACTCTTTGTATTGGTCAGGCAGCAAGTATGGGAGCTCTTCTTTTGACTGCAGGCCAAAAAAATAAAAGATTTTGTTTGCCAAACTCAAGAGTAATGATTCATCAGCCATTAGGTGGATTCCAGGGCCAAGCCTCTGATATAGAAATTCATGCAAAGGAAATACTATTTCTAAAAAATAAATTAAACCAAATACTAGCAAATCATACAGGCCAAAAGATACAAAAAATTGCTGGTGACACAGATAGAGATAACTTTATGAGTGCTGATGATGCCGTTAAATATGGTATGGTTGATCAGGTTATCTCAAGTCGAGATAAAGTTAAATAGGAAGAAATATGTCCGATAAAGACAAAGAGAAGTCATTATTTTGCTCATTTTGTGGAAAAAATCAATCTGAAGTAAAGAAGTTAATTGCTGGCCCTTCTATTTTTATATGTGATGAGTGTGTGGAGCTATGCAAGGACATTATCATTGAAGAAACAGCACCTGCAGCTGATGAAAATCTAAATAAAAAACCTATACTTTCACCTAAAGAGCTTTATAAAAAATTAGAAGAACATGTAATTGGCCAAGAAAATGCTAAAAAAAGCCTTTCTGTTGCAGTATATAACCACTACAAGCGGCTTGACGAGCCCTTAATTAGCGATGATGAGCTGTCTGACGTTAAGATTGCAAAAAGTAATGTATTGTTTATTGGACCAACTGGATCCGGTAAAACACTCTTAGCGCAAACACTAGCTGATCTTCTTGAGGTGCCTTTTGTTATGGCTGATGCAACGACACTTACCGAGGCCGGTTATGTAGGTGAAGATGTAGAAAATATAATGCAAAAGTTACTTCAGAAATGTGATTATGATATTGATAAAGCTCAAAAGGGTATCGTTTACATTGACGAGGTAGATAAAATATCACGAAAAACTAATAACCCATCTATTACAAGAGACGTCTCTGGGGAAGGGGTTCAACAAGCTCTTCTCAAATTAATAGAAGGAACAATTGCCTCAGTACCACCACAGGGGGGAAGAAAGCATCCGAATCAAGAATTTGTTCAAATAGACTCTACAAATATATTGTTTATTTGTGGAGGCGCTTTTGATGGCCTAGACAAAGTTATTAAAGAGAGAACAGAGAAAAGTAGTATTGGTTTTAGTGCAGAAGTTCAAGGGAGCGATGATTTGAGATCTGTCGGAGATTTACTAAAAAATGTTGAATCTGAGGATTTAATTAAATTTGGCTTAATACCTGAGTTTATTGGTAGGCTCCCCGTTATAACAACATTAGATACGTTAAGTAAGGATGCCTTAATAAAAATATTAGTGGAGCCCAAAAACGCATTAGTTAAGCAATATAAAAAACTATTTAAGCTTGAGGGAGTTGAATTAGAGTTTCGTGAGGATGCTTTAGAAGCAATAGCAGTAAATGCAATGGAAAAAAAGTCTGGTGCAAGAGGCCTAAGATCAATTATTGAGATCACGCTTAAAGAAATAATGTTTGATCTTCCTGAAATGAATAATTTAGTGAAGGTTGTAATTGATAAAGGCGTAATCATTGGTACATCCAAACCATACTTTATATATGCAGAAAAAAAAATTAAGCAAAACACAAACTAAGTAACCTTGTTTTTTTCAGAAACAACCCCATAATTAAAAATTAGATACACTAATCAAACGAAAATATAAAATAATGCCTGATAAAAATTTAATGAAACATCCAATGCTTCCGCTTAGAGATGTGGTGGTTTACCCACAACTTGTTATACCCCTTTTTGTTGGTAGGGATAAATCTATAAACGCAATTGAAGAAGCCAACAAAGGTGACAAGAAGATTCTACTCGTTGCTCAGAAATCTGCAGGTATGGATGAGCCCGATGTAAAAGACTTGTATACAATTGGCACAGTTGCAACTATTCTACAAATGCTAAAGTTACCTGATGGAACAGTGAAAGTTCTAGTTGAGGGCACTGAGAGAGCTGAAATAGATACTTTTAAAGAAGGAAGCAACTACTGGTCAGCGAAATATAAAATTATTTCATTGAAAGAACGAAAAGACAAAAAGACATTAGCATTTATGAGGTCAGTATTTTCTCAATTTGATCAGTACGTAAAGTTAAATAAAAAAATTCCGCCAGAAATATTAACGTCTTTGACTTCAATCACAGAACCTGGAAGATTAGCAGACTCAATTGCTGCTAATTTAACCTTAAAACTTTCTGAAAAACAAAAAATTCTTGAGTGCTTTGATATACGAAAAAGATTAGATTTACTCTTAAATCTTATGGAGTCAGAGATTGATATACTTCAAGTTGAAAAACGTATTCGTGGTCGAGTTAAGCGTCAAATGGAGAAGTCACAACGTGAATATTATTTAAATGAGCAGGTAAAGGCTATACAAAAAGAGCTTGGTGAGCAGGATGAAAATGCCGATCTTGAAGAGCTAGAAGTAAAAATAAACGATGCAAAAATGACAATTGAGGCCGAAGAAAAATGTATGTCAGAGCTCAAGAAATTAAAACTTATGTCCCCAATGTCAGCTGAGGCTTCTGTTGTTCGAACCTACATTGAAACATTAATCAATTTACCATGGCACGAGATGACTAAAATCAGCGAAGACTTATATAGCGCTGAAGAGTCTCTTGACAATGATCATTACGGCCTTGAAAAAGTTAAAGAAAGGATTGTTGAGTACTTAGCAGTTCAGAATAGAGTTGGAAAACTTAAAGCACCAATTCTATGTTTAGTTGGCCCCCCCGGTGTCGGTAAGACTTCCCTTGGTCAAAGTATTGCAAAATCAGTGAACCGTAAGTTTATAAGAATGGCATTAGGTGGTGTTAGGGACGAGGCAGAAATCCGTGGACATAGAAGAACATATATTGGATCTATGCCAGGAAAAATTTTACAGAATATGACAAAGGTTGCGGTTAAGAACCCACTCTTTTTATTGGATGAGATTGATAAGATGGGTCAGGATTTCAGAGGTGATCCATCATCTGCTCTTCTTGAAGTTCTAGACCCAGAACAAAATCATACATTTTCTGATCATTACACAGAAATTGAATATGATCTTTCAGATGTAATGTTTGTTGCAACAGCTAACTCTATGAATATTCCAGAGCCGCTTTTAGATAGAATGGAGATTATTAGATTAGCAGGGTATACCGAGCAAGAGAAATTAAATATTGCAAAAAAATATTTAATTCCAAAACAACTCAAAGCGCATGGCCTTAAGCTAGCAGAGTTGAATATTTCAGATAGGGCAGTGAAGGATATAATACAATATTACACAAGAGAGGCTGGAGTAAGAAAGTTAGAGCAGGAGATTGCAAAAATTTGCCGTAAGGCTGTAAAAACAATTTCAGCAAACAAGAAAATAAATAAGATTACGGTAAGTAGTAAAAATATTAATGAATATCTAGGTGTAAAAATATATGATATTGGACTAGCTTCTAAGAAGAATCAGGTAGGTCAAGTTACTGGCTTAGCATGGACACAAGTTGGCGGAGAGCTACTGACTATCGAGGCTGTTGTCCTCCCAGGTAAAGGGAAGTCTATTTTGACTGGTAAGCTCGGCGATGTGATGCAAGAGTCAATACATGCAGCAATGAGCGTTGTAAGAAGTAGGGCAGACAAGCTAGGTATTAATGATACATTTCATGAAAAAAAAGATATTCACATTCATTTCCCAGAGGGAGCAACACCAAAAGATGGCCCAAGCGCCGGGATTGGTATTACAACATCAATAATATCAGCATTAACAGGTATATCTGTTGATGCAAATGTAGCAATGACAGGTGAGATAACACTTCGAGGGGAGGTATTGCCGATAGGTGGACTCAAAGAAAAATTACTTGCGGCTCATAGAGGTAATATTAAAAAAGTCATTATTCCAGAGCAGAATGCTAAGGACTTAGTTGAAATTTCTGATGAAATAAAAAGTAATTTAGAAATCATCCCGGTAAAGTGGATTGATCAAGTTATTGATATCGCATTAACTAAATTACCATTAAAAAAGATTGGTACGCAAGCAGTGAAATCAAAGAATTCAACAGATGAAATTATGCGTATTGATAAAACAATTGCCCATTAATTTTTTCCTTTATTGGCTAGTATTGTGAACAACATTATTGTAAAATGGCGTGCTTGATTTCTAGTGAATTGGGTGCTTAGCTCAGCTGGTAGAGCGTCGCCCTTACAAGGCGAATGTCGGCGGTTCGACCCCGTCAGCACCCACCATAATGGAGTGGTAGTTCAGTTGGTTAGAATACCGGCCTGTCACGCCGGGGGTCGCGGGTTCGAGTCCCGTCCACTCCGCCATTATCAATTAAGGTAAACATGTGGTTTACCTTATTTGATACAAACATCGAACTAATGCTATTTATAAGACTCGCATAGGCATGTAACAAATTTATGAGGGAAAAAAGAGATAATGGGAATATTAGCAAAAATTCGTAACAATACTCAAACCAAAACAGCTAAAGTTATTTTGGGTATCATTATTGTTCCATTTGCGCTGTTTGGGATAGATTCGTATCTAAGCTCAGTGGGATCAAATGTTTATGTTGCAAAAGTTGATGGCTACGAAATATCACTTCAACAATACATAGAAACTGAGCGTCAGGTTCGAGATCAGATGGCTGCTGGTGGAGAGCAGGATCAATCTCAATTTGAAACACCTGAATTCAAAAAAGCTGTTGTAGAGAGCCTTATATCATCAGAGCTAATTACTCAGTCAATCAATAAGAATAATTTTACTATTAGTGATGCACAGTTAAGCTCATATATTGTTGGTATGCCTGAATTTCAAGATAAGGGAAAATTTTCTCAGACAAAATACGATCAAATTATTCAATATAATAATATTTCACCAAAAAAATTAGAAGAAAAACTAAGGGCTGATTTAGCAAAGCAACAAATTCAGGATAGTATTGCTAAGCTCGTTTATACCCCAGAAGATAAAATACAGCCACTAGTCAATTTATCATATCAAAAAAGAGATATTAGTCTCCACGAAATGAGGCTTGATGATTACAAGAAAAAAATTGTGCCCTCAAATGAAGAAATAGAAAAAGTTTATAATGAAAATAAAGCTTCATTTATTCAGCCAGATAGAATTAAAATTGAATTCTTAATTTACTCAGTTGCCGGCATAGTTCCATCAATTAAGGTTACAGAGCAGGAGGTTGTTGATTATTTTGAATCAAATAAATATTTATTCGATGGTCAACAGCAACGAAAAGCTAGACATATTTTATTTTCATTTAATGCTGGTATCACAGACCTAGAAAAAGAAAATATTAAGAAAAATGCAGCTAAAACTCTTACTACCTTAAAAAAGAATCCAAAATCGTTTGCCAAGATAGCAGAGGAAATTTCTCAGGATAGAGACTCTGCTAAAAATGGAGGTGACTTAGGTTTTATTAGTCGTGGTTCAATGGTAAAACCATTTGAGGATGCAGTTTACCGACTAAAAGTAAACGAAATATCCGATATTATTGAAACTGAGTTCGGTTATCACATCGTTATGCTTGATGAAATTAAAGGCGATGAAGTTAACTTAGATAATGTTAAGTCTAAAATAAAAGGAGAATTAATTTTTACTAAAGCCCTAAATGAGTATGTAATAAATGCTGATGATTTTAATAATACTGTTTACGAGCAATCTGAAAATTTATCTGCTGCAGCTAAAAAGTTTAATCTTAAGATTGAGAAAAGTCCTTGGTTAACCTTGGATGATGCTAAGAAATTCTTTAATAATGAATTATTTGCTGAGACTGTATTTAGTAAGGAGGCTATTGAATCAAAAACAAATTCAGTGGCAATTGAAGTTAGTCCAAATAACTTAATATCGGCCCGAGTTGTTGAATTTTCTGAAACGTCACAAAAGTCACTTGATGAGGTTACGGAAGACATCAAAACTTTTATTATTAGTCGTGATAGCGAGAAGCAGCTTATTGATGATGGCAATAAGTTAGTAGAGGCTCTTAAAGTTAACGATATAAAAATTGATTGGATTGATGATCTAATTGTAAGCAGAGCAGACAAGCAAGGGCTTTCTGATCCGCTTATCAATCAGATCTTTAAGGTAGATACAATAAATATTCCAGCTTATGCGGGGTTATATGACACTAGTGGAGAATACTTTGTAATCAAAATTAATAGCGTTGATACCAAGGATGTGACAGATCAGATATCAATTGATCTTTATAAAGAGGAGTACCAAACTGCATTAAGCAGTGCAATTAAAGTTGCTTACATTGATGACTTAAGAGCTGAGTCAAAAATTACGGTTAACATTGAAAGGGCTCTCAATTATTCTAATTAAAAAAAAACCACCTAATAGGGTGGTTTTTTAAATAAAACTATTTTTTTAGCTGATTGCATCAGCAACTTTTTCTGAAATCATTCCTGCAATAGAACCTAAGATAAATGACACAGACATTAACAGCACTGGATTGTATAAATCTAAGCTAGTTACTTCCATGTTGCTTGTCATAAGGATTAAACCAAAAGTACCAGCATAACCAAAAACATTTGCAGGTATATTAGCAAACATCTTATTACCAGCTAGAGCAGTAAGGCCCCAAACGGTAATACCAACAGCTATTGGTGCTGCTAAGCTTCCAGTATAGGCACTAATAGCACCCATTATGACAACTGCTACGCCAGCTAGAACTGCACCATAAATTGTCGCAACAATTGTTTTTTGAAGGTTATCTGTTCCTTTTCCATTTGTAAAATAACAGCCCCATGCAATGAAACCACCCCAAACTAAAGCGTAGCCTTCAAGCACTCCTAGAGCAAGAAAAGTCCATACTGCTCCACATATACCTAAACTTAAACCTAATGCATTTTTCATTTTAAATCCTCCTGTTAGAAAAAAATTACCTATAAGTAGACTGGTAATGTCTCAACTTGACATAGGATAAATATATTGTCAAGATTAAAGAAGTTAAATTTTTCCCCGGAGTTTTCTAATATGGATGATTTAAAAGATAATATTTCAGAAGTTTTTCATGGCGGATGTCCACATGATTGCCCTGATACCTGCTCAATGGTATATAAAGTTAAAGATGGAAAATTAATCGGTGTTAGTGGTAACAAAGACCATCCTATGACTAAAGGTGGTCTTTGCGTAAAACTTAATGATTATGAAAAAAGACATTATCATCCAGATAGATTACTTTACCCAATGAAACGAATTGGGCCTAAAGGTGAGAAAAAGTTTGAGAGAATTTCTTGGGATGAAGCGCTAGACACTATTGTTGATAAATGGCAAAAAATTATCGAAGAAGATGGGCCCGAGGCCATAATGCCAAATAGTTATTTAGGTAATCAAGGGTTAGTTCATGGACTTAATGGTGGCGATTCCTTTTTTGCTCGTTTAGGAGCAACTGTTACCGAAAGAACTTTCTGCGGAGAGGGCTCAGCTACAGCATGGTTACTTACACTAGGACCTACGGCAGGAGTTGACCCAGAAAGCTTTATACATTCTAAATTTATTATTATTTGGGCTTGTAATTCAGTAAGCACGAACCTGCATCATTGGCATATCATTAAACAAGCTCAAAAAAATGGTTCGAAAGTAGTAGTTATAGATTCTTATGCATCAAAAACAGCAAAGGAGGCAGATTGGCATATTGCTCCAAAACCTGGTACAGATGGTGCTCTTGCAATGGCAATGATGAATGTAATTATTGAGGAAGGTTTAGTTGACCAAGATTATATCGATAAATATACAGTTGGATATCCAGAATTAGCTGAAAAAGCTAAAGAAAGAACGCCTGAATGGGCTGCAGAAATTACAGGAATATCAGCAGATGATATTCGAAAATTCTCAAGGGAATATGCAACCACTCAGCCAGCAGCGATTAGAATTGGGGTTGCTCTTGAAAAAAGCTGGGGTGGCAGCCAGACAATTAGAGCTGTTGCTTCACTTCCTGCTCTTACAGGGGCATGGAGACATGTAGGGGGAGGTATTCTCCAATTTCCAGTATGGGAACATCCTTATAAGTTTGATGTTATTTGCAGGCCTGATTTAATTCCAAAAGGAACTCAAGTTGTTAATAATTTGCAATTGGGCAGTGTATTAACTGGCGAAAAAAAACTTAAAGTTCCAATTAAATCAATGATGTGCTGGAATACAAATCCAGTTACCCAATCAACCGAAACAGATAAGATAATAAAAGGATTGATGCGAGAGGATCTATTCCTTGTGTCTGCCGAACACTTTATTTCTGATACTGCAGCATATGCAGATATTTTACTCCCTGCTTCAATGGGAGCTGAAATGGAAGATATGATCCTATCTTGGGGGCATTTATACCTTACTTATAATACAAAATGTGTGGAGTCACCCGGTGAGGCGATACCTAATAATGAAATTTTTAGAAGACTGGCCAAGCGTTTAGGTTTTGAGGAGGAAAATTTTAAATGGGATGATACTCAATGCTTGGAAAACTACGTTGATTGGGATTCACCTGCATGTAAGGGTATTGACCTAAATTACATGAAGAAACACGGCTATGCTAGGCTCAACGTGGGAACAAAAGATAATCGCGCTCCTCACAAAGAAGGTAACTTTCCAACCCCATCAGGAAAATGCGAGTTTAGGCTAGTTGGAGTTAAGAATTTTGTTGCTGGGCCGTTTAGGCAAATGTATGATGACTTTCAACCTGGAGAAGACATCCCTGAGTTGCCTGATTATATTCCATCAAGGGAGACAGAGCTAGCTAATCCAGAATTATTTAAAAAATATCCATTAAATATTCTAGCGCCAAAAAGTCATGGCTTTATAAATTCATGTTATGCAAATATGGATCACAAGCTTAAGGGTCAGGGTGAGCAGTTTGTTCTCATAAGTCAATCTGATGCAATGGATCGAGGTATAAAAGAAGGTCAAATGGTAAAAGTATTTAATGACAGGGGTGCATTTGATGCTTTAGCTAAAATTTCCGCAGATGTAAATTCTGGAATTGTTGTTGCAACTCTTGGATATTGGAGACAGCTTAATAATGGTACCGTTAATTCAGTAAGTTCAAGCGCTTTTGGTGACATGGGTAATGCACAAACTTCCCATGATTGCTTAGTTGAGGTTATTGCCACTTGAATAATTTAGATGAAATTAACGTAAGCTGCACGGATAATGGTAAAACTGTTAAAGGCTATATACTTAGCTATAGGCCTGAGTCTCAACTAGAGGTATCAATAAATACAGTTAAGATTAGATTTAATTATCAGAATGGTGTCTATGTTGGTTCTATGTCAGGGTTGGAGTTTGTAGTAAAAGAGAGTGATCTACCTGTTGATACCCAAGAGTATCAACGCTAACATCTTTATAATAATTGGTGGGGGATGCGAGGCTCGAACTCGCGACAAATTGATTAAGAGTCAACTGCTCTACCAACTGAGCTAATCCCCCATATCTTTGGTTAAAATACCTATAATTTTTTCCGCTGATTTTGAAATATTTTCAGCAACATAACCACCTTCCAACATATATAGCTTTCTTCCAGATGCATATTTTTTAGCAATATTACTTAAAATGATAGCAATATTTTCATAACCTACATCTGTAAAATTTAATTGTCCCAGTAAATCCCCTTGATGAGAATCAAAACCGGCTGATACTAAAATAAATTCAGGTTGAAATTTTTCCATCGCTGGTGTTAATTTATTTTTAAAAGCATTAATCAACTTAGTATTTCCAGAGCCTTTAGGAAGATCTACATTTAAAGTAAAACCTTTGCCTTTTCCGATACCTATTTCATTTGGTCGTCCACTTTGAGGATAAAGTGGGTGTTGGTGAATATCAAAATAGAATATAGAGTCGTCATTATAAAAAATATCTTGAGTACCATTCCCATGGTGAACATCAAAATCTACTATTAGAATACGCTCAATATTATATTTATTTTGTAAATAACGAGCGACAATAGCTATATTATTATAAATACAAAAACCCATGCCTTTTGAGGCCGTAGCATGATGTCCTGGAGGCCTATTTAATACAAATGCGGAAGATACCTTACCTTCCATAATTGCATCTGCACCGCTAAGACCAGCTCCAACGGCCATTCTTGCAACCTTATTGGATTCTTTTGAAATTATAGTATCCCCAGTACTTAAGTATGAAATATCATTTTTTTGAAGTAAATTCACTTCTTTTCTAACTAAATCAATATAATTTTCAGTATGCACCAGTTTAATATCTTGCTCAGTAGCCTCTCTAACCAAAGGCCAAACCAAGTGAGGGGAGAGTAATTTGTTATTTTTAAGATTGTTAACAACTTTTGATAACCTTTCTGGTCGTTCTGGGTGATTCTTACCTGTGTTATGTAACAAAAATTTATCGCTATACATAATAGCTACTTTTCTATAATTTGAAGCTTCACCAAATAATAAATTTGGAGAAGAAAAGATAAAAATTATGCTTAATAGTAAAATTTTCATAGTTATTTTATTATAGTATCTATTCATTGAATAATTTACTTAAATTTCTTAGGAGCAATTATGCCGTTTGTAACAATAAATATCTTAGATGGAAAAGGTAAGGACTATATAAAAAAGGTTTCTGACAGTGTTAATGAAGCTGTTATAGAAACAATGAATTTTCCAGATGATGACAGATATCAAGTAATAAATCAGCTGTCTAATGATTGTTTACAGTATCAGGGTAGAGTGGATGATAGAATAATGATGCACTTAGTAATGCGCTCTGGACGTTCAAATAAATCAAAGCAAGCCTTTTATAGCAAGGTAGTTGAATATCTAGGTGATAGAGTTCAAATAAAACCCGAAAATGTTTTTATTACTATCACTGAGAATCATGATGTTGATTTTTCTTTTAAGAATGGCTTAGCCCAATTTGTTGTGTAGTTACCATAGTTAATCTACATATAAGCAGAGGGTATACCTAGATTTAGTATATTATACTTCGTATAATGTATATTATGTAAAATTATATATATTATTGATAAGCCGATATTAAGTCAACGGCTCCAATTTGCTCAGAAATACGAATAGCTGCTTGGTATGATGAATCTGAGTCCTTCTGCCTTTTAAGATTTTTATATAGTAATGCCTTTTCAAAAAGTGATTTAGCCTGATAGTATTTACTACCATTCTTCTCAGCAAAGCTCTCTAATCCATCTAAAAGTGATATTGCTTTCGAGTTATTACCATCAAGAAAATGATATCCTGATAAGCTATATATTGCTTCTGCATATCTATTTCGTTGTCCTGACCTTTGCAAAGTATTAGCTGATTTAAGGCCAAATTCTACAGCTTTCCCATATTTTTTATTAGCTGCATGCGCAATTGCAAGTGAATTGTATGCATCAGCACGCTCATCATCGTTTGCCGCTATTATTAATGACTTAGATAAGAAATCTGTAGCATTGAAGTAATCTTTTAAGGCTGAATAACTCAGGCCTATTTGGTATAAGAATTTTTGTTCCATGGCCATATACTTAGTGTTACCCAGTTTCGCTACCTCAAGCCCATGTTTTAGGGATTTAATTGATTGTTTTATTTGATTGTTATCTCTTTCAGCAATTCCCTTATACAATATGGCATACATCTGATCTGCTTGCAGGTCAGCATGTTTAATGCTTATCTCCAGATCTTTAATCGCTGCAGCAAAATTATTTTGATAATATTCTGCTTTTGCCTTACAAAAGCTAGAATCATATTTATCACTTATTATCTTGGCGGCACTAATTGCTTCTACTGGCTTACCTTTCGATAGATAGTCTTCACACTTATTTTTATTATTGTATGCATATAAATTGTTTATAAACATTATCTTAATCACGAATATTAATGTTAATTCTCTTTTCATTTTACTCTGTATCCTTTGTTAAATTAATAAATTCATCTTCACTAATTACTTGAACATTAAGTGCAATTGCATTATTTAGTTTACTTCCTGCTTCTTCGCCGGCAACGAGATAACTTGTTTTCTTAGAGACGCTCCCAACAACTTTACCTCCGCAGTTTTGGATTAAAGATTTTGCCTCTTCTCTTTTTAAACTTTTAAGTGTCCCTGTTAGGACAAAAGTAAGTCCATTTAGTTTAGAGTTTGCATGTCGATCAAGGCTCTCTATTTCATCCCAAACTATACCTTGTTCAACCAGGCTTATTATTTGCTTTTTATTGCGCTCATTTGAGAAGTATTTACCTATTGATTTGGCAACAGTGGGGCCTATATCATCAACTTGCTGAAGTGAATCTTCATCTTGCTCAATAATATTATCAATACTCCCAAAGTGTTTGGCAATATCAGCTGAAGTAGCCTCACCTATATTTCTAATACCTAATGAATAGATGAATTTACCTAATGTTGTTTTCTTAGATTTTTCAATAGATTTTATAAGGTTTTCTGCGGACTTTTCCGCAAATCTTTCTAGCCCTGTTAGTTGATCTTTTTTAATTTTATATATATCAGAAAAGGTATTTATAAGATTAACCTCGATTAATTGATCAATAATCTTTTCCCCGAGCCCATCAATATCCATCGCTTTTCTAGAGCAAAAATGCATTAGGGATTGTTTTTTTTGTGCCTTGCAGTCCATTCCTGCATTACATCTTAGAACTACTTCTCCCAATTCTTTAATAAGCTTTGATCTACATACTGGGCATGAAGTTGGCATCATGTATTTTCTTGCATTTTCAGGCCTTTTATTATGAATTGCATTTATTACTTCAGGAACTACATCCCCTGCTCTTCTAATCCGAACATAGTCCCCGATCAATATATCCTTACGTCTCATTTCATCTTCATTATGTAACGTTGCATTAGTAACTGTAACTCCTGATACAAAAACTGGCTTTAATCTTGCAACTGGAGTAATTGATCCAGTTCTTCCCACCTGCACTGTTATATCCAGAATCTCTGTTTCTGCCTGCTCAGCAGCAAATTTATGTGCAATTGCCCATCTAGGGGCCTTTGATACGAAGCCTAACTCATCTTGGTGGTTGAGTGAGTTAACCTTATAAACAACTCCATCGATATCATAAGGTAGAGTTTCTCGGATCCCTTCTATGTACTGATAGTAATCAATAAGTTGCTTAACTCCGACAACTGTTCTAGACAGACCTGAGGTTGGTATTTTAAGCTGCCTGAGGATGTTAAGACCTTCCTCCTGACTTTTAATTATTTCCTCAGAATCAATACTATATGCATAAAATCTTAATGGTCTATTTGCTGCAACAGCAGAATCAAGCTGTCTTAAGCTTCCTGCAGCTGCATTTCTTGGATTCGCAAATACCTTTAACCCTAAACTTTTCTGTTCACTATTTAGTTTGTTAAAGTCGTCTTTGTGCATAATTACTTCGCCCCTAACCTCAATCTTTTTTGCACAGATTCTGGGGGTTAATCTAATAGGTAGAGATTTAATAGTTTTAATATTATGTGTAACATCCTCCCCTGTATTCCCGTCGCCTCTAGTTGCTCCTAGACTAAAAATACTATTTATATAGTGAAGAGTTACTGCCAAACCATCAAATTTAGGCTCTACAGCATATTCAACTTCTTTTACGCCTAATTCATCACGGATTCTTTTATCAAAAGCTTCTAAATCTTTTAAATCAAATGCATTACTCAGAGATAGCATTGGCTTTTCATGAACAACCTGCGAAAATGAGTTATTAGCCTTACCCCCTACCCGCTGAGTTGGCGAACTTTCTTCAACTAGTAATGGAAACTTCTTTTCAATATCAAGAAGTTCTTTGTAAATTAGATCAAATTCTGCATCAGTGATTGTAGGAGAATTTTCTATATAATAGGCATCATTATGCTTATTAATCTTTTTTTTAAGTTCTTGTATTCTTAATTTTGCTTGTTCAATATTCATTTATGAAAAGATCTTTAAGGCATTGTCGCTTCCTGGGTTAATTTTTTTAGAAAGCATCTTTTGTTCAACCTTCTTTAGGTGGACATAAACTCTACTTATATAATCATCATCAATTTTTTTATTGCTAGTATCAACTAATACACCATTTAGTTTTTTTGTTGACTCTTTAATAAGGCTAATCATTTTATTAAATGAGTGGGTTATATTAGGGGTATTTGGCACATCCATTTTTAAAACTATTCCCTGGATAAAAGACTCTTGATTAATTTGTAATGGCTTTCCTGAAAGACTTAATAGTTGACAAATAACATTCTTATTCTCTAGATCAATAAACTCATGTATCAATTTATTATTGACCTTAATATCTGATTTATTGAAAAAATCTTCAAGTGCGCCTGTATGAAAAGAGGAGTCAGATTTTGGAGTTACCTTTAAAATTAGAGCCTTGTCTACATCTCCCCTAAATTCATCCATCAGTTTTGCTTCTTCTAAAATATTAGAATTTGTTAGCCAAAATAAATTGCCATCAATAGCACTATTAATTTTTTCTATATAAGAGATCAATAAGGCTGCAGAATCATTAGTGATGGTCCATTTTCGAGATGCGAGTTGCTGTACTATTAAAACCTGGTTATAGCGTATGCTTTCATCAAGCGCCTCACCAGTTGACCATATTTCATTATCATTTCTAACGTAAACACTTACACCTGGTAAATTATCAAGAGACTCTATAAAGATCGAAGATTTACCATTCTGAACACTTTTCGTGACTATTGAAGCAACCATCTCTATGTCCCTATTAACTCCATCTGGAAGATTTGACTCTATCATTTTCTGAGACCCAGAAGAGTCTAGTTCATCAACTTTTGATCTGTCTAAGTCATTAATTTTAAATTCACTTGATTGAAATAACGGATCATTATCATCATTAAGAGTTGGTGCTTCTGATGCCGAAATTTTTTGTTTTCTTTTTTTAATTTTTTTTAATTGGGCCCAGTTATGCAGGATCATAATAATGATCACAATAAAACCAAGTACCAATAATGCGATTTGTACTTCACTCATAATTTATTTAACCAACTGATTCCATTTTTTCAATATTTTGTAAATCAACCTCAACAATTCTTGATACTCCCGCCTCTTGCATCGTTACCCCAATTAATTGCTCAGCAATTTCTATTGTTAATTTATTGTGTGATACGAATAAAAATTGAGTATTAAGCGACATTTCCTTAACCATCTTACAGAATCTTTCAGTATTAGAATCATCAAGAGGGGCATCTACTTCATCCATCAAGCAAAATGGCGAAGGATTTAGCTTAAATAAAGCAAAAACAAGAGCAATTGCTGTTAAAGCTTTTTCTCCTCCAGATAGAAGATGAATAGTCGTATTTTTCTTTCCAGGAGGCTGGGCAACAACTTGAAGACCTGTATCAAGTATTTCGTTACCTAGTAATTCCAGCTCTGCACGCCCACCATTAAATAGGGTTCTGAAGAAATGAGTAAAATTTTCATTTACGGATTTGTATGTCTCCTTAAGCTTTTCTCTTGTTTCAAGATCAATTTTACGAATTGCATTATTGAGTGTATCGCTAGCATTTTGTAAATCATCTACTTGAGCTAATATATATTTTTGTCGCTCATGTATGGATGTTAGTTCTGAAATTGCAGCAAGATTTACTGGGCCTAGCCTTTCAATTTTAATACTAATGGATGAAGATTTATTTTCAAGATCCTCAAGTGATAATTTTTCATCAAGCTTAGACATTATTTCAGATTCTTCATATTTACATTTACCAATTTCCTCACAACATTGATCAAATTTCAATTTAATTTCACGTTCATCTAACTTTGATTGCTGTATTGCTTCATTTAATGGATTAACCAAATGTTGATTTTCTAGTCTATTACTTTCTAATTCCTTAAGCTTAGTTTCTTTTTGTGCTAAATTATCTCTTGCCTTAACCAGTGACAATTCAGACTCTTCCTTACCCTTAATATTTTCTTTAAGTTGTAATTCAATCTGAATTAACTCCTCATGGATGCTATCAATATTTGCTTCATTAGCTTGTTCCAATAAACCTTCTCGTTCTGCTGAAAGACGAACTAATCGCTCCCGAATCTCAACAAGTTTATTATTTGTTAGCTTGATATTAAATTCAACCTCTTGTAATGACTTCTCATTAATTACAAGTTGATCCCTTAATTCAACAAATATTTCCTCACTACGTACTTTGTTATTTAGGGCTGCATCATTTAACTCATTTAACTCATTTAAAGCATTCTTAAGACTAGCTATATTATTTTTATGATTATCACGATCTTTAGAAAACGCATTTAAATTCTCTTCTAACTGAGTAACCTCATTATTAATTGAGCTTTTACGATTGTTATTTACTTCGATAACATTTAATAACTTATTATATTCAAATGAAAGGTGATTTTTTTTATCATTACTTTTTTTCAGGATTTCTGTTATTTCAATAATTTCTAGTCTCAGATCTTGATTAGCATTCTCGTAATTTTTTAAGGTATCGGAAAGTTTCTGATAATCGCTTGTTAGGCCAGGTATTTCTTTCTCATAAATTTCTAATTGCTTTATTCTAAGAAGCCTATTGTCTTGATTATTTGATGGTTGGTTCAAAATTTGATAGGACCTTCCATATATATCACCAGACTTTGTAATGATAGCTTCACCAGATTTAAGATATTTTCTATTTTTATTAACCTCTTCCTGAGTAGAAATATAGATATTTGAGAGCCATTCAGTAATGGCAATTTTTAGCGTTGCGTCATATGAATCAATAACTGTAAGAGCTGATATAAGATCTTTATTATCATTTAATTTTTCGGTGATGGAGTCGTGAACAATTGTAATGGTATGAGGGGGTCTTTTTAAATCATTAATATTGATATCATCAGTTTTATAAGCCTCAACTTTTGAGCCTAATACTATGCCAAGTGCTTTTTCCCATCCATCTTTTATGTCAATACTTTTGACTAAATTAGTATGTTTTTTGTAACCTACTTCATTTAACCATTCATCAATTTTCTTTTGATCAACCTCTTGTACAATAACTTCTTTGAGTGAACTTATCCTTGCCTGGCGATCATCGATCTCACTTTTCTTGACGTTGCACTGATTTCTAAGGTCATCAATATTATTAATAATTTCTAAGCTTTTTAAATTCTTTGATTCAAGTTGAACTTCGGTATCTTTAATCTTAGCTTCAATTAAAGAAAGGTCCTCAGGTTTTTCATTTTTGTCATTATCAGAAATTAGACTTTTAAATTCAACACCTAGGCCGCTAATTCTATGGTTAAGCTCCGAAATATTGTTTTCAATAAACTCTACCGCCGTTAGTGAAATATTTAATTTTTCAGTTGATGATTGTAGTTGATTACTAGCATCTTGATATTTATCTACTGCGATCTCGTTTTTTTCTTTTGCTGACTCATACTTAGTTCTTGATATACTTAGAAGCTCGCGGAATGAGCTGTCCTTCTCATTTGCTTCATTAAGTAGATTTTCATTTTTAACTATTTCTTCTTTAAGCTCCATTTCTATTTCATTAATTTTCTTAATTTTATCCTGATTTATTGTCTGAATATTCGTTTGTTGCTCAACTTTATCTTTAAGATTAGTTATTTTATTTTCAGCATCACTTACTAAGGAGTTTTTTTCATAAAAACCTGTTTGTGCTTTATTAATTAAATCAGTTGCATGATTAAATTCCTGCCTTGTATCTTCAACGCTTTTCTCTATTGATGTTAATAAACTACTTTGTTTCTCGAGAGCCAATGTTTTATGTTCAATCTCTTCTTTTATTTTTAACCATTGATCATTAGCTGATTGTTTTTTATTCACCCATATTTTTGCATTTGTTAGCGAGAGGTCATCTTTTAGATCATTATGCTTTTTTGCTGTTTGAGCTTGTGATTCAAGTTTAGAAATTTGTTGATTTATCTCTCTTAATAGGTCCTGAACTCTTGAAAGGTTTGTTTTTGTATCCCTTAGTCTATATTCAGTTTCTTTACGTCTTTCCTTGTATTTACTAACACCTGCTGCTTCCTCAAGAAAACTCTTAAGCTCCTCTGGTTTGGCCTCAACAACCTGGGAAATAGTATTTTGACCAATAATTGCATATCCTTTACTTCCTAATCCTGTGCCAAGAAATAAATCTGCAACATCTTTTCTTCTAACTGCGGTGTTATTTATTAGGTATGTTGATCCTTTTTCTTTTTCGATAACGCGTTTTACTGATATCTCTTCATATGAAGACCACTCGGCTGGAGCCTGACCAAGTCTGTTATCAAATAGTAGCTCAACACTTGCTCGTGATAATGCCTGGCGAGTGTCAGTCCCACTAAATATAACAGCATCCATGGAATCGCCACGAAGCTCTTTAGCAGATGATGAACCTAATACCCACTTAACCGACTCCATAATGTTCGATTTTCCACAACCATTTGGACCTACAATTCCTGCAAGCTGACCATCTAGAATGACCTTTGTTGGGTCAACGAATGTTTTAAAGCCGGCAAGTTTTATCTGTTTAAGTTTCATATGTTTATTGGATTATATTGAGAAAGTCTTTCTTCAAACTAGTATAATGCTTCTTTCATTAAGTTATTAAATATTCATATGAACAAACAATCATTAGGCAATAAGCCCACCGCTCAACCCACAAAAGATCTTGAAATATTTGACAACCCAAATTCTTCAAGAGACTTTCATATTCATATGCAGATTCCTGAATTTACCTGTCTATGTCCAAAAACAGGGCAACCAGATTTTGCTACCTTATACCTTGATTATATCCCCGATAAACGCTGTGTGGAACTAAAAAGTCTAAAACTTTATATCTGGTCATTTAGGAATGAAGGGTGCTTCCATGAGGCTGTTACTAATAGCATTCTAGATGATTTGGTAGTCGCTTTAAAACCGAGATACATGAAGTTAACGGCTAAATTCTTTGTCAGGGGTGGCGTCTTTACTAATGTAATTGCAGAGCACAGAAAAAAAGGCTGGAAACCACTTCCAAAAGTAAATTTAGAAGGGTTTGAATCAGAAGCTAATTTTCGTGATTAGTTAATAAATCGTTGACACAGCCATAGTAGCTAATTAATATCATGCAAAATCATTGGGGGTATAGCTCAGCTGGGAGAGCGTCTGGATGGCATTCAGAGGGTCAGCGGTTCGATCCCGCTTACCTCCACCAAT
>Ga0315339_1000161_pt1 | contig 103223 bp, 91 predicted proteins | sample ASW17metaG_FD_204514 | JGI IMG/M metagenome (GOLD analysis project Ga0315339, IMG submission 204514) | Ammonia-oxidizing marine archaeal communities from Pacific Ocean, United States - ASW #17 | ecosystem: Environmental > Aquatic > Marine > Oceanic | place: USA: California | collected 2016-12-05
TCGAAACCTGGCCCCGTTTTTTTACGCTGGAACTCGCGGCAGAGATCGTCCGCGATCGCGGCCCGGCCCGCGCGGTGATCGCCAACAATGTCTTCGCCCACGCCGACGACCTCAAAGGATTCGTGGCGGGTATCCGCGAACTGCTACGCCTTGATGGGGTTTTCGTGTTCGAGGTCTCGTACCTGTTGGACGTCTATGAGAAGACGCTGTTCGACACGATCTATCACGAGCACTTGGCCTACCACACGGTGGCGCCGCTCCAGCGTTTTTTTGCCGCGCATGGCCTCGATTTGTTCGATGCCGAGCGGGTTGCGGCGCACGGCGGCTCGCTTCGCGGTTTCGTCCAGAGGGCAGGCGGGCCCCACCAGCCCCGACCGCGTGTCGAGACATTAATTGCTGCGGAGACGGCCGCGGGGCTCGATCGGGCCGAGACGTATCAGGCCTTCGCGGGGCGGATTGACGCGCTTGGGGAAGAGTTGCGCTCGCTTCTGCAGGGCCTCAAAGCCGAAGGCCACGCCATCGCCGGGTTTGGTGCGCCGGCCAAGGCTACGACGCTGATGTACCATTTTGCCTTGGGTCCCGACGTGCTCGACTTTATCGTGGACAATGCCCCGCTCAAACAGGGGCTCTATACGCCGGGCCTCCATGTTCCCGTTGTGGGGCCGGCGGCAATTGAGGAGCGCCGCCCCAACTATCTCCTGGTGCTCGCCTGGAACTTCGCCGAATCGATTGTAGCGAACAATCAGGTTTACATCGATGCGGGCGGCCGCTTCATCGTCCCTTTGCCCGAAGTGAAAGTGCTGTGACGATGATCGGATTTTGCTTGCCGGACGATATTGCGGAAATCACTGATGGCCTTGGCGCTACGGCGAATGCGTTCGAGGGCAAGAGAGTATTGGTCGCCGGTGGCATGGGGTTTCTTGGCCGTTATTTCACGGCGGTATTCGAGCACCTCAACAAGAATATTCTGCGTCAACCGTGCCGCGTGGTCATCCTCGATAGCCTCATCACGGCGACGGATGAGGTGATGAAGGCCTCGTCGGGCCGGGGGTTCGAGTTCCGGCAGCAATCGATCACCGATCCGATTGCCGACGACGACGGGTTTGACTTCATCCTGCAAGCCGCCGGAATCGCGAGCCCGTATTATTACCGCAAGTACCCGTTGGAGACGCTGGAAGTGGCAACCGTGGGGACGAAAAACCTCCTAAATCTGGCGCGCGACCACGGTGCTCGGTTGTTGTTTTTTTCGTCGAGCGAAATATACGGCGATCCCGATCCCGATCATGTGCCGACACCGGAGAGCTATCGCGGCAACGTCTCGTGCCTGGGCCCGCGCGCCTGCTACGACGAGAGCAAACGGCTGGGCGAGACCCTGTGCCGCATCTACCACGAAGAGTTCGGCGTGCGCTCGCGGATGGTGCGGCCGTTCAACGTCTACGGTCCCGGCATGCAGAAGACCGACTACCGGGTCCTGCCCAATTTTGCCGCTCATGTCGCCGAGGGTGAAGCGCTCAACGTTTACGGCGTTGGCACACAGACACGCACGTTCTGCTACGTCACAGACGCGATTGTCGGCTTCCTCAAGGTGCTGGTCGACGGCAGCCACGGCGAGCCCTACAACATCGGCAACCCACGGCCGGAAATCTCGGTCCTCGAACTAGTCGCGGAGATCGAGTCGGTCTTGGGGCGCAAACTCGACGTCCACCGGGTCGATTACCCCGACACCTATCCGGCGGACGAGCCCAACCGGCGTTGCCCGGATATCACCAAGGCGCGGCGGCAATTGGGTTACGAGCCGCGGGTCGATCTGGTGACGGGACTTGAGCGCTTCTTCCGCTGGGCGGAAGCTGCCTATGCTGGCACCTGACGCCGCCGCCATCAAGCGCCTCGCCGTACTGGGCGCGGGCCGTTGGGGCCGCAACTGTATCGCCACGGTCCAATCCCTGCCCGGCGTCCGCCTGATCGCCCTTTACAGCACCAACCCGGACAGCCGGCGCCTCGTCGATGATGGTGTCGCGATTGATGACGACTGGCGCCGCCTGATCGACCGCTTCGATGGCGAGGGGATCATTGTTGCGACACCGCCGGAATACCACGCCGAAATGGTCGAGCGCGCGGCCCGGCGCAGCCTTGCGGTGATGGTCGAAAAACCGCTCACAATGAACCTGAAAGAGGCGCTAGGTCTGGAACGGGCGCTCGCCGACACCGGCGTGCCAATCTTGGTCGACCACGTTCATTTGTTCAATCCGGCCTATCAAAAACTCAAGGAGCTCGCGGCCGGCCTCGGTCCGTACCGGCGAATCGAAAGCCAGGGTGGCGAAACGGGTGGACGTCAAACCAGCACCTCCTCGCTGTGGGATTTTGGCGCCCACGACATCTCGCTCGCGCTTGATCTTCTCGGTCCCGGGGCCGAGCTGACCAGCGCCAAACGCTTTACAGCGAACGGCGGTGAAATCTTCGAACTCGTGCTCGGCTTTCCCTCGGCGACGCGTGCCGATATCGTCATTGGCAACGGCCTCGCGGCCAAACGGCGTTGGTTCGCGGCCTATTTCGACGAGGACGTGCTGGTGTTCGACGATCTTGCGGCCAATCATCTCGTGCGCCACGCGCGCGCCAGCTTGAAGGATGGGGCGCTTGGCGGCGCGCAGGGCCCGGGAGAGGCCGTCGCCGTCGAAGCCACGCCGCCCCTGTCTGTTGCCATCCAGACCTTCGCCACAGGCATCGGCGGCGGCGTGCGGGACGGATTTGGTTTGGGTCTGGGCGTTGCCGTCGTCCGCGTCCTCAGCGATGTCGAGGCGCTTCTTGCCTCCGCCCCTGGGGCGCGCGGGTAGCCACGTGCTCAGCCAAACGGCGCCGGCGAAACTCAATCTCTATGTCCACGTCCTCGGACGGCGCGCCGATGGCCGCCGCGACCTGGACAGCCTGATCGTTTTCACCGAGATCGGAGATCGGCTCACCATGCGCCCGGCGGCTTCTCTTTCCCTTGAGGTAAGGGGTGCGTTCGCAGGCGCTCTTGGTGTCGGCGAGGACAATCTTGTCATGCGGGCTGCCCGCGCCCTTCAGAACACGGCCGGCGGCTCGCCAGGGGCGGCGATAGTGCTCGAGAAGGAAATTCCGGTCGCGGCCGGTCTTGGCGGCGGCTCCGCCGATGCCGCCGCCACTTTGCGATTGCTGGCGCGCCTGTGGGAGGTCGATGACGCGCCCGCGCACCTTGCCGAATTGGCGGCGCAACTCGGCTCCGACGTTGCGGCGTGCCTGCACGGCCAACCGTGCTATGTAGTGGGTGCCGGCGACAGCGTTGAACCGGCGCCCGAACTTGCCCACTTTCACACCGTTCTGGTTAATCCGGGTGTGGCGCTGGCGACCGGCGACGTGTTCGCCGCGTTTGATGAGGCGAACGCTACGGCGTCGGAGGTTGCTCGCCTGGTCGCGCCGGTCCGAGGCCACGAAGAATTGGCGGAACAATTGCGGGCGCGAAGCAATGATTTGGAGGCGGTTGGGACGGTGTTGGTGCCCGAAATTGCACTCGCCCTTGAGACCTTGGCCGGTCTTTCCGGCTGCCTGCTCGCGCGTATGAGTGGCTCGGGGGCGACATGTTTTGGCTTGTTCGCGCGCGCCGAGGACGCGGCGGCCGGAGCCGCCGTGCTGCGCCAGACCTTTGAGGATTGGTGGGTGCGCGAAACCGCTTTTGTTTGCGCGGGCGAGCCCTCTGTGACCGCGCCATGACGCCCCCCCTGCGAATGGGGGCGGGGCGGGGGCTGCGGCTGATGTTGGCGCTTCTGCCTTTCCTGCTCGCCGCTTGCGCGCAGGGTTTCGCCGCGACCGGCGGCCAGTCCGACATCGAAAAGACCTGGTCGCGGGCGTTCGTGGTGCTGCCGCCGGCAGCCTCCGGGCAAGAGCCCCGCACCGGCCGCCTGACGAGCCGGGAGATCCGGCGCGCGACGCGCATCTTCGCGGGCGGTCCCGGGGCGCCGGTGGCACTCTACCTGCACGGCTGCACCGGGATCGGCAACTACGCATTTTTCGATACGCTGGCGCGCGCCGGATATGCTGTGATTGCGCCCGACAGCTTTGCCCGCAGCTACCGCCCCTTGCAGTGCGACCCGGAAACGACGACGGGCGGCAAGAACCTTTTCGTTTACGATTTCCGGCTGGCCGAGTTGACCTTCGCCCTGGAGCGCATTGGTGATCTCGCCTGGATCGATTTCGACAATCTTTTTCTTGTCGGGACGAGCGAGGGCGCTGTCGCGGCCGCGCTGTTCCGCGCCGACGTCTTCAACGCGCGCGTCCTTGCGCAATGGACCTGCCAGGGCGCGCCGCTGGTGCGCGGCATCGACGCGCCATCGGCGACGCCCATCCTGGCCATCGTCGGCGCCGACGATCCCTACTATGCGGCCGCCAACACACCGCAGCAGCAGGGTGACTGCAGTGCGTTCATGGCGGGCCGCCCGACCTCAAGTTCCCTGGTTCTGCCCGAAGGCGGCGGCCACAACATCTACGACGACTCGCGCGCGGTCGGCGCGATCATCGCTTTCTTGGGCAAGCACTTGAAACGGCGCTAGCCGGGGCGCCAAACGGCTTGACATTGCCCGACAAGTCACCATTTTCGCGCGTCATGTTTACTAGGCTCTAATGACAATATGACGATGACTCCGCTCGACCGCCTCGAAAGCCAAAGCATCTATATCTTGCGCGAGGCCTTCAGAGAGAGCGGCCCGCTGGCGATGTTGTGGTCGCTCGGCAAGGACTCCGGCGTCATGGTTTGGCTCGCCAAAAAAGCCTTTTTGGGCCACGTGCCATTCCCCGTCGTGCATATCGACACCGGCAAGAAGCTGCCCGAAATGTACGCCTTCCGGGACCGCTACGAGAAGGAATGGGACCTGAAGCTGATCGTTGGCGATTGCCCGCCGCTTGAGGACATTGACGACACGTTGCCGCCTGCGGCGCGCTCGGCGGCGCGCAAGACCGCCGGGCTGAAGGCGGTTGTCGCGGACGGAGAATTTGCCGGCCTGATCGTCGGCATCCGGCGCGACGAAGAAGGGACGCGGGCCAAGGAGCGCGTTTTCAGCCCGCGCGACCGCGCCGGGGCCTGGGATGCGCGCGATCAAAAGCCTGAATTCTGGGACCAATTCAACACAGATTTCCCGGCCGGCACGCATGTCCGCGTGCATCCGCTTCTGCATTGGACGGAGATTGATATCTGGCGCTATGTCGAACGCGAGAACATCCCCGTGGTCGACCTGTATTTCTCGCGCGGGGGTCAACGCTACCAGTCGCTCGGCGATGGTGACATCACTTCGCCCATCGCAAGCGATGCCACAACCATCGGCGAGGTGATCGCCGAGCTTGAGGCGACGCGGGTGGCCGAACGATCCGGCCGCGCCATGGATCACGAAGCCGAAGACGCCTTCGAACGCCTGCGCCGCGACGGCTACATGTAGCGGATGCGCCGGCGATGACCCAAACACAGCGGGACGCCCTCAGCGTGGTCATGGTGGGCCACGTCGACCACGGCAAATCGACTTTGATAGGACGCCTCACTGGCGACATGGGCGCGCTGCCTGAGGGTAAGGCCGAGGCCATCCGCGCGATGTGCGAGCACCGGGGCGTGCCCTTCGAGTGGGCGTTCCTGCTGGATGCCTTGCAGTCGGAGCGCGACCAGGGCGTCACCGTCGACACCACCCAAATATGGCTGCGCGGGGCGGCGCGGGACTACGTCTTGATCGACGCCCCCGGCCACAAGGAATTCGTCAAGAATATGGTGACCGGCGCGGCCAGCGCCGACGCCGCGGTCCTTGTGGTCGATGCCGGCGAGGGCGTGCGCGAACAGACCCGGCGCCACGGCTATTTGCTTCACCTGTTAGGCGTCGGCCAGATCGTCGTTGCGGTGACGAAGATGGATGCGGCCGGCTATGCGCAAGCCCGCTTTGACGAAGTCGCGGATGAGACGGCGGCCTATCTCTGTGGGCTCGGGATCGTCCCGCGGTTCGTAATCCCGGTCTCGGGGCGCGAGGGCGATAATATCGTGAGGCAGAGCGCGGCCATGCCTTGGTACGCCGGGCCAGCGATCATGGCGGCCCTCGATGAGCTGGACCTGCACAGCCCGCCCGCCGACCTACCGCTGCGCTTTCCGATACAAGACGCCTACAAGTTCGACGAGCGGCGGATCCTGGCTGGACGCATCGAAAGCGGCACCCTGCGGATTGGCGATACGTTGTTGTTCTCGCCCTCCAACAAGACCGCCGAGGTGGCAACGATCGAAGCGTGGAGCGCGCCGTCCAGAACCGAGGCGGGCGCGGGCGAGTCCGTCGGCGTGACACTGACGGAGCAGATATTTGTCGAGCGCGGCGAGATTGCCAGCCACACCCTCGACCCGCCGATCGAAACGGACGTGTTTCGCGCGCGCCTGTTTTGGCTCGGCACACAGCCGTTGAAGCAGGGCGCTTCGTATACGCTCAAACTTGCGACAGCGACGGCGCAGGTGGCGGTTCAAGAAATTGTGAAAATCGTCGACACCGAGGATCTATCGGTTAGCCAGAGCGACCAGGTCGGGCGCTACCAAGTGGCCGAGCTCATCCTTCGCAGCCGCGAGATGCTGGCGCTGGATGACGGCGGCGCCTTGCCGGGGACGAGCCGCTTTGTCCTCACCGATCGCTTTGAAATCGTCGGCAGTGGTTTGGTGGGCATGGAAGGCTATGGCGATCAGCGCGACTTGGTGACACGGCGGGCGACCAATGTCACTTCAGTTGAGCATGCTATTAGCGGCCGCGAGCGCCGGGAGCGCTCGGGCCACGCCGGTGGCGTCTTATGGTTGACCGGCCTAAGTGGCTCCGGAAAATCGACGCTGGCGGTGGAGGTCGAGCGGCGATTGTTCGAGCGCGGCTACCAAGCCTACGTGCTTGATGGCGACAACGTACGCCAGGGTTTGAACGCCAACTTAGGTTTTTCGCCCGAAGACCGGTCCGAGAATATTCGCCGCGTCGGTGAGGTCGCGGCTCTCTTTGCCGATGCCGGTCTGATCGTCATCAGCGCCTTCATCTCGCCCTACCGCTCTGACCGCGCCCGCGCCCGGACCGCCGCTGGGGACGGCTTTCATGAGGTATACGTCAAAGCCGGGCTTGAGACCTGCGAGGCCCGTGATCCACGCGGCCTCTACAAACGCGCGCGGGCCGGGGACATTAAGGATTTTACTGGTATTTCAGCGCCTTACGAGACACCGGAGGATGCGGATCTGGTCGTCGATACAGAACTTGCCAATGTCGAGACCTGTGTCGCGCGGATCGTCGACTACGTGGCCATGACATTTGCCCTCAACCGCCCCGGGTAGGTGTGTGATCTTTTTGCTACAGTTGGGGCGGAAGTGGGGTATGTTGCCCAAGTGTTCGCTTGTGGGGGCAATTTTGTATCCATTAACCTCGTAACTGTCTCAGTCGGCCATTTGGACTCCGAGGGAGGGATGCGGCTTGTCTGGTAAGTCTCTGTTGCATATCAACGACAAAGAACATATTGTCCGGCTAGTTCCGGTAAAGAAGGCGGGTGTAGAAATGGCAATCAAGAGTCTAGTATCGGTTGTTGGCATCGGGTTTATGCTGGCAGCGGCCTCGAGCGTGGGCTACGCCCACCACCTAGGCGATCCGGTGAAGGGCCATTCTCAGCTTCTCAAGACCGGCCAGGGCGCGGCCGCGGGCCAAGAGGCCTCTGGTGCAGGTGCCGCGGGTGCGGGTGGCGGCATTACCGCCGGTACGATTGCGGCGTCCGTTGCCGTTGCCGCGGCGGTTGCCGTGGCGATCGCCGCGTTGTCGTCGTCCGAAACAACCAGTACAACCACGACAACTTCGACAGCGACAACGACGAACTAGTCGGGGGCTGGTGCGTGTCTATGTGGTGCCGTGGGGGCGCTAGATAGCCGGTTTAAGCATCTCTAATATTACCGGCGGAAAGCCGCGCGCGATGTGCTGTCGGCTTTTCCAGACGAACCCGTCAGCCGGGTCAACCCAATACTGATTATTGAAAGACCAATTGAGCGTACGGGCGATATTGCGCTCGGTGACGAGAATTGTGTCGAATTGGATCTCGGTTATCGTGACTTGGCGCGGGCCGTTGACCGCGAAGTTGGACCTAATGGAAAGGCCGTATTGGCCCGGGTCCAAGTCCAGCGCCCTCGTGGCCGTCAATCCGTGTGCGTTTTCGTGCAATCCCGTCGCAACAGGGTCCGGGCCTGTGAAGACCGTGTCACGAATATTTTCCGGCAAGCCCGCCGTCTTCACAATTCGGCCGCCGCGTGTGACGAGGGCCGCGTTATCGGCCGACAACCAATGCAGGTCGTCGCGCTCGCGCCGCCACAATATCAACAATGAGCGCGGTCCCTTTCCAATCTTTGCCGCTACCGAGGCGTATGGTAGGCTGGTTACCGCATCGCGCGATATCGAGAAATCGGGCACACCGAGCACCGAGAAACGGACGGCTCGGGTAATATTCTGGGCGATCGTGATGTTGTCGCAGGCAGCAATAGGAAGAGCCAAAAGGCCTGCGATGAGTGTGCGGCGCGAGACGACGACGGGGCGCCCCTCCAACTGGAACTTGACAGGGAATTTGTTTTGATGCACGGGCTGCATGGAAAAACGTTGTTGGCCCATTTGGGTCTTCCTACCCTTATCATAGCCTTGGCCCTGATTATTTGGCCACACAAGAGTTCCGCGCAGGATCGAGATACAGACCCTTTGCGTGGTCTCATCGAAGGCCTGCAAGACCTCCAGGAGGAAGGACAGGCGGTGGCCGGTCGCACGCCACCGGGCATTGGCAATCTTCCCGGCCGCGGCGAACAGGATGGTGGGGCGGTCGGCGGGGGGCAGCTTACTCTGACGCCAACCGAGCGCTTTCTCGTCAACGAGTTTTGCGAAGGAAGGACCACCGAGTCCGACGAGAAGGTTTTGGTTCTTCTGACAAAATTCTCGGACCTGGAAGCCGACTTCTGCAGGCGCGCCGGGCAGCTTCTTCTTCAGTTCGGATATGAGATCTTCGGCGGCCCCATCGACTCAAGAACAGGGCTGAACGGCGCAATCCAAGACGACTATGTCCTTGGAATTGAGGACGAAATATTGGTCACGCTTCACGGTCAGGAATCCGGGACGCAGCGCGCCGTCATTGATCGTGAAGGCCGAATCAGCCTTAAAGACCTGGCACCGATCCCCACGGTTGGCAGGACATTTGGCGAGCTGAAGCGTGTGCTCGAGTCCCTGACAGCGGAGGCGTTTACCGGTACCGAAGTTTTCGTCTCCCTGGGTGCGGTGAGGCAGGTTGCGGTTCTTGTTGTCGGTGAAGTCCGCAAACCCGGTCTTCATCGGTTGACCGGCCTGTCAACGGTTATCGATGCGATTCGTTTAGCCGGCGGTATTAGCAAGACAGGCAGTCTGCGCCGGGCGCACGTGAGACGCGGCAGTGATATCTTTTGGATCGACTTTTACGACCTTCTTTTCAACTTCGGTCAGCTCGAGGATATGACCCTCGCCGAGGGTGATCGCATCGTCGTCCCGCCGATTGGCGATACCATTGGGATCGCAGGGTTCGTCAAGCGACCCGGCGTTTACGAGCTTGCGGAAGGTCAAACGTATTTGTCGCCTGACGAAGTTCTTGCTCTGGCCGCGGGTCCCGTTCGCCCGCGAGGCAACACTTTAACCATCGCGACATTCGATGCCATTGGCCGCGAAGTGATCACAGACGATGTCCACGCAGGCACACCGATGGGCGGCGGCGACATTCTCTTCGTCCAGCGGCGAGAGAACATTCTAGTCAATAAGGTTGATCTTGTGGGCCACGTTAACGTCCCGGGCCGTCGTCCACTTCGCTCCGCGTCAACTGTCCGGTCGCTTCTGCGAGATCCAAACAGCCTGAAGGACGACCCTTATCTGCCCTTCGCGGTGTTGCAGACGCGGGATCCAGCAACGTTGTCGCGCCGCTTCTTTCCGATCAACGCCCAGAAAATTCTGGAAGGTGTCGAGGACTTTATGCTGCGCGACGGCGACCGGTTGATCATCTTGAGCCGGGACGACGTCCGCTATCTGTCATCGGCTGATGTCCAAAGCGTCATCGCGCGAGAGCCCGAGGAATTGCTACTTGCGGAAAGGGACGAAGATGCGGATCCGGACGCGCCGCTGCCAACCTCGATCATTAGTGCGGTAACCGGCAGGGCTGGAGCTCTGGAGTCCCTTCAGGTCATTTCGCGCCAGCTTGGCCGGAGCCTCGGCGAGTTGGCGGAGGGGGACGAGGCGGGAAAACCGGACGCGACCGTGGAGGCCCGAGGGCTGAGGTGCCGCAGCCTTCAGGATCTGTCGAAGCTTATGGGCGACGTGCGGGCCCAACGGTTTTCGAGCGCGATCTTAATCGACGAAAACTTTTTGAGGGCCGTCAGGCCCATTGCGCTTCCCTGCAGGCAGGTTTTCGAGAGGTTCGCAGATCTTCTTCCCTTCCTCCTTGAACATGTGGTCGTGATAAGCGGCGAGGTCCGCAGGCCCGGCGTCTATCCCGTCGTCGCGGAAACGCCCCTCGCCTCCCTCATCGCCGTGACGGGAGGATTGTCTCAGGAGGTCGACCTTTCGCGGGTGGAGATCACTCGGTCTATTAGGGACACGGGCGACGGAGCGACGATTATTCGTTCGATTGTTGATCTCGCGGGTTCCGAGATCGAATCTGTGTCGGTAAATTCGGGGGATGTCGTGCGCTTCAACTCGGTCTTTACGGACCGTGACAGCGGCCCGATCCTTCTGGTTGGAGAATTTGTTCGGCCCGGATCGTACGATATTCGCCGGGGCGAACGTCTGTCTCAAGTGGTTGCCCGGGCCGGCGGTCTGACAGTCCAAGCTTATCCGTTCGGAGCCATTTTCACGCGCGAGAGCGTGCGCCGGGCTGAAGTATTCGCGCTCCAACGGCTGGCGCGCGAACTGAACGCGGCAGTGTTTGTCGCGGCGGCAAGCCGTGGGGTCAATCTCGCCGCGCTCCAAGGTATCGCCGAACTGACGGGCGATGTCGCGGAGGCGCCGGCGGTCGGCCGCGTGGTGATCGAGGCAGATCCCACGGTTCTGCAGGTGCGCCCTGAACTCGACATCGTGCTCGAACCGGGCGATCGGCTTTTCGTACCCAAGCGCCCGAACTCCGTGCTCGTAACCGGCGACGTGCTGAATCCGGGGGCGATGCAGTTCATCGCTGGCACCCGGGTGGACAAATACATCCGCCAAGCTGGCGGGTTTCAACAAGGTGCGGACGAAAATAGACTGTTTGTTGTCTTACCAAACGGTGTCGCGCAACCGATTTCGATAAGCGCCTTCAACTACACGCCGGTTCAAGTCCCTCCGGGTAGCACGATCGTCGTGCCCAAGGATCCGACGCCGTTCAACCTATTCACGTTCACTCGGGAACTGTCGACGGTTCTCAGTCAACTCGCGATCACGGCCGCCTCGCTCGCAGTTATTGGCGGCAGGTAGTTGCCCGCCGCTTCGCGTGGCGCAAAAGTCTGGGCACTACGCAAAATTTGGACGGGACGACGCGAACGCTTAAAGCTGATCGCGGTTCGAGCGATTGGGATAACGATGCTGGGCGCGGTGGTCGCGTGGCCTAGCATTGGAAGCGGCCAGGAACGCTACATTCCGTCCGCCTCGGACTTCGGCGGCGTCGGCCTATTGCAAACGCGCACCGCTCGATTTGGCCCTGATGGCCAGTTCGATGTGGGCTATTCGTTCATTTTTCCTTACGAACGCTACCTCATCACTCTGCAGGCGTTGCCCTGGGTCGAGGGCACGTTTCGGTATACCTCCGTGACCAACAAGAATTTTTCAGGTAACACCATTACCGGACAGACTAGAGGATCCTCGTTCAAGGACCGGGGGGCCGACATGAAATTTCGGCTGCGCCGCGAATCCAAGTTTCTGCCCGCTCTCGCCGTTGGCCTTCAGGACACGCTTGGAACGGGCATCTTCGCTGGAGAGTATGTCGTGGCCAGCAAGCGGTACGAGGATTTCGATTTTAGTTTCGGGATGGGATGGGGATACGCCGCCGGATCTGGCGAGATTGCCAATCCATTTGTCACTTTTTCGGACGTGTTTCGATCGCGGTCGAGTGGCGGGGCCCAAGGCGGAACCGTACCGTTTGGCGCCTGGTTTAGCGGCGAGAAAGTTGGGCTGTTTGGCGGTGTCGAGTATACTACACCGTTGAAGGGACTGAGCTTCAAGTTCGAGTGGGATCCCAACGATTATCGCACCGAAACCCCCGCCGGGTTCCTGCCGAGTCAGTCGCATTGGAACATTGGAGCGAACTACCGCGCCTTTGATTGGCTAGATCTCTCGGTCGGCCTTGAGCGCGGACGTCAGGTCCTATTGCGCGTATCCTTGCGCGCCGACGTCAACCAACCCGGTCTACCGAAACTAGATCCGCCGCCACCACCGTTGCGGCCACGGCCAGCCCCCTCGACTCCGGCGTCACGCCAGGCGGCGGGGGTTGCCACAAACACAGAAGTACTCACGGTAGACTTGGCGTCGGGGGCTAGCGGATTTCTTCGGTCCCGCGCCTGGTTTGGAGGCGGTTTGTCCGACCGCCGGCTCGTACCGGCTGAGACCGATGATTGGGCGGCGAAAGAATTTGCCGCTTTGCCGGCGCTGACCAGACCGGTCGAGGTGGGCCGACCTGTCGAGCGCACCGACACGTTCCAAAGTAGCTCCTACGAAGAAGACTCGATCCTTGAGTTCCTTTTCGAGAACCTCGAGTCTAACGGTATCTTCGTCGAGTCCTTCAGCACGTCCGGCGCCACTGCCACGGTTCGCACAGTGGCTCTACCGGGCGAAGCGGCGCGTATCAAGGCGGCCGGCGCCATCTTCGATGCCCTTCCAATGTCCCTCGATTTGGTGCGATTTGTCACGTCCGAAACGCGCAGCACTTTGAGCCGGCCGGACGTTAGGCGTGCGCAAAACGTTGACGAATTGTTCGATCGACTTCAAGAAAAAGGAATTTCCGTAGTTTCGGTCGAGATATGGGACCGGCAGGTGGTCTTGAATTTCCGTAGCAGATATCCAAACTGGCGGAGCGAGACCCAAGACGCGGCGCAAATTGTCGCCGATCACTTGCCGCCACCGATCGACAGCGTGAGGTTCGTTCGCCTTGACCACGCGGCGGGGACAAACTACGGCGCACCGGTTAAACCGGTCGCGGCCTTGCTTCCGTTAGGGTTACAGAGTGTCTCAGGTGACGAAAACTCGCCGCCGTCAGCACTCAGCGATGAGGACCGGCAGCTGATCACGACCCGGATTTTTGAGGAGTTCCTTGCGGAGAGATTTTTGGTCGAAGGGATCCAGCTTTCGCGAGACCGCGCAACCGTTTTTGTCCGTCCGCTTCAGTTCCGCGAAGCGGCAAGAAACATTGGCCGCGCCGCGCGTGTCGTCGCCAACAATGTCCCGGCCAGCGTAGAAGAGATCGTGATCGTTACTATGAGTCGTGGCCTTGAATTAAATAGGGTTTTGATTCTCAGGAAGGATCTTGAAAGTGCGGTGGTACTAAACGGCAGCCCCGAGGAAATTTGGGCGCGCGCGACGATAGAAGAACCCTCGCATACCTTTTTGCCAGGTGACGCGATCAAGAACCGCCGTCGCTTTCCTTGGTTCAGCTGGAGTTTGGGCCCAACCATTAAGCAGCACATCGGTAGTGGCGAAGATTTCTATATATACGGAGTCTTCGCGAGCCTGAGTGGATCAGTGGAAGTTGCCCGCGGCTTGTCAGTTAACGCTGTGGCCAGGAAAGTAATTTATGACCAGTTCGATAGCATCGTGACCGAGAGCCCGAGCACGCTTCAAAAGGTTCGCTCGGACATCAAGGAATATCTGCAACAGGGCGAGACCAGCCTGCACCGCTTTCAGACCGATTACTTGTTCATGCCCGTGCCGAACCTTTACGCTCGTGCTTCGGCAGGGATATTTGAAGACATGTATGGCGGTTATGGCGGCGAGGTTCTCTATCGGCCTTTCGCATCACGCATCGCCATCGGAGCCGACGTAAACTGGGTGCGCCAAAGGGCTTTCGACCAACGCCTGACCTTCTTGCCCTACACGGTGGTCACTGGCCACATGAACATCTACTACGAAATGCCCTGGTACAATCTTGTCGGTCAAGTCCATATCGGGCAATATCTCGCTCGGGATCGCGGCGCCACGTTTCAAATGTCTCGCGTTTTTGATAGCGGAGTCCGCATGGGCGTCTGGGCGACCTTCACGACCGTCTCTTTCGAACAGTTTGGCGAGGGAGCCTTCGACAAGGGATTTATCATAGCCGTACCGTTCGAGCTCTTCTCGCTTGCTTCGTCCCAACAACATGGCGTCTTTGCCTTCCGGCCGTTGACCAAAGATGGCGGGCAACGGCTCGATGTCGGTCCGCGCCTTTACGATGTTACCGTCGGTGGGAACCTCGACGGTATCGCAACAAATTGGGACCGGATTCTGGATTGAAGCGCCTCACAGAACCAGGACACTGTAGTGGATCTTGGCCTAATATCCGTTCGTTGTTGACGAAAACATGGAACCAAGGGAGCCTCGACCATTCCGCTGAGAGTCTCACGGCCACCTGTCTTGGTGTGGTGCATCCGCCATCCATTGTTGGTGGCTCTGGTCGCCGCCGTGGCCGCCCGCGTTTGCCTATGGGTTTTTGCCGGTTTCATTCCGATACCCAATGAGGACCAGCAGCCCATATCGCCCTTGATCGCCTATTCGGATATCGACCTCACTTTCTACATGAACTCCAGGGAGTACTATCGTGCCCTCCTGGCGAGCTTTTTTGGCGGAGGCGGCCCTGTGGCATTGCCGTGGGCCACCGATGTCGAACCGGCCTACGCCTACGCAGGACCGCCTTTGTTCCCAATCTTGCTCGAGGTCTTTCGATTTGGTCCCGATAATCCGATCCCTTTGTCAGCTTTCTATTTGTTAACGGCAGTCCTTGTGACTGTGTACTGGCTCACGTGGCTCAGGAGGAACGGGATTGAACTCATTGGACTTATCGGTTTCGCTCTTCTTCCGATTCCGTTTTGGTTCATGCTTAATATCAGCAGTGACTTGCCGTTCGCGGCACTGATCGCCTGCTTTTTCTTCTTTTTCTTTGAGGCGCGGAAGGGACGGTCGCGCCTCTGGGGCCTTTTCATCTTGGTTGGCCTTGCTGTGGCAACCCGACTCCATGGCGTGGCTCTGGCGGGTTTTGTTTTTTTCGCCGCCTCTTGGCCGGGTCTATTGAAGCGGTCGACCGTGGCCGCTTTGGTCGTGTCCGCCGCCGCGTTGGCATTATTGGGAACCGTCTATCAGGACTATGGTGTGGATTTCCTGCGAACGGGGAACAGAATCGCGTACTTCTCCATCACTCAAGAGGACTACCTGGCGGGAATATTTCCGAGCCTTCCATCGTTCCTCGACCATACCCTTTCGATCATCGCGCTTATGGGCGCCAAGCTTCTGTATATGACTGGGCTGAGGCCAACTTGGTGGCACACTCCGATTCACTTCGTGCTAATCCGCGCCGCCGCCGGCGTCGTTCTTCTGCCGGGCCTCCTCTACTTAGTCTTTAGAGGCAACCCAAGGCACCGCGTGTTCGTCGGGCTGTTCATCCTTCCGTTGTTGCTTGGGGCTGCACAGGAGCGCTACCTTTTGGGCGTGATCCCCATCCTATATCTGTACGGCATTCGGGCTTGGCAGGACGTATACGCTGTGGTTAGCCAAGTGCAGACGAAACGATCAGTGTCTTTTAAAGGAGACCCACGTTGACGCCGACGAACCGCGTCCTCGTTTTTGTTCCGACTTTTAACGACCTCGTCTTGCTTGCGCGAATCTGCTCCGATATCTTGTCTTTGCCTGGAGATTACTCAGTTTTGGTGATCGACGACGGGTCCGACCCGATGGTGAACCGCTCGATCTTGCCTGAGAGGGCAAAGCTCTTGAGGCTTCCAGACAATTATGGGCTCGGCCTGTGTACGCACGTTGCGATCGATCACATGTTGGCCCACGGTTATGGCGTGCTCGCGCGAATCGATTCGGACGGTCAACACCCCGTCGAAGCGCTGCCCCGGCTCGTCGCGGCGATCGACCAGGGGATTGATTTAGTGATCGGCGGTCGTGTTAATCGCGGGTCGGGCCGGGGGCTAAGGCGCTTGGCCGTGCGACTTGTCCACCTTTATTATCGAGGGGTCGCGCGACTGATGACCGGCCAGGCAACGGTGCATGATCTTACAAGCGGGCTTCATGCCTTGAACATTCGCACGGCCGTCCGCTTGCGCGAGCTGCCGCTGGAACGTTATCCCGAACCGGAGATAGCGATTTTGGCGCTGATCGGAGGCTTGAAGGTGGGACAAATCGACGTCAGTCAACTTGAACGATCGGATGGATCGTCAAGCATCTCACTGCGCCGCGGCGTGTTGCTGTTTTACCGCTTCAATATCTTCGCTCTGGACCTACTCCTCAAGAAAAAGAGCCTGCGATGAAAACAGTGGTAGCCATCGCCCTCGCCGCCGGGCTGTTCGTTCTGATCCGGCGGCGCATCATCCACGTGGATCTCTCGTTCTTCCTTTTCTTGGCTCTCATCGCGCTGAGTGTTGCCAGCATCAGCGAGGCGTTCATTCAGCTGACGGGAGATTTCTTCGGAATTGTGTATTCCCCCATCATCGTCATTCTGATTGCGTTGTTCATTGTGGTTTGCTTGGTGGTTCTCATCGCCGCGTATGTGACCCGGTTGGGTCAGCGGCAGAGCCATCTCGTTCGCCAACTGGCCGCCATTGAGGGCGAATTGGAGGTGCGGAGGGTTGAGAATTTGGGCGCCAGCAGCGCGACCTCACCTAAGTAGACCGAGCGGTGTAGGCAGGTTTCAAAGAGAGCGGCCGCGTCATTCGCGCGCAGCCAAGATGGCTCACGATGGGCGCGGCAACCAGCGAGAGCGCGAAGAAATGAAAAGTCCGAGTCTGCTATTTGTCGTGAACGAGGCGTATTTCCTGGTCTCGCATCGGTTACGCCTCGCCCGGACGGCACAGAAAATGGGTTTCGCGGTCCATGTTGCGGCGCCGGAAGACTACGTCTGGGTGCGCCCGGGTTTTTCGACGGCCGAGCTAGCCGAAGAGGGATTCGTGTTTCATCCGCTTCCAATCTCGCGGCGGGGCCAAAATCCGTTTCGGGAGTTGGCGACCTACATCTCGATCTTGCGTTTGTTTCGGCGCGTGCGCCCCGACGTCGTCCATCTTTTGACGATCAAACCCATCCTCTACGGTGGCATTGCCGCCCGGATTGCGCGCGTGCCGGGCGCCGTTGTCGCGGTCACCGGGTTGGGAGAGGTTTTTATTGCCCGCGGCGTTCTCGCGGCGCTGCGGCGAATGTTGGTCAAACGCCTCTTGCGTTTGGCATTGGGCCATCGAAACATGCATGTCGTCTTTCAAAGTGAGGGCGACCGCGCCACAATTGAAGCAATCGGCGCTCTTAGGCACAGCCGGGCGAGCGCGATTTTCCCGGGATCGGGCGTTGATTTGGCGGAGTTCATGCCGCGGCCGGACCCGGATGGGACGCCGCTAATTGTTCTCGCGGCGCGCTTGATTTGGGACAAAGGCGTTGCCGAGTTTGTCGATGCGGCGCGGCTTCTGCGTCGCCAAGGAGTCGTTGCGCGTTTCGCCCTTGTCGGCGCCACCCACGCGAGCAACCCACGCGCTGTGCCCGCAGATCAGCTTCGCTCTTGGGCGGAAGATGGCGTGGTCGAGCACTGGGGGCACCGCGATGACATGCCCGCGGTTCTAGCCCAATGTCACATTTTCTGTCTTCCCACGACCTACGGTGAGGGCGTTCCAAGGGTCCTCCTTGAGGCGGCGGCGACTGGCCGGCCTATCGTGGCCACCGACATCCCCGGATGCCGTGAAGTCGTCGATCATGGGAAAAACGGCATTTTGGTTCCCAAGAACGATGCTGCCGCGTTGGCAGCGGCGTTGCGCGAACTCATTTTAGATGGGAGCCGCCGTCGTGCCATGGGACGGCGGGCACGGGAAGTGGTGGAGGAGCGCTTCGACGAGCGCATCGTCGTCGCTCGAACGATCGATTTATACCGAGACCTCGTGTCCAAGGACTTTGAGGAGCGGGCGTTTGTTCGGACCGACTCCCAATGAAGGGCGCGGATCGCAAAAGCTTGTCTGGGGGAGTGTTTTCACTGTCTTCGGCATCTGCTAGAATCATTTGCGCTGGGGACCTTCGTATTGCCGGCCGGACCCACGATTAACCCGCGCGGTTTACAATGACAGCGGATTCGGACAAGCACGATATTGAGTTTGAGTCGAAGCCTGAACCGGGCGCTCCGCCGGATGCTCGTCCACCACTCGCGGGCGGGCTTCAACCGGCGGAGGTCATTGATCTTCGTTTCATCTTGTGGGTCTGGCTCAAGTGGTCTTGGATCGCTCTGCCGCTTGTCGCCCTCGGCGTGTACTATGGCGTCCGTGATCTACGGTCGTTCCAGCCGGTATACGTCGCGACAATGACGGTGGCGCCCATCGGTGGGACAGGCGGCGGCCAAATATCGACGGTATTTGGCGATCTCGGCATTTCTATGAGTGGCAGGGCGAAAGCCACAGCCTTTGATCGCTTCAAAGTGATGCTCGGTTCCATAACTCTGGCCCGGCGCCTCCAAGACCGAAACGGAATGCTTCAGGTGTTGTTTGCCGAGAGCTGGGACGAGGCATCGGGCACTTGGATAAGGCCGGCCGCCCCATCGGTCCGTGACGAACAAATCCGAATACTTTTCCACCGACCCGAATGGTCCCCACCCAACCTGGAAACTCTGGCCGGTTACATTGGCGGAAGCATCAAGACAAGGTCGCGCGCGGAGCCTGGTTTCGTAATTATCGAGTTCAGAAACAAGGATCGCGACTTTGCGCTTGAATTCTTGACCACGGTCTTTGTCGAGGCGGATGAACTTCTGCGCGAGCAAGATAGGATCGACTCCGCGGTCCGCCTTGAGTACATCAACAACCAACTCGCGGGCACGAAACTCGTTAATAACGTGCGGGCGCTGAATTCGTTGCTTTTGTCGGAGCAGCGAAGCGCGATGCTTCTCGAGTCCGGCTTGCCTTACGCCGCGCGCGTTGTCGAACCGGCCTATGTTTCGCCGCAACCCACGGAGCCGAATATTAGGCGCGTTTTTAGCTTTCCGATCGTCACGTCCGTCGGGATCGGATTCCTCTTGTTGACCCTCGTCGCCGTTTTTCGACGTGAATAGAGCGGACGGCGGTCGTTCGATTTGGATGGACGAGGCGTGAGGATGCCGTCGTCGGCATGCGAATCCTAGAACGATTTCGCGGCGCCCCGCGGCGGTTTCTGGGTTGCGGCCGGCGGTGGACGCTGTCTCGCGTTCTTGCCCGGCGCGCAACGTTTTAGGCGGGTCGAATGCGTTTCACCTGGCCTATTTTCTACGCCATCTTGTTCTTGTATCGGTGTGGCTACTCCGTTATCGCGCAGACCATCATTGCTCGCCTAACGCCTCTGGGTGATGCTGGGAGCTTTCAGACGAGCGCGACACCGCTTCTTAGCAACTTTAGCATTCCGTTGCTCATCGCGGCCCCTAGACAGGTCGCTCAGCAGGTGGCGATTACGATTGGCGGTGGCTTCCACCGCATTTTCGCGGGTGAACCCATTCTCATTAACGTGGGATTTCAGGCGATCGCATTCGTCGGGATCGTCGCGCTGCTGAGGGCGGTCAAGCCTGGTATTCGAATATGGTTGGCGGCCCTTCTCATGCTGCCATCGTTTTCAATTTGGTCCTCCGTGGCGGGAAAGGAAGCCCTTGTCGTTTTCGCGACCGGGATTCTTGGGGCATATATCGTTCGGAGCTTCCGCAATGAGGGCCGGTTTCGATTCTTGGAATTGCTTGCCCTCGCCATCGTTGCCACTTCGAAACCGCAGTATCTCCCTGCCTTTGCTTTTCTGTTTTCGGGAATCGCTGTTGGTCGGTATGTCCGGCGAAAGGTCTTCTTCACGGCGTTGGGCGCTTTCGCTTCGCTCGCGATGTTGTACGCGGCCAGGGACTGGCTCAGCGGGGAAATTGCGAATATTCCGGGAAATTTCGTGGTGGCCGCCGGCCACGACGGTCTTGCCGGTGGGCGAAGTACGCGCGCGTCATTCTGGGTTGAACGATACGACTACATTTGGAAGAGCCCCGAAGGAATGTTTCAGTCGTTCTTCGGCCCCACCCTCGCCGAGGCTCAGACCGGCATTCTTCAAGCGATGAGCTTCGCCGAGAGTACGATCATCTTCGCCATTCTTGCCCTTGTTGCCATACGAAATTTGCCGACTTTGCCGCTTTACATCTTCGTTTTGACGGGCTTCTCTCTGCTGTGGCTGCTGTTCGGAACCTATCCGTTTGGCATCATGAATCCGGGGTCAGCCATCCGTTATCGGACGGGCTATGAAATCATCGTGTTTACACTGATTTTAGTTGTGCTCTCTCGGCCGACCTATGTGTCATGGCAGGAGTCAATTGGATGGGCGCGCCTGCGTCGTAGGCCACCGCCAACATCCGGCAATGCCATTTCCGAACCGGCTTCCCCATCGAATTAGCGTCGGGCTGCTGCCGGCGGTCAGGTGGCCGGTTTTGCGACGTTGTCATTTCGTCTTGGGGATCGCAGCGCGCAGGAGTTCTTTGATCGGCAGAGTCGACTGCATGATCGACCAGTTGCCGAGAGCCACAAATAGGCTAAAGGTGAGGAGTTGGAGTACCACCGCAAATGCGACGGCTTCGGTCGCCTCGATTCCATAGATATCTAAAGCGAAGATGGCGGCGACTTGATAGACCCCGATGTACCCGGGCGCGGCGGGAAGAGAGCTGCTGATCGCAAGGAAGGTCCCGAACGTCACGGCAGCGAAGAAGGGCAGAGACCACCCGAACGCCGCCATGACGAGCCACATGACGAAAAAATCGGTTGCGAAAATCGCCAAACTCATAGCGAGAATGACGCCACCGCGGCGCAACGAAATTGAATCTCGCAATACGGCCAAAGTATCGTCGAGCCAACCGCGCACGAGTGTTGCCCCGTGCTGCCAACGGCCCTTGCCAAACCGCGAGACGGCGCGTTCAACGCGGCCACGCCAAAAAATCAAGGTGGCGATGAGTATGAGAGCTGCCGAAAGAACCGCAACCAGACCGCCGATCGCGCCGACGCCGACGGCGCTTGTGCCATGAACCAAAAGCACGACGCCGAAGACGACGCATAGGGTCGCCACATCAGAGAGCCGGTCGAGAACCGAACTCGTCGCGGTTGCCGACAGTGAAAGAGAGCTCAGTCGGCTCAACGCCCAGACTCTAATCAGCTCGCCGGCACGCATTGGCAGAACGAAATTTCCGAGGTATCCGATCGTGGTCGCCCGCCAGAATGCGACGTATCCGCCACCGAAAACGGCGCCAATGAAATGCCATCGAAACGCCCGGCCGGCCACTGAAATCACGGTTGCCAGCACGGCCGCCACCAGCCACGGCCACTGAACCGATCGCAGAGTTTGCCAAAAGATCGGCCATTCCAATGTTGAGATGGCGTAGGCGGCCAACGCGACGCTGATGGCGACGCCGAGCGCCAGAAGAAGCCGTCTCTTGGTCACCGAATTCCCATGATGAGCGGAAGTTGTTTCAACCTGAACCCGGCAGGCTTACGCGCGAGATCTCGAAGCCGGACCATGACTGCGGACTTCCAGGACACAAGCACGTTGGTTGTTGACATGCGGACCGGGGCACCGCTGGATTCTTTGACGTGCCCGCTTTGCCGTAATAGACATACCACTCATTTTCAATTGGCCGGCGGTTCCCACCGACATATCAAACATGTATCCGCACGGAAGAATATGGTTCATCGTCGGCACGCGTCCGGAGTGTATCAAACAGGCGCCTGTTTGTGCAGCGTGCCGAAGCGCGGCCGCTCCCGATTTGGTCTCGCTGGTCGGCACCGGCCAGCATCGAGAACTGCTGCAGACGGCGCTTGAGGATTTTGGTCTGCGCCTCGACGCCAATTTCGACATCATGAAAAAGGGCCAATCGTTGCCCAGCATCATGGCGGCCGTCTTAACCAATTTCGAGGCCTTGGCAACGCGGGGCCGGCCGGATTGGGTCGTCGTGCAGGGCGATACCACGACAGCTTGCGCGGCCGCGCTGGCCGCTGCCCAGATGGGTATTAAGATCGCGCACAACGAGGCCGGGCTGCGAACGTACGACGCGAAGAATCCGTTTCCGGAGGAAGCCAACCGGCGCGTGATCGCGTCGCTGGCGGATTTGCACTTCGCCCCGACGGAGAGGGCGCGAACGGCCCTTCTTGGCGAAGGAATCGCCGACAGTCGGATTCACGTTGTCGGCAACCCGGGGATCGACAGCTTCCTGGCCATGCTCGAACGCGAGCCGCCTGCCGCCACCGCCGATCTTGTGCGGCGGATAAAAGGAGAGGGACAGGATATTGTTCTCTTAACGGCGCATCGCCGTGAGGCCAAAGGGCGGGGCATGGACCATCTGTTCAGGGCTATGAAATCGTTCTTGACGCGAAATCCTTCCTATTCTCTTGTCTACCCGGTTCACCCGAACGACATCAGTGCGGCCGCCGCGGAATCACATATTGCGTCACTCGCGGCCCAGACTTACATAGTCCCGGCAATGGACTACGCTTCGCTGTGCCACGTGTTGTCCGTGGCGCGTCTTGTGGTTACCGATTCAGGCGGTATCCAAGAGGAAGCCGCAACACTCGGAATCCCTACGGTGGTCTGCCGGCGTGTGACGGAGCGTCAGGAAGCGATCGAACTGGGGATCGCCCGGGTTGCGGGACTTGACGAGCGCGGCATCACGGAGAGCCTCGAATGGGCCCACGAGCTTTTTAGTAAGCGGCAAGATCATTGGGACGAACGCCCTTTTGGCGACGGTGCCAGCGGTCCACGGATCGCCGAGATACTTCTCGCGGAGCTGGCCGCGGAGACGTGAGGTCCTGTGCGGGCGATCGGTTTCAGTCGGACTTTCGGAAAATCTGCAGCGCGATGTCGGAAGGAAGCAGGGTCAGCAGGGGAAGAGCGACAGTGAGTGCCAGCCAAACTGCGGCCGTGTAGGGCAGTGATGCCGACGCGTCGACTCGAATGCGCGTCCACAGATTTCGGTGTTCCATGATCGGCAACCGCTTTCGCGCGGCCTCGACGAAGGCTTCGCGCGTCAAGAGCCGCGCCAATGTCTCGGGGCAGAAATAGCTCAAATGGGGTGACGGAAAATTCTTGAGCCATAAGCGGTCGAGGGGCGGCGAAACACCGATCCGGTCGAGGACACTGGCCGTTTGGTACAAAGACCCTTTGCGGCTCGGCAAGTTGAGAACAAGCAGGCCGCCCGGATTGAGACGCGCCCGGCACAGCGCCAAGGACGTCCGCACATCGGGCAGATGCTCGAAGACATCGTTGAAGATTATGACGTCGAAGCGGCGGTCATCGGGAAGATCGTCGGGAAAGTACCCGGCGATCACTTTGTTGCCGGCCTTCTCCGCGATTTCAGCCGATCGGTAATCCGGTTCGATGCCGAGTGCGTCCATGCCGCGGTTGCGGGCGGCCTCCGGGAACCAGCCGTAACTGCAACCGACATCGAGGATCGTCTTGCCGGGAAGCGGAGTGATCGTGGCGAGGATATCGAGGATGCGCTCGTAGATTCGCCGCCGCATGCGTTCGTGTCCGCGCTCGTGTTTATCCGCATCGTAGCTCACCGGACGCTCGGTCTCGCCGCGTACGTTCGGGACAAAATTGGATCGTTCGAAACCGCAGCTCGGGCACCGGTATCGCCATGACGTCCGGCGGTTCTGCATTTCGCTGTCGCAAACGGGACACACCGCGTCAAACATCGGAACGCTCAATCATTGGGTGGAGGCAGTGGATGGAGGCAGGCCAGCGCTCATGGTACATTAAGCGCTACACGTTGGTGGTGAGATCATGTTGAATTCCTAATGGACCTTCGGCAAAACGCAAGTGATAGCGCCGCGTTTGGCGCTGAGCCCGGGGCCCGGCGCCCGGGCGTCGTGGGGCCTCACCTTTGGATCTGGCCTGCGATCGCCTGGCTTCTGGTGATCGTCACCTCACCAGTGCTGATGATGCCGAATACGGATGACGCATTTTACTTCCTGCCGGCGCTGGGCTTGATGGCGGAAGGAACCTTGGCCGTTCCGGTGAACGGTGGCCTCGAACGCCTATTTTTCAACTTTCCCACGTTCTCCATTTTTCAAGGTCTGTTCCTGATCGCGGCCGACGCGATCGGCGTTCCGGTTCATTATTACCTCCATCGCATCTTCAACGGCATCGTCGTCGCCGCCCTGCTCGGGCTCAGCTTGCACTACATCGACCGTCTCGCGCGGCCCGAGGCGGGGAGCTCCGGCCAGATCAAGCTCGTCTTCCTCGCCCTTCTCGGTGTGACTCCCTTTGCCCAGACCTGGGTGCTCGTTCGGCCCGAGCCCTTCGGGCTCTTGTTCCTTGTCGCCAGCCTTGTGGCCTACCATCATTGGACCGCCGGCGGCCGCACGCGCAGGCCGCTGTTCTATGCCTCCGCATTTCTGCTGGGCGTACCGCTGACGGCCCATCCCGTTTTCGTACCCGTGTGCGGCATGGTCCTGTTGGCCATGTCGATCCTCGAACGGCGCAATCGGACACGATACGGCTCGCTCGCCCTGTTTATTGTTGCCGCGGGGGTCCCGCTCATTGCGCTCGCAATGTTCTACCTTCTCAATTCTCCCGAATCCGTCGACCAACTCCGCGGCCAAACGGAGGGTGGGGCGTTGCTGCTATTGGGGGCCATTCGCGGTTTGTTTGGCCGCGCCCTTCCGTTCGTCGGACAGGACGCGGTGATCCGGCAGTTTGTGAGCGCGGCGTTTTTCTTCCCCCTCATGTTTCCGGTTTTTGGCAGTGTCGCCGCCGTCATTCTCGCGCCCAGACTCCTGCGGCGGAACGCCGATTCGTATCTGCCCCTGTTGTTTCTTTTCTTGTCCGTTCCAATCGTGCTCGCGCTTTTTTTCAACTTTATCTATATTTTCGGCCTCGCCGGATTTGTGTCAGCGCTTTTCGTTGCGGTCGCGCTGGGACCGCAGATCGTCACGATCGTCCGGCGGATCTTCCGCGTTCGGCGGCCTTGGATTTTTGCTTTTGCATCGATCGTTGCTGTTGGCCTGTGGGCGGAAATGCACGTCGCCAAGTATTCAATTTTTCCCGACCGGTTTCTCCGGCCCGATCGCGTACTCGCCGTTGTCGAGTCGGAGCGCGGCCAGTCGGTCCGTCTTTTTGTCACCAGGCCCGAACTGGTGCCGCTGTTCCTCAAGGAGATCAGCGCGACAAACGATTTGGGTGATGCGGCGCCGCTCCCGACCTACTGGTTGTTTCCAGCTTCGGGAAAATTCTTGGATACCGAGGCGGAAATTGCCGACATGCGAGCCTTTCTTGAAAACAAATTCGCCGATGCCTTGGGCCGCGATTTGTGGTTTATGAACAAGCGGCATTTTGATGCGGCCAATATGACGGCCTGTCTTCGTATTGCGCGCACGCCGTTCAGCATCGGCCTCAAGGCGAGCGAGCTGGTCTACCAGGATCACCGTTACATTCTGTTGCGCGCGGCTCCCGATTCGCTTGATTGCCAGCAAGGCTGAGGGCAAAGCGTGACGAGAGCGAAGCGGCAAGGGGATGGGCATCCCACGTAGAGCCCCTCAAATTGGACGGTCTTCTCCGGGCGACTCCTCGTTAGGCGGGCCGCGGGCCGCGCGATTCGGTGAAACTGCCGCTGTTTTTTGTGTATAGGCGGCCGCACCGGGAGCAGCCGTAACTTGCGTCTTCCGCTGCGGCAAGAAATTCCGTTGCTTTCACTAGGCGAGGTCCACACGCGCACACGTAGCTTTGGAGGCGCGCTGGGTTCCCGATGACGAGCCCATGCGCTGGAACCTCGCCCGTAACGACACTGCCCATCCCCACCATGCTAAATGCGCCGATCACCAGGCCAGGACCGATCGTGGCGTTGGCGCCTATCGTGGCGCCTCGTTCCACGCGGCATAGCAACGTATCTTCGGTCGGTGCGCTTTGCGCCAGGCTTCCGGTTACACGGTCAAAGGCACGAGGAAAGCGATCGTTGGTAAATACAACATGGGCGGCGACCATGACCGAGTTCGCAATAGTCACCCCTGCGCAAACGTAGACGGACGCGTTGAGTTTACAATGGTCGCCGATAACGACGTCATAGGCGACATAAGTCTTTTCGCCGACAACACAGTTGCGGCCGATTCGGCTTCCTCGGCGAATATGTACGTTATCCCAGACCGCCGTCCCGTCGCCCAGCTCGACGCCGTCTTCCACGATCGCGGACGCATGAACCTGGCAACCCGGATGCCGTACGTCGATCACTGCTCGATCTTCTGCCAGACGCTGTTGTTGGCGCTGCAGTAAGCCGCGGTTACAGCTTTGACCGACGCCAGCGCATCCTCTTTCGTAATAAGCGGAGCGTTTTCCCCTTCGATTGTATCCAGAAAATTTGCGAGCTGAGCCGACACCGCGGCGATCTTGTCGTAACCGCTACCGAAATCAATCCAATCAACTTTATCCGTTTGCCGGTACCGGCTGCCGCGCCAACCAATTGCCAAGGTTCCCGCGGTGCCAAAAACGTTGATGAAATAAGGGTTTTCCTTGTGTATCGACCACGAAAGGTCGATCGAAGCCATCGCACCATCAACGCAACGCAAGGTCAAACGGCACGTATCTTCGACCGGAAGGTCTTGCCACTTCTTGCCACGAACCGCTTGAAGACCCTCGATTGGCCCAAGCATGTAGCGCACGATGTCGACGCTGTGCGAACCGTTGTCGATAAGAACACCGCCCCCCGATATGGCTGGGTCCGCGTTCCATCGGCCGCTCATGTCCACATGGCTGCAGAACTCGTTCTCGAACATAACGATCTCGCCGAAGACGCCGCTTTGGATCATGGCGCGGGCTTTGATGATGTCGTCCATGTAGCGAAACTTCGACGCCATCATGAGAACGCCTTCGGTGCGTTCGGCTTCGGCGATCATGGCCTCGGCGTCTTCTACCGTGATCGCTATCGGTTTTTCACAAAGGACGTGACATCCCGCCGCCAGGGCCATTGTCGCGATGGCGCGGTGCGTATTAGGCGGGGTGCAGAGGACGACGGCTTCAGGGTGGAGCGTGTCCACCATGTGAGCTGCGTCACTGAAGGCCCCGACACCGTAAGCGTCGGCGACAGCCTGAGCCGCGGCCTCGTCCACGTCACAGACGGCAACAAGTTGCGCGCGCGAATCTTGAGCGATGGTTTGAAGATGGACCGCACTGATTCGGCCGCACCCGATCAAAGCAACCGAATGACCGGCCGGGCTCATGCCGCGTCCTCGCGATTTCTCTTTTCGGCGCTAACGCTCTCACGAATGCAATCGGCGACGTAGTCCACGTGCTCGTCGCTGAAATGCTCGTTCCAAGGCAAGACCAGCACCTGAGACAATGCTTTGATAGCGCCCGGAAAATTCTTCCGGTCGTGGTCCACAGCAGGAAGCCCCGCGCGGCTCGGATCGGAATAGGGCCACTGGCTGGTGCCAAAGGTCCTCTTGTCGCGGAATATTTTGCATTCGAACGCCGGCTTGCCGATGTATCGCGGGGCCGCGAAGATTCCTTTCGCGCGTAAATCGTCCGCGATACCCTGCAAACTTCGGCCGGACCGTTTCTCGTCAATATTGAGGCAGTACTTCCAGTACACATGTGTGCTGTCGGGCGGTGCCATTTGTGGCGTCAAGCCGGGCAAGTCCGCGATCAGCGTTGTCAGCCTCTCGGCGTTTGCCTGCCGCCGCGAGACGACATTGCTCAGTTTGCGAAGCTGGGCAAGCGCGACCGCCCCTGTTAGCTCGTTTATCCGGTAGTTGGGCGCCAGGAAGTAGTGGTCGGGTTTGGAATCGCCGTAGCCCCACGCCTTGTTCACAAATAAGAACATGCGCCGCGCGAGGTCGGTGTCGTTGGTCATCACCACTCCGCCTTCGCCGGTGGTCATGTGCTTGCCCTGTTGAAAGCTAAAACAAGAAATGGCGCCGAACGTTCCGACGGTCTGGCCCCGGTAGGTCGCATCGAACGCCTGCGCGCAGTCTTCCAGTATCACCACGTTGCGATCCTTGCACAACTCGAGGATGGGACCCATGTCACATGGCGCACCGAACAGGTGCGTGACGATGACGGCCCGGGTGCGCGGTCCAAGACGCGGCTCGATGGTCTCGGCGGTCACGTTGTAGCTGTCGGGATCGACGTCGCAAAAGACGGGAACGACGCCCTGGTAAAGAATGCCGGTGAGCGCGCCCATATCGGTGATCGGCGTCGTCACGATCTCATCGCCCGGTTCAAGATCGAGCGCCGCAACTGCGGTGTGTACCGCTGCCGAGCCGCTTGTCAGGGCGATGGCGGACGCCTGGCCGTAGCGCGCCGCAAATTCTTTTTCGAACGCGGTAACGAGGGAGCCTTTGGTGCTCGTCAGCGTTCCGATCGCAAGCGCCTCGCGAAGCAACGCAAGTTCTTCTTCTCCGATATCTCTACCTGTTCGGTCGCCATCGCTCGGAAGCTCCATCACAACTGCCTTCTCCAGCATTCCTGTTTCTGTTGGTGCGAGGTCATGATCTCTCGGTCGCTGTCGTCGACATATGATGACGCATTCTCACGACTCGCCCGATGTAACGCAGGTGCGAAAGGCCGACCCGCATAACGCTCATTTTGCTTTGGCCATACCGCCGCACGTGCAAAGTCGTCGGGACCTCTACGACGGTAAGGCCGCGCAAGATTGGCTCGACGAGAAGCTGGGTAACGGCGAGAAATCCGTCGTCGAGCGCATCGAGATCGGGAAGTGCGCTGCGACGGTAGGCCCTGAACATGCTCGTGTAGGTATTCAGCCGCACGGGAAGAACGAGGGAGTAGAGGTGAGACAGGCTCCTACTCAGAACAAGGCGCCACACGGCTACACCCTCGACATGGCCCTCGGGATGGTAGGGAGAGCCCGTCACGACACTGGCTCCCGCCCGAAGCGCCTCGAGAAGCCGCGGGGTCTCACCTGGATCGTACGTGCAATCACTGTCCAGCGTCACAATTTCTTCGCCGTCCGATGCCCGAATCCCCGTACGGAGCGCCGCACCGAGACCACGATTCCGCTCGTGCCGGACGATTCGGTACGGCAAGTTGGTGGCATGTGAAGCAAGATTTTCGAGCGTGCGGTCCGTCGATCCGTCATCAACAAAGATGACCTCGATCGAATCGGTTGAGCCAATATCCTGAACGAGCGCTTCTAGACGTTCGCACAATTGGCGGATGCTTTCTTGTTCGTTGTAACAAGGAATGACGAGGCTCGTTCGCATTGATGGGGCTGGCTAAGATGGCCAAAGACGATGTGGTCCAGGAGGCAACAACGCTCGGCCGGGCGCCGCTTAGGGCCCGACCGCTCGCGAAATAGGCGCTTACCACCGAATTCTGCGTCGGTCGAAGCGGCCGAACTCTGCCATAGGTCGCACACTCCTGCAAGTATAGGGGGCCGCCGCGCTTCATTGAGGTGTCGCTGGGCCCGCGACTTCAACCAGTTCGGTGTAGAGAGCCTCATATCGCGAGACCATTGTCGCGAGATCAAAATGGCCGGCGATCTGACGTCGGGCGGCCTCGCCCCGCTGCCGCCGCCCTTCTACACCAGCGTCTAGCAGCTCGCGAAAAGCGGCCGCCATCGCATCCGGATCGCGGGCCGGTACGGAGATGCCGCTGGCGCCAACCAATTCCGCAGCGTCGCCCACATCGGTCGTCACGCACGGCACGCCACAAGCCATGGTCTCGGCGATCATGTTGGGAAAACCCTCTCCCGTCGACGAGCAAACCCCGATGTCAAGAGCCGCATCGAGGCGCGGAATATCGTTGCGTTCGCCGAGTAAGAAAACCCGCCCCGCGAGGCCCATTGTATCGATGAGTTGCGTCAGTTCTTGATTTTGCGAGTCCATGCCGGCGCCGATCAAAACGAAGCGGACGTCGTTTCCGTTCTGGACCAAGCGGGCGGCCGCGCGAAGGAAAGTCGGGTGGTCTTTTAGGGGATCAAAGCGAGCGACGAGACCGACTAGGATGCAGTCCTGGTCCAGGCCCAGCTCCCTGCGAACATCGATGCGGGCCTCTGCGTCTTCGTGGAAACAATCGACGTCGATACCGTTCGGTATCATCTCCCATCGCCGCGGGTGATACCCGATACGGCGATGGGAGGCCACGCCCGCGCTTGAATTCGCGATGACCACGTCTGGCCAAGCAGACAGCCGCGACAAGATGCGGACCAGTACGCCCCTAAGCCCCGTCCTGTAACGTTCGTCGGTTTCCGAGCAACGTATGTTCCAGGCAAGGCGCGGTACGCCCGTCAGCCGTGAGGCGATCAATCCAAGAAGGTCTGAATGGTAGAGCCAAGTCTGTACCAGATCTGGGCGCTCCTGGCGCAAGAGCCTTGTCAGCCGCCATAATCCCGCCGGATCAAGCGTCCCACGCCTCATTTCGAGCGCATGCACAGGAACTCCTAGGTCCCGGAGCGGTCGCCCCAGTCGACCTTCGTCCGTGACCGAGATTGCAATATTGGAAAAGCGCTCGCCGTTCATTTTGGAGAGCAGGCGCACCAACATGGTCTCGGCGCCGCCTGTGGAAAGGCTCGTTATGAGGTGGGCAATTTTGATCATCGAAATTTCTGGCCGAACGGTAAGCCGAGGCGCATCAACGTACGGATAGGAAATGCCAATACGGTATGGACTGGGAGATCGTGATTTTCTGGAACGTATCAGTGAGGGTCATGATTTGCGCCCGGCTATAGCGGCGCTCGATCCGCGTAAAGAAGCGGTCGTACACGTCTTGGCGGATCCGTTTGACGGACTTGTCGTGGTAAAAATCATAGAGCGGGATACGATTAGCGAGACCGAATGGCCGGAGCGCCTTGCCAAACCATATGAGAGGGAAATAGAGGCCAAATGTTCCGACCCAAGTAAAACCCGATCGAAACACCGGATTCCTCACTCGCCACACGATGCGGCGAACCAAGTTCACCGGAGCTAAAAGCAAACGATAGTAGCTTGGGCGCGCGTCAAGCGCCGAATACAAATAAATCAGCATGCGCGGCGCGTATCGTCCCACTCTGCGGACTTCTTCCAAGGCGCTGCCGCTCAGGTGGTGGAGTACACCGAGGCAGATGAGAAAGTCCGCAAAGTCGTCGCGAAAGGGGAGGTGGCGGATGTCCCCCATGAAAAAAATAACATTGTCGGCAGCTGCAAGGTTCCGCCGCGCCACAAATATTGCTTGAGAAAAATCAACGAGCACCAAATCGCGAACGCGGCCGGAAAGGAAATGACTCCAACGGCCGATACCACATCCGAGATCGCATACGGTCTTATCCCGCAGTTGATCGATATCTACCATGTCAAAGTATTGCTCGAACTCCAACTCGTGCTCCGGCAGTATCTCAGGAAAATCGTCCCACTCCGCGCCGAACGTTTCCTGGATGTCTTTTTCGACCGCATCGGGCGGTGGTTCAACGGCGGTCCATCCGGCAAGCCGTTGAGCGAGTTCGCGCGGGAACTGCGCGGGATGAAGCAAGATGATGACGTCGTCAACAATGGGATAGACGACGCTTCCCACACGCACGGAGTCGTTCGTAAGGATAAGATTGGTGACCCCAAAAATTTCTTTTATCTTCTCGATTTTGTGTTCGTAATATTCGGTCAAGGTAGGGGCCCCCGCGAACCATCCGGTGCCGCTTCGTCTGGGTGGTGGTGGTTAGGTCGCTTGAAGACCACGAAAATCTTGCGAGTCGTCGTAAATGGCGGCCATACGCTCCAACATGACGCGCTCTGAGAAATGTTCGCTGATTCGCGACCGGCAGTCGCGGCCAAGTGTCCGGCGTTGCGCTTTGTCGAGATCGAGGATGCGTTGAAGCCCCTCCGCCAGGGCCTCGGGTTCGCCGGGCGGTGTCACAATACCTGTATCGCCGACAATCCGTTTCGCGTCGCCGACATCGGTGACCACGCATGGCACCTCAGAGGCCATAGCCTCGGCAACAACGTTGGGGAAACCTTCGCCATACGCCGATGCCGAGCAGTTCACGTCGAGGGCGGAGTAGACGGCGGTCATATCGTGCCGTGGGCCGGCCCAAATGACCTTTGATTCAAGTGCCTCGACGCTTGCCGCGAAGGCTTTCAACTCGTCGCGGTTGACGCGGCCATCTCCCCCAATCAAGACGAAGCGAACATCCGACCGTTGCCCGCTGAGGATCGATGCGGCGCGCAGGAAGCCAACGTGATCTTTCTTTGTATCCAGGCGCGCAACGAGGCCGATGAGCCTATCCTGCTCCCCGACGCCCCATTCCGCCCGAAGCGCCTGCCCCGCCTCTGCGTCTGCTTCGTACCGGCCGACATCAATGCCGTTTGGGACCACGCTCAGGCGGGTGGCGCAGAAACCCTTGGCGATCAAATGGTCCCGGCCGGCAAAAGAGTTGGCGATGATCGCATCCGGAAGGTGCGAAAGCCGCCGCTCCAGCGCGAAGGTGAGGCGCCACGTCACATCGTAATCCGACAACTTCATTTGCGACGAACGCACACCCCAGACGACACGCGGCCGCCCGCCAAAGGGCTGCATCAGAGTGGCGATAAGATTCGGCGGACCCATGAAGCTGTGAATAACGTCGGGCCGCACGGCACGCATCTGCAAATAAAACCGGCGCAAGAAGTGAGCGACATCCCAACGGCCCCTCTTTTCGAGTGCGACGACCTCTATGCCGGCGTCTCGAAGTTCGCGAACCAATGCCCCCGTGGCGTAGAAACAGAACACCGTCGCTTTAAAACGCGACCGGTCTAGGCCCTTTGCCAACGCGGCCAGTTGGGTTTCCGCGCCTCCTATCTCAAGGGAACGGACGAGAAATGCAATGGAAACCGGGCTTGTCGGCGCGTTGCGCCGTTGAGAGGAATCAGTGCCTGTAGGCATCGTTACTAGCCGCCATTCGGACGGTCTGGGTCATTCGCCGTGCCCGGCATCCGGCGCAAGCGACTTATCGATAAACATACGGTGCCAAACTTCGAAGTTAATCAGGCGGATGAGAAATTTCCCGTGGTTTGCCGTTCCCGACAGATGGTCGCGGATCAGCCGACCGACTGTTTCGACATTGTAGAAGCCGCGTTCGCGGAATCTCGAATCGCGGAGGAGATCAAGGTAGCGCCCGAAGCCGGCCGAATCTCTCAGCCACTTGTCGACGGGCAATACGAACCCGTTCTTTCGCCGATAAGCAAAGTCGCGGGGAAAATAAGTCTCGGCGATTGTCTTGAGTGCGGATTTCGGGTGGCCGTTCTTGACCTTTTGTTCGGGGGCCCAGCTATTAACGAGGTCGAAAATCTTGTGGTCGCAGAACGGCACGCGTGATTCGACGGACGCGGCCATGGACATGCGGTCCTGGCGCTCCAGCATGCTGGTGAGGTATGCCGTTTGATCGATAGCGATCATTTTCTCCAACAGACTGTCAAAACCGGCCGAGGCGGTTTCGCGGGTTCCGGCGCCGGTTAACGCGATGTCGAAGCAATCTTGCACACGGTTGGGGTCTGCGAGGACTTGGCTGTCTAAAGCCAAGTCGCGCGACAATAGCGCACGCAGGTTCGACAACTTTCCTACGGAGGGGACGAGAGAAGCGGATACACCCAATTTGCGTATCCGGAAGGCGAAGCCACGTACACGGTTGACTCTGTAGCGCATGTAACCGCCAAACAATTCGTCGGCCCCTTCGCCGGTAAGGATCACTTTTGAATGGCTGGAAGACCGGTCACACAGCAGCATAAGCAAAGGACAGGCGGTGTGGATAATAGGCATGTCCATGTGCCAGGTCGCGCGAAGGTAGCTTTCGGCCAGGTCCGTCCCGCCAAATTGAAAACTCTGGTGTTCGGCGCCAAAGGACTCCGCGACGAAACGCTGGTACGCCCCCTCGTCCTCGGCCGGTTCAGCTAGTGTGATGGAAAACGTGTTCGGGGTCTGGCCAAGTTTTCGGGCGAGCAGGGCGACGATAAAACTGGAGTCGAGGCCGCCGCTGAGCTGAACGTTGTAGCCGACGTCGCTTAGAGTGTGGCGTTCGACAGCCTCCTCCAGGGCCGCTGCCGTCTGCTCAATGTCGGGGGCCTTTCGCTGACGTGCCGCCAACGAGGCGGTGACATCGTAATAGCGAGTCTCCCGATAATTGCCGGCTCCATCTACCGTCATGAAACAACCGGCGTCCAACCGAAAGATGTTGCGGTAGATCGTGTTCCGTCCAGCGACGTAGCGGTAGAGGAATTGCTCTCCGATCGCTGCCTCGTTAAGTTCCAAGTCGATGAAATGGCGAAAGACCTTTATCTCGCTCGCGGCCAGAAAGCCGAACGCCCCCTGGCAAAAGAAAAGTGGTTTGATGCCCAGGTGGTCACGGGCGATAAAAGCTGTGCGTTGCTCGAGATCGGCGATGACGAACGCGAACATGCCGCGAAACCGGTCGAGGCAATCCGCGCCCCATCGCGCGTACGCTTCGAGAATGACCTCGGTGTCGCCCTGCGATTTAAATCGCGTACCGCCGGCTTCCAGATCTAGCCGGATCTCCTGGTAGTTGTAGAGCTCGCCGTTGTAGACGATGACAAAGCGGCCACTGGCACTGAACATCGGTTGGTGGCCCGCGTCCGACAGGTCGAGAATCGATAGGCGGCGGTGGCCGAGTCCTAGCGAGCCGTTGACGTAGATTCCAGAGTCGTCCGGACCCCGGTGGGTCAAATCGGCGCTCATCGCTTCGAGCCGACGCCGGTCGACCGGTCCGCGGCCTATTTGGGCGACAAGTCCGCACATGCCGGCGCGTCCGTTTATCCGCCGAAAGAGGAAGGTGTTGGCGGGGTGGCTTGCGCCGCCGAAGACGCCGGCTGCGCCAGCGCATCTTTCATGATGCGCTGGAAGCGAACAGCGAACTCTTCCTTGCCGCCCACCGAAAGATAATACCGGTACAGGTCTTGCCCGTTTCGTGCGATGCCGACGAAGCGGTCATAGTCATCAAGAACGCCGTCAATCTTTTCCTCGAGATCGTGAAGATCCCAGTGATGGGTGACGATCGTTTCGCCGTCCCGGTAGAAATCAGGATAGGTTTCGAGGTGGGACATGTCCGGCTTAAGCAGGAGCGCGCCGCACAGGAACGCTTCAAAATCGCGCAAAGAAAACTCCCCCCAACCGAATGGTGACACAACGATCTTGCTGTTCGTGAGCTCGCGATAAAATTGAACGCGGCCTACGCGCGCCATGTCGACACGTTTAGAAAGCGTGCTCATGATACGCTTGCGGTGATAAGCGATGGTCTGGCGCGGATAATTTGTCGTCAAGCGGCACGAGATATCGTTTGGACGATCAGCAGACGGTGCCGTGAACCGTGCCGGTAGGCGAATCAATTGTCGTATCGGAACTTTCCCGTAAAGCGCAGCCACGCGTCCGCCAAGAAGTCCGTAATGCGCAAGCCCGTAATTCCAAGACAGCTGAAGCTTCGCAACAAGTGAAGGGTCGGTGATGGGCTCCGCGTGTTGTGGGTTGTTGTCATCGATCCCGTCGCATCGGTGATAGTAGTCTGTAAAGATTCGACCACCGTAAAATGGTTGGGAATACAACGAACGATCGCGCAACAGCATATTCTTGAAGTAGTACCTGACGATCGGAAGGACTTCGGTTCGAATGGGGGCAGTGCTGTCGTAGTTATCGCAATAGAGAAGGGCGCCCACTTTCTGCGCGAAACTGGAAAGTTCGTCCAGGATTTCTTGGGTGTTGTCGTTCCAGCGTTTGCCATAGTACTTGGCGTTGACCATCAGGACGTCGCACGACTCCAGGTCAGCTTCCAGGCCGTTGAATATACGAAGACGAATACCCAATAGCCGCAACCGACGTTCGTTCACAAGAAGTGGCGTGAGAAAGCCGCGCACATTTTGCGTCGTCATCGGGTTCGTCAATATGTGAACGATAATCATCTGCTCGGATGTCATACTTGGCCGCGCGCGTCGCGAGGAGCCGACAGGCCGATGACGTGCTGCCAATGTTCGAGTACCTGCGGAAGATCGAGGTCCGAAACACGCGCTGCCGCCGCGGCGCCGAGGCGTTTGCGGAGTCCACCGTCGGCAATGAGGGAGGCAAGGGCCGCGGCCAGTTTTTCGTGATCTTCGGTGGGGACGACCAGTCCTGTTACATCCGCTTCGACAAATTCGAGCGGACCGGGCGAGGCGTTCGTAACGACACACGGCAGACCGAAGCTCATGGCTTCGAGAAGGGCGTTCGGCGTACCTTCGTAGCGCGAGGGCAGGACGAAGATGTCCGCCTTCGCATAGTAAGCATACGGATCCGCCGTCCGGCCTGCCCACTCGACCCGGTCGGCGAGGCCGAGCGTTCGGGCTTGCCCCTCCAACTCGTGGCGCAAATCGCCGTCACCGGCAACGATCAACCGACAGGCGGGCGCGTCGCGCGAAATCTGCGCGAAGGCCTGCAGCAGCACGTCGTAGCCCTTTTGCCGCGACAGGCGGCCGACCGAAAGCAAGACGCACTCCGCGCCGTTCCCGCGTTGGGTTGGCGTGGGCGCGCGAACCAGCGGGTTTGGTAGGTAAGCGAGTTTGTGGTCGGGAACGAAATCAGCGAGCACCTTCATAACTCCGTGGCTATTGGCCGTCACCAAGTTTGCTCGTCCATAGAGAGCGCGCCTGAGCCCATCCCAGATTAAGCCAAGAGACTGGCGCCGCGGATCGTTGCGTTCGCAGACGACGAGGTGCCGGCCAAGACCGATTGCGGCCAACACCGTGAGAACATTAGTAGCACCGACGAAACTCACGACAATCGGTGCTTGACCGCGACACAGCGCCCGCCTCAACAGGCGGATGCGCCCAATATTGGCGGCGACGGCCGCCAATAGCGACGACGAATCGCGTTTTCGGTCAAGGGCAATGCGCGAAACGTTATCGTCGAGCTTGAAAAAATCACCATCGGCCCCGGAGAGGGTGATGACACATACTCTGACGCCGAGTTGCGCCCAGGCATTTGCCATCGTGGTTAGAACCCGTTGCGCGCCGCCGCTGCCGAGGTCACTGATCACCAACGCCAGATCATGTGCCGGTGCGCCGGATTCCGCAGGCCGCTTTCCGGCAGGTTCGCCCTCGCTCAACGGTGCACGCCCAGTGTGTCGTAAAGATCCATCATGGCGCGGGCATGGGCGTCGACCGAATACCGCTCAACGGCTTGTTGTCGCGCCGCGCTGGTCACGGCCTCGTACCGGGCGGGATCGGCGAGTAAGGCGGCGGCAGCCGCCGCCATCGCCGGAGCGTCGTCGGGCAGTACAAGAATTCCGGTCACGCCGGGTTCGATAATCTCGCGGTGCCCCCCCGAATCAGAGGCGACGACCGGCGTTCCTACGACCATGGCTTCGACCGTGGTGCGCCCGAAGGCCTCGCCGACGGCCGGCACAAGAAGCAGATCGCAAGCGGCAATCCATGGCCCTATCGGATGCGCAAAACCCATGAAATGGATTTTGCCGGCGATGCCAAGCGTTTGTGCCCGTTTCTCCAAGGCTGGCTGCAAACCGCCTGGATCGGCGCCAAAGATGACGAATGCTAGAGGGCCATTGTGTGTGCGGATCATTTGCGCTGCGACCTCGAGAAAAAGAAACGGCCGCTTGTGCTCGCGAAGATTGCCGACCAAGCCAATGATTTTGGCGTCTGGATTGGCGCCGGAACGTGTGAAGAAACTTTCACGCGCTGCGTTTCCGGGCGAACCACTCGTCTCAAACGGATTCTCAATAACGATCGGTCGGCGCCTTCCAGGCAAGCCATCGGCGACAAACTGGGAAATACAGACCGTCAAGTTGGCGGATTTCGATATAACATGTACCAGGCGTGACGGCTTGTAGGCGGAGCGTTGATGCCAGACGTATCGGCGTCCGGTCAATCGAGTCGGAAGCGACCAGGTCAGGTTCATCCGACCGTCGTGGGCGTGGACGATACCAATATCCGAAGCTTTAAGAAACCGGATCAACGGAGGAGCCGAGCGGGCCAGTGCTTGCAGATGGCCCAACGGGTGCGGGTCGGTGCCAACGAAGCGGCTCAGCGGCAGCATTTCAAATTTGACGCCGGTCGCCCTCAGATGGGCCTCGAGCGGTCCACGCTGATGGATCACGATTCGCGGCCGGTAGCGCGACGTGTCGAGATTCTTGAGCAGCAAAAGCGCGGAAAAGTGGCTGCCGCCGATGCTGTCTCCGACAAACGGGCAGCATACGGTGACGGGCCCTGAGGTGCCGCGTTTGGACCCACCGCCGGCGCTCAACGCACAGCCAGAAAGCGGTCGATGCCGAGAAGATGCAGCAGGAGAATACTGTGGTCCGCGCGCGCCGCGATATGATCCGCCACCATTGCACCAAGCCGAGTCATGTCCACGAAATCAAGCCCCGCGAGCCGCTCCGAGGAGGCTAGACTGCAGATGGCGTCCCGAACCGGTGTGTTCTCGGCAACAAAGGCCGCCGGCTCCGCCCATGACCTGTCGCGCCCCCGGGGCGGCAAACGGTAGCGACTTCCCAGCGCCCGGTTTGCCGCGGCGCGGGCCCAGAGGTTTGCCGACTGGCGCCACTGCGGCGCGCGGGCTCTTACGTTCGTGTTGGCGTTTCGCACCTCCATTAGGTTCGGCGCAAGACGGGTAATGGCGCGCTTGTAGACCTCCGAATTGACTTTGTATCGGGCGGGCATGGCAAGGCTGAGTGCAAACAATTCATTGTTCAGGGCTGGAGTCCTGCACTCTGCAAAGCTGCGTATGGAATCGATCATAGAAAAAGAGTAGTGCCGTGAAAATGGTTGCAGGTGCATGAATTCCCAGCACGCGTAAGGATCGTCGCTGAGTGATCGAGAATACCTCACGATATCGGCTATGCCGGCACGCAGGCGCTCCTTGATACGGGCCCGCATGTCCGGGCGTACCACGCCCATCGGATCGGAGGCCTTTTGCCTGTATTTGACTTGGCTCAGGAATGTGTCGGTGATGTCGTTGGGCAAAGGAATCAGCCGAAAATGTAATGAGGGCTTGCCGAGAAAAGAGGTGCGCCGCTTGGGCTGATATAGGCCGCCGAAAAATACATCCAATCCCAACCCAGTGAACACGACATCGGCGTGCCGCGTCACGTACGGCCCGTGGCCGTAAAACTGGGCGTTCATCAACATATGCTCGCCATTCGACGCTTTAGTGAAGCGGTTAAGTTCCCTGGCGAGGAGATCGCCGGTCCGGCGGATAAAGACATGTTCGACGCCGGCCAATTGCGCAAGGTCGGCGGCGACCTCGTATTCGTTGTTGGGTTCGGAACACGAGGTGAAACAAGTTAGGGGATTTTGGGCGGCCGCAAGAACAGCGCGAGAATCGAGGCCGCCGCTAAGCATGAGGCCATAGCGCCGACCGTCCGACGTGTGGAGCGATACGGACGAGCGAAGGGCTTCTGCGAGCCGCTCGGCAAAAGCGTTGGGGTTCAGGTGCGAGCGCGTGAGGTTGGGTGACCAATACTGCTTCGGAAGGGGCTGCTCACAGCGGGGTGCCAGGCTGAGGTAACTGGCTGGGGCTAGAAACCGCGCGTCGCGATCGAATGTTTTCTCCCCGAACAATCGCCGAAAGTACAGGAATTCAAAGATAGCCTCCTCGTCCGGTTCGCCCCTATGCCCGCACGTGCGCGAAAGTTGAAGAAGTGAGGTCGATGAATAAAACCGGCCTTCGTGCATCCGGTAATAGATTTTCCAGGATGCGAACCGGTCTGAGACCAAATCAAGATGGTGTGTAACGCGGTCATACACGATAGCGAGAAATGTGCTGTCTATTTTGGCAGCACCCCCCGGTGCCGTGCCCTCGGCAAGGGCCCGCGCCACTTCCAAATCGTCGAATTTTCCCTTCCATGCGGGGTTGCCGCACAGGCCGATGATTTTGTCGCCGCGCTCGTGGAGGCGGAATGCAGGACGCAAGTGCTCCGAGGCGATACGGAGATAGCCGTCGCCGTAGGCGTGGCCGGGCATGGGCGGCGGCGAGCGTCCGTTCGGGCAATAGCTCAGGGTCAAGTGCGCGAGCGCATTGTCCGCGTCGCCGGTCCGGCGCACCCCGCCATCGTCCGCCGATGGGCTACCATTGGTGTTACTGCCGCGAATGATCAAACGATCTCGATGCCGGTTCTCTCATCCATCTTGCTGGCCGGCTCGATGCGCGCACATGGGGCCTTGGCGATGGTCCCATGGGAGGACCAAACGTTCGCGCTTGTCCGGCCAGATGGGCTTAAGCTTGTGGTTCTGCCGCAAATGCAGTCCTCGCAAGCGGACCGGGGAAAAGGCACGCGCCGCCATCCGGGTGAGCCTACTAAGATCGCCCAAACCGCTATCCTAGAGGCTGGCCCGTTTATTGGTCAACTGCGCAGGCGTAGCCAGCGCCGGGAGGGCACCGCTCGGGCCGGTCAAATTGCGTCCGGAGAATGCGGGCACCGCCGGAAATTAAGTACCCGGTTTTGCAAGCAAAACCGTTCGGGCACCGCCTGTGCGGCATATTAGGCCGATCGCATGATTGGGGGCGATATTCTCGTAAATCGATCGCCACTTAAAGTCGGTCCGAAACGGCGCCCCGCCCCTGTAGCCCAGATTGTTGATGATCTTTGTCCCGCTCTCGGACGAAGACGCCAGATAGCGGACCTCATACCCGGCGGCGAACATCCGTTCAAGCGGACGGACAAAGTCGTGATCCCGTGCGTAGCGACGGATGTGGGTCTCGAAAATAATCATCGGCGAAAGCTCGCCCGATTCAATGGCGCCGAGCATGCCATTGAAGATTTCGACTTCATGACCCTCCACGTCCATGCGAATCAGGTCCGGTACGCCAAATTCGGCGGCGATCTGGGGCACGGTCTTCGTTTCCACATCGATGACCTCTCCGGTAAGGCGCTGTGGCGCATCGCCCGCCCCGGCAAAACTGTTAAGGTTGGAAAGTTCGGATAGGTGAAATTTCTTGATCCCGGAATCGCTGGATACGGCCCATTGCCGGACGGTGACATTTTCGGCGTTGTTTTCGGCGAGGCTCATGTTTAGAAGATCGGTATTTGCTGGCGCCGCTTCGACCGCGATGATGTGCCCGTCCGGGCCGATCATCGAGCGTTCCATCAGCACGTAGTAACCAATGTTGGCGCCGATATCGAGGATTCGCATGCCGGGTCTAAGGACCCTTTTGAGAATGATCCGGTGATCTTCCTCGCGGGAGCCAAAAAGCAGGAGCGTTCGGGAAATGCCCGGATCGTTCGTGTCCAAGTACATCCAGAAGTCGTGAATTCGCTTCTTGATGAAACGCTTGCCGAAGATATCCCGCGAAATATTGATGCGTGCCTGGGCCAACGTTGCCGATGCCAGACCAACGGGGCCCTTGTGCCGAAGAACGTTGACGGCGCTCGCAAGCATTGGGTCGATCCCACTCTTTGGTTCTGTCCGGGCATATCTGGCGGGGCCAGGCGCCGGTGGCGGGCCAACGATCATTCGGCTGCGGCGCAGACCGCCTTAAGCGCAGGTCGATGACGTGGCGCGCGCAGACTATTTCAGACGAGCCATCAAATCCATAGAATTCCCCCCCCTCGACAACGGCTGGCCACGGCGCTGCGCAGCCATCATGCTTGCGGCCGTAGGATATATTCCGAGGGCTCGCGCGGCTCGCTCGGCGTGCCCTCCGGGGTCGCCGCCGTGTAACCGAGCGCGGCAACGAGATCCACAAGCGTATCGAGGGTGCCGCCAAGTTGTTCGATCTGGGCCGGATGGACGCTGAGCACGACTATCGGCTGGCAGGCCTCGATCGTTTCCCGGGCTCCTCGCAGGACGCCGATTTCCGCGCCCTCGACATCGATCTTGATGACCTCCGGCGCAAGCGAATGGGCGGCGCAGTACTCGTCGAGCGTCGTCTGCTTTTTCGTTGACCGGATGAACTTTTTGTCGCCGCGGACCTGGGCAACAGAATTCAGGCCAGAATCGAACGGTTGTTCAAAAAAAGGAACGGCGGAATCGCTGCAACTCCCCACGAGATCGCCAACCACCGTAATATTATCGGCACCGTTTAGGCGCACATGGCGCTCAAGAAGCGTCCGGTTCGCGTGGGCCGGTTCAAACGCCACTACTTGTCCGCTGGGGGCGATCGCGCGGCTGGCCGGCAAGGCGACGAGGCCAATATGCGCACCCACATCAAGAAAGCACTTGGCCCCTTCGCAGGCCTCGATACAGGCGACGAATCCGGCGTTGCGGCCGCTGCCCCAATTCTCGAAATTGCTGAACCGGAACCGGCCATCCAGGCGGAAGGGCCCGTAGGGTCCGATTTTCATGATGGCCGCCATCTGAAAGGGCAACAGCGTCTGCAGGGCGCGGTAGATCCGGCCAAGGATCACCCAGAAGGGCGCCCATCGCGCCAGGGGACCGTGCCGCAACCGTCTCAGAGTTGCGCTCAATCCCGCCATCATTAGGCCCCACCAACGCGGGGCGGCAGGGAGCGATCCATCGGGTCCATTCAAAGTCTTATGACAGGGCCATGCCGCCGATCATTGTGCGGGAAAGGAAGATCGGGACGGTTCCAGCGCAGCCTCTTCGGCCATGTTGTCCTGGCTGACGATGCGACCATTCTGGATGCGATAGACCACATCGGCGATATCGACAATAGCAGGCTGATGGGAGATCACCAAAATGGTAACGCGGCCAGAGAGTTCACGGAGGGTTTTGCAAAGTTCGGCCTCGGTGACGGGGTCAAGCGCGGATGTCGGTTCATCCAGAATCAGCAGCTGTGGCTTTCGCGCGAGGGCGCGGGCGATCGCCACCCGCTGGCGTTGGCCCCCTGAAAGTTTTGAACCGCTTTCGCCGACTACGGTATCGAGGCTTTCCGGTAGCGCTACGACGGCATCCCAAACGCCCGCGGTTCTCAGCGATTCCTCAACATCGGTACTCGATATAGTCGGGTCGCCAAGCGTGACGTTCTGAAGAATTGTTTCATGGAAGAGGATCATCTCCTGGGGCACATACCCGATCTTCTGACGCCACGAGTGAAGATCGAGTTCCGAAAGTGGGACACCGTCGACAAGAATGCGGCCGGACATTGGCTGATTAAGGCCCACGACGAGATCTATCAGCGTGGTCTTGCCCGCCCCCGAGGGTCCTATAAACGCCGTGACCTGACCATTCCGGATCGCCGCATCGAGATTATTGAGAAAGGCTGTCTGCCCGTGACCAAAGGAAACATTATCGATCCGAATCTCGGACTCGAAGATAGGCTCCCTGGTGCCGCCCTGGGGTTCCCGGGAAGATTCTGCGGAAGCGATCTTGTCCTTGCTCGCTGTGTAAAAGGCCTCCAGTCCAGCCAGGGCCTGATACTGCTGTTGAACGGTGCCGATACTCGTCACGCACCGGTAAAAGATTAAAACGAGGATCAGCAGATTCGCCAACGGCATCTCAAGCACGACGATAGCAACGTAAATAAGCGGGGCAAGAAAGAGCGCGATGATGGGTTCGCGCAGCTGTGAGACAGCTTCCTTTGCAATCACGAGGCTGCGCATTGCCTTATCGAGGACATTACTCTGGCGGTAAAGGTAGGCCTGGATGTGACGTTCTTGCGCCATCGACTTGAGAGGTTTCATGCTAGTCAGCGCATCCGTGGACCGGGCCAAAAGCGAATTCAGACTCCTTGCGGTAGCCTCTCCTGAGCGGCGCGACAAGCCCACAAATTTCGCCAGCGCCGCCATAACCACAATACCCGCACCGACCGCGCCGACCGTCAGTAGGGGGCTAACGAGCGCCGCGATTCCCAGGTAGATTGCCGCTTGAATCGCCATGGCGACCAATTTGTGGGCCGCCTGCGCCGCCGATCCCGATCGCAGCGATTCGATGCCGAGAGCATTGGCCAGCGAGCCGACCTGGCGATCGATGATGTACTGCCATTTGGCCTTCATCAGAGCGGCGATCAGGCGTTCTCGGTTCATCGTCCCGATGCGCACGGACAAATAACCGATGGCCCGCATGGCCATCAGCATTACTGCGCCTTTGACGATAATGGCGATCACAAACAGGGTCAGAAGGGTCACGATATCCGGCGTAAGACTGGTCAATTCGAACCCACGTTGGATCAGAACTTCCAGCCCCGTCTGATCCAACGCGTCGTCTCCGGTGGCTAGGGTCAGAAGGGGGAACAAGGCGGCGATGCCGACAAGGTCGCCCACGCCGGCCAACAGGACCGCGCCAATGACGACCAGGCTCCGGCCCGGTCGAATATGGAAAATCTCCCACACCAGGCCGGCAGAGGATCGCAGTCCCCCCCATATCACAGACGGCACCCGCCAAGCTTCTGAGTGCAATCGTGCGGCTCGGCTTTGTCGAAGCCCATGTCAATTGCGCCTTCTGTGATGATCGCTAAGGAACGACAAGGAATTTCGAACGTACCCCGAATGAACCGGTCACCTACCGAAATCAATATCGGCAAAGTCAATTCCTTCGTTTTTGGACCTTCGCGATTTGAGGCGCTGACCCTTTAGGATGTCCCAGTAGGTAATGAAACTCCCAGACTCCGCCCGTTTGAACTCAACGTTTGATTCGTCTATCACGGTACCGGGCGGAAGATCGGTTCTTGCGGTGATGCGGCGGCGCATGATTTCCCTGCTTTCCCGCTCTCCTTCGGCAGGCGCGATGTCGCCCGTCCCCATTGCAACTTCGGCAAAACGAATGTTGCGGACAAGCTGCGTCATTTCCGCAGGATCCATCGAGAACCAGTGGTCAGGTCCGGGAAGATCGTGGTCGAGCGTAAAGTGCTTCTCGATGAGCTTTGCGCCGAGCGCCACCGCCAGCGTCGATCCCAGCGTCCCCTGACTGTGATCGGAAAAGCCCCAGACGATATCGGGATAGAGCGCAGCCAGTTTTGGCACCTGGCGGATATTAAGAAACTTGGGCTCGGTCGGGTAAAGCGAAACGCAATGCATGACCATCAGTTTGTCAGTCAGCGGCTGTAGAGTATTGAGCACGCGGTCCACTTCGCCCAAATCCGCCATACCCTTTGATATGATCAGAGGAAGCCCGGTGCGGGCATAGTGCGTTAGGTAGGAAAGGTGATCGAAATCGTCGGAACCGACCTTGATGCCCTTGAGGCCGAGTTTCTGCAGCATCGCCAGATTGACCGGGTCTTGAACCGTGGTCAGGAACAGCATCTCCTCGTTCTCGCAGAACTCCATGAGTTCGGCCCATTGGTCTGCCATAAACTCAAGCCGCTTGAACATGTCGAATTCGATTTCGGTAACTTCCTTGCCTTGGCTCATATAGGTGAACGTCTTAGTGTGGTCGGCGCAGAATTCCTCGGGCGTGAAAGTCTGGAACTTGACGCAGTCGGCACCGGTCTCCTTCGCAGCCAACACCAATTCTTTGGCACGCGCCAAGTCCCCGTTGTGGTTCGTGCTGGCTTCGGCGATGACAAACGTGGGCTGCCCACTGCCGACCAGCCGCCCGCCGATATCAATTGTCTTGCCCATACGATTCGCCCGTCAGCAATTGGCCCTTGCTCTGATCTGATGTAATGGCAAATGTAACATTATGCTAGGCCGGACGATGGAGTTTCGCCGCAAGTAAGGTTTGGACATCGTTATAGAAGCGGTTTCCTAAACGAAATAATGTGGGATCAACGGTCACCCCTGCCTGGTCCGAAAACTCGGACAGCGCCAAGACCCCACCCTTCGCCAGAATATGAATCGCATTATTGGACCGGTTGACGATAAGTCCGTGTCCGAAGGGGTGGACCAAATCGTCTCGGCGAACTACCTCGCATCGCCGCGCTGAATATCTATGGTCCCCGTAGCAGAAGCTGGCGCCCGCGTACGGACTTCCAAAGGCCTGCACAAAGCTACGAATCTCATCAACCGTCCAAGAAAAATCTATCGCTCCATTTATCGCCGTTTCGAGACGCGGGAAGTATTCTGCCACCAATTGATCTTGCGGCCAGGCCAGGACGTCTTGGCGTTCGATCAGGATATTCGAGAACTCGGGAAATGCCTCCGATATACAAAGCTCCCGCATGACATCGACATATTCTTGAGGATCTTGCAGTGGCCTGTGCAAGTCCCGGTGGATCTCCAAAACAATGTTGCCGGCATCAATTGTGTCCGTCATGACATGGAATTTGACAAAGACCGCGGTTTCTTGATGCAAGACTTGCCAACTGAAGCCTCCGCCGGGACCTCGAAATTTTGGCAGTCTCGTCGGATGAAAATTGAAAATACGGCCGTCGAATTGGTCACGCACCGCCTTCGGAAGTTTTGCGTGCCAGCCCAAAACGACGGCAATATTAGCGTTTCTCTCGGAAGTAGCGATCGTGATCTCGGCCGGAGCGCCCCGCGATACCAAAACGAGGTCGCACCCGATTCCTGTGCAAATTTCCTGAGTCGTCGGGCCCTCCGCGGTCGACCAGCGCTGATCGAGGTCCTTCTGGGTCAGCGCAAAGAAGTCGTGCCGTCCGGCGTTCGCCTTTGCGAACGCGGTTACAAAGCCTTGAAGAGCGGCTCCCGCTCCCAATAGGCAGAATATCTTCGGAGACGGCAAAGGAATTAGGGACTTCTTCAGGATTGGATCCCATCGTGCGGGGGCTGCATCACGTGGGCAACCAACGTTGCCGGTCCAGGGCGGAGAGCTGCCCGCCCTAATTTCGACGACTATTTCTCAAGGAGGTATGCCTTGTCAACGGTCCCGGGTTCATCTCGGCATTCGTATCTGTTTTCCCGCGTTGTCTTCAAATTGGGGAACTGTTGACGGAAAAGTTCCGCATAATCCGCTTTCCAGAGCAAATTGGAATTTCCCCGGTATGATATTTCCGTGACGGCGGGCGAATAATACTCGAAGCCCCAGATGAATCGCCGCGTCACGCGATACATTTCGTCCATGATTCTCGGTTGGTCATCGGGTGCGATGTGAATCAAAACATTGTTTGTAAAGACGAGATCGAAGTAACCGTCCTTGAACGGGATGTCGAACCCGGTAGCTTCGATGATATCGACGCCCGGCGTCAGTACCTTCGCCTTGTCCACGCAATAGCGTTGAATCTCGATTCCAAAAAGATGGTGGAAGCCAATCTCCTTGAGGCAGCGCAACTGATGGCCTACATTTGAGCCGACTTCCAGAATTCTGGCATTCCGGGGAACGTCAGCGAGCCATTCCCGGCTGAGGTCTTCGCGCGTGGCGCCATACCGCGCGACATAACGCTTGCGAAGGGCATCCGCGTCCGGAAAGGTCATGCGGTCGGTGTAGGCGCGACCGAATTCACCAGTCCAGATATCCATCTGATGGGTTTGGAGCTTCATGATCGAGTACTCCCCCTTGTCGGCGAAGACGGTTACTCTGGCGGTCCGCCCGTCCGAAGCCGCGCGAATTTTTTCTCAAGCACTAGCCAGTCGGCAATCGTATCCACGTCGCACGCATACTCTTCTGCGACGACAAAGGGTAGCAGTTTGTCGGCGAGTTTGACCGACTGGTATTTTAACATGTCGTTGAGATCAAAGAAATACCATAGTCCAGCGTCGGCGAAAGTGTCCGGCAGGTCCTGGGAGTTGATCATGACTTTGTCGGGAAATTCGGCGGTCCAATAGCCGTCCGGTTTCTGTGTAAGCGCCCAGAACGGGCTGGAGGAATAGCGTTCGCAACTCATCAGAATATCGGGACGGGCGCGCCGGAAGATGTTATGGGCTTCGCGATAAAGGTGTGCAGGAATGAGGGCCGCCGTGGCGAGCACAAAAAGCACCTCGGTGTCGCCGCCGTGTTCCTCGCAAAATCGCGGAAGGTCCTCTCTGATAAGGTCGATGAAACCAGGGGTGTCCGCCGCAAGATCGGCGGCGCGAAGGTGCAAGGTTGTAGCGCCGAAAGACGCGGAAACCTCGGCGATCTCCGCATCTTCGGTCGAAACATGAACCCCGTCCAGAAAATCCAGAGACAGCAAAGTCTCGATAACGTGCCCGATGACGGGCGTACCGCCAAGCGGTCGGATATTCTTTCTTGGGATGCGGCGCGAACCTCCGCGCGCGGGAATATAAGCAAAAATCGCCAGTGCCTCAGAATGTCATATTATCCCGCAAAATGCGGACTTGGGGAGCGGGTCTATCCGAGAGCATTGTTATGGTCCGAAAGCCATTCGGTCTCGAGCCTTTTGGCGTCGACAAGATAGTCGTTCTGCGTCGAATTGCCCGACATCAATATATCCTTGCTCTGCGGTCCGCGCAGAAAGATGAGATCTAGAACGCTCAGGCTTTCCTCGGTTGCCTTCATTCCGGGTCGTTCATATCGGGGCGAGCTGTAATTTTGAAACAAAGGAACGACGCCGGCCGCAAGAAATGCCTCTACATCGGCGTATTCCCTTCCTAGCTCCCCGAACAAATAAGTTCCGGCGTCGAGTTTCCGGCACATATCCAGAATCCGAGCGGATTTGGCGCCTTCCAGGCCGTGCGGGCTCGCCCACTCGATGGGGGTCTCGATCTTGAGATAGAGCAGCAAAACTAACAAGAGGGCGTCGTTCAACGCGGCCAGGTGGGTCCATTCCGAATCATAGATCTCCCGAAGACCGGGCGAATATTGCTCAAAGAATGGCGCCTTCTTGTACGCGAATTCGATGCTTTTCCAATGTTTCTGGCGCCAGTCTCTTGAATTGTCGATTCGAACATCCCGATGGCTCGTTTGTTCGTCGCTGTCCCGCAGTACGGGGACAGAAAGCCGAACCGGGCCGTTTGCGCCGGCGATAACATTACGATTATACCACATCTTGCGCGAGTACGGTACGTCATCATAGATGACGAACAAATCGGCCACGGCGATCTTATGGAAAAGACCAAGCCAGGGCAGATAGACTGGCTGATGCGCGGATAGAAACATTTCGAAAAAAGAGCCTTGAGCTGTTTTTGAGTCAAATCCGATTCAACATCTTGAGGCCAACTTCCGGAAATCGAAACACCTGGGGTCGCCTAACCTTGAAGGTTCGTATGCGCCGCGGTGCACGGTGTCACGCAAACCAAGATTCGGAAACGAACACCATCGTGTTACTCGGGGCGCCGCTCATTGTTTCTCCCCTCATTGCGCAATGGTCGTTACAAGCCAATTTAGTATTCTCCCAGCGCCACGACCGTCAATCAAATGCCGGCCCGTGGCGGACATCTCGCGGACTCGCGTAGAATCTACGAGCAGCGATGACAGCGATCGAACGAGATCTGCTTCTAGTTGAGGTGCCGTGGAAAATTTATGACCGATAATCGAGCCTTGGGCGTCGAAAAATCGGACGCCCGCCCGCTGGTTCGCCGAAATTTCGACGCCAATCGCGGGGACTCCGAGGCAGGCAAGCTCCGAAAGGGTGCCGCCGCCACCCGAAATTGCCAAATCGGCTACGTTCATGACCTCAGTTAGTTCTTCCGGAGCTTCGAGGAGCGTCACTCTATGACGGCTGGCGCTAGCCTGGCGTTTGATGGTTTCCCCGTTCGTAAAAAACGCGCCAATCGCAACCCGGACGTCCACAGGATCAATGAGTACGGCTTCGATCGAACGAAGCGCGATCGACGATACATCGTACCGATCGACGCCGCCCATGGTTATCAAGACTGTGCGAATACGACCATCCCGTTTCCGCGGTGCCTTCATCGAAAATGCGGGCGCAAGAGGTATGTTCTCGATCCCACTCAAGGTTTCGCGCGCCTGCGCATTGGGCCTGAGATCGGTACCCGGCCAAATATACCCGTCTGCCGGTACCAGCGGCACGCCAGTACCACCAAAGTAGGCGAAAGGTATCGAACTGTCAGTCAAGACCCTTGCGCTTTCCGCCGAAATCAACGGGCTATCCAGCACAAGTACATCGGGATCGAGGGCGACGAGGGCGGCAGTGCTTTGTGGGCGCGAGAGGCTCCAACCAACGTCGTCTGCGGTCTGGCAGTCGACGCCATATCGTCGCGCCAAGGTGTCAACAGTCCCGGACGCCTTATTCAGGCATACGACAACAGGCGACCAGTTTGCCCCGGCATGCGCGGCCAGGCTGATCGTCCGTACGACATGGCCGAGCCCAAGTTCCGGTCCCGTCTCTGCGGCCAATACCAGTCTCGGCACGATCAGGCTCTTGCGTGCAGCATAGATACCGGGGTCAGACTTTCGCGCCCGCGCTTCCCGTCAAGATCGTCTCCATGGGGCTGCACTTTTCGACCCCTTAAGCCCATTCGAGACGGGTGGGCGTCATACGCCTGTGGCGCGGATGAGAGAAAATCCTTCGGCATGCCGCATACCGGCCTGCGCTCCGCGAACGACGGCGAGCGCGCGTATAACCTCTTCGCTTCGCGGGTGAGGGGGCGAATGCATCTCTTGGTCGAACTCCCTGAGCGCCGCAATCTTGTTGTCGATGTGATCGGAGATATCTTCAAATATGGTCGGTGCAAACGGCGCGGCGGTATTCCATTCCGTGCTCGAAGGGATTTCGAATCCGACGATCGCCCGAAGCGCGGAGTTGCGGACAGGCCTCGCTGCCGCCAACGCCGCCCAATGAGCTGTGCGATGGTCCACATTCACGTCGAAGGCGGCGTGGGTGTAACAGATCGTCGGCTCGAAATCCTTGATGTGGTCTTCAATCGATTTTACCAAATCGATAAGGGGTTGTTGATCCAACCGGCAGCAAAGTCGTTCACTCAGGAATACGTTTTCGCTGCTGACACCCAGTCTTCCTAGGGCCGCTACTGCGCAGCGATTTCGGTGTTCGATGGCAGCGACCACCTCGGGCGACTGAACTTGGTCGATGTCATATCGCGCGGATACCCCTTCTGCCAGGAAGACAACCCGGACGGCATGCCTCTTTGCGCAAAGTTTTGCGATCGACCCGCCGCAGCCGAGGATATCGTCATCGGGATGGGCCGCCACAATCAGCGCGCGTTCCATCTCACTCCCCGGCCGTTCCGGCGCTGGCCTGCCAGTCCATCGTTAGCCGCGTAATTCCTTCAGAAACACCCGGCATCGAGCGTTCGAGAAGCGATTCAACCCGGGTCACGGACATGCGCATGTCGTTGGGCCTCGGCGCGCCCAACCCGGCCTCGGCGACTCTACCTACTTCCATGTTGCCCAGATCAAACCCAAGGGCATCACCGATCGATTTTGCGAACACGGCCTTTGAAATTCCTTCGCCATGTGCCCCGACATTCAACGTGCCGACCACGTCCGATTCAACGAGAGAGATGAGGATATTGCCTAGATCGGGGACGAAGAGCGGATTGAATAGGATATCGTCGAAGACCGTCATTCGTGCGCCGGATTTCAAACTATTGATGATCCAGCCCACGAACCCTAAGCGGTTCGGACCGGGCAGCGCAAAGAAATTCGTTCTGACGACGAGGGCATTCTCGACCTGACGCGCAAGATCTTCGCCCCAATACTTCGTCAGCCCATAGATGTTTACGGGAGCCACCAGATCTTCGGCGTGGGGTCCGGCGCCGCTATAGACCTGATCGGTAGAGATATAGATCAGGCGGGTCGCCGGCGATCGGGTCCGGATCCATTCGACGAGGTGGCGCGTTGTCTCCACGTTCAGCGCGAATCCGGCACTTGGATCGGCCTCGCATTTGTCGACATCAGCAAGGGCAGCGGCGTGGACAACGACCGAGGGCCAGTAGGCGTCGAGCATTTCGAAGGTGTGGTCGCGGCTCGTGAGGTCCACCCGTACGTCCAACGTGGCGCTGGCGCCGCGAAATCCGACCCTAACGACACGCCATTGCCGCGCCAGAATCGACGCAATCGCGCCGCCCAACAAACCACTTGCTCCTGTGAGGATGAGCGTGCCCCGAGTGGTATCAGTTGGGTGCTTCGATAGTTTGCCGGTGATGGTTGCTTTGCTTGCCATCATTCAAGAATGGATCAAGTACTCGTGAACATAGCGATAGTCATTTTTCCCGGGAGCCTTTCCGATAGCTTCGATCAATACTTCGTCGTCAACGCGCAAACGGCCTCGGTCGTCAAAGTCCATTGGAACAAAGGCGCAGCGGTCCTCGAGAAGATTTCGGATAGCTGGCGTCCAAATTGTGCCGATGGCATCGAGTATTACAATGTTGGCCCCCGTGCACAGCGAAAAACCGAAGGTGGAGGTAAACGGATGAGTGAACAGCAGGGTCCCCCCTTTAGCATAGACCTGTTCCAATGGCTCCATAACGACGCAGTCCACGTAGGGGCCCATGAGGCCTCTCATGATGCCGCGGGTCTCTGGATGCGGTTTGTAAAGCACCCGTATCCCGCGGGCCTTCAATAGCTTTGCGAGCCGGATTTCGAAATCGAGCCTGAGAAGATCGAACAGGCCGACCCCGTAACTGTAGCGAATGCCGTTCATCGGAAATCCGACAACCATAACTGTATCGGATTCCGTAGTAATGTTGCGGCCATGATGTTGCTCCCAAAGCGAGCGGTAATACATCGTCTTCTGGGGTACAAATTCGATATTGTTATCTCGCGTCAGCGGGAATTGCCGGGCAAGGTCGGTAAGAGATTCAGCCGCCTTTTCGGTCGCGCAAACGTACTCATCGCAAACGCCAAGTTCGGTGTAACAGAACTCCCGTTCCTTCGTATAGCCGGCCTGATGAGCATGGAAAAAACCCGTCACGGTTAAATCGGCCTTTTTCGCACCAAGAGCCGTCGCCCGGATCACGGCGTTTCCGGTGCCTGCTACCAGCAGGCGGCTACAGCCAGATGCATTTTGGCGCATCGATTCGTAAGCCGGGTGCAGTGCCTTGAGCCGCCGGAGCCAAACGTCCACGATGCCCGGCACGTCGATGCGAACGCCAAATGTTTCGCCAAGCGTCCTGTCGAGGTTCGCCAGAGCGTCATGGATGATCGAACGCGCTTGGCGCTCACCGCCCGGTACGGTCGTGTGTTTTGCCGCGACCATACCCTTGAGGGAGGGAAAGTCGCACAGCAACCCATATTGCGCGAGGTATTCACGTTTTGGCCGGTGTATCGCGCCGAGGCTCCAGACTGGGCTCTGACGGAGTGACCCGACAGCGCGGCGGAATAGGGGAAGATAGGAACAATGGAGAAACCGCCTTCGAACCTGTCTGGCGCGGCGGAAAGTCGTTGGTTTCGAAAGGTCGGAAAAGTCGTCGCCACGGTCCCGCCAGTGCGCCGCGAAGGGCGAAAGTGCGCCTGGGGAAGTCACAATCCGCGTCCCGGAGGCCTTGCACCGTTCTCGGATGATCTCAGCGTAAAGGAAACTGATCAAGTGATCGACAAACCGAAGATCGCTGAATAAAAGATCGTTCCAAGGCGAACTCAGGGATTCGTTTGCGCCCTCGAGCGCCTGATAGACCTGCCGCCGCATGTCTCGGAATTCACTTTCCGAAACAGGCATGAAAAAGGTCTTCACCCAGTTTTCGGTGCCTTCAACGGCAACGGCATGCGCGTCGCCCTGCAGGACATTGGTCAGCAAACTACTCTGCGGTTGGGGCTCGTTTCGGGCGGTGTGCAAGGTCGGGTCAAACGCAGATCGAGCCCAAGTCTGGCGAGAAATGATCGCAAACCCACGAGCCGAAACGGCGCAAACGGGGCGGAGAGATCACACTCGTGACAGCAAGTCGGCCATACCTTGTTCGTCCAACCAGTCCGTATTGGTCTCGCTCGAATAACTATACCCTTCCTCGACGATCGATTCGTCCGGGTGGTAACCGCGTTGTTCCCCAAAAAGCATCGATTGGACAATGTAGCGGTCCGGGAGGTTCAGAGTTCCTCGGGAATCGTCGCTGGTGAATAAGACTTCGTGCAATTTCTCACCGGGCCGAATTCCGATGACGTGAGTGGGCAGGTCCGGGGCAATAATCCGGGCAAGGTCCGTGATCTGCATGCTTGGGATTTTTGGCACGAACACCTCGCCGCCCCGCATTTGCACGAGACAGGAGAGCACGAATTCCACGCCCTCGTGAACGGAAAGCCAGAACCGTGTCATGCGCGGGTCTGTGATTGGTAGGGACGTTGCCCCTGACGCCACAAGGTTTCGAAAAAACGGTACGACGCTGCCCCGCGATCCGATGACATTCCCGTAGCGGACGACGGCGAACAACGGATCGTCGGCGCCAACCAAATGCTTCGCCGCGACGAATATTTTATCGGAGGCTAATTTGCTGGCCCCGTAGAGATTGATTGGGCTTGTCGCCTTATCGGTCGACAGTGCGATGACACGTTGTACGGCTGTTCGAATGGCGGCGGTCACGACGTTTTCGGCGCCATGCACATTCGTCTGTATGCATTCAAACGGATTGTATTCGGCGGTTGGCACCTGTTTGAGCGCAGCCGCGTGAACGACATAGTCGACATCCCGAAACGCCATTTCGAGACGTGCGACATCTCGAACGTCGCCAATGAAATAGCGCATGATCGAGTCGTGTTCGCGAAACTTCGCCTGCATCTCAAACTGTTTAAGTTCGTCGCGCGAAAAAACGATGAGTTTATTCGGTTTGAACCGGGCGAGTACGGCCTCACAAAAGGCGTTGCCAAACGAGCCAGTCCCGCCCGTCACGAGGATTGTTTTTCCGTCGATATCGGGGGTGGGGCTGGCGAGTGGGGCGATCATCTCGGCGACTAGAGGTCAATCAATGGGATTGTGCGATCAACTTCCGCCGATTTTCGACCTCCGGAGGCACGCGACAAGGGGTGTCGCCGGTACGTCTATCTTCCGACAAAAAACATGCCTTATTGCGATTGGTTTAGCTGTGCGCAAACTACTCGTAGCGCTAGGCGGAAGTCAAGAATCGGAACCGGTGCGTGTCTTGCCGAATGGCGCCACGGCACGGATGCTGTCGTGCCGAGCTTAATTGAGGCGTTCAATTTGCGGGACCAGGGGGCTCGATCCCTGAAAAGCCTCGAGAAGTTTGTCGGCGCGCTGCTGGTAATATTCGGCGTCCGCTTCCGGCCGCAAGGAAATAGTATGACGCATCAGCTCCCGGAACAGGGTGCTGACGCGTGGGTCGGGCTCTTCGCAGTTTCGGCACAAGGTGTAGTCAGCCAGGTCGCCCGTCTCATGAGCGCGCCGGAACTTTTTTGCCAGCGGGCCTTTGCGGATTTCGTCGATCGATTGCTCGGTAATATCCCCCATGACGAGACTGCCATCGTAATCCCGGCAGCAGGCGGAAACACGTCCATCAAAGAAACAGAAGGGAGTTCCAAGGTTGCCAAATTCGCACATTTTTTTCTGATGCGTCCGGGATTTGACAGGATTGACAGTTTCGAAATACTGGGTGTTGGGCGAGAGGCTGTTGATGAGGGTGAACTGAATACTAGTCTGCGGGTATCGCACATATTCCCGAAACCGCACGATGAACTGCCCTATCTCCCTCCAGTTATCGTCGGAGACAACCATGTTGAGGCTGGTCGCAAATCCGTGGGGCATTAGTTTTGTCTTCGTCAGTTCTAGATTCTCAAGCAGGTCTTCCCACTTCCCGCCAAAACGAATCCGCTCGTAGGTTTCCTTGGTCGCGCCGTCGACGGAAAACCGGATCGACGAACAGACGTCGAAATAATCAAGCAGGGCGTCGATCTGCCTGTGCAAGAGAAGGCCGTTTGTACTGATCGCCGCGGTCATGCCGCGCTTGCGGAGTTCTTCGAATACCAGACCCAGCCTCGGGAACATGAAAGGGTCTCCGATGGTGTGCAGCGCCACCGATTTGACGCCAATCCTTTTCAGCTCGTCCAGGGATTCGGTGAGGAGACCTTCCGATATTTTCCCGCGCTTGCGGGTTGCCAAACTGGTCTTGCAGGAAAGGCAGTCGATGTTGCAGGTATTGTTGATTTCGACGATCGCGTGGGTCCCGATTCCGTCGGAAATATCAGGATAGACCTCCGGGCGGGTCTCGTCATAGGACCGATTATCGATATCCTCGGCAAGTGACAGCAAGACGCCCAATCGTTTCCGATCTGTGTCCGCGCTCTTGATCTTCCTCATCCGGTAATCCCGGACGCGATAGATGATCCACGGGGCGTAGCGGCTAAACGCCCGCTTCGCGAATGGCCGTGCACTCTTTGGGATCGCAGAAGAAAGAGGCATGGGGGTCCTGTGTGACGGTGGATGTTTGGCGACCTTGGCACGCGGCAACAATCGTTAGATTACACGACTCGGTGAAAGACGACCACGCCGTATTGGCCCCATAGCTCGAATGGTTAATCGACGCGATACCGCTTGGTCCCACCGATCGCGGGACCGGGCATAACAGTGCCGAGCGGCCCGCAAACAATCACTCCGCACGTTCGGACTTGAAGGTCCCCTAAGTGTCGTTGGGACGCCCGCATGCCCGCCCGTGCCGCCCGTTTAGGTTCCGCCCGCATTCAGGACCCCACACGCTTGCAGGCTCTCCAGTATGGCCGAACTGACGATCTCGTTACCCTTTCCAAGAAGGTGACCGTTATCGTAGTACACCGAACCGGGTTGCTCACCGAGGAGACTAGAGCTCACGTCGGCAACGCAGACGTCAAGGTCCGCCGAAAATTCATCCCGAAGTTCGTCCATCATCTCGCGAGCGCCATCGTAAAAGATATCTCGACTCTCGAATCCTAGTTGTTCGTATTGTAGAGGTTGAAGAAAAATGGCGATGCGAAAACCGTGAATTTTTGCGGTCGAGACCATTAGGCGCAGATTGCGTTCGTAGCGAGCGATTCCTCGGGCTATGTCTTCGGCCGTTTGCCCCGCCCTTGGATCAACGGCCGCTGCCTTTTCGTGGGTGCCGACGCGCCGCACGACGAGCTTAATCAAGAAAACCGTTGCCGAACGATCGACGATACTTCGGCCCATCAGCGAAAGGTTGCCCAATGCCGCCAACAAACTTCCGCCAAAATTGTAGCCCCTGGCGAGGACTCGGTCATTAGGGTTCGCCCGGGGGCCATGGAGCGATCGAGTTGTATTTGCGGGGAAGAGTTGAGAATCGTTCCATCCATTGTAGACGATGAGAAGATCTGGATCGAAATGAACAAGTTCGGACGCAAGATAGAGAAACTCGTTGACCGAGTAATATCCTCCGACGCCAGCGTTGATAACTTGGACTTCTTGCCCAGTTGAATCCATTTTCCGCGCCAATCGACGTTGGAGATAGGCCGGCAAGTTTTGGCTTGGGGTATGCGCCCCTAGTCCCATAACGGTAGATCCGCCAATGACGATGGCGCGAAACGTTCCATCTGGTTTTTCCGTTTGGTAGGTAACAGGCGCAGAATCTATCGTCGAAAAGCCTTGGTCATTCGTCATTATCACGCTGTTCTTCCGACGAAAGCACTGATTCCTCCCGAGACGATGCCCGTACACGGGTTCCGGCGGAAAGATGCGTGTGGCGACCCAGGGAAAGGGGTTTCTCATATCGACGACGTTTTCGCAGATTTTCCGGAGCGCGTCGTAACGGTGTTGCATGAAGGGGCGAACAAAAAGGTTCGTAAAAACAAAGCGCTCAAGAAAATCCGGATTCTCGGAATCGCGTGCCCAGTCGAAACGGGCATACACCATTGCGGACGACGCGGCTTCCAAAGCGAGAACGAGCAGAAAAATTCGAAGCAAGTAGCTACGAAACACATAATGCTTGACCGCGTTCAACATACTCGTACCGCAAAATATTGGATGTCCAAAAATTCGAAGGCTTCCTCAGTCGCGTCACCTACAGAGGACGGATTCGAGGAACAGGCAGCAAAATAGTCGGCTATCGAACCAATTTGTCTAAGCATCGGGAATGGTGTCGGTACGACCGTTCCGCTACAAGCAACGCCCGTCGCGCGGCAGCCTGACAACGCCAGCATCGAGCATCAGCTCTCCCATGGTGATGTCCCATTGCACGTCAAGATCGAAACCATAGGGCGGCGCGATTTCGACGGGGAGACTTGGCACCGGAAACAGGCTCTCTTGCGCGAACACGGCGGCGCTGCGAAACACCACTAGGTTTCCAAACAGATAATGTTGCCGCTTTTGCTGTTTGTTGAAGGCGCGCGCCCGTTCATCCGGATAACGAAATGCCACGATACCGTCTTCGATGATTCGCTGATTGACCGCGTGATGAGCGTGAGGGCAAGGGATCACCGTTTGTGCCGACGCCGCTTCAGGATGGTTTAAGAGGGCATCAACACATTTGGCAATGTGGTCCGGCAAGAGAAACGGAGATGTCGGTTGCAAAAGCGCGATTAATTCGGCGACGCCCCCCTCTCGCGCATCGATGTCCTTTAGAAGGTGGGTAATGACTGACAGAACCGCGACATTATCGCCACTCAGCTCCCTCGGCCGGTCGTGGACGTCGATGCCGAGTGTGCCGCAGTGTACGGCAATTTTCGCAGAATCGGTGCTGCAGATCACCCGCTCAATCCGCCCAGATCCACGCGCAGCTAACACCTGATAATCCAGAAGCGGACGCCCGCCAAACAGTACCAAGTTCTTGAGAGGAATGCTTTTTGACCCTCCGCGGGCCGGAATCAGGCCCCAACTTATGCCCTCCAAGGTTTTCATGGGCTACCTGCGCCGGCCAAGGAATTCCAGCGCCTTTTCAATGACGCGGCGCTCCGTTTCGTACCATGCGTCGAATGTTGATCCGCCGATGTGGGGCGTCAACAGAACCTTCTCGCTTTGCGTCGCATACTGCACCAGGGGATGAGCGCCGGCGTCGAACGCGGGATCAAATTCACCAGCCAGAACATCCGCGGCGTAACCGCCCAAATGCCCCGATTCCAGGGCGGAAATCACGGCGCTCTCGTCCACGACCTCGCCACGCGCCGTATTGACCAGGTAGCTCCCGGGTTTGAGCAGGGCAATTATACCACTTCCGATCATGTGAGTCGTTTCTGCGTTCAGAGTCGGGTGAAGACTGACGATATCGCTGGCGGCGGCGAGGTCCTCCAAAGTCTCGACGCGTTCAATACCGGTCCCTTGGCCGTCGACATAGGGGTCGTAAAAGCGAACCGCCATGCCGAACGCCTGCCCGTAGCGTGCAACCTGCTGGCCGAGCCGGCCAAAGCCGACAATGCCAAGCGACAGGCGGGAAAGCATCGACGGCGATCCCCAATCGAATCGATTCCAATGACCCTTTTTAACGGCCTCAAAGCACCAAGGCATGCGTCGCGCAAGGGCGATCAACAATCCCCAAGCATGTTCCGATGTTGGCGTTATCTGATCGAGAAAGGGGCGCTCGCCGAAAAGCGACAGAACCTCGATGCCCCGTTTCTTGGCGGCATCGGTGTCAATATGCGACACGCCGGTCGTATTGGAGATGACCGCGCGCAAATTGGCGCAACGACCCATCTTGGCGTCGTCGAATTGGTAGCCGAGAGGAGCGCAACAAAGGTCAACAGCGGCCAGGATCGTGTCGGTATCGGCGTCCGGATCATCAAGTTCGACGACGTCGAACCCCTTGTCCGCGAGCGATACATTGTCGGGCCGCCAATCGAGAATACGGTAGTAGAGGAGGCTGGGCTTCGCCATTACCAAGTCATACGCTTGTTGAGAACCATCGGGCAAATCGCTAAATCGGCGAGCACCGCGGTAATTTGCCGATAGGCGGTTCCGTCTCCAAAGGGTGCCGGCGCCGCCGCGAGCGCCTCGCGGAGACCCAGGTTTTGAATTACGCGTTCGATGGCTTCGGCGATTGCCTTTCGCTCGTAGGGAACGTCTATGACGTTGGCGCCTCGCTCCCGGCCCATCTGACGATCACCGACGTTGATGGCTGGCAGGCCAAAGTAGGGCGCCTCGATTAGTCCGGCGGACGAGTTTCCGACGAGACAGGTTGCGCCCCGCTGGAGCCCGATAAAGTCGGGTGCCGGGATATTTCTGTGAACAGAAATTCGAGGACGGTCGCGGACCGATTCGAGGACTTCGATGATGCCCTCGTAACCTTGGTCCGAACAGGGATACACGAGCAAGGCGCGGCGGCCGATGGCGAGTATGGCCTCGACCGTTTCGCTCATTTGCCTGCCCGCATCACCGGGCGCGCTTGAATCGGAGTGCTGAAGAACAAGGACGTAGGGCGCGGCCTCGACGAGATCGTATTTTTCTGCAAGCACCGGGCTGGGGGTAACGTCGCCGAGAATGATCTGATCGATATGGGTGTCGCCGACAACATGAATTCGCCAGTCGTCCTCGCCCAACCGCCGAATCCGGTCCGCGGATTCCTCGGTCGATGGAAAATGAATATGCGCCAGCTTTGTGATCGCGTGTCGCACCGGTTCGTCAAGGCTGCCGGAGATATCGCCACCTTGAATGTGGGCGATCGCAATGCCCATATTGTGCGCAGCAATGCATCCCGCGAAGACTTCGCCACGATCGCCAATGACGACAAGAACGTCGGGTGCGAGTTTGCCAAGGACCTCGGCGGAGCGCTGCAGGCATACGCCGATAGCGCGAGCGCGATCCTCCCCACGGTCGCCAGACTGCTCCATATCGATCTCCGCAGAAATCGGGAAACGGCTTTCGACCTCGTCGACCGTCCTGCCAAAGCGCTCATAGAGATGCTGATCGGTGACGACGACCTGGAGCTCAAGATCGGGATGACTGCGAATTGCGTCCATGGTCGGGGCAAGGGCGCCGAATCCTCCGCGTTTGCCGGACCAGACACATATCCGCTTCGTCACGCTAGGTCGTCCAACTGCAAGAGCGTGTCCGCCGCCACATCGCGCTTCAGATGACGCCCGATCAATCTGTCCAACTGGTTTGCGGGGATTCCCGTCCCCGGCCGTTTCGTTGTTAGATCGCCCGGGGACAACGCTACACCTGTCTGCAGGTCGTGCGCGGCGACGACCGATTTTGTCGCCCAGGCCTCGCCCTCAAGCTCCGATGGCGCCAGCTCTTTTTTGCCATGGCCGATCTGTATCTCGATGCGGCGAACGTCGGCGACAAGTTGGGCCAAGTTCTCAGGCCCTGCGGATACTTTCCAATCTTGCGCGTTCGGGATGTCGCGATGAATTGTGATGTGTTTCTCGACGACCTTCGCGCCGCGTGCGACCGAAGACAGCAGGGCGAGGGAATCCGGTGTGTGATCGGAATACCCGACGGGGCCTGCAAAGATTTCCGTTAGCCGGGACATCGCCGCCAAATTGACATCTCCGTCCGGCGTCGGATAACTGGTCACGCAGTGCAGTAACGCGACCTCCCGGCATCCCCCCGCGGCACAGGCGCCGAGGGTCTCGAGAACGTCGGCTTCGTTGTGCATTCCCGTGGAGACGACCATTGGTCGGCCCAAGGCCGCGAGCGCCGACAGGAATTTTGGATTTCGGCGTTCGCCCGACCCAACCTTGATGGCGGGCACGTCCAATTCGCGGAGCCAAGGAATGCGGGTTTTGTCGTGCGCCGTCGCCATGAAAAGAAGACCCTTCGCTTCGCACAGGCGCTTCAGCTCACGAAACTCGTCAAGCGACAAATTGCGCAGCCGCATACGTTCCCGCCACTCGGGCAGCGACGAGGCAAACAAGGCCTCGACATCGAAAATCTGTGTTTTGAAAACATCCGCGCCGGCACTGGCGGCCAAATCGACGAGTTGAGTTGCCAGATCCATATCGCCGAAATGGGCTACTCCCGCCTCGGCGATGAACAAACACGGCGACTCCCCACCGACCCAACGGTCCGAAATCTTGAAACGCGGTTGAAAGCCCTCGGCGATCATAACTCGTTAATTACGTCTTTCCCGAAAAGAGCACAAGATTTGGCCGGCCATGGAATAACGCCGTATATGTTCTGATCGGCGACGCGGGGCCTGGCTAACCCGCCGGTCGGGCGCGGCTCATTTTGGCGCCAATCGAAAGCCTCAAACAGCGTGTTAGTCCAGCGACGAGATTGAGACCTGTCGTTCGAGATCAACGAGGTCCTGGTCCGACTGTTGCTCGCCTCCTGCCCACTTTACATGGGGCGCGATAACGGCGTGGTCGACCTCGCTGGCAGCGGACTGCACCGATCGTAGCATTTGGTCGAGCACATCGTCGGTGAGCAGATGCGGTTCGAGACCGAGGTCTACGAGCCGAGAGTGATTAACGTTGAAGTAATGTTCCTCAGCTTCAATTCGAGGGTTTTTGAGGTGATCAACCTTGACATCCAATCCGGCTCGCAAGCCGGCGGACACCACGAAGTTCGCAATATCAAGGACGGAGAATTGTTCCGTCATTTGATTAAATACGCGGAACTCGCCGGGCGCGGCAGGCTGTCGTGCCGCTAGCTCGACGCAGGCTAGAGTGTCACGGATATTCAGAAATCCCCGCGTTTGGCCGCCACGCCCGTACACCGTCAAGGGCTCGCCAGTAACGGCCTGAACGATAAACCGATTTAGAACCGTGCCGAAGATCTGGTCGTAGTGAAATGACGTGCGCAATTGCGGATGCGCGGCGGTTTGATCCGTATCGATGCCATAAACCACGCCCTGATTGAGATCCGTCGCGGCAAGCCCCCATATACGGCACGCGAACTCGATATTGTTTGAGTCGTGCACTTTCGACAGATGGTAGAAACTGCCTGGTCGTTTGGGATACAGGATGCGTTCTTTGCGACCGTTGTGTTCGATATCGAGCCAACCCTCCTCAATGTCGATGTTCGGCGTGCCATATTCGCCCATCGTTCCCAATTTGACGAGGTGAACCTGCGGGCAACAGCTACGGATTGCGAACAGCAAGTTGAGCGTACCAACGACATTGTTGAGTTGGGTCTCGACGGCGGTCGCCCTGTTTTGCATCGAGAAAGGTGCCGACGGCTGTTCAGCATAATGAACAATGACATCCGGTTGGACGTCATCCAGAAGATGATACAAGGCCCGATGCTGGAGCAGATCGCCAACACGCATCATGATGGGAGCACCGAGATTAATCTGGTTCCAACGCGCCACCCTTTGGTGAAGCGTCGGAATTGGCAGAAGCGGCCGGACACCCTCCTGCAACTCCCACTGGCGCTTGGCGAAGTTGTCGAAGACCCAAACATGGTCGCCTTGCGCGGCAAAATGCATGGCGGTGGGCCATCCAAGGTAACCGTCGCCACCCAAGACCAGAACCTTCATGGGTCGGAAATCCTGTTCTGCGGTAGGGCTCCGCGAGTATCATCTTTGCTGGATTGTGGCAATGCTCAAATGAGCGTTGCGGCGGCCTAATTCTAATGTCTGCGAGCCATGAGCTCGACAAACACGGCGGCGTGCCGATTGAGCGCTGAGTCGTCTCCTGAGCCGAGATAGCGGTCGAACAATTCCTGTCGCCCTCTTTCGATTTCGGGATTGATCTCCGGGTGCGCGAGCCGCGTCAATACCATGTCTTTCAGTGCTTCGGCGCTGGCGACGATGTCGAAGAGACCGAAATCCTCCTGGCAGTGTACGTAGTTTCGGTACTGCGCACTCAGTGCTTCGGCAAAATAGGGGACAATAACCGGTTTGCCGGCGAACGCGGCCTCGACCATCGTTGACGAGCCGAACGACACGACGACGTCAGCCTGGCGGATCAGATCGACAACAGGCTGATCGTCCGTCAAGACCAGGTTCGATAATTGATCAGGTTCGATGCCACGTTGCCGAATTGCGTTTCTGATCATATCGAACCAGCGAGGCTTCCCCCATTTGGGCTTGATAACGAAATCGATTTCAGGGTGGTCGCGCGCGAGCTCCCCGAGTGCGCCATGGGTTTCGTTGAATAGTTCGACAAATCCAGAATTGCCGTCTTTTGACCATACGATGTCAAAGTCCGCAAGAATATGTTCGCGAAGCGGCGCGATGCACACGCCGTGAAAAAACGAAAAGAAGACTACTGATTTTCTGGATTTGGTGCCTGTTTCGGCCGGCATTCTGATCGCGGCGGTGAACGCGTCCATTCGCAGGCAGCCGCAGTTCGAAATACGATCCGGCGATACAAATCCAGATTCGATGAGGGCTCGCCGCATGATTTCATTTTGAACGATCAACCGTGAGCCCAAGAAACGCCGATAGGAGTGACCGAGCGTCAATATGTCGGCCCGATGGCCAGGACTCGCCTTGAAATTCTCCCTGTGCATTACGATCCAGGGTGTCTTGAGGTTATGGGCGGCGGCTCCGATGTCTATGTCTTGCTTGTAATGAATGGCTGGCGAAATGACGGCATCGACCCCCAGGCGTTCGAACAAGGGCGGCAGGAGCCGCCCCAGATAGCGATGAAGCCTTGTGCGCCGCACCAGCAGTTCGTCCGTCGAATCTGGGGCGTAGAACCGGAATACATCGGCGCGATCTTGCGGGCGATAGAAGGCAAGAACCAGCGAGGCTTGATATTTGAAGGGAAACCGCAAAACCCGGTAACGCCCGCTATTGGCGAGGATATCCAGGTCGCCGCGAAAACGCATAGGGTTGAGCGCCAGCAAGGTTGGTTTGGGCGGCGAATTGTCGGCCGCGGGTGAAGGGACCTCGCTGACGGCGCGCAGGATAAACCAGAACACTGGCTGGACCAGATTGAACCGCATGCACTGGCGCAACAGCTTGTCGCGAACCTTGGCCCACAGATCCATTGTTAGTCAATCCACCTTCCTAGAACGAGCTGACAGATCGAATAAGATTTTGCGGTCGACCGGCGCAGAGGAGTCAAGTGGGGTCCGATGTCAGCGTGGCGGCAACGGGGCGGCGACTTTGGTGAACCGCGCATTTTGGCAAGGTTTCAACGAGGTCCCCAAAATCGCGGGCTTCGAGAGTGCTGGTAACGAGAGCCGCCCAGCGCGGTTGGATTCGTTCTCCAGTCTTTACAAGAGCGCTGATTCACCTAATCTCTGCTCTCCAGGCCCGCTTCAGACAATCGAATCTCTTTGGTGTCCGCTGCGAAATGATTGCCAGAAGAGCCCACCTCCATCAAGCGTTTTCTTCGGGATCGTCGAGTGAAACGGATCATCATCCTAACCGGCAGCGAACTGCGCCACAGATTTTTTCGAAAGGCTGTTGCCAGCCACACGGACATCAATGTCGTTCGGACCTATTGCTTCGGAATGCAGAATACCCTTGTCGAGTCGACCGGCAAGATGGAGGGTGAGGCCTCACATCTGGCGACCAAACATCTCGAAGCTCGCGCCCGATCGGAGAGGGATTTTTTCGATCCGTTCGACCGCGTGGTCGCCGATCAGTCCAATCCGACCGAGCGTGACCGGCGCCGTATTGACCACCAGGAGATTTTCGAAGAGGCTGCGGCCCTCGATCCGGATCTTCTGGTCGCATTCGGTTCCCCGATCATCAATGAGCCGCTGCTGTCGGCCTATGAGGGCCGTTTCCTGAATGTTCATCTCGGACTGTCGCCCTACTACCGGGGCGGCGGCACTAATTTCTGGGCGCTGGTAAATGGAGAGCCCGAGTTCGTCGGCGCCACGTTCATGCAGATCGACGCCGGCGTCGATACGGGCGAAACCATTCACCAAATTCGGGCTCGCGTCGATCCCGGCGATACCCCTCACCAGATCGGCAATCGTCTGATTGCCGATATGACGATCGTTTGTGGCGCAATCATCAGCCGCTTTGACCGAATACCGCGCATGGCCCAGATCGCGGAAACACCGGGCTCCAAGGTCTACAGAAGGAGGGATCTGACGGAGGAGGCTATTGGAACACTCTACAGGAATTTTTCCGAAGGCCTGATCGACGAGTACCTCGCGGAAGGAGGCCGGCGCTGCGCGGCCGCGCCGATTATCGAAAACCCCGCCGTTCTTCAACCGGTGTCAATGTGATGAAAGCGATCATGTACCATTACGTTCGCCCGGAACCGGCGGATCTCCCCCACCTTCATTATTTGTCTTGGCGCGATTTCAAGCGCCAGCTGGATTGGTTCGAACGCACCTATGGTTTCATGGATCGTGAGGACTTTTTCCGTTGCTTTGAGTCCGGGGAAACTGGCGAAGGCGTTGTCTTGACTTTTGACGACGGCTTTTCCGACCATTGGGAGTACGTGTTTGCGGAGCTCACCGAACGGGGTCTGTGGGGGATATTCTACATCCCAACGGCAATCCTGGAGCCGTCAAAGCTTCTCGATGTCCATCGTATCCATGTCATCCTTGGCAAGTTGGGGGGCGTCAAGGCGCTGCATCTGCTGGAAGCGATCCTTAGTGAGAATATGCTGTCTCACGATCACATCGAAGAGTTTCGTGGCCTTACCTACCAGCGCCAATCAAGTGATGACGCCACTCTCCAATTCAAACGAATACTCAATTATTTTGTTGCCTACCGGTACCGCGAGACCATCCTGGATCAATTGATTTCGCGTTGTCTGGATGGCGGCGATGAGGCGGGTCTGGCGCGGCGGTATTATCTTCACGCCGATCAAGTCCGAGAGATGCATGAGAAAGGCATGGTCATCGGAAGCCACGGCGTCAACCACTTAGTGATGAGCAAACTCAGCGCAACGGAGCAACGTTTCGAGATCGCCCAGTCCTTTGCCACGCTCAAGGACATGCTCGGCGTTGAGGCCTGTACCTTTTGCTACCCATACGGGGGCAACCATTCGTTCACCCGGGATACGGTAAATCTATTGGCCGAGCAGGGGTGTTCGTTCTCATTCAATGTCGATCCGCGGGATGTGGAAGACGAAGATCTTGCCGAGCGGCGCCAGGAATTGCCGCGGTTTGATTGCAACCAATTTCCGCCCCAACACTGACCTCCGAGACCTTCACCCTCTTCGCGTAGGCGCGTGCCATGCGCCTTCGCGAGTTGAATATTGCGGTGTCAGAAATTCTCAGTGGTAAAGCGGAATTCAATCGGCCAACACCCTCATTTGCAAATTCTGGAGGAAAACGACAGGTGCCTAATGGATGCGGGGCTGGGTATCAGCTTGTTCAAGCCTACCTCAAATAGTCGTTCATGCTGATAGGGGACTTCAGCACCGCCCAATTGCTGCGCTTCACGGTCCCCACCGCATTCCCCAGCAAAGAACCGCAACCAGACGACCAAACGCGGGGCCCCGACCGGCGAGCGATGCGGCGAGCTTCCGAACCGACGGTGCTTTCTAACTTAGTCGCCTGAACACGCAGTTCCGCCTCTCCTCAATAAAGTGAAACCCCACCTCTTTTAGGTCGCGAAAAATTCCGTCCCGATATTCGCCATCGCGCCAAGACTGATAGACCTCGATTGACAAAGACTTGACCCGGCGATTGCTGATGGTCTTCTTCGCCCCGCGAATAATCCGGTTTTCGATCCCGTCCACGTCGATCTTAATATGGTTCGGCGGTTCCAAGCCAAACTGTTCGACAATGTCGTCCAGCGCAAAACCTATTGTGTTCTGGCCAAACACATTCGGGGCGTTGTGCAGAACGTTTTCGACCGCGTTACTAGGGCTTTCCGCGAACACATGCCCAGGTGCGTCGCCCGAAATCATGGTCGGACAATATAGTTTGTCGACCTTGGTTTCGTCGTTGAGGGCGACGTTGAAAGTCTTCAAGATGTCTTCAAAGTTGTTCAACTCAACATTCTGCACCAAAATGGCGTACGTCAATGCGGATGGCTCGAAGGCCATCACCTTAATACCGCGCCTCGCTGCATACAGCGCGTACGAACCTGCGTTCGCGCCGATATCTTAAAGGACCTCTCCATCACTGAACCCGTCGATCCATTCGAGCGTTGACGCTTCCTTCAATATTGAACGATTGTAGGACTGCCTGGATACACAAGAAAACTTGATGGGCCCGTGCTTCGTCTCCGCGGTCAAGACCGGACTTAACAATTCCACCAGATAGGCCTTCGAAAGGGCTCTGGCGCGTTCGCGAAGCGGGCTAACGGAAATATTTACTAATGCGCTCGTCAACCGAGCAAGAACCCGCGCAATCTCTGGCCTATGCATCGTCCACCTCGCTTCGTATGCGTCGGCCGGCGTCGCGCCGTCCGGGGCCGCTCGGTGTTGTAGAAGCCGATCCAGTCGCCGATGACCCGTTCGGCCTTGAAGCCGTCGGTGAGCTCGTGCAGGTAGATCGCCTCGTATTGAGCGACCGCCATAAGCGTTCGATGAAGAGGCTATACACCGGCCGCGCCCAAATTCTCGAGCCTTGGTTTCTTCGTCAACATAATCGAGAGAGTACTCGCGGTACGCTAGCGCCCACCCCTGAGCCACAAGGGCGCTTCCAATATCATCGCCATCATCGTTGATGCACACCGCGACGATTCTGCCGTAGCGGTCCACGTTGCGTTGCTCGCCCTCGACAGGCTGCCCGCTGATGGCGCCCTATGTGCCCCTTTGTGTTGGCCCGGAATCGCGGTACCATCACGCCATGGAAATGCCTTTGTGGGGCAGGAAATACGAAGATCCGGTTTATGGGGTTTCGAATCTCATGTTTCATAACGTAAGACGGGCCCGCCGATCAAGATCAATAGGAAAGAAGATATGAGCGGAGCGAGTCGAACAGCGCTGTTCATGAGCCTCCCGAATTTTGATCGGCGGTATCAGGTCCACAAGGAGATGGGGAGCGGAATAGGCTTTAAGAGTCTCCGCCCACGTCGCGAAGGGGCTGGAGAACGCCGAGTTTATCCAATTGCAGAGATACACTACGCGGCCGCAATAGTTCGTGAGGCAGGGCACAAACCAATTATTGAAGACGATCAATACAGGGATTCTGTCAGCCGGACCGAATATAAATCCGAATTGAAGGCAAAAAACTTTTTGCCTGACGTAATATTCTTACGAACGAGTCTTCCCACGTTACTTGACGACTTGGCGCATGTTCCGATCGTTCGCGAGGTGTACCCGGGCGTTCCGCTGCATGTGTTCGGCCCGTTGTTCGCGGCGTCGGAATTGGTCGATTTCGTTGCCGCGCGCCGAATCTATGATGGGATTATCTCCAGCGAAATTGAAAGTGTCGTCAACCTAATACTGGAAGACGTCGACCCGATATTAGTTCCTGGATTTCACGTTCTTGAAAAAGAAAAATATCTCTGCGCCAAACCGACCCGCGCGCTCGCGGACGTGCAAAATCTTCCCCTGCCTGCCTATGACCTAGTCGATTCATCACGGATCGACCGCTTCATCGTTCATACAAGTCGGGGATGTCCCATTGGGTGCAACTACTGTCCCTACTATTTGGCCCAAGGACCCAAGTTCCGAGCGAAAACACCGGAACGAATGGTCGAAGAATTTCAGTATTTGTCGGAAACTTTTCATGCTAGGCGCATCACCATTCACGACCCAATATTCACTCTGGACAACAAAAGAGTCAGAAGGTTTTGCGAGCTTTTGATTGAAGCGGAATTAGGGGTGGAGTGGGAGTGCGAATCCCACATGAACCATCTCGATACAGAGCTGATTCGGCTCATGCACAAATCTGGGTTGCGCCTTCTTTCTTTTGGTGTGGAGTCGTCGAGTGGCGAAGTCTTGAAGGCAGCAGGCCGCCGTTTCAAAGATTGGGACAAAATAATCGAGAACATCGAATGCGCTCGGGCGCTCGGCGTTGAGACCAGGGCCTATTTCATCCTCGCCCTTGCCCAAGACACGGTGACCAGCGCGTATGCCACGATCCGTCTCGCCAAACGCCTTAATGCCGACAAGTCTAAATTCAATTTGCCCAATCCGTACCCGGGAACGGGCGCGTACGAGGTAGCGTTGTCAGAGGGTTGGCTCGACCGCGACCTCTATGACAACGATCGCGAGGCGTTCTATCGCGGACGCGGTTTGCATAATCGCGGCGAACCATCCATGACCCGACATATTTCGGATCGTCAAGCACGGTTTCTCAAGCGGATTGCAGGGCATTCTTTGGCGCGCTCGAGTGATCCCCGAGCCCGTCTGATTGGCGCCGCGAAAATCGTTGCCTACAAAGGTGTGGTACATGGCCTCGGTGCCTTGCGACGGCGCTCCGCGTAGCAGACCGGTTTGTGGCAAAAGCAGAGGTAGCGGCTAGGAACGTGCCAGCAAAAATCGTAGTTGTCACGGGTGCCGGCGGGCGCTTCGGACAAGTCCTGGCTCAACGGATTCTGGATGAGCCACTCCTCAAACCGGTGTTTCTCACCTCAGACGTGGCGCGGTTTTCTATCAAAACTGCTCGACCGCACAAGGTATATCAAGTCGCTCTGAAGGATCCCAATTCCGTGAAGGCGGTTTTCTCCAAGATTCATGAGACCGAAGGTGACATCGATATACTTATCAATAACGCCGCCGTCACGACGACGCCGAATTTCCGGGATTATGTGAACAATTCAGATGATGTTCGGGTGGGTGAAGCATTTGCCGTAAATTGTGCGGGAGCTCTCTATTGTATCAAGTACACGCTCAACCGCGGTCGGTCGCATGGAAAGAAGATCATAAACGTGCTAGCCGGCCGCGCTCTAACTGGCCATACACGCCACGTCGAGTACTACGCATCGAAGGCCGGTCTTTACAATGCGACGAGGACGCTTGCGCGCGACTATCCAAACCACTTTTTTCGGAACATCATGACGGGTCGTATTGCGTTTGACGGGCGCGGGGATCGACCGGAATCGATATGGGCGTATTTTCGTGATTTCATCTACGAATTGAACCCGCCGCAATATCGAGAAGTCTACTTCAAGCCGCGGCTCGAGTACCTGACGCACCTTTTGAGGTACTATGCTGACCATTTTCGATCGTGTGAGCGTCGGCCGGTTGAGCGTTTGTAATCTACCTGTGGGCGCGGCCGGCACGTCGGCGAGTGTCGAACGCGTCGTTCATCGAGGAAGGTGTTGTTTTTCCTTGGGTGCCGGATTTCCCCCAGCGGCGCCAGCAATGAGTCCAGCCTTCAGGAACAGATCCTCTGACGCCAACTTCGCTTGCCATTGCGGATCAAGCGGAGGCCGGGCCGCCTCGTCGGCACGGTAGTAAGGAACGAGCTCGACATCGAATCTCGCGGCGCGGACAAGCGCAAGCATCTCGTTCGGTCGGATGAGATTAATGTGCTGGCCGTATTTCGACACATAAACGTCCGGCGGCTGACCATAGATTTCCTCGAACGGATCGGGAGTCTTGCGATGATTACCGAAATCTACCAAGTGGAGAAATCTCGCCCCCTCCGCGGCAAGGATCCGAAGACGCCGCAACGATGGATCCAACGGGTGGATATGCTCGAGCGTCGAATTGGAGAGAATGACGTCGGCCTTGGCTACCATTTCCGCATCGAGCAGCGTTCCGGGAATCATTGTTACCATGTTCCGAAGCGTCTCCAGGAAATCCGCGAACGAACCCCTGTCTCCGAAAATGGCGCTGAGGTCCTTGTGAAGGGGCCGGAAATAACGTTCCTGCATAACTCGTGAATCTAGCGCCTCCGTATGGAGCGCGGGGTCGACGCCGACAAATCGTGCGCCCCGAAAAACCGCGAGCGGTCCGAATCCCAGATGCAGACCGCAGCCGAATTCGAGCACGACTCGGTCCTCGAATTCCAACGGCTTCCAAGCGATGGTGCGCGCAAGGATTGCCTCGTATCGGCTGAGAAAGTCGTACGGGCCTTGCGGCCGCTTCACTAAGCTCTCGAGGATCTCCGTGGCCGTCGTCCTTCGTCCAAGCAGTCCGCAGCCGAAGCCCGCAAACGACGTCGTTGGGTGGGGTTATATAAAGCCGCCTGAGCAAAATGCGCCCGGCGCCTAGTGTTTGGAAGAATGCGAGATCTAATCTAGTATCGCCGAGCAGCATTCGCCGGCATAGCGCCGACCTGAGAGCGCGAAACGTCATGACAGGGCAAACACCACGGCTTTGGTTGTGTGATCTGACCTATACGCAGCAGACGATCGCGTCCGATGTGATGCCGCTGGCCATCGGCTGCATCGCGTCCTATGCGGCGGAGCACCTATCGTCTGAGCCTGAGATTCGCATCTTCAAGTATCCGGAAAAGTTGGCCGAGGCGCTGTCCGAGTCGCCGCCGCCCGACCTCATCGGATTTTCCAACTACGTCTGGAACCACGATCTCAGTTCGAAGTTCGCGGCGATGGTCAAGAAACACTTCCCGCAGGTGGTCACCGTGTTCGGCGGTCCCAACTATCCGACCGACGCCGGCGAGCAGGAGGCGTTTCTGCGCGACGTCCCCATGTTCGATTTCTATATCATTAAGGAAGCGGAGCGGGCGTTTACACTGCTCGTCGAAGCGTTGATCGATACCGGCTTCGATCCATCGAAAATTTCGGCCGATTTGCCTTCCTTGCACCGGATTGACGAAAACGGGATCTTCCGCGCCTCAAACTCCGTCGATCGAATCATGGATTTGGCCGACATCCCCTCGCCTTATCTGACGCACAGGTTGGATGAGTTTTTTGATGGCCGGTTGCTGCCCCTCATACAAACCAACCGCGGTTGTCCTTTCCAGTGCACATTCTGTGTCGAGGGCGTCAATTATTATTCGCGGGTGGCGAAAACTCGAAAGAGCGAAAAAGTTCGCGCCGAGCTTGACTACGTCGGCACCCGCATGGCCCGTTTGCGCGAATCCCATGGTGGCCGTGGTGACATGTTCATCGCGGATTCGAATTTCGGAATGTACAAGGAAGACCTTGAAACCTGCCGCGCCATCGCCGCGTCGCAGGAAAAACATGGCTTCCCTGAATACATTAATGTCGCGACCGGGAAGAACCAGAAACACCGCATTCTTGAAGCCGCGAAAATATTGAACGGTGCGCTGCGTTTGAGTGGCTCGGTGCAAAGCCTCGACGCCGAGGTCTTGGACAATATCGAGCGAAAAAATATCAACCCTGATGAGCTCATGGAGCTCGCGCTCAATGCGAGCGACATCGGCGCCAACAGCTATTCAGAAATTATTCTCGGCTTGCCCGGCGACACAAAAGAAAAACATTTCAAAACGATCCACACCATCGTCGAGTCCGATTTCAACAACGTCTACCTGTTCCAATTGATGCTACTGCCGGGCACCGATCTCGCGTCGGCAAAGAGCGTCGAGAAGTGGGATATGAAGACGGCGTACCGCGCCTTGCCCCGGTGTTACGGATACTTCGAATGTCTCGGAGAGGAAATTGTCGCCGCCGAAATCGAACAGATTTGCATTGGCAACTCGTCCCTTCCGTTTTCGGACTACCTCGAATGCCGCCGCCTGCATCTTATCGTCAACGTCTTTTACAACGACGCTGTGTTCAAGGAAGTGCTGCGCCTGATCGAATTGCTGGGACTTTCGAAATACGAATGGCTCACGCGAATCCTTGACGAGGGTTCAAGCGAGCGATTTACCAAGTTGGTCGACGCCTTCCTCGGCGAAACGAAAGAGGAGCTTTGGCACAGCCGTGGAGAGTTGCGCGCCTTTTGCGATCAGCGCGACACTGCGGAGAGGTTTATCGCCGGCGATCTCGGGGCCAATCTGATCTTCAAATACAAGACCCTTGCGCTGACTCAATATTCCCAAGAACTACGCGAAATTGCCGAGCGGACGATTACGGCGATGTTCGTCGAACACGGCGTCTCGGACGATGCCCAGCGCCTCGCATCCGAGCTGATTCGATTTGCCCACAACCGAATGACAAACATTCTGCAAGATTTGGACAAGACGGTGGTCGACGTTTTCACCTTCGATGTGACACGTTTTTCGGCCCCCGGGCCGCTCGATGCCGTCGAGACCTATGCGCTCGAGGCGCCGCAACAGTTTGACTTCGTACTCAGCGCCGAACAGATCAAGCGGGTCCAGGACTACATGGTCATCTATGGCGAAAGCCTCACCGGGCTCAGCCGGCTGTTGTCCAAGGTCTACGTGCGAAAGCTTTTCCGGACGCCACAAAGTGGCGGCCCAGATGCCTCGGCAGACGCAAACCGCGATCTATCCGCGGGGCAGGGCGCGCTCACCGGCCTCACGGAATTCCTTGGATAGGGACCCATCGCGGGCAAAACTTGTCACCATGTGAGCAACGAGGGTGGCACCTGCGGAGGCTTCCGGCGCGCCGGTCCATGACGTTGGTTGGGGAAGGGCCGGCCACAAGGGCATTTTTTGTTATCGACGGGCGACGGCGCGCTCGTTAAAACGTCGTCGAATTCGAACGTTCCTCGAAACTGGTCCATATGCCCCATGCAAAGTAGTGTTTCGACCAAACATCGTCTGACAATCCTGACTGCGCTCAGGACCGCCAAATTGTACGCGACCCACCCCCGCAGGGCGTTTGCCGCGGAGCTGCAGGAATGGGGCCGGTACATGGCGGGGCGGCGCATGGAGCGACTGGGGTTCACAAATCACTATCTCAGGGGCAAGCTGCCATCCAAATCGATCGTCCCGGATTGGGCGGACTTGTGGAATATCTACAAATTGATCCGGGAGCGAAAGCCAAGGGTCATCGTTGAGTTGGGCGGCGGTTGCTCGACAATCATGATTGGCCAGGCTCTGCATGAGAACGCCACCAAAGACGGCGCCGAGGGCAAGCTCTATTCCCTCGACATGAGTGAATTCTGGCTCTCCCAGACGAGGAGTTATCTGCCCGAGTTCATGGAGCCTTATTGTGAGTTGTCGGTCGGTGAGGTCGAGGCCGTCGATATGGAAGGCGACCGGGTCACGGTGGTGAAGAACTTTCCCCGGACCGACATCAATTTCCTCTATGTCGACGGGGGGCTGGTTCCAGGCATTCACATCGGCGCCGATGCTGTCGTACTTGAGGAGGCAGCTCCGCCCGACTACAGCATCTTGATCGACGGCCGCGTCGCGACCGTCAATTTCATTCGATCCTATCTGAAGCGAAAATATCGGGATCAAAGCAACGCAATTCACCACTGGACTTTTCTCGAATCCACCGAGGGTGTAAACGGGACATAAGATTGCGCGGCTGCACCCCACAATTGGGTGGTGGCAGCGTTCATGTGAGAGGACGGCCGGTGTTTAGCGCAACCATATCCGCAGATTGCGAAGCCGCGGTGGCCGGCCTCGGCGCGCGCCTAGGGCCATTGTCTGGCAGCCGCATCTTGGTGACCGGCGCCGGCGGGTTTTTGTGCAGCTACGTCGTCGATGTCATCGCCAAGTGGAATGAGACCTCGGCGCAGCGGCCGTGTCACATCACTGCCCTCGACAACCTGACCACGGGGTCTTGGCAGCGGCTGTCGCATCTCGCCGGGCGCGATGATGTCGATCTTGTAGAACATGACATCACCCAACCCCTGGATCCAAGCCTCAAGCCGGATTGGATTATTCACGGCGCAAGTATCGCCAGCCCGACAATCTATCGGCGTCATCCACTGAAGACGCTTGACGCGAATATCGGTGGCACGCGCAACGTCCTTGAGGCCGCCCGAGCGAACCGGTCGACTGGCGTCCTCGTCATGAGCAGCAGCGAGATCTACGGCGACCCCGATCCCACGCATATTCCGACGGACGAAACCTACCTAGGCAATGTTGCCAGCATCGGCCCGCGCGCCTGTTACGACGAATCGAAGCGGGTCGCTGAAACCCTGTCGTTTATTTACAGCTCATATTTCGATGTCCCGGTCCGGGCGATCCGCCCCTTCAATGTGTTTGGCCCCGGCCAAAACTTGAAGGACGGTCGCATCATTCCCGATATGATGTCCAACGTTCTCGACGGCAACTCCATAACGCTCTTCAGTGATGGGCAGGCGACGCGGTCCTTCTGTTATGTCACCGATGCCGTGCAGGCCATGCTCGCTCTTATGGTGGCCCCGGACATTGACGCGATCGCCTTTAATGTTGGCAACGATGAAGTGGAGGTATCGATTCGCGACTTGGCAGAGGTCATGTGCGAAATTGCCTCCGACGTGGCCGGGCACAAAACTTGCGCCGTGGAGTTTGCCAGGAGCGATGATGAAAACTACACCGTCGACAACCCGCAGCGGCGGTGTCCGGACCTTAGCCGCATCCGCCAGGCCGTTGGTTATGTCCCGAAAGTCGGATTGCGGGAGGGCTTGTCCCGGACTCTGCGTTCGTATTTGGAGCTTCGCTAGATGAGAGTGGCCGTCATCGGTTCGGGTTATGTCGGCCTCGTCGCAGGCGCGTGCTTCGCAAGCTTCGGTCATACCGTCCGTTGCCTGGACACGAACGCGGAGCGGGTTGGCGCAATCGAAGCCGGAACGGCTCCGTTCTATGAACCGGGCCTTGACGATCTCATCAAAAAAGGGACGTCGAACGGACTTCTTACGGCCTCGACGGATATCGAAGGCGGCATCCGCGATAGCGACGTGACGTTCATCGCCGTCGGGACGCCGGACGAAGACGGCGCCATCGACTTGGCCCAAGTGCGCGGTGCCGCGCAAACCGTGGGCCGCGCGCTGGCCGGGCGCTCGGACTACCATGTGGTGGTGACAAAAAGCACGGTCACGCCGGGAACGTGCGAAAACGTCGTTGCCAAGGAAGTGTTTGAAGTCTCGAAACGGCCGGCCGGCGACATCGGCATCTGCATGAACCCGGAGTTCCTCCGCCAGGGTTTTGCGGTTGGCGATTTTCTCAATCCGGACCGGGTTGTGGTCGGCGCGTCTGACGAACGGGCTGCCGAAGTCGTGATGGGGCTCTATGACAGTGTTGATGCGCCGCGCATCAGTACTACGCTAGCCAACGCTGAACTCATCAAGTATGCGTCCAACGCGCTCCTCGCGACGATGATTTCTTTTAGCAACGAAATTGCCAACGTGTGCGAGCAGACGCCTGGGACCGATGTCGCGGTCGTCTTGAACGGGGTCCACCTTGACCGGCGCATTACGGTGGCGACCGAGCACGGCCCAGTGACGCCGGGGCTGGTTAGTTATCTCATGGCGGGCGGCGGCTTCGGCGGATCATGCCTGCCCAAAGATGTGAAGGCGCTGACGGCCTTTGCCGACGAACGTGGTGTGGCCGCTCCTCTGATGCGGGCCGCGTTGGAAATTAATGATGGCCGTGCCGCACGGGTTGTCGACATGGCCGAAGACGCCGCCGGCCCGCTTGCCGGCCGGACCGTGGCGTTGGTCGGCCTTGCCTTCAAGGCGGGGACCGACGATGCCCGGGATTCACCTGCCATTGCCATCGTCCAGGTGTTGCGTGCCCGTGGCGCACATGTTGTGGCCTGGGATCCGCAGGTCCGTGCCAGCGATCCGGCAATTCCAGACTCGGTTGAGCTCGTCGAGGATACGGCGGCACTGTTTGCGGATGCGGCTTGCTGTGTCATCGCGACGGCGTGGCCGGAAGTCGCCGATTGGGACTGGGCGGTTTTGGCGCGGACCATGACCGCCCCAGTCATTGTCGACAGCCGCCACGTTATCGATGCCGACCGTTTGCCCGATTTCGTCGTTTACCGCACGATCGGGCGGTGCTCCGCCTAGCCGGGGGCCGGTTCGGGCTTCTCGGCCAGCAAAATCACGTTTTCGCCCCACGGCAGAACATTGCCGTAAAACATCAGGAAAAGCGTTTCCGCGAGAATTTTCTTGCCCAACCCGTATTTGCCAAGACCGACTTTTTTTTGCATCGCAAGTGGCAGCGACCCAAGCGCAAATTTATACAGCGAATGAAATGGGAATCCCCAATTGCGCACATAGTGAATGCGAAGGTCGAGCCCACGGGTTAGGTCGAGCAGCATTCGCCGCGAGTAGTGGCGGTGGTGTCCATTCAGGCGGCTGGTCGAATTCACGTAGCCCCCGGGCACCGTAATCAAAACCCAACGCTCGGACAGCGCCACCAGGTTGCGTAACGCCGCGCGGTCGTCCTCGACATGTTCCAGGACCTGATTGCATAGGACCAAATCGAAGGTGCGTGGCAAGCTGCCGTTGGCGATGTCCAGCACCTCAAAATCGACCTTGTCGTCGGGGCCGACATAGTCCCGGGCGATCTGCAGGATCTCGTCCGACAGGTCGGCGCCGGTGACGTGGGCGCCCGGCAGCGCGCGCCGCAACGCGGCCACATTCATGCCCATGCCGCAACCCACGTCGAGCAAGGTGCGCACGGGTTCATGGCGGACGATGAGATTATTGATCAAGTTTTGGAAATGGCGCGAGGTCGGATTTAACCGCTCCATGTCCTGCCATTCGTTGATCCACAAATGGTTGTAGTAGTCGACATGCGAGGATGTGTCGTCTTGGCTCACCGCGTTGTCCTCAAGACCAAACCTTCCACGGCGCATTGCCTTCCAGCCAGCGTTGCTCAAGACGTTTCTTGTCGCGTAACGTATCCATCGGCTGCCAATAACCTTCGTGCCGGAATGCACTCAGTTGGTTCGACACGGCGAGATTTTGCAACGGCTCTTCTTCCCAGACGCTGGCATCGCCTTCGATCCCGTCCAGTGCGGCCAGTTCCAGAACGAAGAACCCGCCGTTGATGACGCCGCCTTCGCCTTCCGGCTTTTCGCTGAACCACGTTACGCGCTCGCCCTCAATCACGGTTACGCCGAAACGCCCGGGGGGCTGGACGACCGTGACCGTGGCGTCCCGGCCCTGGTCCTTGTGAAAGGCGAGAAGGGCGGCCAAATCGACATCGGCCAGACCATCGCCGTAGGTCATGAAAAAAGGTTCGTCGGCGCTGAGAAAGGATCGGACGCGGCGCAATCGGCCGGCGGTCTGCGTATTCTCGCCGGTCTCTACCAAGGTAACCCGCCACGGCTCGTTCATGCGGTTATGGATAACCACGTCGTCGTTGGCGAGGTCGAACGTCACGTCGGACGAATGAATCACGTAGTTGGCGAAATATTCCTTGATGACGTACCCCTTGTAACCGACACAAATGACGAACTCGTTGACGCCAAAGTGCGAGTAATACTTCATCAGGTGCCACAGGATTGGTCGGTCGCCGATCTCGATCATCGGCTTTGGCCGCAGATGAGATTCCTCGGATATCCGGCTGCCCAGTCCACCCGCGAGAATCACAGCCTTCATGTCACTTGGTCCTCGAACAGAGAATGCTCCCGACCGGCGCCGGCGCGGTCCGTGCCGTCAGGGTACATCATCGCCGGCCGGGCGATCCCCGTCCCAACCGCTTCGTTGCCAATCGACGATGTAGACGGGACGGCGCAGTCCATTCTTGTAAACCCTGGCAAGATAAATCGAAATCGTTCCGGCGCCAAAAATCACGAACGAGAAATCGAGGAGATACAGAATATCCGGCGGGCCAAGAGACGGTTCGGCAAGCAAGACCAGGGTACCGGCAATATTTGCGATCAATAACGCCGCGCCCAAATAGGCGACGAGACGCAGCGGAAACGTCGACGCTGTAAGAAAACCGGTCAAGGCATAGCGGACGAGCCCGACCGCGTTGAGGCTACTCTTGCCGCCAACGCGCTGCTCGCGGTCGTAATCAATGCCAAACTGCTTAAAGCCGACATAAGAAATTTCGTTGCGGATAAACGGGAAATTCGTCCGCATTCGCAGAACTTCGTTGCGAACCCTCTGGGTCATGAGGCCGAATTCAGCCATGTCGACGACAAAGTCATTGTCGGCGATGGCGCTGGTGATGCGGTAGAACGCGCGGCGCAAAAATAGCAAGCCCCTGCCTTCAGGCCGGTCGCCGCGCCGGCCATAAATGATGTCGAAACCTTCTTCCCACTTACGGATGAAGTTTGGGATGAGTTCCGGCGGGTCCTCACAATCGGCGTCGACAATGACAATGGCATCGCCTGTCGCATGCGTTAGACCGCACAAGAGCGACGACTGATGTCCGAAGTTCCGCGACAGCGTCAAGTAATTGACGTTGGGGTGCGCGGCGCGGAGGTCTTTGATAATTGACAAGGTTCTGTCAGCCGAATCGTTGTTTACGAAAATGATCTGAATTTCGTAGGACCCAGCGATTTCGGATAATGCGTTTTGCAGGCGTTCGAAAAAAACCGGAACCGTCTGTTCTTCATTGTAGACGGGGCAGATGATCGAAATCGTTTTTTTCATTGTTTCTAGCCTGGACCATGACGCTCAAAATGGCAAACCTGGTCTGGCCGTGCTTTTTGCTTAATTCGCGCCGGGCCGAATATCCGACACATAGGCCGCAGCGGCCGGCCCGTCCGCAGGCCCTTGGACGGCGATCACAATCGCCCGCTCTTCGGCGTCCGATGCCGTCGCGAACTCGATCGTGAAGGCGGCCGATACGCCGGCGTTTTCGGCCGGGGTCAGCTTGTGTGCCGCGAGGGGTTGCAACTGCGACCCGCTTTCAAGCCAAGCTGCAAAAGTCACCATCTCGCCGCCACCGCCCGGAAGGCTGAATTCGACGGCGACGTTTTCGATGTCCGGACCGATTGTCAGACGCATCGGCGTTTGCGGGGTTATTGCCAGGGCCGGCCGGCCGTCGGCGAGGTCGACGATTTTCGCGGCCCGTCCCCGGGTCGCTGGACGGAATTGCAGCAACCGCAGAAACGCTTGCATACGGGGCGCCACCGTCTCGACAATGCCAGGCGGCGGAGAGTCTATCAGCACACGCTCAAAGGCGATGTCGATCTTTGCCGACACAAAGGGCGCCCACGAACCAAGGGGCGCCAGCCAATTCCCGGTGTCGCCGATCTCAAGGCGAATGGCGGTGACCCGGTGGTGGCGCAAATACTCGCGGCCCGCCGCCAGCCCGAGCGCGCCAAAGACGGCATTGGAGCGAAGATCGGGTGATATTAAAAGCCCCGTGCCAGCGATCGCCTGGGTGAGACGCTCCCGGCGGACCACATCGGCGCCCTCGAAATAGACGAGATACACCGGCGCCGGCTGGTACAAGAACCCGAGCACGCGATTCAATAACGTCCTTTCATAGTGGATGGCCGCGCGGATCGAATCGCCGCCGGCCTCCGGAATTTCGACGCGTTCGCCCCACGCCGCCGATACGACCGCCAGCGGCTCCAGGCGCAATAGCCGTTCCGCGGTTTTCCTCAGTTGAAGATATTGCCGTGTCATGTCCACGGGCGTGTAATTGGTGAGCAGGGCGAGCCCCGCCGCGGTGTTCGCATACACCGGCTGCGCATAGAGAACATGGCGCGGCGCGCCAGGACCCGACAAGAATTTGGCGTTCATGCCGTCCGACCGGGGCGACATGCCCTGTGGGGGATCGGACGAGGGAAGCGGCAGATAATCGAGGCCGTGGGCAATGACCGTTTTCTGCCGCACCGCGAAAGCGCTGACCGGACCTTCGAGCGCCGGCAGGGGAAAGGCCGTTCTAATATCCTCGACACCCGCCGCGTGCCGGTCTCTGAACGTGCCCTGACCGGTGAGGACGACATCCCATATGCCGGACGCCTGCGCCATCAGCAGATCGAGTTTCCCGACCGGATCCTTGAGGGCAAAAAAAGCGGTGAGCGCTAGGACCGCCAGCCCGTATCCGGCAATCCGCCCGGCCGATGATGCCAACAGGCGGCCCGGCCCAAGCAGTTCACGGCCGATGAGCCCGAGCAGGGGTTTCAATGTTTCGCCGTGGTAAAACACATAGGCCGGTCCGAATGGGAGAAGCGTTGCGAATGTTCTTAGAACGTGCTTCCCGTCCTGGCGGACAAATCCTGATTTAAACAGCAGAAAAAACACCGCCGCGTAGGCCAGCACCGTGATGATGCCCCACCACCCGAGGCGGCGGACCTCGGTGACGAGAATGACCAACCCAATCGGCGCCGCCACCGCGAAAAACCCGATCACGTCCCGGTAAGGACCGATCTCGGAGTAGCGCTCGATGTAGCCCGCCGAGAACGAAATAACTTCTCGAAACTGAGCGAAGAGACCGAGCGGGTTCTGGCCGGCCGCGGCGTTAAACACGATCAACGCGGCGGCAAAAACGGCCAACGATAAGGGCCACCGTCTGGCCTGGACGATCTCGAGGATCGCCGTTGTGCCGATGACGACGCCGGCGCCCATCAAGAACGTGCCCTTCACCAAGGAGAACAATGCAAGCAGGACAATGAGGAACAGATGATCCCAGTGAAAGCGCCTCGCCCGGTAGTCTGGCATGAAGAGAATCGCGGACAGGATCAAAAAGAAGAACCGGGCGTCCAGCGACATCGTAAACAGCCCCAGCGCGCCGATCAGAAGGTAGAGCCTCAAGACCGCATGGCGAACGTGGTCGCGCATGATCCGGGCGAGGACCCAAACCAGGCCAAGCGCGACGGCGACCTGCCCGGCCAGCACGAGCCAAAACGTGCCGGGATAGTATTGCGCGTAATAAAGAATTTCCCAGGGCCCGCCGGAATTAGCGAACTGGGCACCGTACTCGATTTGACCGAACAGATAGTGATAGGCGTAGGAGCGCTGGAGATCGCCGCTGACCTCCAACAGATATTTCGGCTGCCACCCGACCCACAAAAACAGCCCGGCAACCGCGGTTACGAACGTCCATAACACCCAGGACGCGTCCTTGACGAGATGTCTGTGAAACGCCTCGTGTATGGCAGTCATCGAGCGCCTTTCCGGGCCTCGTTTTTAGGCACGCCCGACACCCGCGGCCTCGGTTCGCCTAGCCTGCACCGACGCGCGCCAAAGGCCATGCAGATCCGAAATGCCATACAGCGCCATGACGAGGAGGGCTGGTTCGACGACCACACGGTAGCGCGGTTGTCCGACCAGAAAACTGGGGACCACATAAACCGCTACCAAGCCCACTGTTATCAAGAGCGGGCCGAACGCCCGGCGGCGCACCATCGCGACAAGCCCGATAATGCCCAAAACCCGAAGACCAATGGCGAAACCTAACGCCAGGACTTTCGAGCCATAGAAAAGTGTTTGGGACCTCTCCGGCTGGTGCTCCATGCCGAAAAACCGGTGCATCATCCCCTCGCCTCCGCCGGCCAGAAATGTGCCCCAGGAGACGATCACTTCTTTGGCCAATTCGGCAGGATCGAAAGGAAAGGACAAGTAGTAATCGACCAGGTACTCGCGCTCGATCTGGCCGTGCCGCACGCGGCTCAACGTATCCCAATCGCGATTCTGTTGCCGCAGCGCGATATCCTGTTGCTCGCGGAACTGCGCCTCGGCGGCCTGGTCTCCGAGTCTATCTTTTCCCGGATAGAGATGGCGCAGGCTGTCCTGCAGAACCAACGCTTCGTGCGCAGCACCTGACAACCGGATCCCCTCGCCCGAGGCCCGCATATGCAACGCCCAAGGCGCGGCAATGGAGCCGGCCAAAACGGTCGCCAGTACGCCGGCGGTAATGGCGCGCGGCCAGCGCATCGATTGCGCCGAAAGCAGCTCCAACAGAACGAAAATGACCGGGAGGGTGACGAATAAAAACTGTCCCGAGGGCCGCGTCACCATGGCGAGGCCGACGGCGCCGCCACAGGTGACGGCGTAGCGGACCTTCGGATCGCGCCAATAGGCAAGGGTGCTGAGTAACGCGATGGTGACGAAGAAGAACTCGAGCGAAACGTTTTGCGGAAGGTTCAGGTGGGCAAGAATATTGGGATTGAAAAGAACAAGCGCCATCGCCATGGCGCCGTACCCTGGTAGCAGCGCGTTGACGATGGCGCGTGTCATAAATGCGCCTGCCACCAAGAGCACCATCTGGACGCCGATCACCGGCGCATAACTTTCCCAGCCGAACACCGAGAACACGCCGATCATGAAAAGCGCGTAACCGGGCGGATGTCCCGTGTATGGGGCGAGTGGTTCTTCGGGCCAAACGAGCGCGCCGTACTCCTTCAACGCTGCGGCAATTTGGAAGCCATAGCGGTCGGTCTGCGAGCCACAAAACGTCGTGGGATCGAAACAACTGCCGTCGGACAGGGCAAACAGGATGACTTGGAGAATGCCGAACACGGCGAGCAACGCGATGACCTTGTGGCTGTCACCGGCCGGCCCCTGTATCGGCGCGGGCGCGCTCACCGGCTACGGTGCGCCGCCGCTACGTGAGCGTGACGAACTGAGCCGGAGAAAATTCGGTTCGAGGGCCTCCGTGCGCTCCACCGATTCGCGATAGGCCTCGCGCATGAGATAGCCGAGCGAGGGGCGCGGCCGCGCGACTAGGAATATTTGATAGGCAAACAGGCGTTTCCAAACCCGAATGAGCCCGGCGTTGATGGCAAGAAGGCTACGGCTTGCCACGTTCGAGCCGATGGCAAGTGGGTACGGCGCCGGAACACCACGCATTTCGACCACGTCGAATCCGGCCTGGGTGAACAACCGCCGAAGAGCCGAAAACGTAAAGAGCCGGCGGTGGCCGAGATCGAGTATGCCCCGTCGGCCATAATTGAACTGCCCCAACAGCAAACCGATCCGGGTTATGAAAAACCCGATATTGGCGGCGGAGACGAAAACGGCCGTCGTTTTCTCCGATTGCGCCGCCTTTCGCAGATTGGCCAGAAAAATTTCGGGCGAGTCCAGAAGTTCGAGAACATCGAGCAGCAGGACGTAGTCGAACGTACCGATGTCGATGGGGATATCGCCGCCATTGAGGTCGGTTTCGACGTAGGTGTCAAAATACCCGGGCTTGTGGGCAGGACCCAGATCCACCCCGGTCACATGGTTGCCAGCCGCCTTCAGGTCGCGGCACAAAATGCCCGACCCACAGCCGAGATCGGCGATCCGCTTGCCGGTCCCGATGCGCTGCAGCGAAATCGTATGGGGGCTTGCAAACGCGGTTTTTGAGGCATCGTGCGCCGCATCGGCGGCGCCATCATCGAGGTCGAACTTGGGATCGTAAATCAGGCCGAGGTTTTGCGCCGACGCCTTTAGGGATGCCTTGATGACATCCGCGGCGTATTTCATGCCGTTCACCCGCGAGATTTCGTCGCCGTAGAACGTTGGGATGGGTACCTCCGTGATACGCAATTTCGCCCGGACAAACTGAATGATAATCTCGGTATCGAAATGAAATTGGTTGGTGTTGAGATCGAAGGGGATTTTTCTCAACGCCGCCACCGAATAGATCCGGTACCCGGTATGGAATTCGGCTAGCCGCAAGCCTAGCACCTGGTTTTGCATCCAGGTGAGGATCCGATTGCCGGCAAATTTGTAGAGCGGCATGCCACCCTTGATCGCGCCGAAGCGCGACATCATCCGGCTGCCGAGGACCGCATCGGCTAACCCGTCGGCCAGCGGCGCAACCAGCTCCGGCAGCCGCTCGGGCGCGTACTGGCCGTCGCCGTGAACCAGGGCAACAAAATCGAAACCCTCTTCAATGGCGAAGTGATAGCCGAGTTTTTGATTGCCGCCGTACCCTTGATTGACCGGATTGGTAAGGACGTGCAGCTTCCATGGGCCCGTATCACGCCGTTGATAAGCCTTGCCCGACTCAAAGGTTCTATCATCGGAGGCATCGTCGATGACAAGCACCTCAACGTCGTAGTCATCGCGCAGCGACGCCGGAATCCGGTCGAGAACGGAATCGATCGTCTTCTCGGCGTTGTACGCGACGATGAAGACGAGCAGGCGTTTTTTGTACGGCTGGGTCAAAGGGAACTGCGTTCAAGTCGCCGAAAGGGCCGGGCGTCAGGCTTTTTCATGCGTCCTCATTTGCCGGGCGTACCTGTAGTTGAGTTGCAGGCCGGCAAGCCGCCTCTTTACGCGGTCTCCGGTTTTAGTTCGAGTGTGCCGGCTGCGTAACTTTCCGCCGCCGCGTTGACGACCCATTTGCGGTCGGAATCCGGGCAAAACATGGTGTCGCATTCCTTGCACAGATCGATGTGCGCGCGCCCTTTCAACATCTTCTGGCGCACATCATCGAAGTCGGCGCCATACCAGATTTCCAGAAGAGACTGCGTTTGCAGATTGCCTAAGGTCACGTCGCCCAATGAATCGTTGCAGCACAGGCTAATTTTTCCGTCCGGCCGAACGTTGATTTGTGTGAACGGCCGCAGGCACGACGATTCGAGGGTCTTGATCGTAGCCCGGTTTTTTGCGTTTGACCCGCGCTTGTCGAGTTTCTCGGTTTCTTTGCGAATCGAGACACGCGCCTTTTCCCCCCACTCGGGGTTGGCATCACAAAAGTCGACGACCTTCTTGGTCGAGGTATTGAGCACGAGGTCATCGTTGTAGTTGTCGATCACGAGGTTATCGAGGTGGGTCACAAGCGTCTTGAACCGGTCGACGGTCAGCGCCGTTCCGTTGGTGAACATCGCCAGCCGCGCTTTCGGAAGCTGTTTGCGCGCATATTCGATGAACCCGTAGATGCGCTTGTCCAGCAGGGGCTCGTTATTACCGTGGAAATAAACCGTGCTCCCATAGTTGAGCGCCGCGAGGTTGTCGATGATCTTGTGATAGAGGTCCTCGCTCATCAAGGCTTGCTCGCGCGGGTCGTCAAACCGGTTGACGGGACAAAAGGAGCAACCGCCATTGCACCGGTTTAGGGTCTCGAATTGGATCTCGGAAAACAGCGGCAAAGTCTTGTGCGAGCGCAGCCGATCGATATGGCCGCGGATTTGCGGCGCGACTTGGCGGTCACGCCGCGCGTGCTTGATCTGGAGAACCCGCTCGTAAACTGACGGCGCGCGGTTCAGCTGTTCCTTGATCCAATGTTTGACCGGATGGTCGCGGTGATAATCGACAATTTTCATCAAGGGATAATTTCGATCAATGTTGTGGCCAACGTGATTTAGCCCGCCCGGGCGCCGCCGATCCAAGGTGACAGGCGCGCCAGCCAAGCCTCGTGATCATATCATGAATTCGCCGATCCCGTCATTCACCTTCGCAAAGATCCCGCGCCGCGCCGCGCCGCGCCGGTCACCGGGCGGTGCCCGCAATGAGCCCTGCCTTCAGAAACAAATTCTCCGACGCCATCTTCGCCTGCCAGTGCGGATGGGCCGGGGGCTGTGCCACCTCGTCCGCCCGGTAGTAGGGCACGAGTTCGGCGTCGAAGCCCGCCGCACCGAAGAGCGCCAACAATTCGTTCGGGCGGACCAAATTGATGTGCCGGCCGTGTTTCGCGAGATAGTCCTGCCGGGGCTGTTCGTATATGCCCTCGAACGGATCGGCGGTCCCGCGATGATTGCCGAAATCCACCAAATGGAGACATCGCGCATCGTCGGCGGCCAGGTCGCGTAGACGCCGTAAGCATTGGTCCAACGGGTCGATATGCTCGAGCGCCGAGTTGGAGAGAATGATGTTGGCTTTGGTTGCCGTGTCCGCTTCCAGCAGCGTTCCGCGAACCATCGTGATCCCGGTTCGTAGGTTCTGCATGAAATCCTCGAATGATCCCCGGTCGCCGAAGATGGCGCTTAGGTCGCTGAACATGGGCCGGAAGTAGCGCTTCTGCATGACCGGCGACCTCAGGACTTGCGGATCGATCGCCGGGTCGACCGCGACGAAGCGCGCGCCCCGAAAGACCGCGAGCGGTCCAAAGCCCAGGTGCGGACCGCAACCGAATTCGAGCACGACGCGGTCCTCGAACGCCAAGGGCGTCCAGCCGATCGCGCGGGCAAGAATGGCCTCGTAGCGGCTGAGAAAGTCGTAGGGTGCCTGGGGCCGCTTCGACAGGACCTCGAAGGCCTCCGTGGCCGAAAGGGGCCGGGGGAGGAGACGCCGTTGCACCGCCCGAACAACGGCGTCGGGGGGCGTCGTATAAAGCCGTTTGAAGATGTTGCCGCGATTTGCCATCGCCCCTTATTAGCGGAAACGTGCGCCGCGGTCTCGATTCGTCATTGTCTAAGCTTCGGAGTACCCTAACTTTCGCGCCGGGCACTCTTCGGGGCATCCCGAACTTCTGGGGCAGGAACTTGACGACAGGTGAATTGACGCTACCGGTCCTTCTATCCGGCGGGGTGGGCACCCGGTTGTGGCCGTCGTCCCGCGACCGGTTGCCGAAGCAGTTCCTGGCCCTGACCACGGAGCAGACCTTTCTTCAAGAGACGGGCGTGCGTGCCCACGCGATCCGCGGCGCTCAAGTACCCGTCGTCGTTTGCAATCAGTAGCACCGCTTGGCCGTCGCGCAACAACTAGACGACGCGGGCATCACCCCGTCCCGACATTATTCTCGAACCGTTCGGCCGCGGCAGCGCCCCGGCCGCCGCCGTTGCCGCCTTGCGCGCGGATTTGTCCGCCACCGCCGTCCTGGTCATGAGGCCGACCGATCACATCATCCGCGACGGCGGCGCGTTTGGCGCAGCGATTGACCGCGCCGTGACGATTGCCCACGACGGCGCACTTGTCATTCTTGGTGTCCCGCCGTCGTTTGCCTCGACGAAATACGGGTACGTCCGGCGCGCGCCGGGGCCCACGTATGAACCGGACGGCTATGCCGTCGAGGCCTTCATTGAAAAACCGCCGGCCCGGGTTCGCCGGCGATCCGCGATACTTTTAGAACAGCGGTATCTCGTTTTCACGGCGGACACTTACCTTGTCGAGCTCCGCCGATTGAGGCCCGGCATCGCCGCGCTCTGCGAGGCGGCGGTCGCGCGCGCGCACCCCGATCACTTTTTTCCTCGATGCCGCGGCGTTTGCGGATTGTCCGTCCGAATCCATTGACACCGCAGTCACGGAAAACACCGAGAGGGGTGTCGTTATTCCCGTCGACATGGGTTGGAATGATGCCCGCTCGTGGGCGTCGTCGTCGTGGCTCACGAGGTGCGCGACAGTTACATCCGCGGCGGCGGTCGCTTGATTGCCGCCGCCGGGGTGGATGGTCTGACCATCGTCGAAACCGCCGACGCCGTGTCGGTCGCCTCGCGTGACGGACTTCAATCGATCAAGGACGTCGTCGCCAAGATCGGTGCGCGGGGCAGGCGCAAGGCATCGGCGGTTAACCGCAATACCGGCCCTGGGGGCATGCTTAGGTATTTGTGGCGGGCCGGGATTTGATGTCAAAGAGATCATCGTCAACCCTGGCCAGCGGATCAGTTTGCCGCGCAGCATCGCGCCGAACATTGGGTGGTTGTTGCTGGGACCGCCACGGTGGCCTCGTGCGAGGGCGATCATTCCCTGGTCGAGAACCAGTCGATCTATGTCCCCGCTGGGACCAACCATCGTCTCGCCAACCTGGGCGGCGCAGCCTTGCGAATTATCGAGATTCGAACCGGTGACTATCTCGGCGAAAAAGATATTATCCGCATCGAAGACGATTGTGGGCGTGGCTGACAGGATTCGCCGGTGAAAATTCTCGTAACAGGCGGCGCCGGCTTTATCGGCTCGGCGCTGGTGCGCCAGATCATCGGCGAAACGGATCATCAGGTGGTCAACGTCGATTGCCTGACCTACGCCGGCAGCCCCCTCAACGTTGCCTCGGTGGCCGATTCGGAGCGCTATGCGTTCGAGCCCGTCGACATTCGCGACGCCGCCGCCCTGGGCGCCGTGTTCGACCGCCATCGGCCCGATGCGGTCATGCACCTGGCGGCGGAAAGCCATGTCGACCGCTCGATCGATGGCCCCCAACCGGCGGTGGATACCAATATCTTTGGTACCTTCAATATGCTTGAGGTCGCGCGCGTTTACTGGCGCGAGCAGGCTGCCGAGAGCTTTCGTTTTCTCCATGTGTCCACGGACGAGGTGTTTGGCAGCCTTGGCCCCACCGGCGTCTTCACCGAAGACTCGCCTTACCAGCCCAATTCGCCTTATTCGGCCACCAAGGCGGCGGCGGATCACCTGGTGCGCGCCTGGCATCGCACCTATGGCCTGCCGGTTGTAATTACCAATTGCTCGAACAATTACGGAACCCATCAGTATCCCGAGAAACTCGTGCCCGTGCTCATCGCCAAGGGCTTGGCGGGCGAGGTGATGCCGATATATGGGGCCGGCACCAACGTTCGCGACTGGCTTTTTGTCGAAGATCACGCGCGCGGGCTGCGCCTCGCCTTGGAGCGCGGGCGTGAGGGTGAGTCCTATAACTTCGGCGGTGGGGCGGAGCTTACGAACATGGCCCTCGCCCTAAGGCTGTGCGACATTCTCGACGGTCTACACCCCGCGGGGGCACCGCATCGCGGACTCATCACGCTGGTCGAGGACCGTCCGGGGCACGATGCGCGCTACGCCATTGATGCCGCGAAGGCCGAGGCCGAACTGGGCTGGACGCCGCATGAGAACTTTGACACGGGCCTGCGCAAAACCATCGCTTGGTACGTCGAAAACCAGGACTGGTGCCGCGCCGCGCTCGCAGATACCTATGATGTGGGCCGTCTTGGCCTAGCCGGGACCGCCGCCCCCTAAACCGCGTCCGCTTGCCTTTTCGCGGCGCCTCACCCCATATGCCCGCCATGACTGAAACGACGCCATATCGCGGTATCATTCTTGCCGGGGGCAGCGGCACGCGGCTGCACCCCGCAACGCTTGCAGTGAGCAAGCAACTGCTGCCGATCTACGACAAGCCGATGATCTACCACCCGCTGACGACGCTGATGTCGGCCGGGATCCGCGATATTCTCATCATCACCACGCCGCATGAGGCGGCGCTGTTTGAGACCCTCCTGGGCGATGGCGGCCGTTGGGGCGTGAGCTTCGTGTATGCGCAGCAGCCGCATCCCGGCGGTCTCGCCGAAGCGTTCTTGATTGGCGAGAATTTCATCGGCGGCGATCCGGTTTGCCTCATTCTTGGCGACAATATCTTTTTCGGCGAAGACATCGACGCGGCGCTTGTGGTGGCGGTCAAGCGAACGGCCGGTGCGACAGTGTTTGCCTACAGAGTGAGCGATCCCGAACGCTATGGCGTTGTCGCGTTCGATGACGATGGCCGGGCGACCTCGATTGAGGAAAAACCGCCGCAACCGCGCTCAAATTACGCTTTGACCGGGCTCTATTTCTACGGCAACGATGTCGTCGGTATCGCCAAGGACATAAAGCCCTCGCCCCGTGGCGAGCTTGAGATCACAGACGTCAACAACGTCTATCTCCAACGTGGCGATCTTCGCGTCGAAACGCTGGGACGAGGTACGGCGTGGCTCGATACGGGAACGTTCACCGCGTTGCTGCAAGCGCACCAGTTCGTCGAAGCCGTGGAAGCGCGCCAGGGCGTGAAAATCGCTAGCCCGGAGGAAACAGCTTGGCGCCAGGGTTTCATCGACGACGCGCAGCTTCGCAAGTTGGCAGCGCCGTTGGAGAAATCCGGTTACGGTGCATACCTGCTCGATCTCCTCGATGGCGCTCAACCATGAAAACCGTCGTCACCGGCGGCGCGGGGTTTATCGGCAGCCACCTGGTCAATCTGCTGCTTGACAAAGGCCACGAGGTTGCTGTGATCGACAACTATTCGACGGGCCGCCGTGCCAATCTCGACCACGTCTCCGGCCGGGTGCAACTTGAGGAAGCCGATATCGCGACACCCGGACCGTGGGTGCGCGTTCTTGACGGTGCCGATTAGGTGATTCACCTTTCGGCCCTTGCCGTCATCGTGCCGTCCATCGAGAACCCAAAGGGCTATTTCCAAGCCAATTTGCTTTGGACCCAAGTTGATTGAGCGATTGTAGTAGTAGTCATCGGTGGCGGGCGTGGTGTGCGCATTGTTGCGTTTGCAGGTCTCCAGTTGCATTCGCATCGCTGTGGCCGCCCCGCACAATCACCGAGGTGTCACGGGTTTGGTAGGAGCATCTCGCCAGTCATTACCGCTCGAGATCGGACCGTATTCTATCGTATGCTAAGGTTGACCCCAGCCGCGCCAACGCACGGGTTCCGATGGACACCGCCGCCTTTTTGACGAGTGAATTTAACGAGCATGAGATGGTCGCCCGGGCGACACACGGCGCCATCGCCGCGCCCTTCGCACGGCTGCTCAGGGTATGCGCCGAGTCGGTCCGAACGGGTGGCAAGCTCTTGTTTTTCGGTAATGGCGGCAGCGCTTCCGATGCCCAGCATTTGGCCACCGAGCTTACCGTGCGTTACAAGACCGACCGCGCTGCGATTGCTGCCATCGCGTTGACCACGGACACCTCGGCGCTGACCGCCATCGGCAATGACTTCGGCTTCGAGCAGCTATTCAGCCGCCAGATCCAGGCGCTTGGGCGGCCCGGCGATATTGCCATAGGTATTTCGACATCGGGCAAGAGCCCGAACGTGATCCGAGCGCTGAAACTGGCCCGCCAAAACGGCCTCGTAGCCGCGGCCTTCGGTGGCGGCAGCGGCGGTGATTTGCCGGGCGTAGCCGATCCCTTGATTGTTGTGCCCTCGACGACGACGGCGCGCGTTCAGGAAATGCATATTGCCATCGGTCAGATGCTGTGCGGCGCCTTGGAGATCGAACTGGGGCTAGCGTGACAGGTTCGCTCGCCGCCGCTACAGGGTTGGCGGCCTATCGCGCGGCCGGCACGCTTGCGACTCCGTTTGTCGCTCGTCACCTCAAACGACGGCAGGCCGCCGGCAAGGAAGACCCGCAACGTCTTGGTGAGCGCCTGGGCCACGCCTCGCAGCCGCGCCCGAGCGGTCCGCTGGTTTGGCTGCATGGGGCGAGCGTTGGCGAGTCGCTTTCGGCCCTGCCGCTGATCGAGGCCCTGTCTGTGGCGTATCCGGCGTGGCGGTTCCTCGTCACCACGGGCACGGTCACCTCGGCGGCGCTGATGGCCCAGCGGTTGCCCGCGCGCGCAATACATCAGTACGTGCCGGTTGACCTGGCGGGACCCGTGCGGCGTTTTCTCGATCACTGGCAGCCCGACCTTGCGCTGTGGGTTGAATCCGAGTTTTGGCCCAACCTGCTTTTGCAAACCGAGCGCCGCGGTATCCCTCGCATCCTCCTCAACGGGCGCGTTTCGACTCGCTCCTTCGCCCGTTGGCGGCGCCTGCGGCCGGTGATCGAACGCCTACTACAGGGCTTCAACTTGTCCCTCGCCCAGTCGAGCGTCGATGAGCAGCGGCTACGCGCCTTTGCCGCGCCCAACGTGTCTTGCCCCGGCAATCTGAAGTTCGCCGCGCCGCCCCTGCCAGCGGACGAGGCCATACTCGCCCGTTTTTCGCAGGCGATTGGCGGCCGGCCACGCTGGCTCGCGGCCAGCACCCACCCGGGCGAGGAGGATCTGGCCGCCGCCGTCCATCAACAGCTCGCCGACGAGTTCTCCGGCCTAGTGACAATCATCGTGCCGCGGCACCCGGCGCGCGGCCCGGACATCGCTCGCGCGCTTCGCGACGCCGGCCATACGGTCGCCCTGCGCTCGGCCGGGGAGGGGTTCCCTAGCACCAAAGGTATCTACGTCGCCGATACGCTTGGCGAGCTCGGGTTGTGGTCCCGCCTGTGCGATGTCGTGCTGATCGGCGGATCGTTCACCGCCCGTGGCGGCCAGAACCCCCTTGAGCCGGCGCGGCTTGGATGCGCACTTCTGTTCGGGCCGGACATGTCGAATTTCGCTGAGATCGCCGATGGTTTGCGCACCGCGAATGCTGCAGCGGTTTGTCGAGGTGTCGAAGACGTAGCCGCGGCTATCCGGGCCCTGACCGGCGACGACTCGGCGCGCGCCACGGCGGCCGCAGCGGCCCGCGCCTACGCAGAATCACAAGCCGATGTATTGGATGGCGTGATGGCCGCGCTCGCGCCATTTTTTGCCGGCACGGGTGCCAAAAATTAGTCCAGCTCAAACGCGTCCTTGTAATCAAGCGTGAGCCCCGAGTCCTGATCCTCTTTGCGCAGGAGGCAGTCGCCTATGGCAAGTAGTTCGATCTCGGTGCCCATGAAACAGCGAAACGCATCCTCGGGCGTGCATACAATCGGTTCGCCGCGTACGTTGAAGCTCGTGTTGACGATCACCGGACAACCGGTCGCCTCTTTGAACGCTGTTAGCAGTGCGTAGTAGCGCGGGTTGGTATCGGCGTGGACTGTCTGGATGCGGGCGGAAAAATCGACGTGCTTGACTACCGGAATTTCCGATCGTGGCACGTTGAGTTTTTCGATACGGAACAGCGCCTCCTCCTTGGCGGTCATCGTCCGCCGCCGCTTCTCAGCAACATCGGCGACAAGCAGCATGTAGGGGCTGTCGCTGTCGAGGTCGAACCAGTCGGCTACGTCTTCGCGGCGCACTGACGGAGCGAAGGGGCGGAACGACTCGCGGTACTTGACCTTAAGATTGCGCAGCGACTGCATTTGCGGTGAACCGGCGTCGCCGAGAATCGAGCGGGCGCCTAACGCGCGCGGGCCAAATTCCATGCGGCCCTGGAACCAGCCGACGGCTTCACCGTCGGCCAATGCGCTGGCGCACGCCGCGACAACATCGTCCTCTTCTGCGACGGAGAACTTTGCCCCGGCCTCGGTCAAGCGGGCCTCGATGTCGTCCTGCGCGAAAGGCGGCCCCAGGTGCCCGCCGCGCATGGTGTCCAGTGCATTGTCGGTGCTGCGTGCCTGGCCTCTGAAGATGTGATAGGCGCAAAGCGCCGCCCCGAGCGCGCCGCCTGCGTCCCCCGCAGCCGGTTGAATCCAGATGTTTTCGAAGGCGCCATTGATGCCCGCTGGATTCGAATTGACGTTTCTTGGGGCCTATTGTGTTGGCTGCAGGGTTTTCCCTCGCCGTCTGCATATCGGCCGTCGGCCTTGGCGGGGCGCTAGGGGTGCTCGACTCACCGGATGGCGAGCGCAAGATCCATAAAACAGCGACGCCGCTTGTCGGCGGCATTGCCATCCTCGTTCCGGTGATGGTTGGCGCCGGGGTTTCGGCGATGACGACCGGTTTAGGCCCGCTTTACTGGGTTCTCGTGGCCGCCGTACTGGCTTTCCTGCTGCTCGGATACCTCGACGACCGCACGCATATCCAGCCGGCTTTTCGCTTTAGCGCTTTAGCGCTTTGGCGCTTCGGCGCTGCTGGTGATCGCCCTGCTCGTCGTGGTTCCCGGTTACTCAGTCACTTTCGTCAAGTTCAGCTTTCTTCCGGCGCCGATTTTCCTCAACGGCTGGCTTGCCATTGGCTTTACGACGTTGTGCCTTGTCGGTCTGCAAAACGCCGTCAACATGGCAGACGGCAAGAACGGGTTGGTCATGGGGATGAGCCTGACCTGGGTCGTTCTCTTGATGGGCTACACGCCGCCGCACGTGATGCCTGTTCTCCTAGTCCTTGCTATCGGCCTCGGCATCGCTTTGGCTTTCAATCTTCAGGGCAAGTTGTTCCTCGGTGATTCGGGGACCTACGGGCTCAGCATCAGCATCGGTCTGATCGCCATCTACAGCTACAACGTTGGCTTCCCTTTTTTCACGGTCGGTAAGGTGGCGCTGCTTTTCTTCATGCCGGTGATCGATGTGGTGCGCCTGATGGCGGTGCGCATCATCCACGGCAAATCGCCGGTCAGGTCCGAACGCAATCACTTGCACTATATCTTGCTTGGTCTGATGCCGTGGCGCTGGGCGCTCACCGTCTATTTGGCGTTGGTGGGTGTGCCCAGCTTGATGGCACTTTTGGTGCCGACCCTGACGCTGTTTTGGGCGCTCGCCGGGCTTGCCGCCTACGGCATTGTTCTCGGACTCAAGTACCGCGCCTCGAACAGGTGGTCGGTGACAAGCCACTAGGAAGCGACGCTGCCGCGCGCGGGCGACGGTTGGTGTCACCTGGTTCACCTTCTGTGGTCCGGGGGAGAGCGCCAACCGACACCTCGTAATATGATAAGACTTAACGCCCGCCAAAAATCGCTTCCGAGGCACTAACCTCTACGGAGAAGAGTTGGACAATGGCCCGGCGTCTGCATCGAAGCCGCTACCGCCACAACCTCTGCGACCGGGCGGTGATCCGATCTCCTTGGGGGGCAATATAGGGTGGCCGACGCAGACCGGCTCGTTCCCGTCATTCTCTCGGGTGGCGCCGGTTCGCGGCTTTGGCCCTTGTCACGCGCCGGGTTTCCGAAACAGCTTTTGCCGCTGACCTCCGACCGGTCGATGTTGCTGGAAACGGCGCTGCGTGCCGCCGATATTCAGGGCGCCGGCGCGCCTCTCATCGTTTGCAATGTGGACCATCGGTTCGACCTTGCCGAGCAATTGCGCGGATCTCCGCAGGGGTTTGGCAGCATTATTCTTGAGCCCGTCGGCAGAGGTAGCGCCGCCGCCGCGGGTGTCGCGGCGTTGCAGGCCGATCGCGAGGGTGGCGACCCAGTGCTTGTCGTGCTGCCGGCCGACCATGTGATCAGCGACGGCGCCGCCTTCACCGCGGCGATCGCGTGCGCGGCGAAATGGGCCCGGGACGGACAGTATTTGGTCGTGCTCGGCGTGACGCCGACGTACGCCAGCACCGAGTACGGCTACATCCGGCGGGCTTCCGAACCGGCGCTACCGCCGAACGGCTTCCTGATCGAGAGCTTTGTCGAAAAGCCCGACCCTGCCACCGCCCGGTCTTTTTTCGAAAGCGGCAATTACGACTGGAACAGCGGCATCTTGGTCGTCTCCGCCAAGGTCTATCTTGCCGAACTTCATCGGTGGCGCCCGAAGATTCTCGCTGCTTGCAAGCGGGCGCTGGATCTCGGTGTTCGAGATACGGATTTCCTCCGCCTCGACCGCGAGGCGTTCGAATCCTGCCCCATCGACACGATCGATTACGCCGTCCTGGAAAACACGGGCAAGGGCCTCGCTCTGCCGGTTGATCTGGGATGGAGCGACGTTGGGTCTTGGCGCTCCCTGTGGGATGTCGGAGAAAAAGATGCCGACGGCAACTCGGCGAAAGGCGACGTCGTTCTGCGAAACGTGCGCAACTCGCTCGTCCGGGCAGACAGCCGCCTCGTTGCCGCTGTCGACGTGGATGGCATCACTATCGTCGAGACCCGGGACGCCGTCCTTGTTTCGGCGGGCGGCGACGGCGACAACATTCGGGCCGTCGTCGAAGAGCTCGGGCGCCGCGGCCGCACCGAACACCTCGCGCACCGACGCCAAGAGCGTCCGTGGGGCCACTTTGAAACGGTTCGGGTGGGCGATGGGTTTCAGGTCAGGGAGATCGTTGTTAGGCCCGGCGCGAGGCTCAGTTTGCAGCGCCACAAGCATCGCTCCGAGCATTGGGTGGTCGTTGCGGGAACGGCCACCGTGACGCTTGGCGGCGATGCGTTGACGGTGGCCGAGAACCAATCGGTCTATATCGCTGCGGGCACCGACCATCGGGTTGCCAACGATACCGACCGAGCGCTGAGGATTGTCGAAATTCAGAGCGGCGACTATCTCGGTGAAGACGATATTGTTCGCCTCGAAGACGACTATGGCCGAAGTTGAGTTTCTAGCGCGGTCTTAGCCTCTCAAGCCGGGCTTGGCGGGCGTTTCAGGGACCGGCGATATTCGGCGAGGAGGCTGTGGGCTTGGATTGGACCGGCCAGATTGTTCTTGTCACCGGCGCGGGCGGCTTTATCGGCAGCCACCTGTGCGAACGATTGGTGCGTGCAGGCGCGACAACGCGTGCACTGGTGCGCTATGCGTCACACGGACAGCACGACTGGCTCGATAGTCTGCCGCGGGACGTACAGAGCGCGCTGCAGGTCATTGCGATCGACATCCGTGACCGGGCCGCGGTCGAACGTGCAGTCGAGGGCTGCGATATCGTTCTTCACCTGGCTGCGCTGGTGGGTATTCCCTATTCGTACACCGCGCCGGACAAGCTACGTCGCCACCAATATCATGGGCACCCTAAACGTCCTCATGGCGGCGCGGGAGCAAGGCGTTAAACGGATCGTGTGCACCTCGACCAGCGAGGTCTACGGCACTGCGCAGTTCGTTCCGATCACCGAGGACCACCCGTTGGTCGCCCAATCGCCCTATGCGGCAACAAATATCGGCGCGGATCAGTTGGCCCTGTCGTTCTTTCGATCGTTCGATTTGCCGGTCGCCGTTGCTCGGCCGTTCAATACCTACGATCCACGGAAATCGGGGCGCGCGGTCATCCCCACAATCGTCAGCCAAATCGCAGCAGGCCGCACGCGGATCGAGCTTGGTTCACTGCACCCGACCCGTGACTTCACCTATGTCGGCGATACCGTCGGCGGGTTGCTGGCCATCGCGGAGGCAGCTGAGGCGGTCGGCGAGGTGGTCAACATCGGCAGCAGCCACGAAATCGGCATCGGCGATCTGGCCACGCTGACCGCCGATGTCATGGGCGCCACGATCGAAATTGCGCAGGACAAGGCGCGCATCCGGCCCAAAGGGAGCGAGGTTGATCGGTTGTTCGCGAGCAACGAAAAAGCCGCGCAGCTTACAGGTTGGGCGCCGGAATACGCCGGGCGCGAGGGTTTGAGGCGGGGACCCACAGAAACGGCGACATGGTTTCGTGATCCCACGAATCTCGCGCTCTACAGACCGGGCGATTTTGCCGTTTGATCCGCATGCAATGCAAAGCGGTTACAATCGGAGGAGTTGTCAAGCACTTCGGCCAAATGGCCGGCGGCCATCTACTACGCAGCGCCGTTACCCCGCACGGGCCACGTCGTCGACGCTCAGCGTCACCGGAACCTGCCGGCCGAGTAAATCCAGCAAGATAACCACGCAAGCGTCGTCGGCGGTTCACTGGAAAATGCCAACTTGGTCACACAGTGAACCGATTTCGATGCGCAACGTCTCGCCGGCGGTATAGATGACCTCGCGGCTCAGTTGGATGTAGCCGTCGTCCGACTCGCGGGCGCGGATTTCGTCGATGATGTCGTTGCGGACCACCGACGGTGCGCGGCCGCAGCGTACCAAGCCGATTGTACCGGGCGCGCTGTCGATGGCGCGCTGGCCGCTGACCGCGAGATCGGCGCGCACGAACAGATAGCGCGGGAAGAGGGGGGGGCAACCACTTGGTCAGTCTTGCGGGCGTGACGCCGCAGCCGCAGGTAGCGCGGCAGATAAACTTCGAATCCGCGTTCCCACAGGTTGCTGCGCGCCGACAGTTCCATGCGCGGCTGCGTGTAGACGGCGTGCCAATGGATCATTTGCGGCGCTCCCCACCGGCTTCGCTGGGTTCGATCTTGAGAAGCGCCGGCGACACAAGCCGGCCCACGGGAACGAGATCGACATACCGCTCCCAGGTGCGTTGCGGGGCGCTGAGATCGGTGAGCATGGCGCCGTCGAAGGGCGGTATGCTTGAAAGGTCGGTGACGACCGGACACTGCATAAAATGCGCACCCACGGCCGCGTCCTTGTCAAGGACGCCAACAATATCCAAGGGGTATTGCATGGCGTACAGAAGAGTGATCTCAGCCAGATCGCCGCGTCCGATCCGGACCAAGCGCGTCCACCCGGCGGCCGCCGCGGCGCCAAGCAGGCCATCCATCTGGTTGCGGGCCTGACGGTAGAATTTTAGCGAGCGGCTCAAATATTGACTGTTCAGGCGGCTCTTTTCCCGGAACCCCTTTGGCGTCAAATAGTACGCATAACGGTTTGCGGGCGCCTGCGTCGCCTTGATCCATCCTTTGCGGATGCAGCGCTTCAGGTAGGCGTTGGTTAGTCCAAGGGCGATTCCGAGTTCCGCCGCCAAAGTCCGTTGTGAATGGGCTTCGTTGGCGTGGAAGGCGTCCAACAGGTCCAGCGTGATCCCGCTTTCGGTTTGGCCGTTTTCGTTTTCTGAAGTCGCGGTTGCCGGCATCCTTGCCTCATCGTCGGCCCAAGGGCCGCCTCAGGCGTTCATATGGTGAACGTCAGGCGTGATTATTGAGGAAAAATAAGGCCTTATGATGGTGAGCTCATAGAACACCGAAGCTGGCGGGGCCTCAGTTCTCGCCACTGGAGGTTCCTGTGTCGCCGCGCCAATAGGCGTAGGCGTCAGCCAGCCCCCTCGCGAGGGAAATCGTGGGGGCAAAGCCCACCTCGTCTCGGAGCCTGCCGGTATCGGCAACCAGGGCGGCCGGGGCGGTGTCGTATCGCGACAACGCGCCCGTTTCGATCCGGCCGCGGCTGCCAGCGATCGATTCGAGCGTGGCGACCACGCTGTCGACCGTTGTGCCCTCGCCGCTGGCGATGTTCACCGGCCCCTCAACATCCGAAATAACGAGTGCCGCGAACGCCGAGCCGACATCGCGAAAGTCCATATAGTCGCGCAGGTATGCCCCGGGACCGCACTTGGCTTCGCGCCCCGCGGCGAGCGCGCGGGCGACATGGGCGACCAGCCGGTTCTCGTTTTCTCCCGCACCATAGGTGTGAAAGATCCGTCCCCAGGCGTAGCCAAAACCACCTGCGCCGGCCATGGCCACGCCGATGTGGTGGAGGCCGGCCTTGCAGGCGCCGTAGGCGGTCTGCGGATCGATGGGCGCGGCCTCATCGATCGGCCCGGGCGGCAAGGAGCGCCAGTCGTACTCGGCGCATGACCCGGCGCCGACGGCCCGGCGGCCCCCGGCAGCGGCGAAGTGGGCCAGCAAATCCGCGCTCGCCGCCAGCCATATAATGTTCTCACGGGATGTCCAATAGGCGCCATGGTCGGTGATCCAGGCAAGATGCAGAAGGTGGGTGGCGCTGGCCTCGGCAAGCAGGCCTTGGCGTGCAGCCGGATCGAGAAGGTCGGCGCGATGTCCGGTACCGCTACGCGAGGTCGCAAACACGGTCGCCCCGGCTGAGCGAAGCGCGGTCACGGCGGCGCGGCCGATGCAACCGGAGGCGCCGGTTACGAGCACACGAATGGGATCAGCGTGCGCCACGGCCGCGGACCAGCCCGCACCGTATGGGCGCGGTTCGACGAGACAAAGTCACGGATGCCGCGTCGTGGACAGGTCGTTCACAGCATGAACAGTACGCTATTTTATGGGCCGTCGTCAATTGGGATTAGTGAGGCCACAACACGCCTTAGCGGATTTCGTTGACGCGTCTCCGAGGATCCGATGGGTGGGCGCACGGTTTTCCCATACCTTGGGCGGCGACCTCGCGGCACGTGCGCGCCGCAAAGGGAAGGCCGTGTACGGCATCGAACAAGGGAAGGCCGCGATGGAGGGCGGCCGTGGTGGGAGACGCGATGGCGGCGTTTATGGCTGGCGGAATGACACGCCGCTACCTTTTCGGCTTCGGGGTGATCGCCCTCATCGCAGTGGCCGGGCTGGTGGTCCTGATCGACTATCGCCAGACGGTGGGCGTGCGGGCGGCTCAGATTGCGGTCGGAGGCGCGCTCCAGGCCGATGTTCCGGGCGACGACCTGGCCGCGCAGGAGTTGGTGCCATTTGGCGAAGCGGCGGCGCCCGACCCGGCCGGCACGCTGCTTGGCCGCAGGATGCCGCGTCGCAAGCCGAGGTGCTCGACCGGGTGATGGTGGCGATCAGACCGTACTTTGTCAGTCCCGCCGCAACGCCGGACTAATCCAGCTCAAACGCGTCCTTGTAATCGAGCTTGAGCGCCGGGTCCTGATCCTCCTTGCGCAGCAGGCAGTCGCCAACGGCCAGGAGCTCAATCTCGGTCCCCATGAAGCAGCGAAACGCGTCCTCGGGCGTACAGACGATGGGCTCGCCGCGCACGTTGAAACTTGTGTTGACGATGACCGGGCAGCCGGTCTCCTCCTTGAAGGCGGTGATGAGGGCGTGGTAACGCGGGTTGGTCTCGGCATGGACGGTTTGGACGCGCGCCGAGTAATCGATGTGGGTCACCGCCGGGATCTCTGATCGCGGCACGTTGAGCTTTTCGATGCCGAAGAGCGCTTCTTCCGCATCGCTCATCGCCCGCCGCTTCGACTCCACAACGTCGGCGACCAAAAGCATGTAGGGACTATCGCCATCGAGTTCAAACCAATCGGCGACATCCTCGCGGCGCACGGACGGCGCGAAGGGGCGAAACGACTCGCGGAATTTGACCTTGAGATTGAGCAGCGATTGCATGTTCGGCGAGCGCGCATCGCCGAGAATCGAACGGCCGCCCAGGGCACGTGGGCCAAACTCCATGCGGCCCTGAAACCAGCCGACGGCCTCTGCGTCCGCCAGCGCTTTGGCGCAGGCAGCTATGACCTCCCCCTCCGTGGCAATAGAGAAGCGCGCGCCCACGCCTTTGAGTTTCTCCTCAATATCGGATTGTCGGAAAGCGGGTCCAAGGTAGCCACCCTGCATTGCATCGCGCGCGTCGTCGGCGGTGCGGGGCAGGCCCAGGAACACGTGATAGGCGTTGAGCGCGGCGCCAAGGGCGCCGCCCGCGTCGCCGGCCGCCGGTTGAATCCAGATGTTCTCGAATGCGCCGTCGCGCAAGACCTTGCCGTTGGCGACGCAGTTGAGTGCGACGCCGCCGGCCAGGCACAAGTTCTTGGCGCCGGTTTCCGCCGCCAGGCTACGGGCAAGACGGCGGACGACGTGTTCTGTGACATCTTGGATTGACGCCGCCAGGTCCATAGTGCGCTGGTCGATCAGCTCGTCCGCCTTGCGCGGCGGCCCGCCGAACAGGCTGTCAAAGCGCGCGTTGGTCATCCGCAGGCCGGTCGCATAGTCGAAGTAATCGAGATCGAGCCTGAAGGTCCCGTCCTCCTTTACGTCGATCAGCCGGTCGAGAATGGTGTCGCGGTATTTGGGTTCGCCATAGGGCGCGAGGCCCATCACCTTGTATTCGCCGGAGTTCACCTTGAAACCCGTGTAATAGGTGAACGCGGAATACAGGAGGCCCAGCGAATGCGGAAAATGGATCTCCCGGCGCATGGTCAACTCGTTCCCTTGGCCCATCGCGAACGACGTGGTGGCCCATTCGCCGACGCCATCCATTGTCAGCACCGCCGCCTCTTGGAAAGGCGAGGCGAAGAAGGCGCTGGCCGCGTGACTCTGGTGGTGCTCGGCGAACAGGAGCTTTTTGTTCCAGTCGAAATCAGGAGCGAAGTCCTGCAGGCGTTTCTTTAACAGTGATTTCTGGAAAAGTTTTTCGCGCAGCCATATGGGCAAGGCGGTTCGAAACGAAAGGAATCCGCGCGGCGCCAACGCGAGGTAAGTCTCAAGCAGGCGCTCGAACTTGAGGAACGGCTTATCGTAGAAGGCGACCCAATCGACGGCGTCCAGAGAAATGCCGGCCTCTTCCAGGCAGTAGGCCACGGCCGCCTTGGGAAAGCTCGCGTCGTGCTTCTTGCGGCTGAATCGTTCTTCTTGTGCCGCCGCGACAATGCGCCCGTCTTCGACGAGGGCAGCTGCGCTATCGTGATAGAACGCGGACAGGCCGAGAATGCGCAAGGAGCGGCCCGGCTAGAAGATTGTGTAGACGAACGGCGCCACGGCTGAGCCCTGGGCCAGGATCAGCAACCCGCCGAAAATAAGCAGAACGATGATGATCGGCAGCAGCCAGAATTTCTTGCGCGCCCGCAGGAAAGTCCAAAGTTCCAAAACGAACGACATTTCAGAATTGGTTCCGCATGGACTCGCCCGTGGGACCCGGGGGCTCGCGCTCGATCCAATAGGTCGCGGCGTCCGCATCAAAACGGCGCCGCAGGGGGTCCTTGCCGAACAATCGCATCAACAAACCGCTTGGCGTGAGGACGACAAAGAACATGAGCGCCATGACGATGGGGTTGGTGACGCGGTTCAGCAGCAGGCCAAAACGGGTCCACAGCCGGTTGAAGGGCGCCAAAAGCGCCGGTGCCACAAGCCCTGCAGCTGCGACCGCGCCGCCGATCCCCACGAGCCACCACCGCGGGCCGCCGCTGCCGAGGAGGGGCAGGAGGCCGATTACCCCTAGGACCACGCCGATCACCAGGCCGAATGTTCGGTCGGAAGATCCCTTAACCTC
>Ga0315339_1000162_pt1 | contig 102681 bp, 88 predicted proteins | sample ASW17metaG_FD_204514 | JGI IMG/M metagenome (GOLD analysis project Ga0315339, IMG submission 204514) | Ammonia-oxidizing marine archaeal communities from Pacific Ocean, United States - ASW #17 | ecosystem: Environmental > Aquatic > Marine > Oceanic | place: USA: California | collected 2016-12-05
CACAGGGCCTGATCCATTTCAGTACCACGGACTCGCGGTGCGCTCGGGCTTTACGTTATACGAAGTGAAAGATCGGAAAGTCGTGTCTAGTGAATTTATTCCTCTGGACTTGCCGTGACATTCGAAGCCCTCTCGGCAGGACATGCAAACGGCAGCGTGCATCGAGGCGTCGATCCGGCCAGGATCCTGCTGTCCGCGAAGGCCGCGCTACGATAGGTACGGTTGCGTGTATGTCCGTCGAGAGTCATCGATATCCACGTACGAGAGAGTCAGCTGGCTTTTTCTGCCGCTTCGCACACTCGATAGCTTTGGTCGCCAAAGCCGTGAAGCTGTGCCTGCTGGCTACACCAAGACCAGTACCTTCTGAACGGGATGGCCCCGCTATTCCGCACCGGGACTACCAAGACAGCCCATCCGAGGAACGAATCGTAAGCGACTACAAATAGAGTACTTATCGGCCGGATAGAGATAGCTGTTGCGAAATCTTAGTGTTGTACCGCTGGCGACGGAGCGGAAGAGGGCGGCCAAACGGGGGCTTGTCGCAAGCGGTACAACGATTTGAAGGGAGCCGCAACGAACTTTCCAAGTCTATGCGGTTTGTATGGGGCGTGCAAAGGGAGGCAAGACGGCGACAAGAAGGCTGTGGCTCTCGGAGAATGCCGAGTGGGGGCGTTCTCGAGGTCTCATCGGGAGGGGCAAGGTAGGATTCGGAAGCACAAGAGGCGTCTGAAACGGTACGAGTGGGTCAGAAAAGCGAGCCCAGGCGCAGCCGTCCGGTGCACGCCGAAGCGCGAGAGTAGCTTGAGCTGGAATCGGTCGTAGCATCAGGCGGCGGCGAGAGCAGGTGGGGCGCGGGCATGCAGTTCGGCGGCGGTGAAGCGTTCGACAACGCGCAGGCGGCCGCCGCAACGAGGACAGAGCCAGCCGCTGCGAGCAGGTTCGGCATCTGAGTAAGAGATCGTGCGCGAAGGGTTGACGCGAGCGATCAGCCGGCGGCACAGCGGCAACAGGTGGCCGCGTTTGGAGTTCGTTAGAAAGCCGTAGTAGTGAATGCGGTGGAAGCCGCTGGGCAGCACATGCAACAGGAAGCGGCGCAGGAACTCGTAAAGCGCGAGCGTCAACAGCCATTGCTGGTTGCCATGGGCCGAATCGCGCCAACGGAACGTGACTTGATCCTGCTCGAACGAGACCAAGTGCTGATTCGAGATCGCCACACGGTGGGTGTAGCGGCTCAGGTACTCGAAGGCCCGTCCCGGCCCTCCGAAGGGCGGCCGCACTTCGACGACCCACTTGGTGCGGTATAAGGTCCGCACAAAGGCCTTGAAGTCGCGCTCGTTGTGGAGCGCAGCGAAGCGCCCATGAAGCTGCAGCTCGCCCTTGGCAAAGGCCTTGTTGAGACCGGCAACGAACTTTCCCCGAAAGACCTCGGCGAGGACCTTCTTGGGCAAGAAGAAGCTCTTCGACGGTGCGTCGATCCAACGGCTGTGATCGAGCGAGAGACCGTCGGCGGGAACGACCGTATGAACGTGAGCGTGTTCCTGGAGGCGCTGATTCCAGGTGTGCAGGATCGACAAGAAGCCGATCCTGGCGCCGAGATGGCGGGGATCGCGAGCGACGGCGAGCAGCGTCTGCGCGCTCGCTCCGAACAGCAGCGAGTAGATCGCATCCTTGTTCTGTAAGGCCAGTTGCGAGAGGACGCGCGGCAGCGTGAACACGACGTGCAGGTACCGCACCGCAAGGAGCTCTTTGCGGCGAGCCTCCAGCCAGCGTTTACGTGTGCCGGCCTGGCACTTGGGGCAATGGCGATCCAAACACGAGTTGTAGACCAGGGGCAGCGAATGGTCGCAGTCATCGCAGCGGATGCGATGAGCACCGAGCGCGGCGGTGCGGCAACGCGTGATCGCCGACAATACTTTCCGATGCTGTCCCCTCAGCCAGCTGTGGCTTCTCTCGACGAAACGCTCTCCAGCGGCGCGAACCAGGTCGGCCAAACTGCACCCGCCCGTCGTTCACAATCATCTGCGGGTCGTGATAGCGCCCCTGCCCCGGCAAGATCGCCCAATTGTCATAGTCCTTGGGGTTCGACTTCATGTGCCACTTGCCGACCATCGCCGTATGGTAGCCGGCCCCCTGCAGCATCATCGGGAATGTTGCAGCATTTGACCGCAGCACGCTCGATGGGTTGAGGCTCAGCGCGTCGGTCATATCACGTCCGCTACGCCGTATATTGAAGATCATGTGCGAATCCGCCGTCGGACCACCCGCGTTCGTCGTGACGCCGTGGGCGTGCGAATAGAGCCCCGTCAGAATCGTCCCCCGGCTCGGCGCGCACAGCGAGTTCGTCACAAAGCCCTCGGTGAAGCGCGTACCGCCATCCGCCAGCCGATCCAGGTTCGGCGTCTTGAGGATCTTGTTCCCGGCGCAACTCATCGCATCCCAGCGTTGGTCATCCGTCATGATGAACAGGATGTTCGGTCGATCATTGTTGGCCTTGCCAATATTTGGGAATCCGGCAGCGCCGGCGGCGGCCAGGGTCTTTAGTGCGTCACGTCGGGTCATGGGGCAATTATAGAAGCACTTAGCTCTCGCCTGTGCTACCTTGCATCGTTCGCCTATTGAAATCGCCGTGCTCCTCGATCTCCAAGGCATCGAAAAACATTTCGGCGGCATCACTGCACTCGAAAGCGGAGACCTGCAAGTCCAGGCCGGAGAGATCCACGCCCTGGTCGGCGAGAACGGCGCGGGCAAGTCCACCCTGATGAAGGTCGTGGCCGGCATGTTGCGGCGCGACGGCGGCGTGATGCGATGGAAGGGCGAGCTCGCCGACTTCACCCGCCCCGCCGAAGCCCATCAGGCCAGCATATCGATGGTTCACCAGGAATCGCTGCTCGCGCCGCACCTCAACGTCGCCGAGAACATCTTTCTCGGGCGCGAAGCCGCCAAAGGCCCTCTCCTCGACCATCGCCGTATGGAAGACAAAGCCCGCCGCCTCATCGCCGAACATGGTTTCCCGCTCGACGCAGCCGCGCGAGTGCAAGAGCTGAGCCCTGCCCAAAAGCAACTTGTCGAGATCTGCCGCGCTCTGCACAGTACCTCCAGCCTGCTCATATTCGACGAGCCCACATCCTCTCTCTCCGATGCCGAGGCCGGCGAAGTCTTCCGCATCGCACAGAACCTCCGGGACCGCGGCATGGGCATCATCTACATCACCCATCGCCTCGCCGAACTGCGCCCGATCGCCGATCGGATCACCATCCTGCGCGACGGCCGCACCGTTCACAGTGGGCCGATCACCGAAGTCAGCACCGGCCAAATTGTCCATCACATGGTCGGACGCGAAGTCTCCGCGATCTACGAACGTGAAAAGTGCGCAGCGGGCGCCGAACGTCTTCGGGTCGAACTTCCCGGTATCCGCTTTGCTCTTCATGCGGGTGAGATCGTAGGCATCGCCGGCCTCATGGGGGCTGGCCGTACCGAACTCTGCCAGACCATCTTCGGCGTCACACCCACCGCTCATGGCTCGATCAGCGTCGACGGCCAACTCACCGCGATCAACTCACCGCAAGACGCCGTGCGCAACGGCATCGCCCTCATTACGGAAGACCGCCAGCAAACCGGGCTCACGCTCTCGATGCCGATCAGCGCTAACGTCACGCTTGCCAACCTTGACGGCGTTATACGTAACGGCTTCGTCAGCCGCCCCCAAGAGCACTCCGTGGCCGAACAGTTTCGTGATCGCCTCCGCATCCGCGCCGCGTCCGTCGACCAGCCCGTCGGTCGCCTCAGCGGCGGCAATCAGCAAAAGGTCGTCATTGCGAAGTGGCTCTACTGCGACGCGAAGATCCTTCTTTTCGATGAACCCACGCGCGGTATCGATGTCGGCGCCAAAGCTGAAGTCTTCGCCCTAATGGACGAGTTAGCACGTGACGGTGTGGCGATCCTCATGGTTAGCTCCGAACTCCCGGAACTACTCCAGGTCGCCGACCGCATCCTCGTCATGCGCGACGGAGCGATGGTGACCGAGTTGCCGCGTTCGACAACCCAACAGGAGATCATGCAACACGCGGCGGTATCGTCATGAAGTTCAACTCAGCAACCTGGCAGCGGCTCCTACCATTCCTCAGCCTCGCCGCCTTGTTCCTCTTCCTCTCCATTGCTTCTCCGAACTTTCTGACGCCCACAAACCTCACGGCCATCGTTCGTCAAACCGCCACGATCAACATCATGGCGCTTGGCATGACGCTCGTTATCGTTTCAGGTGGCATCGACCTATCCGTCGGCGCCATCCTCGGTTTCGCGGGAACGGTCGGCGCGATGGCCATGGCGCAGGGGCTTCCGATTCCTGTTGGAATCGCCGTGGGACTTCTCTGCGGACTATTCTGGGGCTTCGTCAATGGCATTTGCACAACGTCCCTCAAGATCCCGCCGTTCATCGTGACACTCGGCACGCTCGGGATCGTCCGCGGCATCACGCTCATCATTTCCGGCGGCCTCCCGGTCGTCGGGCTGCCGCGCGAGTTCGAATCTCTTGCCGACGGAACGCTCGCCGGCATCCCATCCGTTCTGTGCGTGCTGGCGGTCTGCGCAGCCCTCACGCACCTGGTTCTGCATTCCACCAAGCTCGGCCGCTACACCTATGCCATCGGTAGCAACAAGGATGCCGCCGTCTACGCCGGCATCCCGGTCGCGAGATACACCGTCGCGGTCTACGCCATCTCCGGCATGCTAACGGGCCTCGCGGGCATGATCGAGGCCTCTCGTCTCATGACCGGCCAGCCGACCGCCGGCCAAGGTTACGAGCTACAAGTCATCGCCGCCGTCGTGATCGGGGGCGGCAGTCTCACCGGCGGCGAAGGCAGCGTCATCGGCACTCTGATCGGCGCCTTCATCATGGGACTGCTATCGAACGGAAGTGACCTGCTTGGGGTGAATCCCTACGTACAGCAAGCCCTCATCGGAGCGATCATCATCCTAGCCGTCGCCGTCGACGAAGCCCGCAAACGCCGCTTTCGTCAGTGAGCGGTGAGGCCTTGCTCCTTGCAGCGCCTCATCACGCGTCCGTTCCACTCACGAATCGATACCCTACACCCCGAATCGTGAGCACATGGCGCGGACGCGACGGGTCCTTCTCCAGATAGCGCCGCAGTCGCACAATGAAATTGTCGATGGCGCGTGTGTCCGTATCTTCGTGTAAGTCCCACACATCCTGCAGGATCGTCTTCCGACTGACGGCCTGACCCTCATGCTCAATCAGGTACTGCAGCAGCTTCGCCTCCATCAGCGTTAATTGAAGAGTCTCATCCACCGTGCGTAGCTCCAACCTGTCCAGGTCGATCGTCCTGTCGCCCACGGCTAACACCCTTTGGTGGGATGCTTGTGCCGGCTCTTGCAGCCACTCCCGGCGGCGCAGCAGACCCTGGATACGCGCCACCAGAATCGCCAGATCGAAGGGCTTCGGAAGGTAGTCATCAGCCCCGGCGGAAAACCCCTGCAACACGTCTTCGGGCCGGCCTCGCGCGGTCAGCATGAGAATCGGGACGAACTGCTTCGCTTGACGTAACTCCGTGGCAACCGCGAAGCCATCTTTACCCGGCAGCATCACGTCCAACACAACGAGGTCGAATGCGGCGGGCGTGGCGGTTAGCAATCCGAGCGCGTCCTCGCCGGTCTCCACGACTTCAACCTCGTAGCCCTCGGCTTCCAGATTGAATCGCAACCCTTCCGCGATGTGTCGTTCGTCTTCAACGATCAGAACACGGCTCATGAAGACGACAAGGCGGGAAGCTGTAGGGTAATCGTGCTGCCCTGGTCCACCCCCGCGCTCTCAGCAAAGACCCGGCCCCCATGTCGTTTCGCAACGGTACGTACGATGAACAGACCGAGGCCGGTGCCGTTGACCCGTTTAGCGATGGTCCCGGGGATACGGTAGAAGCGTTTGAAGATGCGTTTCAGCTCCGATTGGGGAATACCCACTCCCTGGTCCCGGACGCGTATCGCCACGTGCTTCGCATCAGTCGCAGCCACTTCCACCAAAACGCGGACCTGAGCCCCGGAGTACTTGATCGCGTTGTCGATCAGATTCGAGACCGCCGTCTTCAACTCCTCGATGTCGCCGAGCACCTTGGCCTGCTGTCCCGTGGCGATCGATTCCTTGTAGTCAAGGCACTCTTCGGGCAGGTGATGGTAAGAACGGGCGGCGGTCAGGCATTCCTGAACAATCGTTCGAACCTCGATCGGAGAGCGGCTTGCTTTCTTCTGCCCTGATCCGATCCTTCCGGCATGCAGGACTTGATCGATGGTGCGGAGCAGACGCTCATTGTCCGCCAGCATCACCCCATAAAAATCTTTGCGCTTTGCGTCATCGACCTGACGCGTCTGTAGGGTCTCCAGGTACAGGCGCATGGAGGCGACAGGCGTCTTGAGCTCGTGAGTGACGGCGTTGATGAAACGGTCCTGCTGCTCATTCCGGCGGATCTCCCGCACCAGAAAGACCGTGTTGAGGACGACCCCGGTAATGATCAGGGCGAAAAACAGTACCCCGAAAATTAGCAGAATGCCGGTCTGCCAGTTCAGTACGATCCAGCCGACATTGAGGATGACGGCGAGAGCGACCAGGCAGGAGCCCAGCGTGATGAAAACTGCTACCGATCTCCGGTGTCCGCCGAGCGGCATCCCCCTAGTATCCCAGAGGCGGCCGACTATGCTGCTTTTGAATGGATGCTCTCGCGCGACGGCATGGAGGAAAAGTCCAACTTCGGCACCTGCACCGCCTTCACGAGCCCGAGAATCTCCAGGAATCTAATCTGTAGCCAGGTAAGGTCAAACTCGTACCATCGCAAACCATGCCGAGCCGACGTCGGGTGGGCGTGGTGATTGTTGTGCCAGCCTTCGCCGAACGTCAACAACGCAACCCACCAGTTGTTTCGAGAATCGTCAGTGGTAGCGAACCGCCGGCTACCCCAAATATGCGCGGCAGAATTCACGAGCCAGGTAGAGTGCAGACCCAGGACCACTCGCATGCACACGCCCCACAGCATCATCGGCAAGCCACCCACTGCCAGTAGGATCAACCCCAGCGGAATCATAGGGACGTAGTGATATTTGTTGAGCCAGACGTAGAAGCGGTCTTTGGACAAGTCCGGAGCATAACGCTTGATCCATTCCGTTCGTGTGTGACTTGGTTCCCGCATGAAGATCCAGCCGGCATGTGACCACCAGCCACCGTCGTTGGGCGAATGCGGGTCACCCTCTTGGTCGGACTTTTGGTGATGAATACGATGCGTGGCTACCCAGGTAATCGGGCCACCTTCGAGCGTCAGAGCTCCACACACCGCCATGAAGTACTCGACCGGCTTAGGAACATCGTACCCGCGGTGAGTAAGCAGCCGGTGGTAGCCCATACCGATGCCGCAGCCGATCGTCAGCCAGTACAGCGCCGCCGCCACGATGAAGGCTTGCCATTCGAACATAAACAGAGCGGCGACCGCTCCGGCATGAAAGACGAACAGACCGATGGTATTACCCCAGTTGATCTCGGTTCTGCCGCTGTTTGACGTTGCTTGCGTGTTCACTCGACGCTCCTTCTTGCCCGAAAATCTAACCGTACCATCGACCCGTAACATTGCGGGCCTAACTTGTGTAAGAGTTTTGTAATCATCGCTCTGAGAACCATCGCGCTACCCGCCCAAGCCCGCCGGATACGCGGAAAAGCCGCCGCCGCGGCAATCACAGGACCCCAGATTCTGTCCGGGAACCCAGGCAGACAATGTAGGGGCACGGCATGCCGTGCCCGCCTAGAGTCCGACCGATGGGCCTTGCAGCGTTGTCATTCTGAAGGACGGTGATACCATGATTCGCACGCAGGTTAGCCTCGACGAATACGAATACCAAATAGCGGAGCGGGAAGCGCAAGCGCGCGGCATCTCGGTTGCCGAGTTTTTTCGCCGCGCGATCCGACAGGCGCTCGTCGCCAACAGTGAGAAACCCTGGATGCGCTACGCCGGGTTCGTAGCGTCCGGTGATCCGAAATCCAGCCAATCCATCGACGACGTGGTCTATGGCGCAAAGGAAGTACCAAGACCAGAAACTAACCTTGGCCGATGCTCACGGATTGTCGCTGATGAGTAAACTGCGTGTCGAGACATGCTGGTCCACCGACAGGCACCTCGGCTTGACTGGGGTTCCCCTCGTTAATTAGCAGACATAGGACAGACCATGACAGAAAGCAGCACCGACACCGCCCACCAAGCCTGGCAGCAGAACTGGGCCACCGAATCGGGACGTGCCCACTGGCTCGAACCCGAGGCCGATGTCATCGCGGCGGTCGGCGAACTTCCCAAAGAAGCAGGCCTCCCAGTTCTCGACCTGGGCTGCGGCGTCGGACGCCACGCCCTCTACCTAGCCTCACTGGGGTTCAACGTATCGGCGTGTGACGCCAGCCCGCAGGGCATTGCGGTCACAGCCCAAGAAGCGCAACAGCGCGGTCTCACCGTCGATGTCTCTGAGGGGCACATGACCGACCTGCCTTACGCCACCGGTCAGTTCGCCTACGTTCTGGCCTGGAATGTCATTTATCACGGCGATCCAGAGGTTGTCCGGCGAACGATCTCCGAGATCCGCCGCGTGCTGCGTCCCAGCGGGCTCTATCAGGGCACAATGATGTCCAAGCGCAACGAAAGCTACAACCAAGGCCGCGAGATTGCCCCCAATACATTCATCCAAGACGACGGCGGCATCGATGGCGACAAGACTCATCCCCACTTCTACTCCGACGCCGCCGAGATCGTAGTTCTTTTCAAAGGCTTCGAACTCATCTCCCTCGTCGACCGGGAGAAACGAGGCCCCGGAAGCAAACACTGGCACATCGTGGCCGAGCGAACTCCGTAGGGCGAATCGCGTACCATTGTCGACGTCAAGACGAGCAAGAAAACTCAGTTGGCGATAGCTGCCAACCTGATAGACGTCGAAAACATCGGAGGAACAGATGCGCAAGCTTCCTATCATGATCATGGCTGGAGGGTTTTTCTGTGTCGGAGTGCTGTGGGCCCTGCTCGCACCAGACCTGGAAGCGCAATCGGCGCACCCATTCATACCTTCAGATTTCAATATTCCCGCAAAGCTGGAGACTGAGAAGTTTCGTCTTCGGATGTTGACACTCAACGATGTCGTCAAGGATTACAACGCCGTGATGACAAGCGTCGCTCGCCTGAAAACAGTGTTTAGGCCTAATGGCAATTGGCCGACCGGACTCACCTTCGAGCAGGATCTGATCGACCTTGGGTGGCATCACAGAGAGTTTCAACGACGTTCATCGTTTGCTTACACGGTCATGAGCCCAACGGAATCCCAGTGCCTTGGTTGCGTCTACATCAACCCGACTCGCAAGCGCGAACATGACGCCGCCGTCTTTCTTTGGGTCAGAGACAGCGAGTTTAAACGGGGCCTGGACCCGATCCTCTTGGACGCTGTCAAGGAGTGGATAACCAATGAGTGGCCCTTCAGGAAAGTGGCCTATCAGAGTGTTGTAACGCAGGCGACCCGAGCAGAGGGGGGCCGCGAGACGGCAGAGCCAGTCGCTTGCGTTTACAACGATATGGACGAAGCGGGCGTATTTGGCAGGGCAATTGCTCTTATGGGGTTTGTATCCCAACTCGCTCGGCGCGATGCGGTGTCGTGGCTCCGCGAAGGGGAAAAAGGGTACGGTAGCCGCTCCAAGTCTGATCGACCGCATCAGCAGTTGCCCTGCCAAATCCTACCACGCGCAGCGTCTGCCGCAAAGCGGCTTCGTTCATATCCAGGTAGAACCATCGACTGGGAGTCTTGGGACGCAATAGAAGAGCTGCCGCGCTGAGCGCATTTGGGAACACGGCGCGACCGTCTGGGATGGCCCGATTAAGCGTATTTCTCCCGTAGCCTGGTCGCCGCCTCAACTTCATCCTTCAGTTTCGAGTAAACCTCGTCGATCTCCACAACCGCCGCCGATCCCGGCGCAAACCCGCAGTCCGGATTCAACGTAATCTGCTCCGGCGACAAGTACCGCAACGCCGACTCAACCCGCTCGACGATCGTGTCCACCGAATCCACGACACCAGGTTGGCAACTCACACATCCAAGACCAACTTCAAGCCCTTCCCGTAGATGCTTGAGGACCTCCATCTCACCCGCCCCCGGCGCGGTGAACTCCATCGTGACGTGGTCCACATCAAGCTGTCCCAATTGCTTGAGAATCGGCTCGTAGCCGCCGCTGAAACTCGCCTCCCCGCGTGCCCGCGCGCCAGCCCTGCGGCACAAGTGCACGGCCCGCTTCACGCCCGTAATCCCAGCGAAAACCTGATTGTCCATATCAACAGCAAAGTCCGAGGCACGGTCCGGGTCGGGATACGTTGCGCGAACTTCCGGGTCCACGAACAAACAAAGGTGCGGATCATCGACCTGCACCACTGACACTCCCTCATCCCGAAGCAGCTCAACCTCCCGGCGTAAGATCGGCACGCAATCGCGAACAAAGTCTTCGCGCGTCGGATAGGCGCCGGAAGACTTCTCCTCGTCCCACATCCGCTCGCCCAGCAACGCCGGAGCCGGCAGAGTCGCCTTGATGTCACGCCCCGTAACTTGCTTAAGAAATCTGACCTCTTGGGTGATAAAGCCCGGCTGTTTGGGCGACAGCTTTTCGACAACTACGGTCCAAGGCCGCCCGTCAGCAGGATTCACACTCAATTCGAAACCATGCGCCAACTCGGCAATCACACCAATGTACGACTTGCGCCGCCACTCGCCGTCGGTCACCACGTCGACTCCGGCCGCTTCCTGAAGTGCGACCACATATCGAATCGCCGAAGCCATCAGGAGTTCGTATTCCTCGGGCGATCGTTGCGCATCGTCCGCGATAAGTTCTTTGACAAACGTCGGTCGCGGCATCGAACCGATTACCGACGCGGGGAAAAGTGTGCCAGGCATAACCTAAGAACCGAAACCTTTCGGGGGCCAGTTGCCTCGAGCGTACTCGACGTCTTCCTGTGTATCGATCTCGATGTATCCGCCGGGCGTATCGACGTGAGACAAGCGCTCGCCGGCCTCCACCATGTCTTGCAGTAGATGAATCAGAAAGGCCTTCTCGAACACCTTTGCTTCGCGAAACGGCTGCCCGGCATGGCCTTCCTTGCAGTGTTGGTAATGACGCCGCAGCGTCGCTGCGCCCGCTTCCGAAAATCCCGCGACGCCGATGAACTCGCCATGAGCATCAGCGTCGGCGATCTCCCGATGGACCCGCGTAATGAACCCGTTCAAGACGGTGACCTTCTCCGCGTCGTCCGTCGGATGCTGCGACCGATGCCCGTAGCGATGGAGCCACTCCGTATCCACAGCTAGCGAAATATCGTCCTCGGTACCGAGCATTTGCTCCACGACCTGGGGAACGAAAAGAATATCCGAGTAGCAGCAGATGAACGGCTGGTCCATCAAATCTTCGGCATGAAACAGTGACGCCAGGATATTGTTGTTCTTCCAGTCGGCGTTGTGTCGGAAGGTAAACTCCGGATACTTCTCGCGGACCTTCGCAATCTGATACCCACCAATAAAGCAAATATCCTCAACGCCGGCCGCGTGAAAGTTCTGGATCGTCCAATCGAGAATACTCTGCCGTCCGACCTGCGCGAAACACTTAGGCGCATCAGCCGTCGTCGGCATCAGCCGTTCTCCGCGCCCGGCTCCGATGATGATCGCTCGCATTGCTCTTCTACCCATGTCCCTCATTCTCGTCGGCGGTGGCGTTCCATAACAAGGCGGCAAACACCGCTGCCGCGAAGGCCCACCCCGCCCAGATGTAGATGGCGACTTGCCAGCCGCCGTATTCGGGCATCTTGTAATGGCCCGTCACGACATCGCCCACCGCCGCCCCCATGTATCCCAAGAAGTTAACGAAACCGGCTGCCGCTGCCGCTGTGCCCCGCCGCGCCAGGTCAGCCGGCGCTGTTCCTACGAGCAGGACTTGCGGACCGTAAATACAAAACCCGATCACACCCAACAACAAGACCGTGGCAATCACACTCGTTTGCGCGACGGACTCGTAGGCAATCGTCAGTACACCGAGCCCAACCAACAGGATGCAGATCACCGGCCCCCGGCGGCTCCCGAAGAAGCGATCCGTAGCCCACCCCGCCACGTACGAGCCCGCGATCGCGCCCACCGGCAACACCACATACTTCAATCCCGCCGTCCCGACCCCCGACTCCTGCACCTCGGTCAGATGCGCCAGCCCCCAATCCAGGAAACCATAGCGGCAGGCATTCAGCAGCCCCAGCGAGATGCCTAGCAGCCACAGGGCCCGATTCGACAGCGTGAGGACGATGTTCTCCCACAGCGATGTCTTCGGGCGCAGCGGTCCGACCCCGGCTAGCTCCGACGAACCTTCAGCACGATCAGCGCGCCTCGAAGAACCATGGCCATCCGGCGACTCCCTCAGGCCAAGAAGCATCACAACACCGCCCACGGCGAGAATCACGGACGGGACATACAACGCGCCGCGCCAGCCCAGGTAGTCCGCCGCTTGCCCCGCAACAACGTACGTCAGGCCCGCCGTAAGTTGGTAGCCGGTCCCGATCAACCCAATCGCCTTACCACGCCGCTCGGGGGGGATCCAGTTGCCGACAACACGAACACAAGGCGTCCAGCCGAGCGACTGGCCGTAGCCGTTCATCGCCCACACGAACAGCAGAAAGTAGAACCCCGTGCCGAGGCCGAAAACAATGTTCAGCGCCGCCGAACCGAACATCCCGAACGTCAGCAGCAGGCGCGGCGACACACGCTCGGACAATTGACCATTCACCAGTTGCCCAAGGCCATACGTGATTTTGAGCGAGGCAAGGATCAACCCGACCTCTTCGCCGCTGAACCCCATTCCACCCTCCCCGACAGGCGCTTGCAGTCCTGGTACAGCGGCGGAAATATTCGTGCGGCAGAAGTAAAACGCTCCGTATGTGAGCCAGATGACCCAAATCAGTTGCTGCTCCCCAGGCAGGGGAGTGAACGGACGACGACTTGAGGGTCTGTTCTCGGTGGGCACAAGCAACTCGAACGGCGGCTGACTAGGGTCGCCGCGTTGGGGCATTCTAGCAACCCGATCGAAGGAACGCGTCTTGAGATGACCGCTGGCAGCCAAGCAACGAGGGTACGACCGGACAGCTTCAGTCTTGATCCAGTTTCCCGGCTCTCTAACTCCCTCGATCACCCGCGCCGGGACGCATGCCGCGAAGCCGACCACTTCGCCTTCAAGTACTCACCGAGGTCCAGTTCACCGGCCATGGTATCCCCCGTGATCTTTCCCGAGAAGTTGTAGAGAAGCTGATCGCCGTGTACTTCCAGATACCAACTGTTGAGCGTGACCTTGTCCCCTTCGACTCTACCTCGCAGATCGCGCGAAACGAAGTCGCCTTCGTGGATTCCGGAAACCCGGCCCTCGTCCTGATCAAGCGAGAGCCTGTGCGTTGTCTTGCCGCTGATGTATTCGATCTCGACATCCCAGATGCCGGTTAGATCGGCGATGGGCGCACGCGCGGTGGGCATCGGTTTGGGCGGCCGCTTCACGGCAAGCACTTCGCGCACTCGATCCGCTACAACCTTGTAATCCTCCTCGCCCATCATGTACGCCGTGATCGAAATGCCGGTCTGCGTCGACCGTCCGCCGCCGGAACGCCGTCCGCGGCCGCCCCGCAGTGCGATCCGGGGCTCGCCGTTGTAGAGCAGTTCGGAAACCTCACCGCCGCTGATGCCCAGTTTCTCGCTGTCCCATTGAATGCGCAGCGATGGACTACGGTTCGATAGTCCCTCGCGAGGCTCGCGCGGGAGTGATGTCTCGATGCCGTCGATTGACGAAACACGCTCGGCGATATGGTCGAGCCAGCCGAGCCACTTCTGCCACTCCGCCTGGTGATCACGCTTGACCCACATCTCGACCGCCATCAACATGCCGATCATCTCTTCCTTGCCGACCTTCATGGAGCGGCCGTACCCGTGGTGAGGCGCACTGTTGATCCAAGCAGCCTGGACGAGATCTTTCCGTCCCAATAACAATCCTGCGCACTGTGGCCCGCGGATACACTTGCCGCCGCTATAGGCAACCATCGTCGCCCCACGGTCGAGGTAAGTACTCGGGATGGTCAGCATTTCCGCCGCGGCGTCGACCAGCACGGGAACGTTGTGTGCGTTCGAGATCCGGATCACGTCGTCAATGGTGAGTGCTCCTTTCTCCATCCGCGAGTTCGCGAAGATATAGGCCATGGCGGTTCGCGGACCGATTGCCGCTTCGAACTCCTCGACCGTTTCAGGTTGGATGACACGCACACCCACTGACCGGATCGCAGCGTCGTAGACGTTCCGCGACTCCCTGGGGATAATGACTTCGTCCTTCTCAAAGCCGCTTAGATCAGGAATACGCACATGCAGATCGGGATTCGCCCCCGCAACGCACGCAGCCGTAGCGTGCGCCATCGCCGCGGCGCAACCGGATGTGACGATGCCCCACTCAGCCCTGGTCAACTCGGCCAAACGCTTACTGATCGCTTCCATCAACTCGTCGAGTTGCGCGTAGTGGTTCGCCGCGGCGTGTTTCGCGGCCCGCACTTCCGGCAGTTCCAGCGAGCCGCCAATGACAGTGAGCGTCCCACGACAGTTGATCAAAGGGCGAACGCCGATCGACTCATAGATGTCGTCGCCCACTCGCAAGCCGGTTGAGGGTGCGGCACTCGCCCGCGGGGCCGTGCCGCTCAGCAAGCCCAACATCGAACCAAAGGCCGACAAAGCGCCGGCTCGGAATAAATCCCGACGGCCCAGCGGACCCAACTTCCCTCGCAATAGGTTCTCCAGTGACTCCATCATGAACGACCTCCGTAACGAGCGCTGTTTTGATAACTAGGCGCCCGACTCTCTCGTATCGTTACTCACCACACACCGCCGCGAGGCGGGACACGCATGCACGCTCTTCAGATCTCGTCGGATCGACGATCCCTACGTTTCCAACGGTTCACCAACATCCAAAGGACTGAGCGGATCAATAAAGATCCAGCAAAACATTCCCGCGAAGTAGATACCAGCGGAAAGGAAGAATGTAATCGGCCAATTGTTGTTCGTTACATCCAACACGTAGGCGATCGTTATCGGGGCAAAGAAGCCGGCGACGTTTCCGGCGGTATTCATCATCCCGGATAGACTGCCCGCAAACTTGCCGCCTACCGCCATGCAAGCGCCCCACGAGGGCGGCATCGCCAAGTCGGTCGAGAACGCCGCCGCGCCCATCGCGACCATCGCCCAGAACGGCGACTCGATTCCGAGCGACAGAAGAAGCCCCGCGCCCGATCCGAAGCAGCCCAGCCCGCCCATGAATCGCCGCGCCCGCCCAACGTCGCCGAACCAAGTCTCAATCTTCCGCAACAGGAAGCCGCACAACACCGATCCGATCCCGGCGCAAAACAGCGGGATGCCGGCCAGCCACGCCGACTGCTCCATGCTCTGTCCGCGCGCCTCTTGAATGTAAGTCGGGAGCCAAGTGATGTAGAAATAGAAGCCGTACGACAAGCTGCCGTACTGCGCGCACAACAACCACACCGTCGGCGACCGGAAGAATCGACCCCACGGCACGTCGCCATGCCCCGAGGCCTTCTCCTCCGCACCGGCCAGGAGTGCCAACTCCGCCGCATTCACACTCTTGTGCCCGCGCGGACTATCCCGAAACCATCGCCAGAACAGCAAGGTCCAGATAAACCCCAGCATCGCCAGGATCTCGAACGACCGCCGCCACGAAACGTACTGCAGCAGGAACACGACGAGCAGTGGACTCGCCGCCCCGCCCCACCGCGCGGCCAGCCACATCAGCCCTTGCGCCCGCACATGTTCGTTCGACGGCAGCCACGCCGAGAACATCTTCGTCATCACCGGAAACACGCCGCCTTGTCCCAAGCCAAAGAACAACCGGATCACCGACAGCGACACCAGATTCCAAGCCCATCCCGTTGCCGCCGTGAAGAACGACCAACCCAGCACGATCCCCGCCAGCACACGGCGCGGCCCCATCCAGTCACTCAGCCATCCCCCGGGGATCTGGAACAGAAAGTACCCCAACGAGAACATCGAGAACGCCCAACTGAACTCAACCTTCGTCAGCCCGAGCTCTTCCATCATCAGAGGCGCCGCCTGGGAAATCGAGACGCGATGGAAATAGGTAATCACCGACAGCGTCACCGAAAACACCACGATCCAATACCGCCCGCGCGTCGGCCCAAGCCCCGAACTCATCTCGCTGTCAGTCGTCATCAACTCCGCCATCCGGCCCCAAAAAGCAGGCTAGATAGTAACAGGATTGCCACCCACCCAACCCAAGCCGAGCAACCACTAGCCGAGCCGCGAGAGAAACGAGCGGTACAAGCCCAACCCCGGAGCACAAGATCGCTTTTCCGCTACTCGAATCAAGAAACACGTCCTCGTCTACAATGTCCAGCGTAGGAACAACCATGACCAATCATCTCGGCCGCCGAACAATGTTAAAGCTAACCGCAGCCGCCGCCGGAGTCCTGCGCGCCCAGGCCGAACCCAACGACGTCCTCATCAGCAAGCACGGCGCCATTGCCGTCGGCCGTGCGCCCACCGCCGCTCAAGCCGGCCACGACATTCTCGCGAAAGGCGGCAACGCCATTGACGCCGCCGTCGCCGCCGCGCTCACGGCAGCCGTCGTCGAACCCGCTTCGTGCGGCATCGCGGGTTACGGCACACACATCACCATCGGACGCGCCGATGGCACCGTCGCCTGCATCGACGCCAACTCCATGGCTCCGCTAGCCGCCCGCCCAGACATGTTCGAGCACGACGGCACGGGCCAGGTCCCGGGCAAGGTCAACTATTACGGCTGGCTCGCCGCCGGTATCCCAGGCGTGATGGGCGGACTGCAAGCCGCGCTCGACGGCCACGGCAAGAAGAAACTGGGAGACGTCGCCGAATCCGCCATTCGTTACGCACGCGACGGGTTCGTCGTTAACCGGCGGGTCGCTGGTTCCTTCAAAGGTTCCGCCAACCACTTCCGCCACGACCCCGCCTCAAAGAAACTGTACTTTCAGGGAGACGAACCCATTCGCGAGGGCGAAACCTATCGCAACCCCGACCTCGCCCGACTGCTCGAAACACTCGCCCGACGCGGCACTGCGAATTCGTTCTATCGCGGTGACATCGGTCGCCAAATCGCGGACGCGTTTCGCAAGAACGGCGGCATCGCCACGGCTGACGACTTTGCGGCATACGAAGCCAAGCTCGTTCAACCCAATGCGCTCTCGTGGCGCGACTATTCCATGCACACAGCCCCCGTCACGGCCGGCGGACTCTCGACAGTCCAAGCCCTCGCCATTCTCAAGGCCCTGAAATGGGATGAATGGGGCGAACGCTCGAAGAAGGATCACGCAGCGCTCGAGGCTCTGCGACTCGTCTGGGCGGACCGCTTCCGCTACTTCGGCGACCCCGACCATGTCGACGTTCCTGCCAAGCGCTTACTCTCGGACGAGTACGTCGGCGAACTCGCCGAAAAGGTCAGCGCCGCCGTTAAAGCGGGCAAACCCATCGAGCAGGACTTCGACTCCTACGAACAGAAGGGGACCATCCACATCAGCACGTCCGACAGCGATGGGAACGTCGTCGCCCTCACGATCACCCACGGAGGTGGCTTCGGCGCGCGCGTCACGGTCCCGGGCCTCGGCCTCACCCTCGGACACGGCGTATCGCGCTTCGATCCCCGACCCGGCCGCGCCAACTCCATCGGACCGCGCAAGCGCCCATTGAACAACATGACGCCCACCGTCGTTCTGCGGGACGGCCGCCCTGTGCTGGCGCTCGGCGCACGCGGCGGACGCCGCATTCCCAACGCGGTTTACTCCGTTCTGTTGCCCTTCGTCGGCGAAGACCGCTCGATGGCCCATTCCGTCAACGCTCCTCGGATGCACACACTGGGCAATATGAACCTGGCGCTCGACAACAACTGGGACGCAGGCAGCGTCTCCTTCTTTGAAAACATGGGCTACCAGGTCTCCCGTGGAGGAGTCGCCATCCTCAGCGCCGCCTCCGTCGACCCCAAGAGCGGCAAGACCGCGGCAGTATTTCGGTAACGTACGGGTTTTGGACAACACGGGACAGAGGCGCGGATGTGAAATCCGCGCGTATGCGGGCGTGAGCCCGCGTTGGCCGAACCGGGCAGAGTGAGCGCCAGGGGATTGGGTTTGTTTGGTGGTTTTCGCTCGCGGCGTGCGACGTTGTGAAACGTTTTGAAACATGGGCGCGGCTGGATGGGTTTGTTTGCTGGTTTTGCGGGAAAAGTTTTGAAACGTTTTGAAACATGGCGCGGGCGGTTTTGGGACGGAATCGGGTTTGCTCGCCGATTTCGATCGCCTCTTGGCTGGAAATGGCGGGTTCTGTCAGGTGGGGTAGATTTTGGGGTACTGGTTCTATCGGCGTCGGGCCGGGGCGGGTTTTGTGGACCGGCGGGGGTAGCGGCGCTGGGGAGGCGATGCGGCCCAACCCGTCACTTGCGCTCTGGGCTCTGTGGGTGGGCTTTGCCATGGATTGCTGGTTCGCGAAGGTATCGGGAGCGGGGGCTGACGTTGGTGTGATCGGCCTTTGGCCGAGCGTGTAGGTCGGGCACAGCGCACGATGAACGTCTGGCCTGGGGCACGGCATAGCCGTGCGCCACAAAGGTACGAGAGAGTTGGGTGCGATGGTCACTGTGGCGAGTGTAACCCGGTGGGGGTGGGTTGGCCGGGGGGCGTGGGGCAAAGTGGTTGATTCTTTGGCGATTGTCGTTTGGCGGGGCTCGTGACTGGCGGGCATGGGGTTGGTGATTCTTGTTTCTCGCGAAGGCCCGAAGGGCCACGGAGCTTGCCACGGCAACGGAATGGGTTTGGATGGCAATCCCTCGGTCATGAGGCCACCTGCGTCACCTGCGAGCGACCGCCGATGGTTTAGAATTGCAGGCATTCCAGCAGGTAACGGAGTCGTGCGGATGAAGGTTCGACGGATTGCGGTGGTGGTGGCGGTTTTCGCGCTGTGGTCGGCGCAGGCGGCGCGGGCGCAGGCTGATGAAGCAAAGCTCACTTACCGCTCGATTCGCGCGGCGCGGATCGAAGGAAAAGCTTGGTCGAACACGAAGGACCCGTTTGATCGCCTCCCCCCACAGGTGGAGGGCCTGGTACGTCACTCGGTTTGGAATCTGAGCCGGCACTCGGCGGGTATCGCTGCGCGATTTCTGACGGACGCGCCCCGCATCGATGTCCGCTGGGCCCTGAAGCAGAAACGCTTGGCTCTGCCACATATGGCCGCGACGGGCGTGAGCGGCATCGATCTCTATGTGCGCGACCGAAGTCGCTGGCACTGGCTGGCGACGGCGCGTCCGACGGAGTTTCCAACAAATGAGTGGTCGTTCGTCAAAAAGATGACCGGCGGCGAGCGCGAGTACATGCTCTACCTACCGCTGTATAACGGTGTCGAGTCCGTGCAGGTCGGCGTCACCGAAGGCGCATCGTTCGCAGCGGGGCCGCGGCGAGCCGCCGGTGTGCGTCCGATACTCGTCTATGGCACGTCGATTGTCCACGGCGGCTGCGCCACTCGGCCCGGCATGACCTATCCCGCGATTGTCGGACGCAAACTCGATTGGCCCATGATCAATCTCGGCTTCTCAGGGAATGGCCGCTCCGAACCGGAAGTGGCGAAGTTGTTCGCCGCGTTGGCCCCCGCCGTCTTTGTCCTGGACAGTCTGCCGAATCTGAGTCCGGAGTTGATGGCCGAGCGCGTCGGGCCGTTCGTCGACACGCTGCGGAAAGCACGGTCAAAGACGCCAATCGTCCTCGTCGAAAACGTGGTCTATCAAAACACCGAGTTCGTGGAAAGCCGCCGGAAATCATACCAGGGCAAGAACGCCGAGTTGCGGAAAATCTACGGCGAGCGGATCGCGGCGGGCGATGAGAATTTGTACTACATCCGGGCCGAAGAGTTGCTTGGGGACGACGGTGAGGGTACGGTGGACGGTACGCATCCGACCGACCTGGGCTTCTTGCGGATGAGCGAAGCCGTCGTACGGGTCGTCGAACCGCTACTTCACCAGTAAGAACCCGATTGGATCAAACAAGAGATATTGCTATGTCATCAGCCATCACTCGCAGACAGCTTCTAAAGAGCTCCACCGCCCTAGCGGGCGCGGCGGCGGTCGGACGCGCGGGCGCATCGCCGAATGAAAAGGTTCATGTTGCCGTGATGGGCAGCGGGCGCGGGCGGACATTGGCCCACCACTTCGCGACGCTACCCGAAAGCGAGTTGGTCGCGGTCTGCGATGTCGATGAGAACGAGGGCAATCAACTTTGTGCACGGATCGAGAAGCTAACGGGCAAGCGCCCACCGCTCGTGGCCGACTTCCGCAAGTTACTTGAAGACAAGAATGTCGATGCCCTCGCTGTCGCGACCCCGGACCACTGGCACGCACCGGCAACGATCATGGCGTGTCAGGCGGGCAAGGATGTGTACGTTGAAAAGCCGTGTTCACATAATGTCGCGGAAGGTCGGCTCGCTGTGACGGCGGCACGCAAATACAAGTGCATCGTGCAGCACGGCACCAACCTACGAGCCGCGACCCACTATGAAGAGGCCTGGGCTCTGCTACGCAAGGGCGCCATCGGCAAGGTGATGATGGTCAAGGCCATCAACAATCAGCGTCGCCGCCGCCAACCGATTCACAATGACGAGGCCGTACCGCGGGGCGTCGATTACGATCTGTGGATCGGGCCGGGCCCCAAGCGGCCGTTCAATCGCAATCGGTTTCATAACACCTGGCATTGGACCTGGGATTTTGGTACCGGCGACCTCGGGAATGACGGTGTACATCAACTCGACCTCGGGCGCTGGGCGCTCGACTTGAAAGCACCGAAAGCGGTGTCATGCAGCGGGGCGAAGCTCGGGTCGAAGGGCGACGCGCAACAGACGCCCGACACAATGGTCGTCACCTGGGAATACGACGACTTGCTGTACGTGTTCGAGCAGCGCGACTTCACGCCCTACCGAATGCAAGGCCATCGGCAGGATAACGACAACATCTTCTACGGCGACGAAGGCTACATGATGGTCGACCGCGACGGCTATTCGATCTTCTACAAGGATGGCGTCAAGGGCCCGGCGTACTACAATAAATGGGTCGATTCAGAACGCCACTACAAGAACTTCATTGACTGTGTGAAGAGCCGCAAGAGCGACCACTTGATCGCGGATATTGAGGAAGGCCACTACTCCTCATTGCTATGCCACCTGGGGAACGCAGCCTATCGAACGGGCCGACGGCTGGAGTTCGATCCCAAGAAGGAGACCTTCGTCAACGACGCCCAGGCCAATCACATGCTGACTCGTGAGTACCGTAAGGGGTTTGAGCTACCTCGCGTGTAGGCCACCAAGGAGGCTGCGGGCGCGGCATCGCACCCTCAATTTTCCCTCATTGCAAAGAATGACATTGCGCTCGGGTGCTAGACTCAACACCATGAAACTCGTCATTCGCTGTCTCATCGGATCCGCGCTCGCGCTCTCTCTGCTCTGGGCACAATCGGGGCCGAAGACCTTCCTGCCCCATCGTGTTGTCAAAGACTGGGCACAGTTGCCGGCAGGTGAAAACTTCGGCATGACCAGCGGCGTCTCGCTCGACCGCGATGACAACGCCTGGGTCTTCCATCGCGGTAAGAACCCGATCATGCAGTTCGACGAGGATGGCCGGATGCTGCGTCGCTGGGGAGACGGCATCATCAACAAGGCGCATGGCATCGCGGTCGGTCCCGACGGCGGGGTCTGGGCAGTGGACGTGGGCGCCCACATGATTCTCAAGTTCTCAGAGGAAGGACGCATCCAGATGGTGCTCGGCAATGTCGGTGGAAAGCCGGGGACGAACAAGGATAAATACGCCTTCAACAAGCCCACCGGCGTGGCGTTCGATAGCGCGGGCAACGTCTATGTCTCCGACGGCTACGAGAATACGCGGGTCGTCAAGTATAGCCCCGCAGGCGAGTACATCAAACACTGGGGCTCGCCCGGGACCGGCGACGGCGAGTTCAACCTGGTTCACGACGTAGCGATCGATTCAAACGATCGAGTGTATATCGCGGATCGCTCGAATAATCGCGTGCAAGTCTTTGATTCCGAAGGTAAGTTCCTGAACAAGTGGACGGACGTAGGCACCCCTTGGGGCCTCGACTACGACGCGCGAGAAGACGTCATCTACATGGCCGACGGCTTCACCAATCAGGTCTCAAAACTCAACCTTGATGGCCAGGTCTTGGGTACGCTGGGGTCGTTCGGCAAAGCGCCCGGCAAGCTCGATTTCGCTCACCATCTGGACGTCGACACGAAGGGTTCCATCTACGTCGCCGAGATCAAGAATTGGCGTGTGCAGAAGTTCGTGAAGTAGCAGGGGCAGGCCGGCGCGAACCGTCGTTGTGATGAGTCCGTAACATCGTTCGGTGAATCGCGCCGGATACGGTTCGGAGGTTCGTCATGGACATTACGCTGAGGCCGGCGAAGGCCGGGGACGCGCAGCAGTGTGGCCGGATCTGTTACGAGGCATTCCGCACGCTTGCCAATCACCATCGATTTCCACCTGATTTTCCGTCCGTCGAGTTTGGAGAACAGGTGCTGTCGATGCTGATCTCCCGCCCGGGGTTCTACGGGGTCGTGGCGGAGTCGAACGGCAAGATCGTTGGCAGCAACTTTCTGGATGAGCGGTCGCCGGCGTCGGCCCGATCACAATCGACCCGGAGGTGCAAAACCGCTCGATCGGGCGGAAGCTGATGCTGGATGTGATGGACCGCGTGGCGCAAAAAGGATTCCCGGGCGTGCGGCTGCATCAGGCTACCTACCACAATCGCTCCCTGGACCTCTATTCAAAGCTGGGTTTCGAGATTCGAGAGCTGGTTTCCAACGTGCAGGGACCGGCATTCGAAGCCCAGATTGAAGGATCGAGGGTGCGTCCCGCTGCAGAAAGCGACCTTGAAGTGTGTAATCGGCTCTGCCGTTGGGTCCACGGACATGATCGTGGAGGCGAGCTACAAGACGCGATCGGTCAGGGTACGGCGAAAGTTGTGGAGAGATCGGGACGCATTACCGGATACACGAGCATGCTGGGGTTTCTCGGGCACTCGGTGGGCGAAACCAACGAAGACTTGAAAGCTCTGATCGGCTCGGGCACGGAGTTCATGGGTCCGGGCTTGCTGCTGCCGAGCCGTAACGGCGAGCTGCTGCGCTGGTGCATGGAACATGGGCTTAGGATCAATCAGCCGTTGACGCTGATGACCCTTGGCCTTTACAACGAGCCGGCGGGACCGTATCTGACCTCGGTTCTCTATTAACTTGAAAAATGGGGGACTGTACCAAGCGCCAAGCGAGCAACCGCCATGTTCTCCTCTGCCGTCAGTGGCGCGCCGTGGACTGTCCCTATTTTTCACCCGGGCCGGTGGCCTCCTATCCGGAAACCAGCTTCGTCGCCGTCTCTGAAGCCGGCTTGAGATGGGTGTCCATCCAGGCGTACATCAGGGCGCGGGATTCATGCTTCACCGAATGCGCCCGGCCGTGAACATAGAACGCAAAGTTGTCGGGCGTCTTCTCCAGTTCGTAGACGTCCATCACCTTCATCAGCATCAGGACGCGTTGGCGCTGCGTGAGTAGGTCGCCGTCGTTGAGCCCCGATAGGTCGAGGAAGGCGCGCGGCGCGATCAGCGCCATGATTTCGTGGAAATCGATGGGCGGCAACTTCCCTTCGAGTAAGCCCGAGCGGATGTGCTTGAAATAGACGTACCAGCGGTCACGCGACCAGGCTTCGACCTTCGGGTTGTGTCGGAAGAACGAGGCGCTGCAGTTGCCCGCGGCGGCCTTGATACGGTCGTCGTAGGCAGCGAGAAACATCGTGCCGTGTCCGCCAAGTGAATGGCCGAGACAGCCGATGTTCTCGCTATCGACTTCGCCCATCGCTTGTAGGACATCGACCGCAATCGAGTGCTCGTAGGTGAACTTGCCGACGGATGTCCACTCGGGATACCTCTCGTGGAAGCGCCCGGTTTCATAGGAGCCTTCACGCGGAACGCGGTGTCCCGCGACGAAATGGTCGGGCGCGATCACAACATAGCCGCGACGGCAGAGATGGTCGAGATAAGCCTTGTTCGGATTGTCGACGAGCCCCGCGGCCCGCTCCTTCCCTTTCTCGAACGTGCCGTGAAGGGCGACGACGGCAGGGGCCACGCCGTCTCGCTTGAGGGGAAGGCCGAGATAGGCGTGGGCGCGTTCGTCGGACTCGACGTTGTAGCTGATGAGGCGGCGCTCGTAGATGCCGTCTACCTTCACCGACTCGTGAACTTCAAGATCGCGAGACGGCTTGGCGGGCTTGCGCTCGTCGCGAAGTAGATCCAGATACCGGCTGCGCAGTACCTGCTTGCGTTTCCTCCAATCTTCGGCCGTACCGACGCCTTCGAGCAGATCATCCCATGACGACTTGATGACCGGCGGGTCGGAACGCCTTCGGTCGGCAGCGGAAGCGGCGACCGTTGTGGCGGTGGCGGCGAATGTGGCAAGTAATGTGCGGCGGTTCATGGCGACTCCAGTTTACTCACTGTGGGATGCCTGGCGAGGGGAGGGTGGTAGTGGGTCAGTTCGAATGACTGAAGACGTCAGTGTGACCCGGAAGTGCCAATCCAATCAGGAAATACAAATAGGGCCAAACACTTCAACCGCCTTCAGGCGGTTTCCGCGCGAAGCGCGTGTAGGCCGGTCCTTTAGGGCCGGTTACACGTTTTCTGCCTCCGCCGCAGGGCGCTTCAGCGTCCTTTCCTGCACGGGCTTTAGCCACCTCAACAGAACGGACCAAGTCCTCAAGGTATGCTCAAACTGACCCACTACGGGGAGGCTCACGCACAGGCGCGCACATTTACATGTGCGCCTCCTTACCTGCCCTTGGGGCCCGAAGAGATCGAAGACTTGACGTGCTTCCCTACCCCGTTCATCATTGGGCTGAAGCGTTAGACTAGTTCCCTGGTCACTACCCCGCTGATGTCCTCCACGACGCGCCGTAACTTCCTACTCCATTCCGCCGCGGCAACCTGGGCCACCCGCGCGGCAACGGGGGCCGAGCAACCGGGCGTCGCATCGTACGCGGACGAGTACCCGGACATGTTGCTCTCGTACCTCGGCGGGCGTCTCGAAAAGCTCGATGCACAATGGGACGAGCGGCGTGCGGCCATTCAAACCCCTGAAGACCTCGAAGCACGCAACACTTTCGTCCGAGCGCGCTTCGAAAAGATGATTGGTGGCTACCCCGAACGTACGCCGCTCGAAACCGTCATTGTCGATCGCTTCGAACGCGACGGCTATCGCGTTGAGAACGTCATGTTCCAGAGCCGCCCCGACTTCTGGGTGACGGGCAATCTCTACATTCCAACCACCGGCGACGGGCCGTTTCCGGGCATCATCTCGCCGTGTGGCCACTACGCCCTGGCACGCATGCAGCCCGACTATCAGTACGCCTACCTGAGTCTGGTGAAAGCCGGTTTCGTCGTATTGGCGTTTGATCCGATCGGGCAGGGGGAGCGGCGGCACTATTGGAATCCGCAGACCGGCGAGACCGAGGTCGGCAACGCCATCTACGAGCACTCGATGCCAGGGCAGTTGCTCATCCTACTCGGCGAAAACCTAACCCAGTACCGCGTCTGGGACGGCATGCGCGCCATCGACTATCTACTCGAACGGCCGGAAGTCGACCCCGAGCGCATCGGCTGCGCCGGGCATTCGGGCGGCGGCACGCTGACGCTGTTCGTGAGCGCTCTCGACCAGCGAGTGAAGTGTGCAGTCGTCAATGAAGGCGGCACCGGACATCGCTGGCCCCTAAACCTGAAGCCCGAAACAGCCGTGGGCCCCTCGGATGTGGAGCAGAACCTCTTCCCCGCCGCGATTCACGGCGCGGACCTGCCGGACCTGCACACCGCGATCGCGCCACGTCCACTGCTGGCGCTGATCGAGCACTTCAACCCGCGCTTCAACAAAGCGGCGAAAGAAATTGAAGCGGCGTATCAAGTCGCCGGCGTCCCGGAGAAATTCGCGACCGAGGAAGCCGCCGATCCCCACGCCTGGACCATGAAACTCCGCCTCGCCACGACGAACTGGTTCAGCCGTTGGTTCTACGACAAGGCGGGACCCAAAACCGAGCCGCGCTTCGAATACGAGCCGCCAGAAAAGCTCTACTGCACCCCGAATGGTTCGATTCGGGCAGCGCGCCGGGGACATACGGTCTTCTCGGTGATTCTACAGAAGCAAGCGAAACTTCCTCCCTACCGTGAAACCCCGGCGAGCTTGACGGAGTTGGAATCCCAGCGAGCGAAGGTCACCTCGGAGATCCGTGATTTGATTCGGTTCGAAGTCGACTCATCGTATCCGCTCAGTGTGCGCCATTTGATGACGACGCCGCGCAAAGGTTACCGGATCGAGAAGCAGGAGTTCATGTCGGAGCTTGGTGTTTATATCTCGACGTGGGTCTTCTTGCCCGACCGCGCGCGAGCCCCCTATACGGCAACGATCTTCGCGAATGGCGGCGGCAAGCGTCGAGACGGCATGGAGTTCGGTCTACTGGAAAAGCTGGCGCAAGACGGCCACATGGTCGTCGCGGTGGATGTGCGGGGAGTCGGCGAGACCGAGCCGTCGCGTGCTCGACGCACGCGTCGGACGAACGAGTTCAGCCATCTGTTTGACGTTGAAACGGCGATGGCATACATGGCTTGGTTCATGGACGATTCCCTACTCGGGATGCGGGTGCGCGATATCGTGCGGAGCATCGACTACGTGCTGGCGCGGGACGACGTCGAGAAATCGGGCGTGCGCCTGATCGCGAACGGGCGCGGCGCGCTGTGGTCACTGTATGCCGCGGCACTGGATGTGCGCGTGCGCGGCTTGCTGGCCGACCGTGCTTTGATCACGTACAAAAGCCTGACGCAGACAGACCGCTACCTGCACGGAGCGAATATCCTCGTACCCAACCTACTGAATCACTTGGACCTGCCCCATGTGGCGGGGGCGGTGGCCGACCGCTATCTCGCGATCCTCGACCCGGTGGGACCGATGGGACAACCGGCCGACATCAATCTTTCGCGGCGCAGCTACGCCTGGACACGAGCGCTGTACTCGGCAGTCGGTGCCGATGATCGATTCGAAGTAATGGCGCGGCGTCCGGGGTCGGACCCGGCCGACGCCTATCGCGGTTTCTTGAATCGCTGGAGGGCCTAGTTGAATCGACTGAGCAGACTCGTCCTCGTTGCAGCGTTGCTGGGCCTTTCCGGCGGCATTGCGCGGGCTGATGACCGATCCGTCGCGGAGTGGGTCATCCGAAAGGGTGGCAGCGTAGTGCTCTCCGGGCAGACCCACCAAGTTTGGGAGCTACGCGAGTTACCCAGCTGCGAGTTTCGGTTGGAAACGATCAACCTCGTCGACACCAACTATTCCGCGGACGAGATTCAGTTGCTCGGAACGCTGCCGCATATCAAGCAGCTGTATATGGCGGGCCGCACGCGGCGTCCATTCTCGCTGAAGGTCAAGACGGTCAAGATCTACGAGGACGGCAAGGACCGCAATCGCACCGACGGTTGGGTGTTCCTGCGGAATCTTCCTCACCTGGAAACGCTGCTCATCAGCGCAACGGTTTTCAGCTATCCCATCCCGATTAGCGATGATGCCATCGCCATGTTGGCTGAACACGGAACGTTGCGCGAGCTCTATGTCAGCCGCACCGGTGTCGTCGGACATACGCTTGCGCCCCTCGTAAAGCTGCGTCATCTCGACGTCAGCTACACCAAGTTCGATGACGAATCGATGACGAACCTCGCGGGCATGATCGAATTGCGCAAGCTCAACCTCCGCGACACACCCATCACCGACAAGGGCATGGAGTCGATCGCGCACCTACGCGAGCTGACCGACATCGACCTTGCCGGCACCTCGTTGACCGATGCCGGCGTCAAAGCGCTGTCCAGCATGGAGAAGGTACGGCGGCTCAGTCTGCTCGGCACGGATATGTCGGACAGCGGACTCGCACAGCTCTCACGCATGCAGGACCTCCAAGAGTTGAACCTCTACCGGACCGCGATCAGCAACAACGCGGTCAAAACGTTGCGCACATTCAAGAAGCTGAGGTTGCTCGATATCCGCTACACCGACATCACACGGGCCGGTATCGACTCGCTCAGCAAAGCGCTACCAGAATGTGACATCACCTTCTTGCCGGGCTCCGGACCGACCCGATTGGGCGAGTCGAAGATCCTATCGGATCGCTCACCAAGCACCGTGGCCGAGTGGGTGCGGTCGATGGGTGGCAAGGCCGTCCTTGGAAAACACGGCCTAACCGCAATTTCACTCGCGGGTACACGACTCACGGACGGCGAGCTTCGTAACTTGGCGGAGCTGGCCGACCTTCACGAACTCAATCTCAGCGGCACCGAGATCAGTGATTTCGGTTTGAAACACCTCACCCGGCTCGCGAAACTCGAGGAGTTGAATCTCTCGGACACGGCGGTCGGCGACGCCGGCCTCGTGGACATTGCGAAACTGCCGGCACTGCGCACCCTGCGGCTCGACAACTCCCGTGTGAGAGGCGAAGAACTGCAAAGTCTGCCGAGCATCGCTAACTTGGAGCAACTTTCGCTCTCAGGGCTGCCTCTCGACGATTCCGACCTGACATTGATCGGAGTACTACCGCAACTCAAGAAACTCTCCTTGGCCTACACCGACATCACCGACGCGGGCCTTAGGAGCATTGTGTCCTTGAAGAATCTGCTTCATCTCGACCTAGCGGGCGCGGACATCGGCGACGAAGGGCTCAAGGTCATCGGAGAGTTGACCGCACTTGAGTCGCTCAATATGCGACACGGCCGGTTTACTGACCAGGGACTGTGCCACCTTGCCGGCCTGGCGCAACTCAAGAATCTCGATCTGGCGCGCACCCGCGTCGGCGACGACGGCTTACGAGCGCTTGCGGCGCTGCCGCGGCTCGAAACCCTCAACCTTGACTACACCCTGGTCACCCGCGACGGCCTCGCCCACCTCGCCAAAACGGTTCAGCTTGTGGATTTGGCGCTGAATAGCTCGAACATCAACGATGCTTCGCTGCACTATCTTTCCGGCCTTGCCAACCTGCGGCGATTAAACCTGTACCATACGTTCGTCACGCAACAAGGAGTCAGCAAGCTGCAGCAGGCACTCCCTGAATGCGAGATTATATGGGATCCGGAGTCCGGGTTCCCAACCCGCCGCGGTAGTTAGCCCAGGGCAGGAGAACTCCATGAAACGCTTCGTCGTCGCTCTTTGCGGTCTCGCTCTTCTCATCACAGGTTGCAGAGACGGGGGGTCGGAGCGACCAGCGGCCTTGCGTCTCGTGGACAACTTCGACACGGAGATGGTGAAGAACGTCCCTACGCAGGTGACGCGACCCAAGCCCGCCGGTTTATGGCAGTTCAGCACGCCGGCCGAGACGCCGGCCGAAGACGCCACAGCCACGCTGGGCTGGAAAGCGGCGACAGGTGTTTCTTCCCTTCGAATCGAGGACGGACGCCTCCACGGCCGAACGACGACTGACTTTCCCATTGTGTACGTCGAGCTAAAAGAAGGACTCGACTCGATAGATCTGTTCCATGCCGTCGAGATCCGCATGCGCGTGAGTAAGGGGGCCAACTTGAGCGCCTCGTCCAACGGTTCGGACGACTTGAAAGTCGACCAAATTCTGAAACGCGGCAGAGAGGTGAGCCAACCTTGGGATTTCAATGTTCCTCTCGTGGTCAGCGAAAACATTGAGACCTATACGCTCACGCCGCCTCGGAACGCCCGACTGTCGAGCATTCACAAGCTATTGATCCGTCCTTCCGATGCAGCAGGCGCCGATTTCGAGATCGAGTCCGTCAAGATCGTTTCGCGGCGTGAGCATTTGTCGCGCATACCGTCGGGCGTAGGGTGGCAAGGGCTTGGTGAGATCTATCGCGAAACACTCGTATCGCGGTCTCCGGAGTCCATCCAGGTGGAACTTGATCTACCCCAGAACCCATGGCTCGATTTGCACGTTGGTTCAGTCGAAGATGCGCCGGTGACTTTCGAGGTTCGCGTGGCCGCGGCCGGTTCCGACCCGGCGGAAGGGGAGCTACTGCTTCAGCGAACGGTCACAACGCCCGACCGCTGGGAAGAGGCCGTCCTAGATCTTTCCTCGCATGCCGGGCGGAATGTCACGTTGGCCTTAGACGTACGGTCAGAGAATCCCGGCACGTTGGGCTTCTGGGGCGGCCCGGCCATCCGTAATCGCGCCGCCGCCTCGCCCGCCACGACCGAGCGCCCACAAGTAGAAGCCGTGCCCGGAGCGTCCGCGCCACAGGGCGTCATTCTCGTCGTCTGCGACACGCTACGCAAAGACCACCTCAACTTCAACGGCTACGAACGCGCCACCGCACCGTTCCTGGCAGGCCTCGCGGATAACGGGGCCATCTTTCGTGATAACGTGGCACAAGCTACATGGACAAAGGTTTCCGTCCCGACGATTCTCAGTGGGATGAACCCCCTGGCGCATCGCGTGTCAGACATGCGCGATCGCCTGCCCGCGGCTGCGGTGATCCTGGCGGAAGTCTACCGTGAAGCCGGCTACGCGACGGTCAGCTACTCCTCGGTGACTTTCAGCGGCAAGTTCACGAACCTGCACCAGGGGTTCGAGGAATTGCACGAGCGGACCTCGATCGAAGAATCTGGCACTAAGACGGCCCGTACGTACGTAGATCGGCTGACGGCATGGCTTGAGACCCACAAGGACGGTCCGTTCTTCGTCTTTCTCCACATCTTCGACCCACACTCACCCTTTGAGCCTCGCCGGCCGTATAACGGAATTTGGGCCGACCCGGCCGAAAGGGACGCGCATGACAAGAACGTTGAGAAGGTGAAGGAGTTCATCAAAGATGAATCCGACAAGAATCGCGTCATGCCAATGCTTGACGAGTTGAAGGCGTCGGGGGTCAACCAGGAAGAGTTCATGGCCTACAACAAGGGCTGGTACGACGGCTCGATCCGTGGCATGGATGCTGAGATGGCCCGACTGATGGAGAAGCTTCAGCAGATCGGCGTTGCGGACCGCACTCTATTTGCTTTCACTGCGGACCACGGCGAGGGCTTCCACGAGCATGGCTACATGTGGCACGGGCAGCACATTTACGGCGAACTTACCGGCGTGCCACTGATGTTCTATGGCCCTGCATTCGTACCTGGAGACCTTGCGTTCGATGAGACGACCCGCAGTATCGACATCGCGCCGACGCTACTCGAGCTGAGCCACCTGCCCCGGCCGGATACCATCCAAGGTCAGAGCCTGGTGCCGTTGATGGCCGCCGCGCGGGACCTGCCCGAGGGTGGGTCTCTTCGCGAAGCCGCCGCCGCGAACGGTTGGGAGCCGCAACCCGCCATTTCACAGAAGGCCGAGACGAAGCAATCCGGAGGGCCGCGTCCCTATGACACGGAAGCGTATGCGATCGTCTCCGATGGCTGGAAATTGATCCACAACACAAAGCCGCCTGAGGGCACTGGGGAATATGAGCTTTTCAACCATGCCGAAGACCCACTCGATCTGAAAAACCTCAGCGCGGATAATCCTGACAAAGTCAAAGCACTGGCATCTTTGCTGGAGCAGGAGCGCGCGAAAGTGATGGAAGGCGCGTTGCCCGAGGACACGTCAAGCGAGAACCTCAGCAACGAAGAGCTACAACGGCTGCGAAGCCTCGGGTACATCCAATAGGGCGTGTCTTTTTCGTGATGATCAAACGTCGCACACTGTTTCGCCTTTTAGGAGCGTCGTTCGGCGCGCGGCTCATCGCCGCCGATATTGGTGACGGCGATCTGCATAGCTGGGTCGCGGCCCAAGGGGGCGAGGTCGAATATGACGAGTCCGAGCGCGTTGTCGGCATTCGGTTTGGGTTCACGTGGCTCGCGGATGGCGACCTCGATCACATCGCGGCTATTCAAACCCTCAAGCGGCTCGATCTATCGCTTACGCGCGTCACGGACTTGGGAATTGAGCGAATCAGGCCCCTCACCGGCATCGAGGAACTGAACCTCTACGCCTGTGAACATATCTCCGATACCTCACTCGCTCATCTGCGGCCGTGGAAGAACCTTCGCAGGCTCAACCTGCGCGGCACCGACATCACCGACACCGGGTTGGCGTATATCGCGGCACACAAGAATCTCGAAGTGCTCGACATCAGCGTTACCCAAGCCACTGACAACGGCATGGAACATCTCGCGGAGTTGACTAAGCTGCTAGAACTGAACCTTGGCGCAAACAAGATCAGCGCGCTGGGTCTGCCGATCCTGCAACTGCTACCAAACCTGACAACCCTCCGTCTCAGCGGACAACAGATGCGCAACTCCGGTTTTTGGGCCGTCACGGTGACGGATCTGGACATTGATGTCGTCACGCAGCTCACTCAACTCGAGCACCTTGATGTCGCCGGGCGCAAGCTGACGGACCTGGGCGTCAAGAAGATCGCCAACCTCAGCCGACTTCGCTCCCTCGACTTGAGCCGCACCGAGGTCACTGAGGGCGGCATCCAGGCGCTGGTCGACCTTCCACAGTTGCGGACCCTCCACCTCGCAGGAGCCGAGAGAATCAACGACGCGGCGGCGCAATACCTGGCGGCAATGGATTCGTTAACGAGCCTCGACCTGTCATCAACCAAGGTGTCTGACGCGACCCTTCGCGTGCTCTTGAAGTCCCACAACCTGCGGGAACTCTACCTGAATGGAACAGAAGTCACCGAGCGGGGCGTAAAGGCGTTTCGATCTGAGCACCAGGACTCTCGGGTCCACTGGACTGAACTGCCCGCCGGCGAGTAACTCACTTCAACCGATAGATATCAATCGAGTGGCGTCCGTCGTACTTTGAAAACGATTGGACAAGCTTGGCGTTTGGTTGCCGAATGCGTACTTCCGCTTTGGGAGAGTGGAAGGTATCGGTGACGTAGAACACTCGCGAGAGTCTTGAAAAGTCGATCACGCCGGCCTTCACGCGCTGGTACTGCGACTTCATGATGTCTGCGGAGCCTTTCGGGAGAATCTCGTGCCGGCCCGAAAGCTGCATCCACCACGCCTCGTAGACACGGATGCCATAGCGGTGATTCAAGTAAGGGAACATCGAGTCCGCCGGAGGCCCCCATATCGGGTCTGTGAGCAGAATGAGAGGCCCGCGCCGCGCCTCCGCAATGAAGTACTCGATTGCCTCGCGATTGCCCGTTCCAACATGCGCGTGCGAACCCATGAAATTCTCGGCATCGTCCGCGTGGAGGTAATCACGCGGCGACAACAGCATGCCTTGAGCTTGATACAGCATCGGGCCGGCAACGACAACCGCCGCCGCTACCATAGCCAATCGCAACTGCACCACACCGAGGCGGGACCCGTACTGCTTCCAGGCGTCTGCCGCCGCGAGACCGATCATAACAAGCACGGGCCACATGTGTGGAAAGGCCCAACGAGTCGGAAACATCAGCGCCAGTATCGTGACCTGCAAAACCAACGGCGGGATGCAAATCGACAGCAGCACCCACGGCGCAAGCGAGCGCCGCCAAGTGAGGTACCCGAGACAAAACAACCCGACGAGGGCGGCGGGCCAGGTCAGGTAGGTCCCGACATAGCCCTGTAACAAATCGAAGTTCTTCGGCCACATCGTCGTCGGGTCTTCAAGTAGTTTGTCCGGCGAGACGTAAAACTCCTTGTGGTGAAACACGGCATCGTGGGTTTCGAGCGTCGGCCCCTGCGGCTGCCCGAGCCAAAGCACCCCAACGAAAATGCCCGTGATCGCGTAGATCACCGCTAACCGCGCGAATAGGTTGCGCTCCTTCCCGCGGCCAAGCCAAAGAGCCGCAAGCACCGGGAAGTAGACGAACAACAGCGCCGTTTGCTTCGTGAAGAGGGCGAGCCCGACCGCTAGCCCGGCGGCGATTTCCGGCGTCCAACTCCTGCTCTCACCAAAGGCATAAAGCGAAGTGAGAACAATCGCAACCCCGCACAGGTTCACAAATGATTCCGTATAGGCGAGCCGGTCATACAACAGCGCCAGCGGAAAGATCGCGTACAGCCCGGCGGAGATCAATCCCACCAGATCGCCACCCAATCGCTTGCCGACCCCGAACACGGCGATCGTGCTCAGCAGCCCGACGAACACCGCCACGAACCGGCCTTCGAGAAGCGGATCACCGCCGAAGACCATCCGCACCACCGCCAGCACCCAGTACTGAAGCGGCTGCTTGCCGTCCCACAGCGAGATGAACCACTGGCCTTGATGCTCGATGATCTCAGCCCAGTGCAGGTAGATGCTTTCATCGACAAGGATCGGAAACAGATCCATCAGTCGAAACGCGCGAAGGAGAAACGCGGCTACGAGAATGCCGATAAGTGTACGGCGTCCCTTGCGCGTGTCCGGCCAGAGTATGCGCGCGACAGGTTGAAGAAACGCGGCTCTGTTCGAGGGCTTCTTGGACTGTGTGGTCGCCGGGTGACCTGAGCGCTTCTTCGATGGGACTGTCGTCGTCGCCATGAGGCTTGTTTCGCAGCTTACCAGGATGAGATAGACAGTCGTCGCCAGCTTCCGCGACGCTTACCATTCACTGGTGGATGCCAGGTTCCTAGTGAAACTAGCGTGAAATCGGCGTATGATATTTACAAGTCACCCAGAGACGCGATGAAAACATTATCCCGGCGCACCTTTCTTGGTGGCACTACCTTGAGCGGGGCCGCCATCCGACTCGGTCTGCCTCCTCTCGAAGCGATGTTCAATTCGAGCGGGACGGCCTACGCCGCCTCGAACGCGGCCGGACGGCTCACGGAAAACCCGATTGAACCCCGCTTTCTTGTTTGGTTCAACGGCAACGGCATCCCCGAGCGCTACTGGATCCCCACCGAGACCGGAATCGGCTTCCGGCTAACGCCGTGTCTTGCGCCTCTCGGGCCGTTCCGTGACGATATTCACGTTTTCAGCGGGCTCGACAACGACATCGCCCGAGTGCCCGGACCCGGCAACGACCATCACCGCTCGATGAGCGGCCTGATGACCGGCGTACCATTCACCGGACGTGGCGCCGGCGGCGCTTCCATCGATCAGGCCATCGCGGCGAAGATCGGTGGGCGCTCACGCTTCCGGTCGTTGCAGGTGGGCGTCTGCCCGGAGTCCCACGGCGACAGCATCCAGCGCAACATGAGTTGGGCTGGTAAGGATCGCGCACTACCGCCGGAATTGATTCCGCAGAACCTATTCGACCGCATCTTCGGCATTAGGGATCCGGCGTGGGTTGACCGCAAGAAGAGTGTGCTCGATACAGTGCGGGAAAGCTCCAGCCGCCTCAAAGACGACCTCGGCCGTCAGGACCAAGTCCGGCTCGAAAACTACTTGGCGTCCATCCGCGACTTGGAACGCGCCATCGGTAACCTAGCGCCCGAGTACGTCGCCGTCGAAGAGCCCGAAATCAGCGGCGACATGAAAGATTGGCCGCGCATCGCGAAGCTCCAATCAGATCTACTCGTCCACGCTTTCGCCAGCGGACAGACGCGTGTCGCCTCATACATGCTTACGAAGTGCCAGAGCCTGACACGCATGCCGTGGCTCGGATACACGACGCTTCGCCACCACGACTACACCCACAACAAGGCACAGACTCCCGCGAGTCAGCGCGTAATGCGTGACATCTGCCGCTGGCACGTGCAGGAGTTCGCTTATCTGCTGGGCCGTTTGAAATCCATCCCGGAAGGCGACGGGGCACTGCTGGATAACACCTGTCTGCTCTACCTCCACGAACACGCCGAAGCCAACGCCCATAAGAACAACGGGATGATCGCCATCGCCGCCGGGCATGTGAATGCGATGACCACCGGACGCCATACCGAGACGGTTGGCACGATGGGTGACCTCTACCTCACGATCGCTAACGACGTGATGAAGGCAGACATTGAGGGCTTTCCAAACGCCCGCGGAAAACTACTGGGCGTAGTCTAGCCGCTCACCGAATGGGTGAAAACAGCAGAGGCCGTAAGAACGTATTTGAGATATTCGACACCGCCTCGGCATTCGTCCAGCCCGGCTTCGTTCGGATACGCTTCCAGTCCAGATCTGCCAAGAACTTCTTCCAAGCTTCCTCGCGCGCCCGCATGTCGTCGTACCAAACCATGTAGGTGAGGTTCGGCTGCCGTGATCCGTAGAGTGACTGTCCGAAGAACACCGGATGGATGCCCGAGCGGCGGAAGATCTTGATCTCCTCCTGATTGAACATGTCGATCTTGCGTCCGACGTCGCCGAACGACTCGGCTTCGTAGGTCCGCAGGTCGAAAAAGCGGGGCGCCTTACCGGGTTCGACAGCCGGCTCCTCTAAGCGAGGCGCGGCATCGAATGCCTTCAAGAGCCATGTTTCGGCCCGATCAAAGTGCGGATAGTCCTCCAAACCTGCCTCACCCACTGCCTTCCGCCATTTCTCATCAGCCCGTGCGGCGTCTCGTTTCTCGGCGATTTCGGACCACGAACGGTACGCAGTGACGACGACCAACTTCGGCATCTCCGCGCCGAGGTACACCTGGAAGTAGCCAACCGGACCGAAGCAGTTGCGCTTCGTCATCGGCAGGTGATGCTCCTCGAACAGACTGACGAGCCGCCGCTGTTGGTCCGTCTTGCTGCTGCGCAGTTGGAAGAAGCGAAGTTCGAAATATTGGTTGGAATCCTTACGCTCGGCGGCGGCGGAACCCGTAGCGAGGCCCGCCGCCGATGCGCCCAGGAAGGAGCGTCGATTCATGCTCCACACTTATAGCACGATGTCGTGTCCGTCCCGCGGGTCAGACGGTTCTGACGGTCGTGCTTTTGTCTCGCGATCGACCTGGTTTGCCTGTTGAGCCGATGGTGCGCCTTCACTCGCTCGCGGGGCGTGAAGATGCCTCTGTCCACACGGTCGCGAACGATCGACCGATGCAGCCGACCTTGGCTCGCCGTGAGTCTCCGTACCTCGGGCCGCGTGAGGGACCCGCTCGCGACACCCTGCCGAATCCGGCCGGTCTGGGCGATCTGGCGGTTCTTAACGCTGGGTTTGGCTGCGAGCGCCATCCCCGCGCTGAGCGTCAAGGTGCAGGCGGCCAATGCGAACCAATGTTTGATTCGTTTCATGTCTCTCTCCTTCGTGCTCTCTTGGATGGCTTGCCGGCCGGCTGCGCCCTTCAGTGGTTGTAAACTCGGCGCCTCTGGGAAAGTTGTGGTGCCATCCAAAGATGTTCTCTTCGGCTGAGCGCTGCGCAGGGCTAGCGGTCAACGTCGGCTATACTATGGCGTTCCGAGGCTTCGGTTCCCCACCCTGCTTAATGCGAAACGCTCTCGTCGCCCTTCTCATTCTTCTCTCCGCGTTTCTGCTTTTCTGGCGCTTGGATACGATCCCCCTTTGGCGCGATGAAACCACCACCGCCAACTGGGCGCGGCTCATGGCCGAAAGCGACGTTTGGCTTCCCCGCGTCTACGACGGCAAACAGCTCATCGTCCAGGCGGCCGACGGCCACGACGTCAACTCTCACCTGCTGCCCGCAATGCAAAGTTGGCTGCAGTTCTACGTGAGCGCTGTTGGTTTCAAGGTGTTCGGCGTCAGCACCTGGTCCGCGCGCGCTCCCTTCGCGCTGCTCGGCGGCATGACGCTCTTCGTGCTCTACCGCATCGGCGTTGTGCTCTTCGGCGCCGGCTTGCGCCCCCTGCTGCTGCCCTATATCGGCTTGCTATCTATCTACTTTCTCTACGCCGCGCGCAACTGCCGCTACTACGTGATTATCCTGCTGGCAGCGTCACTGCTGCTGCTTGAGATGTGTCGCTATTTCCGCGACCCCGAGCACGCCGCGTCGAAAGGGTTCTACATACGCCTGGGACTTTACGGAGCGCTGCTCTACTCCTCGAACTATCTCGGTTTCACGGGAATGTGGCTGTCGCTCGGGGTCTTCGTCCTGATCGAGGGTGACCGCCGATTTCTGCGGAACTTTGTCGGCCTGTCGGCCATCATGGGAGTCATCCTCGGCATCGAATTCTGGGCGCTGCACTCCGAGTTCGCGGGCATGTTTCCGCCGCCCCTCGAACGGCCCCTCATCGACACCTACGCATCCGCTCTCGCGGGCCGCGGACGCGACTTCTGGAGAAGTGTCCCACTCATCCTACTTGTTCCCGCCGGATTCTTCCTTTTCACGCGACGTATGCCGTCTGCGCCGCCCGGCCTGACCGCCGCGTTGGCTTGTGGATCTGTGGTCGCCGCTTCGGTATTCTTCTACTCTGCGGGAGACCTCGGCGGTCTCTCCCGCGTGGCGTTCTGGGCATTCGCCGCCCTTTGCCTCGTTGTGCCCGCCGGGTTCCTTTGGGCCTGGAAGAAGCTCCCTACACGCGGCCCCTGGAGCCGGGCGGCCTTATTGGCCGGATTGATCCTGTTCCTCTCCCCGCTCGTGGGCATCGCCGCCGGCAAGGACAAGTCAAACGCGCGCCACTACTATCAGACGCTTCCCGCCGCCGCTCTGCTCTGTGCCCTCGCCGCCGCGCAAACCGAACGTAGCGCGGGAAAGCCGGCTGCCGCGGTGCTACTCGCGGGCATTCTCATCTGGCCGAACCTCAACTGGGGCCGATCGGGCGGAGAACACATCGTCGAGCGCCAGTTCACGCGTGACGCCTCCTACTCTCAACCACTCATCGACTACCTACAAGCCAACGTCCAACCCGACGACAAGGTTGCCTTCCTTCGCAACGTCAAGGGGATGACCGTCTACTTCTACATGCCCGAGATGAACTGGGTGGCGCTGCTCGACAGTGATGCGCCCCATAACCAACAATTCCGCGGGCGCATCCCCGACGATCAGTTCGACGACTATTACGGCGTCGATTGGTACGTACTGTGGGACCCGCGCGGAGGCCATCCTCGCGGCCTCGACGATCGGTTTGAGAAGGTTTGGGAGTATTCCTACGACACCCCGGTTTCCTGGTGGGACCGTGGGAGCGCGCCGAGCACGAGAACCTATGAGGTCTTCCGCAAGAAACCGGGCATGTGAGCAGTGCTTTACTCTGCCTGGCACGCCTTCGAATTGAGCAGCATCAACCGTCTGCTTCCTGCTGCTCCAGCAGCCACAGACCGCCGAAGGTCCATATCAGTTCGGCCAACGTGAGCCACAGCCGTACCCCGATGGCAACGGTCATCGCCGTCCCGATGCCGATTCGCTGACCCACGAGCAGCCCGAGCATGCCGTCGCGGATACCCATCCCAGCCGGCGCAATCATCGAAACCATCCCCACCACCCAGGCCAGCGCGTAATCGCTGACAAGCCGCGGCACCATGCCCAACGGCGTATCGAGAACGCCTCTCACGAACAGCGCTACCGAGGCGCCAAACAAGATCCAGCTCAGAAGCAAAAACGCCCAGATCCCGACAATGGCCTGCCAGTGAACCTTCAGTGGCTCATACTCCTGGTTCAGCCGCGCCGAAAGCCGCTTCGCCCAAAAATTCAAGACCCGCGGATGGATCGCCACGCACGCCCCCAGCGGGATGATCCACAGCATCACCTGGTGGTACCGATTCAGGAACGGAAGAGTTTCAGACAAGAACCAGAGCGCGGGGACCAATGCCGCCAAGAACAAGATGACGGTCTCGACAAGGGTTGTAGCGATCGTGGCGTGGGTGGGCACACCGTACAAGCCCGCCAGGTAGATACGACTCAGGTATTGCCAGATCGTGCCGGGCACGTAGCGACTCAACTCTCCTTTTCGCACCACCTGAAAGGCCTGATGGAAAGTCAGCTTGTACCCGAAGTGATCCAGAATGTAGGCCCACACACGAGGCCGAAGAACGAACCACCATCCGGTGAGCAGAAATGAAACAGAAAGCTCAAGAGGTCGAAAACTCCAGGCTGCGTTTCGTACCTCCTGCCAGTTCTGGTAGATGACCCGGCCGATGAAGAATGCGATGACCAGAGGCACCAGGTATTTCAGGATTTCAACAGTACGTTTCACGCAGAGCTTCGCAATCTTCTCGTCAGTCTAAGGAGTACGGGATCGGCTGTCGCGTCAGTCGAGTCTTTCGCGAACCGAATAGTAGGGAAGTTGCGAACTGCCCGCCCCGACGGCCACCACATATTCGGTGGCCCACCCCGCGGCCAGGAAAACCGCGCCCGCCACAGCAAAGGTGGCTGCCAGAATGAGAAGCAGCCCTGAAGCCGCTCCAAGGATGAGCCAGCCTGCCAGCGCGAGCAAAGCAAGACCCAACAAAGCCAGCGCCGCCAAACCGAAGCCGTGCGCTGGCCGTTCCCGGAAACGGGTTAGCAAGACCACCGTAACCAGGTCGAAAAAACCCTTGAACATCCGCTCGAAACCGTACTTGGAGAGTCCGTGGCGGCGCGGGTGATGTGTCACTTCGATTTCGGTGACTCGGAAACCCTGGGCTGCGGCCAGAACGGGGATGAAACGATGCATCTCGCCATGGATATGCAGCGCGCGCGCCGCCTCACCCCGCAGGGCCTTGAAACCGCAATTGATGTCGCGGAGAACCAATCCGGTCATGCGCCGCACGGCAAAGTTGAACAGCCGCGACGAAATCACCTTCGTAATCGGATCGCGGCGGCGTTTCTTCCAGCCGGTCACAAGATCGTAGCCCTCTTCAAGTTTCGCGAGGAACCGAGGAATTTCCGTCGGGTCATCCTGCAGATCACCATCTAGCGTTAGCACCGTCTCACCACGGACCAGCGAGAAACCCGCCATCAACGCCGCAGTCTTGCCGAACCTCTTCCGCAGCCGCAGTAGTCGGACTTGGTCCGCCCTGTAGAGTTGCAGCAAGCGCTGCCATGTCTCGTCGGTACTGCCGTCGTCGACGAAAATGAGCTCATAGTCGGTCTTTACGACCTCCACGATCCGAGCGGTCAACTCTTGCACGGTATCCTGCTCGTTGTGGACCGGGATCACAATCGATAGCCTGGGGACGAGAGACATTACGACAGCCGATCATAACAAACCGCTCGCGAGCAGACTGTCGGCCGCGGTTTCCAGCCCCAGAACCTCAGCCATTTGGGAAGTTGGCCGTACCCCAACTCAACGAACGCAACGTCAAAGTATCGCGAGTGCAAACTTCGATGCTACAATGAAACTGGCGTTAGTGTTGGTTGTCTCCACCCTAAGTCACTTGTTCTCTTACACATGCCCATCCAGGGGGAAGGTTTAAATGGCAACAAACCAGTTTGATCCCGAGGATTCGTCCAGCGGTCACCCGGCTGGCGCGCCGATTATTATGATCGGCCTGTTGGTGGCAGTGGCCTGTTTGGTGGGGTTCACGCTCTACCTATATCTTGAGTTGCAGGACACCAAGACCCAACTTGAGCCAAGCATCGAGATGATCCAGGTTCACGAGGAAAAGCTGGCCCAGCTTGAGGGCTCGGTCAACCGCACTTCGCGTGAAGTCAGCACCAGCGTCGAAAAGGTGCAGGGGCTGGTCGACACCACCGAGAAGCAGCTTACCGCTAAGACCAACCGGGTCGAGCAGCGCGTTATGGGCCGTACCGAGGAGCTTTCGAAAGAGATCGAAGCAACGAAGGCTCAACAGCAGACCCGATTCACCGAGGTAGGCGGCACCATTCAGGAGCTCAAGTCCACCACCCAACAGACCGGCACCAAGCTCGGCTCGCTAAGCGGCAAAGTCGACACGGTACAGGACGAGGTCACGAAAACAAAGCAGGAACTGGAACAGGCTATCGCCGACCTGAAGTCCGTCCGAGGCGACCTCGGCGTACAGAGCGGTCTGATCGCCACTAATGGCTCGGAACTCGCGGCGCTGCGTGAGCTAGGCGAGCGGAACTACTTTGAGTTCGACATTCGCAAGGCGAAGCAAGCGTCGAGAGTGGGGCCCATCACCATTCGCCTCCGCAAGGCTGATCAGAAGCGCAACCGCTTCAACATCGATCTGTGGGCTGACGACAACCGAATCGAGAAGAAGAACAAGACCCTGCTCGAACCGGTTCAGTTCTACGTCACCGGGTCGCGTCAACCCTATGAGTTGGTTGTGAACGAAATCGACAAAGATCGGATCGTCGGTTACCTGGCGACCCCGAAGGTTCAGGAGCCTCGGCGAGCAACCGGCGGCGAATAGTCGCTTCGCTTCACTACGAATCTGAAGACCGGCCCTCTCGGGGGCCGGTTTTTCTTATTCCAGGGGCAGGTTCGTGGCGTGGACTTTGCGCTTCGACTTCGGCAGCCCCTCGACGGTCACCTCAATGCGGTTGCCCATGGTTTGCACGCCGCTCACCAGCAATTCGTAGTAGCCCCGTAGGACCGAATACACCCGGCGGCTCAGTTCCGGTGGTTTGAGCTTGAGCCGGCGCGCTGCAAACAAAGCGCCACCGGAAAAGTCCGAGAGCCGCTGAAACATCCCCCGCTCGGCGCCAATGATGTAGACCGGAAAGATCGACACACCTCGCCGCCGTGCCAACCCTAGCACTTCGCCCTCGGTCACACGGCTCCGTCCTTCGATGCCTGCCGACAGAACCACGATCACCAGCCGTCCCGCGCTCGACGTAAAACCGCCGTCGATCGCCGCATAGAGCGCATCAAGCACTCGTGGATTATTTCCATATTGCACCTGTTCCACAGCCTGATGAAGCAACTGCTTGCTGGCGGTGAAGTCTTGAATGAGGTCGGCTGAGTCGTGATACGACACGATCGCCATTTGCTCCTTCTCGCCCAGCTCGTTAATGAACGCACCAGCGAGCGGCTTGACCATCTCGCCGACGAGACTCGTGTCGATCAACAGCATGATGTCGATCGAGTCAGTTCTGAATTCAACCTCATCGACGCGCAACCGCGTCTTGTCGTCCACAACACTGAAGTTGCGGTCGTTCAGATCGGTGATCGGCTCGCCGGTCTTCTGGTCGACGACGGTGACGATCAACTTCGACTGAGCGGAAGATGCAGGCGCCAACAGCAGGCAGGCTGCCACTACAAGCGAAGCAGTACGGAGAGTCAACAATGCGTCATCACCACTTTCGCTCGCTCTTGAGCGAAATCACGCGGCCGGTGTCGCGCTCGGTGATGAGAATCTTCCCGTCCAGTGCCTCGACATTCTGCACACCCTGGTAGCCATCGGGGATCTCGGCGAGGAACACAACGTAGCGAGCCGTTGCCTTCTCGCGCCCGCCGATCCAACGGTACAACGGGACACCGTACAGCGTACCTTCCTTAACGACGTTCTCCATCGGTCCGCCAAACGGCGTCGTGCCGAATTCCATGCCGCGCGCAACGACCTTGTTCTCCCACGGCAACCCGCCGTTCCCCTTGTTCTCCTGCCAGTCACCGAGCCATGGGAAATCCTTCGTATGCCAGATATAGCCGATCACGACGTTGTAGTCCTTGTGGTACATCGTGAAGTAGTTCCGCTCGCGGTCCGGGTCCATCAGCATCGCGTAGTAGATGCCGGACTTCGGCCGGTCCTGCATCTCGCGCAGACTGACCCGTTCGCCCTCCGGCGTGTTGCCCCACGGCCACTCGACCGGGCCGGAATCGAGCATGCGATTCGGCCGAGCCTGGCCGCGGACTTCACCCCCCGTAGCCGACGCATCGAGCACCGTCTTGCCGGGCTCGACGAACGGTGGGCCGAACGTTGCATGCTGTACCCAGTGAGCGGGCCGTCCAAATGCAAGCAGATTCTCGACCCACTCCTCGACGTACATGACGGTTTCGTTGGCCGGGATGGTGAGCGTGCGGCCGACGTTGTATTGCGTCCTCGGGAGATAGGCCGAGTAGACGAGTTGAACGAGATCGTTGCTCGCGAGGGCCGCGTCTTTCTTCCACTCGACGACGACCGCCTCGCCGTGATTGCCGAGGCCGTTCTTCGCTTCCGCCCCCGACGGCGCACCGAATGTCGGGAAGTTCAACAGGTGACCCATGTAGCCGGACTGAAGCCAACGATTGGTACCTCCGCCATAGATCTTGTCGTGCTTGGCGGCATCGTATTCCCACGGATCGATCGTCGGGAAATGCGGAATCCGCATCGGATTCACGCTCTTCTTCAGGTCATCAGACTTGAGTCTAATCTCCGCCCAATGCCCTGCCCCACGCAACGCGCTGACGCGCATTTGATCCGTCTCAAGTACGTAGGCATGACGCCCCTGGAAGGTTTCTTCCTTGAACGTGGGCTCGCCTGCGCGCGCCACGCTAGCCAGCAAAACCGGCACGACGACCAACGCCATCAAACTCCTGATTCGCTCGCCTCGCATGCGAGGAATCATATCAGATCACTCTTGGGCGAACTGTGACTCCGCACCCTCACTTCCGCACAGCGCTTCCAGCAAAAACTGGATCACACCGTGCGCACTGTCAACCTAACCGCGTCGTGGAGAGTATTCGCCGTGATGCAACCTCGCTCAGCAATTGTCACCAATTTGCCAAGCAACTCCGCATCCGCCCCATCGGCCGAAACTACCATGTCGATCGCGGTGAACCGGACCGGCGTGTCACCCAGCGTGCCAATCACCTCCGTGTAGACGTTGGAGACATCCGCCTCACGCGCACGTATCGCGGCCAGCAGATTACTCATGAAGCATCCACCGAGAGCAGCCAACAGGAGTTCGCCGCCCATCGGCCCCTTGTCGTCACCACCCTTGTCCTTGGGACGGTCAACCAAGACCTTGTGTGTGCGAATCGTGGCTTCCGTCGTGGCGGGTCCGACCTGCTGGAGTGCAATCTGTATTGTTGGCATCGCTATTCTCCGTGCCAGCTCAGAACGCCAGCGGCAGTTTGTCCGCCGCCCGCGTCCCCGGCGCGAAGTCGCCGTCGCTGTCCTTCTGCTCCGGCCGGACAAGGAACCCGAAATCACAGCCCTGATCAGCCTGCAAGACGGTATCAATAAACAGCCGCCCGTAGCCCCTGTCGTAGTGCGGCGCGCGGGCTTTGAACAGCCCCAACCGGCGAGCCATTTCCTGCTCGTCAATCAGCAGCTCAAGCTTGCGGTTCTCCACGTCGAGCCGAATCTCGTCGCCGTTCTCGACCGCCGACAGCGGCCCGCCCACGGCGGATTCAGGCGAGATATGCAGCACAACCGTACCGTAGCTCGTGCCGCTCATGCGCGAATCGCTGATGCGCACCATGTCGGTCACGCCCTTCTTCAGCAACTTCGCCGGAATCGGCAGATTCCCGTACTCAGGCATGCCCGGCGCACCCTTCGGACCGCCGTTCTTCAGCACCATGATGCAAGTTTCATCAATGTCGAGATCCGGCGTATCGTAGCGGGCCATAAAATCCCCATGGTCTTCAAACACCACCGCGCGCCCCGTGTGCTGCATCAGTTTCGGATCAGCGGCACTCGTCTTAATCACCGCCCCATCCGGGCACAGGTTCCCGTAGAGAATTACCGTGCCACCCTCGGTCTGAATCGGGTTGTCCAGCGGACGAATCACATCCGCGTTGTGGCACTTCGCCGAAGCGATATTCTCCCCCATCGTCTTTCCCGTCGCCGTGATCACATCGCGATGCAGCAGCCCTTCGATCTGCTTCATCACCGCCGGCACGCCGCCCGCGTAGTACATGTCTTCCATCAGATACTTGCCCGACGGACGAATGTTCGCGATTACCGGTGTATCTCGGGAGATATCGTCGTAGAGCGACAGCGGCAGGTCGATCCCCAACCGTCCCGCCAGCGCTTTGAGGTGGATAATCGCGTTGGTTGAGCCGCCGATCGCCATATTCACGCGAATGGCATTCTCGATCGACTCGCGAGTGATGATTTTCTCAGGCGTCAGATCCTCCCGCACCATTTCCACCATCCGCGCGCCGCTGCGCTCCGCCATCTCGTAGCGCCGGGAATCGACGGCCGGAATACTCGCGCATCCGGTCAAGGTCATACCCATCGCTTCGGCCAAGCTCGTCATGGTCGACGCCGTGCCCATCACCATGCAATGCCCCGCGCTGCGCGACATGCAGCTCTCCAGCTCGCACCACTCCTCTTCGTTGATGCGGCCCGCCCGTAGCTCGTCCCAGTAGTGCCATACATCCGTGCCTGAACCAAGCGGCTTGTCCTGCCACATGCCCCGAAGCATCGGACCGCCCGTCACCATGATCGACGGTAGGCCGGCGCTCGCCGCGCCCATCAGTTGCGCCGGCGTCGTCTTGTCACAACCACAGAGCAAGACGACGCCGTCCATCGGGTTGGCACGGATCGATTCCTCGACGTCCATCGCCATTAGGTTGCGGAACATCATCGTCGATGGCCGCATGAACGGCTCGCCGAGTGAGATCGTCGGGAACTCGAGTGGAAATCCGCCCGCCGCCCACACTCCCCGCTTCACCGCCTCGGCGACCTGCCGCAGGTGCGCGTTGCAGTTCGTCAGCTCGCTCCAGGAGTTACAAATGCCGATCACCGGCTTGTTCTTAAAGACGGAATCAGAGAAGCCTTCCGCCTTCATCCACGAACGGTGGATGAATCCGAGCTTATCCTTGCGGCCAAACCAATCTTGCGAGCGAAGAGGGCGACTCATGTATTACTCCCGTGAACCACAATGAGGAAACTCACAAATATGGGTACAGTAAGAATTGTGAAAGTAACTGTCGATATTCCCAACAGCCTATACCGGCGAGCAAACAGACACGCGGCAGATCAAGGTATCACATTCCGCAAAATCGTTGAGTCCGGAGTGCTGACGATTGTTGAGCAGGAGCGTCCCGAAGCACCCTTTCGGTTGCGTAAGGCTTCCTTCGCCGGCGATGGACTTTTGCCCGGCCTTACATGGGACGAGATCCGCGAGGGCGGCTACGACAAACCTAAAGTCGTCCCTCCAACTCAGGATAGCTAGATGCTACTTCAGCAAGCCCGGCGTGGCCCCGGATGCACTCTCGTACTGATCCTGTTGCATCTTCTCCTCCTGCCCGGGGGCATGGCGCAGAGCTTCGACGTAGCCGTCATCGGAGGCACGCCCGCCGGGATCACCGCCGCTATCGCCGCCGCGCGGCAACGGCGCACCGTCGCACTCACCGAATACCACCCCCACCTCGGAGGCATGACGTCAAGCGGACTCGGCAAGTCAGACGTCGAGACACGCGCGGCCATCGGCGGCCTCTTCAAAGAGTTCGTCAACCGAGTCCGTGACCACTACATCGAGACCTGCGGCCCTCAGTCCGAGAATGCCAAACTTAGCCGCGACGGCTACTACTTCGAGCCTCACGTCGCCAAGAAGGTGTTCGATGACATGATCGCCGAGCAGCCCAAGATCACGCTGCTGCGCCACCATCGCCTCGAAGAAGTCGTTCGGAGCAGAAAGCAGCTCGTGGCGGCGCGTGTCACGAATCGCGAGACCGGCGAGATTCGAGAGATTCGTGCCAAGGTCTTCATCGACGCCACTTACGAAGGCGACTTGGCCGCCCATGCGGGTGTGCCATACCGGCTCGGGCGCGAGGGACGCGACGAGTTCAACGAGCTCCACGCGGGCGTGATCTACCAGGACTATAACGACCGTCGCTTCCTACCCGGCTCCACCGGCAAGGGGGACCATCGCCTACCGGCATACACGTTTCGCCTTTGTGTGACGGATGACCCCGCCAACGCATTCGTTCTCGGCAAGCCGCCGCCCGACTACGACCGCAACCGCTACACCGGCTACTTCGACGACCTTGAGGCCGGACGACTCGGTCCGCCCAAGCAACTCAAGGAAGGCCGCGGCTACTACTCACCGCACTTCAATACCATGGTGCGTGCCCTATCGTTCGCCCCGATTCCCGGCCACAAGTTTGACGTGAATATGAACCCGCGGCCGCTCGCCTTTCCTTGGGTGGAACTGAATTTCGACTACCCGGAAGCTGACTGGGACGGCCGCGAGCAGATCATCGAACACATCCGCAACGTGACTCTCGGCCTGCTGTACTTCCTGCAGAACGACCCCGAGGTCTCAGCCGAACATCGCAAGATGGCAAACGAATACAACCTTGCCAAAGATGAGTTCATTGATAACACCCATTTCCCATTCCAGATCTACATTCGCGAGGCCCGGCGCATTCACGGCGAATACACTTTGAGCGAGCGCGACGTAACGATCGCGGCGGGTTCGGCAAGAACACCCATTCACGGCGATAGCATCGCGGCCGGCGAATTCCCGATCGACAGTTTTCCGACACGGCGCCGCGAACCCGGTCACGAAGTGGCCCTCGAAGGCTACATCCTGATGCTCGACGAATTCACGAAACCCTATCAGATCCCTTACCGCATCATGGTGCCGAAAGAGGTCGATGGACTACTCGTTCCCGTCGCGGCATCGACAACCCACGTCGGCTTTTCGACAATTCGCCTGGAGCCGACCTGGATGGCGATGGGACAGGCCGCGGGGGTCGCCGCCCATCTCGCCATCAAGTCAGACCGGCAACCGCGGCACGTGGCCATCGATCGCCTGCAACGCCTTCTACTCGACGACGGACAGGTCATCAGCTACTTCAGCGACATCGACGCCGCCCACCCCGCGTTCAAGGCCGGCCAGTACTTCGGAGCGAAAGGATTCTTTGCGGACTACGGGCTCCGAGCAGACGAACCTGTTACTCAGGCCGCCGCCACCCGCTGGTTCCGCATTGCTTTCGACGACGAGACGATCGTTGCGGAAGAGCGAGCCGAAGACTCGCAAAAGCTGCTTGACCACACCGGGTTACGGAGCAAGCTACAGGCCATCGCGAAGAGGGTCGCTAAACCCTTGCCCGAAGAATTGCTTCCCAATCGCGGCCAGAAGCCCGTCATGCGCGGCGAGTTCTGCCGCATTCTCTACACCTGGCTAGCGACGCTGGACTAACCCGCCAACAAGTCCCGAACAGGCTTACCCTTGCCGTCTTTGATTACATAGTCGGCGGGCTCAAGAAGCTGTCGTGGCACGACGCGCACTTGAGATTCACGCCGAGGTGCGTGGCATCAGATTGCACGGAATTCCTACAAGTTTACAGCTCGACTTCCCACCACAGAAGCCTGCGGCGAACAACAGTGCTATGTTGGTCAATCATGAACGTTTCCAGCGATCCCGTGCCTGTTTGGAAGCAACTAGGCGACCCCTTGCCGGCCAGCCTAGTCGATGCCCGGCTACAGCTTCATCACGCCGCGCAGGTTGCCGTGTCGGTCGGTCTCACGTTCGTCCAACCCGCCAAAGACGACAGCCACACCAGCCTTGAGTGGATCGACTCGCTCGGCGCGCTCATGTCCAAGCGTTCCACCGGAGACAAGCCTTTTCACGCCGCGTTGGACATTGCGAACTCCCGGCTCCTTCTCATTGACGGCACCGACAGCCGCACCATCTTCAGCCACTTCGATCTTGACGGACAGAACATTGAAAGTGCCTACGCCTGGTTAGAGTCCGCAATCGAAGGCTTGATCGGAGGGAAGATGGAGAAGGACGTCGTGCGCTCATCGAATGAGATCCCCGCTCATCCTGTCGCCGACGGCGAATGGTTCTCCTTGGCGCCGCGCGAGGCCTTCGGTGAGATCGCCCGCTGGTTTGCGGACTTCGACCGCCTCCTGCGAAAGATCGAGCTCGAAACACCCAACGCTTCCCCCGTGCGCTGCTGGCCGCATCACTTCGATATCGCGACTCTCATCGAGTTCCAACCCGCGCAAGGGAGCGATTCCGGCCGCACCATCGGAGTCGGGCTGTCGCCGGGCGACGGAGAATACCCCGAGCCCTATCTCTACGTAACGCCCTGGCCCTACCCAAGCGATCCGCCGCTGCCACCTCTCGCGGGCGAAGGGCAATGGCATAGTGAGGGCTGGATCGGAGCCCTGCTCACCGGTACGAACCTCGTCGCCGCCGGCGGCGCGGACGAACAGTCCCAACGCGTTTGGGAGTTTCTCGCATCGGCGCTACCAGCGTGTCGCGAACTCGCCGGCGTTTCGTCCTAGCTCACATTTCGAAAACTCCCGCGCATCGAGGCACTCAATACATGGCAACCACCATCGGACAGAAAGTCAAAGTCGCAACCTGGAGCGTGCTCGCCGACCGCAAGCCGCAATACGTCCTCGTCGGCGAAGTCGACCTGGTCGTCGTCCGCTACGGAGACAGCGTTTCGGTCCTCTACGGGCGCTGCCTGCATCGGGGCGCGCTCATGTCCGACGCCACCGTTCAGGGCGACAACATCATCTGCGGCGTCCATGGCTGGGACTACCGCGTAGACACCGGCGTCAGCGAATACAACAACGCCGAGGCGCTTCACAAGTTTTCCTCCGTCGTTGACACCGCTGACGACGCTGTCTACGTCGACAAGGATGAGATCGACGCTTGGGCGCGAGCAAATCCGCAAGCTTATCAGCGCGATGAATACCAGGGGCTCTACGCCGATCTCCACGGCACTCCCGAAGAGCCACACACCGGCTACATCCGCGAGTTAGCGAAAAATGGCCTCAAGAACTGGGGCCATCACGGCAAGGTCTCCGCCATGGGCGTGCCGCTCACCCAGATGCCGTGTTGGAACGACATCCAGATCCTGACAGCACAGTTGGCCCGTAGCACGCTACTCGAAGCGGAGGAAGTCGGCTCCGAGATCGTCATCGGTCCCCGCGCCAAGAAGCCGCTGACATTGAAGATCCCGCTCTTCGTGAGCGACATGAGCTTCGGCGCGCTCAGCGAAGAAGCCAAGACCGCACTCTCCAAAGGCGCGGAAATGGCCGGCACCGGCATCTGTTCCGGCGAAGGCGGCATGCTGCCCGAGTAACAAGCCAACAACAGCCGCCCCTTCTACGAACTCGCTTCAGGACGATTCGGCTGGAGCCTCGACAAGGTCAAGCTCTGCCAAGCCTTTCACTTCAAAGCCGGACAAGGCGCCAAGACCGGCACCGGCGGCCACCTCCCGGGCAACAAGGTTTCCGGCAAGATCGCCGAGGTCCGCGGACTCGAACCGGGCACGGCCGCGATCAGTCCCTCACGGTTTCCCGACCTTGACAGTGTAGGCGACTTCCGCCGCGTCGCCGAAGAAGTACGCGAAGCCACCGGCGGTATCCCCGTCGGCTTCAAGATGTCGGCGCAGCACATCGAGGGCGACATCGATTTTGCCCTCGACGTCGGCGTCGACTACATCATTCTCGACGGACGCGGTGGTGCGACCGGAGCCGCCCCGGAGACCTTTAAGAACAATATCTCCGTTCCCACTATCGCCGCATTGGCGCGAGCCCGCCGCCATCTCGACAAAACGGGCAGCGACGTTACGCTGGTCATCACCGGCGGACTCCGTACCGAGTCGGACTTCGTGAAAGCGCTCGCCATCGGCGCGGCCGCCATCGCCGTATCCAACGCCGCCATTCAAGCTATCGGTTGCCTCGGCATGCGCGCCTGCCACACCAACAACTGTCCGGTCGGCATCGCTACGCAACGCGACGACCTGCTCGTCATCGAGCAATCCGCTCAACAACTCCGCAACTTCTTCGAAGCGACAGTGGAGTTGATGCAGATCCTCGCCCGCGCCTGCGGCCACCATCACCTCAGCCGCTTTTCACAGGACGATCTCACCACCTGGAACCGCGACATTGCCTACCTCACCGGCATCGCCTACGCGGGTGTTGTGCCGCTTTAGGTGCGTCACGAACCGACCGACGACGCAATGTATGTCGCTACTCGCCATACTGCCGTAGCCTGAATTGCTATCTTCCCGTCGGCCCCGCTACCCTCATCAGCAGCGGCAGCCGGCGCGGCAGTATCCTCGCTTCCAGGGGCAGCGTCCCTACGGCTTCCCCGTCCAGCTCAATGCGCACGATCTCGTCCGACTCGGCCCGTACCGTCTTGGCACGGTGATGGCGGACCTTCGGATGCTTGTAGATGTCATCCGAATAAAGCACCGGCAGGTCCCGCACCAACTCGAACATATTGAGGTAGTCGATCGTCGTCACCTCGAGCAACCCGTCGTCGAGCACCGCTCGGGGACACGGGTGCATCCCGCCGCCGTGATAGCGGCCGTTACCGATCGCAACGTTCGTAATCCGCAGCTCGTCGGGCAGCGGCTCGCCATCGAGCGTGAGGCGCACATGCTTCGCGCGATAGGTGAAGAACACCGCGAAAGTCGCACAGAGGAATGCGATCTTGCCTCCGAGCGGCGTTAGGAAATTCTTCGCGCGCACGGATACATCACCGCCCATTCCGAAACTAGTGAGATTCACGAAGTAGCGCTCGACAGGATGTCCGTCGTCGCCCTCAAGATGCGCTACGCCGACGTCAATCGGGCGGGCAACACCGTTCGCGATGATATCGACTGCATCCTCTATTTCATGCGGAATCCCGATGCTGCGTTGGAAGTCGCCGCCCGTCCCAATGGGAATGATGCCGAGCCGCGCGTTGGGATTGATCGGCTCATCGCCGCGCAAGAAGCCGTTTACCGATTCGTTGATCGTGCCGTCCCCACCGACGGCGATCACCAGGTCGCTGCCGTCCATCAGAGCGCGGCGCACAAGCTCCGTCGCATGTCCGGGGCGTGCTGTAAAGCGTGGCTCGACCGGCCCGAGCTTATCCGCCAACAATGTGGCGATACGCGGCCACCGCTTCGACGCCCGACCGGCGGCGGCGCGCGGATTGAGAATGACGACGGGTTGGCTCGGTTGGCTCAATGGAGGTTAGCGCGCCTGCAGCTCGGGATTTCTGCGGCGCAGATCATCGATAGTATCGCGGAGCGTCTCCATCGGGTCACGCGTTACGAACCCTAGCTCGTTGCGCGCCTTGCCCGAATCGCAATACCAATAAAGCGCCGACATGCGGATCGACTCATCGTCCAGCTTGAATGCACCACCGACCAGCGGCAACACCTTGCGTGCAATCCCAGCGAGAAAAAGAGCGGCCCCCACCGGCGGCGAGAACAACGGTCCACGCACTCCCGAGACGGCCTCGACGCGATCGATCCATTCGCGGAACGTCCAGTTCGGCCCACCCAGCAGATACCGCTCGCCCAATCTCCCCTTGCGCATCGCGGCGCGCGCACCCGCCGCCGCATCCCGCGCATCGACAAGATTGAGCCCACCGGTCGGTGCGGCCTGAATCTGCCCTTCTAAATACAACCGCACGTCCTTCGTCGACGACTCGCGGGTGTCCCCCGGCCCCAACAGCAGGCTTGGGTTTACGATCACGACAGGCAAGCCGTAGTTTTCGTGATGCCACAGCACCAGCTTCTCGGCGTAGACCTTGCTTAAGTAGTAAGGCCAGCGCAAGATCACATCGATCGCGTAGCCCGACTCCTCGGTGCGCTCGACGGGGTCGTGCCCCACCGCGACCGTGCCGGATGACGACGCGAGCACGATCCTTTTGACACCATGACGCCGCGCCGCTTCGCAGACGTAGCGCGTCCCTTCGACATGCACGTCATAGAGATGCCACGAGTTGGCCGGTGACCGCTCGACCGTCCCCGCCAAGTGGTAAATCTCTTCGACGCCTTCAACAGCGGCGTCAACAGCGGCTGCATCCGTAATGTCGCCCGCGACGGCTTCGATCTGACCAGATCCGTCAGCAGTGCTAGCACCGCGGCTCATCAATCGCAGTCGCGCCTCGGGCTCGGCCTCGCGCAGTTGTTCGACGAGATGCGTCCCAAGGAAACCGGTCGCGCCGGTGATCAGGATCGTCTTCATTCCACGCTAGATCGTTTCCGGTATGCCCGAAACGTCGACCATGTTGATCGGCGGGATGTGAACGTGGGTGATCGACGGCGCGCGCCCAACGTGTGAGTGGGCCATCTCGATCGCTTCGTCCATCGATGAGGCGCATTCCCAGCCCATCACCTCAGCGGACTTCTTGTCCTCGGCGCCCACCACGATCACTTTGCCGCAATGCGCCCGGCCGTTCTCACCCCAGTACCACATGTAGAACGGATGAACGCCGTGATAGGCATGCCCATGGCGGTACATGTCGATGTATTCGGGGTTGTGTGCGAACTCCGCCTCGTACTTCTGTTGCAGCGTCAGCGAGTCGTTCGTCTCGGGCATGATGCGGTGGAAGAATTCGATGTACGACGGGTGATGACGCGGGTCGAACTCATCGTAGAGAGGATGCGTTAGGATCAGCACGCCGTTCTTCTTGACGACCGGCATACCGCGGTACATGTTGAAAAAGTATCCAAGGGCAAGTACCTGCACAAGCAACGGATTCAGAATCGAATTCACGTTGTACGGCGAGATGAACGGGATGCCGAAAATAGCGACATCGCTCTGGCCTTCGATCGGCACCGCGTATTGCTGGTAGCAGTACGCCAGCGTCTTCTCGTGGGTCGGCAGCGTCGCGCCCGCATGTACAGCAGTCACCCCGTACGCCGCCGGAACCGAGAACAGGATCTTCCGCTTCAACTTGCGCGGCAGCGCGTTCAGGCCCGACTGGGCAACCCGGAAGCAGGCCTTATCGATACCATTCCAATGGTCTTCGTTCTTCGTGAAGAAGCCCATGGCTGGGTTGAACATCGCGTTGTTGACAGCGGTCTCGATGTGAAACACCTTTAAATGCGAGTTGATAACCTTCGCCATCCGGTCGCACGAATGCATCAACGCCGAGTGTTTGTGGTCGAAGTACGAATCACACTTGAGGATCGTTTGCGGCGTGTGATGAGCCCGCAGCGACGGATAGTCGCAGAGCCCCACGCCAATCGACTTACTGCCGCCATCCATCGAGACCAGATTGATGTTGACGTAGATCAGCAGGTCCGATTCGGCCGCGCGCCGGTTGATGCGCACCCGTTCGCCCAGTTCGGTCCGCCCCAACTCGACCATACCGTCGGGCGCTTCGCCGTCATGGTTGTAAAGGCGATCCGGCGCATAGGCGTCATAGATCCGGCGACCGACCGCATGCCGTAGCTCGAACTCTTCCATCCGCCGATGAAAGGAGGTGGCCACGATGATGTGGACGTCGGTAACACCTTTCTCAGCAAGTAGGTTCAGAACGATCGTCAACACCGACGCACGAATATCCGGCCGCGGCATCTTCGGCAGAGGCAGCGAGACATCGTCGATCGCGATCGTAACCTTCATGCCCGGACGCAGCAAGGCCTCAAGCGGATCCATCTCCTCCGGATTCTTCAGGGCATAGCGGATGCCTTCGTCGCGGTCGGGAATCCCGGGAATCGTCGGCTTCGGGTAAACAACGCGCGTTCCCGCTGGCAACTTTACGTCGAGCAGATCTTCGCCCGACCACATCAACCGCTTCGCCGAGTTCTCTTCTAGGTGAACGACGCAACCTTCCGACGAAACGACGGCGTTGCGGCCGACGGCGTTCGGCGTTGGGTCACCAAACTCGACCTCGCGGCAGACGCGGATCTCCTCAACCTGAGACGTCATGGTCAGTTCTCCGTGGAGTGGTTGCGCTTCGCAAATCGAGGATGGTCCAGTTTCGCTCTTCGGCGACGCGCCGCAAACCACGGTCAGGATTCACCGCGGCGGGTTGGCCCACGCACTCAATCATTGGCAGGTCCGAAAGGCTATCAGAGTAGGCCTTCGAACGGGCTGAGTCCACATTATACTCGCGGCAGTATCGCTCGATGGCGCGAACCTTCTCCTCCTCGGCCAACAGCGGCGGCGTGACCTCGCCCGTCGCCACGCCATCGTTGTATTCGAGGCGATTGCAGATCACATCGTCGAATCCAAAATGCCGAACCGCGGAAGCAATGGCAAAGTCCAAACCTCCGCTCACCAGCACGAGACGGTAGCCGGCCGCGCGATCGGCCTCCACGAGCGCCTTGGCCGCGGGAAAAACCTTCGGCAGGATATCGGCCTCAAACAACTCTTCGCCGCATGCAAAAAGCCATTGTTTTGAGAGGCTTCGATACTCCCGGTAAAACACTTCATTGAATAGCCGGCGGGAGTACATATTAAGCCCAATCCACAGGGGAACAGTCACCAGCAGCTTGCCGTAACGCCACCAAGCCTGCGGGCGGCTGGGATGGTGTTTCGCGAAGTACGCGTAGCGCGTGACCACATTGCTCGACACGAGCGTACCGTCAAAGTCGAAGAAAGCCGCCTTTGTAGCCTGATCCATCGAACAACCGCCGACGCCCCTGCGCGCCGCGACAATCTCCTAGTAGAACACGCAGCGGCAGCGGTGGCGCGGCCGAGCCTTATACGAAGTTCCCTGCCCTCGATTCCACAGCCGATAGTCGAGATTCATTGACGTCACATTGGCGCCATCGCGCGCCATCTCCCCGCGAATCCGCTCCACAGCAGCCACGGCACAGGCACGGATCTCGATCTCTTCGGCACTTCCGGCTTCGATCAACTCTTCTCGATCGATCCGTGCCAGCAAGCCCAGATCGTACTCCAGGATGCCGTCCATCCGTAGGACGTGCGGCACAAGGTTATCCGCAAAGATCGTGAGCTGATCAAGATCCCGAAACCGACCTGACCCGCTCCCATCAAAAGCGAGCGAGAGATCGGCCACCGTGAGTTGCGCGCGTTTGTAGAACGGTACATCGAGATCGCCGTATCGCTGCACGTCGCGATAGAAAGGCATCCCTGCGAGGATCTGCACCAACCTCTCCGCCGATTCCTCCGCCTCTTCGACAAGCCGCACGAAACGCCCCTCAAAGCGCTCTGTGACCAATCGCCCCAGGTCGTTCAGCGCCGAAGCAAACAGCCCCATCAACTCCAAGGCCGTTTCATTCTCACGATCCTGCCCGAACAAGCCACAGCAATCGTCCGCCGACAATGCCGCCAGCCGTTCAGGCGACAAGGTACCGTGTGCCACAAAGTAATCATTCAACGACGAGGCAACGGTAAAGTACCCTGACATCCCCGGACGCTTCTTCAGGTAGGGAAAATAGCCGGAGCCGAAATTCACCGCATCCAACGTAAGGATGAACGCCACCGTGTCCGGCCCGTGCCCAACGTAGTGATGCGCCGGATCGAGTTCCGCCGGCGCGGGTGTTTCAACAAGCAGCGAACCGGCGTACGCATCTATCCGCTCGTGCTGGATTCGAACGAACCGGCCACGCTCGGCGACATGTGCGCACCGTTCCCGAATCTGATCAAAGAGTGATTCGCCCACGGCTAGGCTAAGAGGTTCTGAAAATTCTGCTTGTGCCGCCAAGCAAGAAACACCGTCATCAGCGCCGCATTGCGGACGTCCGGGCCACCCACCATAAGCGCCATGAGGATCGTGAAGAACACCCAAGTCCCAACTGACGCAATCATGCCCGCCTCGCTCCACTTGCGACGACTTCCCAGCAGGCGGACCAACACAAACACCACCAGCGCCACCGCCGCCCATTTCGGAAACAGCGCCAACATCACACCGGCCGACGTAGCAATTCCCTTTCCCCCATTGAACCTCAGGAACGGCGAATAGCAGTGGCCGAAAATCACCAAGAACCCCAACAGCCAGCCGTAGTAGTAGGGATCATCGGCCCGCAGCAACAGCCATACCGCCAAGAACCCCTTGCCGAGATCGCCGATCAACGTCAGCACGGCCCGCGGCTTGTTGACGCGCAGCACGTTATTGAAACCCGGGTTCCCTGAGCCTACCCTGCGGATGTCAATGCCCGTACCCCACATCGCCACAATGGCGAACGGGATCGATCCGATCAGGAAGCTGCCAAGCAGTCGCAGAAGTGTTTCTGTTTCAGGCATGTTCTAGTTGTAAAGCGTTCCAGGCTGATCATCGTCCATCAGCCGCTCGATTGCGTCCCGCAGGGCTTGTCGCGTCTCGGTGCAACTCGCTCCGTTCATCGGCAAAGGCTCACCGACTCGCAAGATCGTACCACCAGTCAAAGATCCATTGGCCGCGTATACTGGAATCACCGGGCATCCAGCCGTGATCGCAGCTTCGATCGGTTCCAGCCGCAAGCGGCTACGTTGCGGGGTCGAACCGGCGGCAGAATCCGCCACAATCACAACCGATGAGCCACTCGCAATAGCGTCCCGAACTCGGCTTCTCAATTGATCCGCGGTCGAACCCCGCTGCGCATCGCTCTCGGCAAGCATCGCCTCCAATAAGAACGCAACGTCCCAGCGCACATCATGTAGCACGCGCGCGTCAACGATTTGCACGGGCCCTTCAACACCTTCGACCAGCGCCAACAAATCGTCCGCCGTCACACGGTTCGCGGCAAACAACGAAGGGCCGCCCACGGCTGCAACTCCGTTCCCATGCAACTGTGAACGGACGTCTCCCATCGCGCGAAGAATTCCGGCAGTTTTTCGAACAACCATGGATGCTCCCGAGGGAGTCGGCGCCAGCCGCGCCAGCAATCCGCCGGCAGTTGCCACACTCGCCGGCATTGCTCGCGCCGCTAGCTCGGACGCAAAACCCTTCGTCCGCCGAGCCCCGCGCTCCACCGCGCTCCCAAGGTTTGAAACCCACAAGCGTACCAATTGTAGCCAGGGCGGGTGCTTCGTCGGACGTAGCTTTCCTTCTTCGTAAAGCCGTCTCGTTTCGTTGCGACGGATCTTTCCGCTCGACGTCTTCGGAACCGTCTGCGGCGGGACGAGTTTCACAACGTCAGGTGGCAGCCCGACCTTCGTGTCAATTTCGCGGACGATCTCCGCCCGCATTTCTGCCCGCTCCGCCGAATTGCGGGATCGAGTTTCCGCGACCACAACTAGCCGCCCCGTGCCGCTCGACGGATCGGTGGATCCAAAAGCCGCCACGCAACCGCGACGGACACCCGAGACATCGGCGGCGGCCATCTCGACTTCTTGCGGAATGATGTTGTGCCCCGCTTTAATGATGCAGTCCTTGAGCCGCCCCGTGATGTGAATCTCGCCGTTCGCCCGGTAGGCAAGGTCGCCGGAATCCATCCAGTCCTCGGCGTCAACCACTGCGGCCGTCGCTTCGGAATTCCGAAAATACCCAGCCGTCTTCGAAGGCCCCCGGAAAAGCAATCGGCCCTGCATCCGGTCGCCCACGTCTTGGTTGGCTTCGTCGACAAGGCGCACTTCGTGCCCCGGAAGAGCGGGTCCGTTCGCCACAAAACTCAGAACGTTTGTGTCGTCGGCCTGGGCGGGAACGGCACGGCCTGCCTTCTCGAACTCAGAGCGGCGAACGCGGTCGATCACCGGACGCCGATCGATCGGAGGAAATGTCAGCGCCACCGACGACTCCGCCAAGCCGTAGCAAGGCACATAGCTCTCGGCCCGGAACCCCCACGGTGCGAACCGCTCCGCGAAGCGTTCCAAAGTGTCCGGCAACACCGGCTCACCGGCATTGATCGCAATACGCCAACGGCTCAGGTCCACACCTTCAAGCGCCTCGTCCTGAATCTTGCGTGCGCAAAGCTCGTAGGAGAAATTCGGCGCCGGGCAAAGTGTCCCACCCGAATCACTCAGCGCCCACAACCAACGCTCCGGACGCGATAGGAACGCCAACGGCGACATCATCGTGATCGGAAAGCCATAAAACACGCTGAAGAGCCATGAACCGATCAGACCCATGTCGTGATAAAGCGGCAGCCAACTGACGACAGCATCGTCGGGGCGAGCCTTGACCGCCCAGCCGATACCCTGCACGTTGGCTAACACATTCGCGTGCGACAGGACAACGCCCTTCGGATTCCCCGTGCTGCCCGACGTGTACTGAATAAAAAACGTATCGATAGGCTCGACTCGCCCGCCCGCCGTGGCGGCTCGCAGACGCAGGGCATCCGCCGTCGTGACCTCTTGCAAGCTCGGGATGCCGAGTTGCATCACCTGCGACACTGCTCTCACGGCGTCAAACGAAATCAGAAAACGGACTTCGGCGTTTCGGAGAATCAGCGTTTGCCGACGAACATATTCTTCGATCTTGTCGGGCCGCGCCGGCGGATAGATCGGCACCGCGATTCCGCCCGCCAGAGCGATCCCAAGGAACGTATAGAAGAAGTCGGCGCAGGTCGGCAGCATCACCGCCACGGCCTCATTGCGCTTCAGGCCCGACGCAACCAGCCCATCCGCTACCTGCTGTGCCCGTTCAAGTAAGCGCCCGTAGGTGATCTCCTCAATTTGCCCTTCATCGAGTAGATGAATCTGAACGCGGTCCGGGTCGCGCTGCGCCTGCTCGCGCAACACTTCCACGAACGTTGCCGCATCCATCAGAGGTGGAAACGCGTCGCCCGGTTGTCGAATCGGTGGCCGCTCTAAGGCAGTAGATCCCTCTCCCTCGAATAGCGACTGCACCCACTCCGCCGGCGTCTCCGCTCGCTGCGCCAAGGCTTCCGGGACACGAACACCCAGCCGCTGCTCGGTACGAACCAGTAGTTCCACGCGTTCGAGACTGCCCAGCCCCAAATCGCGGTCAAACGACGAATCGAGCGCCACGCGGGCAGCCGCGTCGGTGGAACCCAGCTCAGTGAGCAGTTCCTTGACCAGCGACAGGGTTTCGTGCTCAACGTGAGAGCGTTCGAGCGTCTCGGTAGGCATGGGCGAAGCGGAACTTACAGTTTACCGTCAGACCCGTAGGTTTCATGATAGAAGGACCGCACCGGCTCCATGAGTCCTCCTCTCAAAAGCCAATCCTAACCTCATTCCCTGACCGTCTGACGCCGTATACTCATGCCCGATGATCAGGGTTCGGTTCACTCTCCTCCTCGTCGGCATCTCACTCTGCCAAGCCCAGCGCACCGACGACCAAGCCAAGCGCAACGCCCGCCTACAACTCGAGCGAGTCCAAGCCGCCCCGTGCCTCAATCTCGAAGCGAGCAACCTCAAACTCCAGCCGCCCAAGCCCGGCTGGGCCGTCGAGATGGTGTCATCCGTCGCCGCCGGAAACAACGGCATCATCTACGTTCTACAGCGCGGACCCGATGCCAACCCGGTCCTCGCCGTCGACCGCGAGGGACAGATCAAGCACAGTTGTGGTGCCGGACTCTACGCCATTCCACACAGCATCCGTGTCGATCTCGATGGCAATGTCTGGACAGTCGACTCCGGCAACTCCCAGGTCTACAAGTTCAGCCCGCAAGGCAAGCAACTCCTCCACATTGATGTCGGCGAGATGCCCGAGAAGAGCAGTCCCTTTCGCGGCACTTCCGACATTGCCTTCGCGCCCAACGGCAATCTCCTCATCGCCGACGACTACGGCAACGCACGCATCCTCGAGTACAGCCCTAAGGGCAAACGACTACGCGCATGGGGACGCCCCGGGACAGGCGATGGTGAGTTGAATCTGCCGCACGCCGTCGCCATTGACGAACGCGGCATCATCTACGTCGGCGACCGCGAGAACGGCTGCATTCAGCGCTTCACTCGCGAGGGTAAGTATATCGACCAATGGGACGGCCTCGGCAAAACGTACTCGCTCCACCTCGACGGTGATGCGATCTGGCTGGGTTCTCACCGCCTCGACGAGTGCAACGGCTCACCGGGCTGGATCATCAAGTTGAATCGAGACACGGGCAAGATCCTCGGCCTCGTGCCCTCCACAGGCACACACTCCGTCACGCTCAATACCCCTGGTGAGTTATTTACCGGTACCCGGCCCGACCGCGTGCTGCGGTTTCGAGCACCCTAGCAAAAGCTCGTCTGCCGACGACGCGCACTTCTACTTCGGTTCTCACAAGTCCGGCAGCGCGAACGCTAACCCCGATACGTCGTCGTTGACGCGAATCGACCCAGGCAAAACCTCGGGGCCGCGCGCATCCAAAGCGGTGCCCTCGACCGGAACCAAATTGACGCTGTACGCCCCGCGCGGAACACCACTCAGCGCGAAGGCGCCATCCTTGTCCAGCGTTGCGCCGAGACGTTTCGCTTCTCCCTCACCCTGCCCTTCACTTTCCGTTCGAAGGACGACCAACAGATGAAGCGCATCCCAGTTCAGCAACCCCTCGACCGTCCCGGAAACCCGATAGACCCTTGTAAACGGCATCACAAGCCGAACGCTCCCAGTCGTCTGGCCGTAAGCAAATTCGACTTCCTCTTCCACCGGATCATATGCGCCATCCCGGCGCAGCTTCGTAGACTCGGCCCGTACGCGATACCGACCGGGGCGCATTGCGGACGTCCGGAAGACTCCGTGCACGGCGCGCTGCTTGAGGCCCCAACCCAACGCTGTATCGGGCTCCGTTGGCGCATGAACACTGACTCGAACGTCGTTGATCGGTTCCCCGTTCAAATCCGTCACTGTTACTTCGAGTTCACCTCTGGGGATCACCTCGAAATCGAACTCACCGCACGACCTGGCCGCCGGACACCGCACACGCCGTCCAGGCTGCTCCTCGATCCCTCGCACCGGGTAGTAACGCGGATGCGACACCGAAAGAACCACGTCACCCTCCGGCAAGTCGGCGAGCACATAGTGGCCAAAGGCGTCGGCTTCAACCTGCCCAACAACGCTCCCTGTCGCCCCCGACCGTGCGTGGATTCGTGCGTGCGGAATCGGCCGAAAGCCGTCACCCTGCTTTTCGTACACCAACCCCGAGACAAAGCTCTGAGCGAGCACGGGCGACGCCGCGCCCGTCAAGATCATCAACCAAATCGTCGCGAAACAGGAAACAGGCTGTCGCACCGGAATCGCACCATACATCTCTGTCACTCTCCTACGATCCGTCGATGACGAAGGGTTCAACCATTTTGTCCCGCAGGTTGACGATACAATGGAATTTGTCATGGCCGATTATTCGCGAGATCGGAGCGGCCTTCCGCAACCTCGATCCCAAAGAGGTTCGTCGGACGTCCGAACGTCCGATGCACATGGGTATTCTTGCTGCGGATGACGACCTCTATTCCCACATCCTCTCTTACCTGATTCCGCCAGAGACGTCCGACGCCAAAGCGCGGCAGGCCTACGACTGCTTGCTGCGCGTCGCCCAAGACGAGGACTTCGGTCGTTGCGACCTCGGTCTATCGCAGTCGGGCATACCCCATCCCGAGAACTTCTACGCGTTCGACACGCGTATGCCCTCGGCCACCGTCAAGCTGATACTCGACGACCACGAAGATCTCTGGGTGCCTCTCGCCAAGCGCTTCCTGCCGTTTCGTGAAGCCGCGATTCAACGCATCATCTGGAAGATCAGCAAAGAGAACGCCTACTTCACCGTAGCCACCGCGCTGCCCAACGTCATACCGAGTGTCATCACCGTGCCGTGGGCCGTCGGCGAATTCGCCTCCGACACCGCTTTTCTCACGATGAACCAGGTGCGCATGGCGTTTCTGATCGCGGCCGCCAGCGACAGCGACATCGGCTACAAACAGCAGCGGGCGCAGATTGGATCGATCGTTGCCGCGGCGTTCGGCTGGCGGGCGATCGCGCGTGAGATGGTGTCGAAGGTTCCGGCCGGCGGCGGACTCGTATCGAAAGGCCTCATCTCGTTCGCGGGAACCTACATCGTCGGCGTTGGCTTGGACCGCGTGCTCCGCTTCGGCCGTCACCTCACACGCGAAGAAAAACGCCAACAGTACACCTACGCTTTCGAGCAGGGCCGCGAAGCCGTCGGCCACATTGTCGACCGCCTCACCCGGCGCACCAGATCCGTCGGCGGCGCCGAAGCCGTATCTCGATGATGACGCCGAACCTCAGTACGGCCCGCCGGGCCTTTTCGTCCGCTCTCCTGCTGCTTGTAGCCCTCCCCTGCCTACTCGCGGCGAAAGACACCGTCATCCGCGGACGGCTCGCGCAACCATCCGGGCAGAACCCATCTTCCAGTCCATCGATCCTCTTTACAACGGACGACGGACAAACACTAGCGCTCGTCGGTGATGACTACTCGGCAAGTCAGCTCGCCGACCCTGAGCTCAGGGACCGTTACTGGGAACTCCGAGGCAACGTCAAGCCCGATGGCGTCTTCGATGTTCTCCGGTTGTTCACCATCAAAGAAGGCAGGCTGTTTCGGGTGACGTACTTCTGCGTTATCTGCAATATCCGCAGCCACCATCACGCCCCATGCATGTGCTGTCAAGACGAAACCGAACTGCAAGAGTTGCCCGTAGACGCGCCATGAATCGGTGTGCAATCGTCCGGGTAGGCTTCCTACTGCCTCTGCTCGCCATGTCCCTGCTCGCGCAACCTTATACAGCACAGAAGACCACTGTCGACGGTGTGCCGATCGTTCGCCTCATCGACAGCGAGCGCGACGTCACCGTCTCCATCGCGCCCACCGTCGGGAACAACGCCTACGAGATGCTCGCCGGCGGCAAGAACGTCTTCTGGTTCCCCTACCAATCCGTCGCCGACTTCGCTCGCGAGCCAAAGCTCTGCGGAAACCCATTCCTCGCTCCGTGGGCGAACCGCTTGGATGAGGACGGATTCTACTTCGAGGGCAAGCACTATCTCCTCGATAAGCACCTGGACAACCTGCGGCGCGACGGCAACAACCTCCCGATCCACGGCCTGCTTCTCTACTGGCCCAAGTGGGAGGTTGTCGAGTTGGAGGCGACTGAAGACGAGGCGCGCGTCACAAGCCGTCTCGAATTCGCCAAGCACGCCGAGCTACTCGGCCACTTCCCGTTCGCTCATCAAATCGACATGACGTACCGGCTCCGAGACGGTGCTCTGGAAGTCGAAACGCGGATCGTGAATCAGGGCTCACAGACCATGCCGATCTCGGTTGGCTTCCATCCCTACTTCCAGATCCATGACGCACCACGAGACGATTGGACGGTTCGCTTGCCCGTCGAACACATCTGGCAACTGACCGACAAGCTCACGCCAACCGGAGACACCAAACCGGTTCGGGACCTACTTCCAACACCCGAGAAGGTTTCGCTGGCAGGCACCTTTCTCGATCACGTATTCGGAGGCCTGGGCCGCGCCGCCGACGGAACGGCACGCTTCCGAGTGAAGGGGAAGCGGCAGAGCATCGAGGTGCGTTATGGACCGAATTACCGCGAGGCGGTCGTCTATGCTCCGCCTGGGGAAGAGCGCCGCTTCATCTGCTTCGAACCCATGAGTGGAATCACCAACGCTTTCAATCTTGCGCACCGCGGGCGCTACGCCCACCTGCAAACCGTGGCACCGGGTGCGGAATGGACAGCAAAGTATTCCATTCACCCCGACGGGTTCTAATCGGAGTCGCCGTGGGCAGCAGCGACAAGCGGGATATTCGCCCCGCCCGTCGGCTTCGTTACGGCTGTCCAATTGACTAGCATGCACAAGGCCGTACCCTTGACAGTTATTGCCTGATATGTTTTACTAAGTCCGCTCTACCCCGCGTACGAAGCTATACTCGTCCCGCTGCAACAACGGGATACCGCCCTCATTTGATGTGTTGTATATAGCGAGCCGCAACGACTCGGCCTGAAGGAGTGTCGTTTGAAAGGAGCCCACATGACAAAGAAGCCAAAGTATCTCACACGTATCGATCAGATTCCTGAATTGAGCGATGCTGAGAAGGATAGGCTCCGACCGGTGGGAGAGAAGTTTGTTTTCCGAACAAATGACTACTATCAGAGTCTCCTTAACTGGGAAGACCCGAACGATCCGATCCGTCAATTAATCGTTCCTCGCGAAGACGAACTCGACGAGTGGGGACGCCTCGACGCCTCTTTCGAGGAGATCTACACCAAGGTCCCCGGCCTCGAACACAAATATCGCGACACGGCGTTGCTTCTGGTGAATGATGTATGCGGGGCCTATTGCCGTTTTTGCTTTCGCAAACGCTTGTTCATGGATGAGAACGACGAGGTTGTGAAAGATGTATCGCAGGGACTTGAGTACATTCGCGCGCATCCCGAAATTTCGAATGTACTACTCACCGGCGGCGACCCGCTGATCATGTCCACGAGTAAGTTGGAGCCTGTCATCGCGAAGCTCCGGGACATTCCTCACGTCAAGATCATCCGCATCGGCACCAAGATACCGGCGTTTAATCCCTATCGGATTCTCAACGACCCGGCACTCGGGAAGATGCTTGAGACGTACAGCACCACAAAGGCCCGTATCTACATCATGGCCCACTTCAATCATCCGGTTGAACTGACGGACGTGGCGCGCGAAGGCCTTGACTTGCTTCACAAACACGGCGCGATCATCATCAACCAGACTCCGATGATCCGAGGCGTCAACGACAGCGCTGAAACCATGCTCAGGCTGTTCAACGAACTTTCGTATATGGGCGTGCCCCCCTATTACGTCTTCCAGTGCCGGCCGACAGAAGGCAACAAGGCCTACTCGATTCCCCTCGAACAGGCCTATCAGATATTCATCGAGGCCCAGAATCAGAGTTCCGGTCTCGCCAAGCGGGCGCGCTTCAGCATGTCGCACGTCACCGGCAAGATCGAAGTGGCGGGGCTGACCGAGTCGCAGATCATCTTCCGCTACCACCGGGCCACCGATCCGAAAAACATTGGTCGTGCCATGGTCTTCCGTCGAAACGGAGCCGCGCATTGGTTCGATGATTACGAGGAAGCTGCGCCGTTTCGCCCCAGCATGAGCGTTGGAAGCGAACTGCCCGTGCTACAGACGACCGCCGGCCACTGCTAATCCCAGCTAAGGCCGAACCGCGCAGCCGTCATACCGCCTTAGCGATACCGGTCGCGGCCGATTCCCTTATCGTCTAAGCGCTGCCGATAGCGAGATAGCTTTGCGAGCAGTCCAGCCTCGACCGGCCGTAGGCCTCTTCCGGCGGCCGTGTATTCTCCGACTGCCTCTGCCTCCGCGAGCAACATCGGTGGTTCTGTCTTCTCATCCGGCGCGCTGGGAAACTCGGGGTCGGGGCCGGCACGGAGTAAGTCCTCTGCATCAGACAGAACGTCCATGTCCGTCAACTACGCCCACTTCAAGCGGGTCACTTCGCCTGCAGTGACGACCTCATGCGATGTACCGCCTGCGACTTGAGTTGAGACCCGCGTGTTTCGTGCAAGTGAACCACTTTGGAAACCTGACGCAACGTCAACTCCTTGCGATAGTACAGAAACACGATGGTCCGCTCGACATCGGGCAACCTCTCGATGGCTACCGCAACGAGCCGCGACAACTCAGCACGCTCGAACAACTTTGACGGCCATTGCTCCTCGTCATCGGAAACAAACCGCAATACGTCGGTTCCTTCGCTATCTCCCCTGCCCGGCTGTTCGATCAGAGCCAAGTTAATGCCTCGTGTTTCGACAAGCCAACGACGATACTCTTCCAGGGTGATAGTAGCTTCCTCTTCGGTCGGCGCGCGTTGCAGTCTTCTTTCCGACTCCATGATGGCCTGTTCGATGAGCTTCGCCTTCCGCCTCTTGTTCCTCGGCGCCCAGTCAAGGCTTCGCAAACTGTCAAGAATCGCACCCCGGATCTTGTGCTCGGCGTACGTCTTCAACTTCATATTCATCGTGCGGTCGAAGTGGTCGACCGCGTCGATCAGCCCCAACACACCGGCGCTAATCAGGTCATCGAGCACCACACTGCTCGGCAGTTTGTTGTGGATGCGCGACGCAATGAGTTTGACCTGAGGCAGATGCTCCAGTATCAGGCATTCGCGCTCGCCGGCCGACACCTCGTTTTGGTTCGCCAGTTTCGTGTACATCAGACTCTTACTCAACCGCCATCGGGCTCCGCCTCAGTAGCAACTGACTGAGCAGAGAAGCCGAAACCGGAGCCAGATCCTCCCGCACACGTGTTCCATTCGCGAAGAACGATAGCGGCCACCGCGTGCGAAACGCTTCATTGAGAGCCGCACCGTAGGTTTCCGTCTCATCCAACTTGGTGAACAGCAAAGGTCCCGCGTCAGCCGCTCTCCTCGACCACAGAAAGATCGCCTCGTCGCCGAGCTCAATGCCCGCCATGCGGATGGCCGTTTCAACACTATCCATGTGGTAGCTGCGTAACTTCATGACAACTTCTTTCTTCGGCGGTCAGACCCGGATTCTTGAGGCCTAACTGATATCGGGTCACGTCACACGGCCCAGCGACACCACCCGCACGTTCGTTGGAATCTCCCCGTGCGACCACACAGCCAACAACGAAGGCTCACTCTCGACGATCTGCCGTACCGCGAACCGCACCGAGGCCGTAGAACTCCGCCTCTCGCGCGCTCTCGATCCGAGCCAACCCATGACGTCTCGACTTTTTATCCACAGGCTGTGGATTACCTGTATGCACAGCCCCAGATCCCTCTAACCCTTTATTTTGAATTGGTTTCGAGGATTTCGTGGCGCTTACGGCCTCCTTCCGACTCCCCACCATCGTTAGCCGGTAGGCCTCGATATCCACAGCACCCGCCCGGGCACTGGCCGGCCCCTTTCTGGAGGTGACAGGGCCTCGCTCGACCTGCAAAGCATCGCCGCAGCCGGCGCGCTCGAAGCCGACCTGGAGGTCATCTAGATGGAACCGGCCGCACTCTCACCATCGCTCGCGTCCGAGAAACCGTTGCATCACGGCATGACGTCGGGGGACGCCGCGAAAGAGTTCAAAACGATGCTCGTCGCGCAGGTTGCCGAAAATCGCACGCGAAGCCGGCCGGATGGAAGAGATACAAGGACGAGATGACCGGTGCGGAGAGCTACATGGAGTTCGCCGAAAAATTCGTCGCGCCGGCAATCGCCCAAAGCGGCGCATTCGGCTTCGCCGGCACCATCAACACTGAACTCGCAGGAAAAACGTAGGGGCACGCAGCGGCCACGAGCTACATGTTATAAACTTCGTCCCAAGTCACTTCGCGCTGCAAATCAATCGCGATCCGCCCCATGATCGCCGTCAGCGTGCTCTCCGCCGCGAACAGCACCGCGTTCTCCGGCGGAATCTCACCGCGCGTCCCTTTGACGAAATGCGCGATCACGTCGTCGGTGATGTTGTACTTGGTCGCTTGCGTTGACGGACTGCGCCTATCGATATTGACCGTATAGCCCCGCCGCGAGGTCGAGATCACGCCTTTCGTCCCAAAGAAATACTCGCCCACATCACGGTACCCACCAACCGAAATCTGGTTCCCCGAATGCGCATAGACCCGACCGTCCGGCAGTTTGTAATTCACCGCCAAGCTATCCATGATGTCGCCGATATCCGTGCGCACAACCCGTGCGCCGTAACCCGTCGCACTCACCGGATGCGTCCCGGTGAACCAGTTGACAACGTCAATATTGTGGCAGTTCTGCTCGACGATAATGTCGCCCGACAACTCCTTGTAGAACAGCCAATTCCGCACCCGCTCCTCGGATTCAGGATGGCCCTTGCGTATCGGCAGTCCGCCGCCCAACCACGCTGAGCGAATCATGCGGATCTCGCCAATCTCGCCCCCAACAACCATCTCGTAAGCCCTGCGATAGTCCTTGCCCCAGCGCTGCTGGTAGTCGACCATCACCATCTGCCCTGGCTTCGCGTTATTCGCCGCCGCCAGCACCCGCCGCACCCCAGCCGGGTCCACCGCTACCGGCTTCTCCATCAGGACGTGCTTGCCCGACGCAATAGCCAATTCGAAATGCTCCGGATGCATGTAAGGAGGCGTCGCGATATAGATGGCGTCAATATCCGCGTCGAGAATCGCCTCGGCGCTCTTGTAGGCTTGCGCGTCGGGGGCAGGCAGACTCTTGCGCGCCGCTTCGATCTGGTCGTCGTAGAGGTCGGCGAGCGCGGTCAACTCGGAGTTGACATTCTTGACGAATAGTTGGCTGACCCGCGACCCGCGCCGGCCGCAACCCAGCAAGCCGACTTTGGTCTTCAAGTTCGCTGGTGTTCCGTACACTGACTCCGGCTGGATAATCGTCCAACCCGCTGCCGCGACACCGGCATCCTTAACGAAGTCCCTGCGTGTGGAAGACTGCTCCAATTGCTCGCTCATGCCGAACCTCCAAGCGCCCGCAAGACGCCACCGCTCGCTAACACACTCATACCGCGGTGCCTCGATTCTAACAGAGCAGCTTTGTGAACACGGCGGCCGACAGTCAAGAAAAAGGAGGTGCGGGTGTCAACCTGCGCACCCGCGGGCACAGCCTGCGGAAAGGCTCGCCGATCAAGGGCACCCATCGTTTCAATGCTGAGCAGCAATACCCCTTCTTGGTCCGTCCTGGAACAGGTGGGGCTGTAAGACCTCTCTCCCGAACCTACTTCTCGCTGCTCTCCGCCTTCGGGTCCTGCGGCGCCGGCAACGCATCGCCGGAGGGAATCTCTGTGGTCGCCAACTTCATCGCCGAAATACCAATCCCCTCACCCAAGTCCGACAGCGTTTCAAGATCCACGGGACCTACGATGTTCACCACCGTGAACTCCTGCTCGTCCTCGGAGACAACAGTAACCCCCTTCACATCGTCGTTCTCCACATAGGAATACACGCCAACCCGCTGCGTCTTGCCGCTCTCTTTCACTTCGAACAGCCGCACCCAGTTCGGCCCCGCGACTTGCTCGCGGATCGGGCTCACATCCTCTTCGCTATATTCCTTTTTCCCCTTGAACCAGAACCTCCGCATGTAGATGCCCTTGATCTTCCCCAACAGGCTCCTGACCGGCTCCGTCACACCCTTCCGCAACATCAGTAGTTTGCGGCCGCCTTCCAGCGACTCGCCCTCGAGATTGAGGCTGACCACTTCGTCCGCCTTTTCTTCGAGGTTAACAAGGTCCATGCGAAGCTGCGCACCCTGCTGGGCCACCAGCTGGAAACAACAGAAAACGAACATCATCACAAAGATTTTCTTCATCACCGCGATCCCCGCCTCCCGGAACGCAGTACCGCGTCACGGGCGAGATTCAGCTTGCCCCCCGCACTTTGCAGCGCGAACAGAATGTCATCGGCCTGCTGATCCGCAACCAGCGCCCGCTGATCGGAGCGCTCTCTCCAGGCGAAAACCCCCAAACTCAACGACGTAGCCAGCGCACCAACGGCTGCCCAGCGCCACCCCTTCCAGTGGTGCCGCGGCTCGGCTCGGATCTCCCTCATGATCCGTTCCGTAAAGCCCGGCGGCGGTGTCCGCCGCGACAAGGCTTGTCTCAGTTCAAACTCGACTGGTTCCATACAGAACCTCCCCCTTCAACTCCGGCGCTTTCTCCCTCAACCGCAACAGCGCCCTGCGAAGTGTCGTCTTCACCGTGTTCAGCGGCATGTCCAATGCCTCCGCGATCTCCGACAGCTTCAAGTCCTCTTGAAACCGCAACAGGATGACCATTCGCATGTTCTTCGGCAGCGAGCGGACCTTCTTCCGCAACAACTCCGCCAACATCGGATCCCATGGCCTCGTCTCAACTCCCGGCTCGACCACTTCCTCCAGCGGCTGATACCGCCGATGCTTCAACCTCCGCGTGTAATCAATGCACTTTCTCGTAACCGCCTGCCGAAGCCAGAACGTCAGGTGCAGATCCGACTCGATCCGCCCCAAATTCTTGTGTAGCTCCAGGTAGACATCCTGGGCTACATCCTCGACCACCGTCCGGTTCCCAAAAAAATGGTACGCGAGACTATAGACCATCGATTTGTGATGATCGATGATCTCCCCAAACGCTTCGGGGTCCCGAAGCGCGTTGTCCACCATTCGTCTCGGCGATGACTCCATCCGCTCATGTACCAAAATACGCCCCCTTCGGCTAGAAAGGTTCAATTCTTCGGTAGAAATGCAGGGTTCGGTCCCACATCGGCTGCAGCACGTTCAGCAGCTGATGATCGTCCTCAACTAGCTCCAGCTCGGCGTCCGCATTCTTCCAAACGAACTCTACCGATACATCCGGATCGACCACCTCGTCATACTTGCCGTGGAAGATCAACGTCGGCTGCTTCACAAGCGGGCTCGGGTCGAACTGTAGGGAGTCCTCGTAGAACTGGTATCCAAGAGGCGACATCCCGCGTTCGCCGTAGTGGTAGACCGAGAGCTCACCGTTCTCTTTCCATGCATCGAGCTGTTTTTGGCCCAAACGGTCTGACCAGCGCCGCACAAAATCGAACGCGGGAGCCATCAACATGACGCCACATGTAAGTTCCGGATGTTTCGACGCGTAGAGGGCCGCCAGATACCCCCCCAAGCTAGACCCGACAATCAGGCAGGGTTCGACCTCGGCGGCGGTCCGCTCAACCACTTCCATTTGGGCCGACAGCGTCGTCTCGGCAAACGGGCCCGTCACCAACTCGGGGATATGGACGTCCGCCCCGATGCACGAAAACTGGTCGTGGAAGAACCGCCCCTTTTGAGAATCAGGGCTCGATGCAAAGCCATGGAGATAGAGGACGTTCGGCATCAGTTAAATCGATTTCTAGGCCGTCGGGACTACACGTTTTCCCGCTCTGCGCTCAAGACCTTGTTGAGCCGGCGCTGATGTCTCTCTTCGCCGGAGAAAGCCGCGCCCACGTAAGACCGCACAATCTCTCGTGCCACCTCGATGCCGATGACCCGCGCTCCCAGGCACAGCACATTCATATCATCGTGCTCGACGCCCTGATGAGCAGAGTACGTGTCATGGCACAGCCCGGCTCTCACGCCGCGGACCTTGTTCGCCGCGACCGTGGCCCCGACGCCGCTGCCGCACACGACAATGCCTCGCTCGACCTCACCGGCCGCAACCGCCCGCGCCACCGCCAATGCAAAGTCCGGATAGTCGTCCAGCGAATCGTACGCAAGCGCCCCGAGGTCCAAGACCTCATGCCCGTCAGACTTGAGCAGCGCCCCGATTTCCTGCTTCAATTCAAACCCACCGTGATCCGCACCAATCGCAACCTTCATTACGCACGATTCTATCGAAATCCGAGGCGCGACACGGGACCGCACTCCGTACGCCGCGGTGACAGCCGCGTGATAAACTGTCGAAAAATTAATACGATGCTGAGTCGGCTCCTTGTTTTACTCACTGTTACGGCAAGCCTATCTGTGCTTCCAGCGGCTGATTCCCTTCCCCAACAAGCTGTAGAAATTCTGCACACGCGCTGCGCGCAGTGCCATGACGCGAACGTGGCGATGTCCGACTTGCGTGTGGGCACTCGCGAGGCCCTGCTCAAGGGCGGCAAAGGCGGACCGGCGATCGTGCCCGGTGACGCCCGGGCGAGCCGCCTAATTCAGGCCGTTACGAAAGTCATCGAACCGGCCATGCCACCGACCGGGCCGATCCCGACCGAAGAGATCGCAACGCTGCGCAAGTGGATCAACGGCGGCGCGGATTGGCCGAAGGCGGATGCTCTGAGCGAAAAGGGCGGCGAGAAGACGTGGTGGGCGTTTCGTCGGCCGGTTCGGCCAGAGGTTCCCGATGTGGACGCTCCGAACCCGATTGATGCATTTATCGCAGCGAGGTTAGACGAGAAGGGCCTACCGGCTTCCAAGGAAGCCGAACCGTCGGCGCTCGTCCGGCGTGCCTATTTCGATTTGCATGGCTTGCCGCCGACGCACGAAGACGTCAGCCGATTCGTAGCCGATCCCTCGCGCGACACCTGGTAATGCCTGATCGATGAGTTGCTCGCCTCTCCGCGCTATGGAGAGAAATGGGCACAGTTCTGGCTTGACCTGGTTCGCTACGGCGATACGTCGGGCTTCGAGCAGGACCCCTACAACCTCAATGCCTGGCGCTACCGCGATTACGTAATCCGATCGTTCAACAATGACAAGCCGTATGACAGGTTTGTCAAAGAACAGCTCGCCGGCAATGAGATCTATCCCGAGGATGCGTTTGCTGTCGCGGGTACGGGCTTCGACACGGTGGGGACGCACCGCGACTTGCTGTTCAAGGTCGAGGATCTAAATCGCACCGAAACGCTGACCGACTACGTAGGCACAACATCGTCGGTATTTCTCTGACTCACCGTCGGCTGCGCGCGGTGCCACGATCACAAGTTCGATCCGATTCCGCAGCGCGACTTCTATCGCATGCAAGCGGTATTCGCGCCGATCACAAAGACCGACGTCTTCCTGGACTACAATCCGGCTCGGTTCTTCGGCGTCGCGAAAAACGGGCGGACCTTTCGGCTGCGGCAAATCGGAGGCGAGATCGGACGGATTCAAAAACCCTGCCGGGAAAAGGTCCGCGAGCGCAAGCTCACCGCGTTTCCCAAGGAAGTGCAGGTGGCATTCGACAAAAAGGCCGAAGATCGTACGCCGCGCGAGGCGGGGCTCGTTCAGGAATACTCCGAGAAGATCAAGATCGAGCAGGATGAAATTCGCGCCGCGCTTTCGCAACCCGACCTCTAACGGATCGAGGCGATCGAGCGCCGGCTGCTCGAGATGTACGCCGGCTACGGTGCGCCTCTGATCGCAAGCGGCGTGACGGATATCTCACGCGAGGCCCCAAAGACTTTCGTGGCTCTACGCGGCAATCCGGATACGCCTGGCGAAGAGGTGGACCCCGGTTATCTCACCTGCCTCGGCGGCGGAGAGATTCCCGAGCCGCCGCTCCATGCAAAGACCAGCCAACGCCGCAAAGAGTTGGCTGAATGGATCGTGAGCACCGACAACCCCCTAACGGCGCGCGTGATGGTTAACCGCATTTGGCAGGGCCATTTCGGAGCCGGGCTCGTACGAACACCCAGCGATTTCGGTACACGGGCGAACGAGGCATCGCATCCTGAGTTGCTCGATTGGCTGGCCACTGAGTTTGTGCGGCAGGGTTGGTCGGTGAAGCAACTTCATCGGCTGATCATGACGTCTGACGCCTACCGCCGCGGCGCGAACCCGGCAGAGGATGTGGCGGAAGGTGACCCACAGAATCTCTATCTGTCACACATGAACCGCCGGCGGTTACGGGCCGAGGAGATCCGCGACGCGGTCCTGCACGTTACCGGGAATCTCAACCTCCAGATGGGCGGCCTGCCTGTCGTGCCACCGCTCGAGAAAGAAGAATTCTACGGCATGATCGGTAATCCCAAAAACGCGTGGCCGGTTTCGCCGAACAGCGAAGAGCACAATCGTCGCAGCATCTACCTGCTCTCGAAGCGAACATTTCCGCACCCAATGCTCGAAGCGTTTGATCGCCAAGACGGCGTCCTGTCCTGCTCACGGCGCAATGAGAGCACCACCGCGCCGCAAGCGCTGACGCTGCTGAACAGCCGCTTCATGGTGGAGCAGGCTCGGGCGCTGGCGGCCGGTGTCGACACGGCGGACGACGCTTTCAAGAAAGTACTGGCGCGTCTGCCGAGCGGGCAGGAGAGGGTGACGGTTTCCGGGTTCCTCGATCGCCAGACCGAGAATCGCGGCGGTCGCAAAGAAGCCCTTGCGGAGCTGGCACGGGTGTTGATGAACTCGAATGAGTTTCTGTATGTGGATTAGGACAGCCGCGAGGACGCCCAATGACACGACGTGAACTGCTTCTAAGAACCGGTGGTGGTTTCGGCTCGCTGGCGCTGACCAGCATGCTCGAAGGCGCGGCGCGGCGGGACCCACTGGCACCCAAGGAACCCCATGCGCCGGCGCGTGCCAAGGCCATAATCTCATTGTTCATGCATGGCGGTGCGAGCCATGTGGATACGTTCGACCCGAAGCCTGAGCTCACAAGACGAAGCGGCGACCACCTCTCGGCCGAACTCGCGAAGACCATCAAGACAAGCTTTATTCACGACCCCACAAAGGCCATTCTGCGTGGGAGCCCGTGGGAGTTTCGGCCAGGCGGCAGCCGATCTCGGACCTTTACGCGAACGTTCGCAAGCACGCCGATGATATCGCCGTGATCCGCAGTTGCCACTCGAATGTCTTCGACCACGCCCCGGCCATCTGCTTGATGAACACGGGCTCGCAGTTTCCAGGACGGAGCAGTCTGGGTTCGTGGGTAACGTACGGGCTCGGGACGGAGAACGCGAATCTTCCGGCGTTCGTGATCATGAGCGACGGCTCGACGAAGTCGGGCCCGCCGGCATATGGCTCGTAATTTCTCCCGGCGGTTCACCAGGGCACCGTGTTCCGAGGCGGCGAGAATCCAATCCTGCATCTCGCCACGCCCACCGGTGTTACCCCCGACGCACAGAAAGAAACGCTCTCGCTGATCAACGAATTCGATCGGCGTCACCTCGCCTCACGGCCGGGGGACACAACTCTCGAAGCTCGCATCGCTTCCTATGAGCTTGCTTTCAGGATGCAGGCGGAAGCGCCCGAAGCGGTCGACATCAGCACGGAATCGGATACGACGAAGAAGCTTTACGGAATTGACGATCCGCTCACCGATGATTTCGGCCACAAGTATTTGTTGGCGCGCCGGCTGGTCGAGCGCGGCGTGCGATTCATTCAACTCTATTCTAGGACGAACGTCGGCGACGACTGGGACGACGCGCACAACGATCTTGTCGGCTCGCACACGCGGATGGCCGGCAAGAGTGACAAGCCCATCGCGGGTTTACTGGCGGACCTGAAAACACTCGGATTGCTTGATTCAACACTCGTGGTTTGGGGCGGCGAGTTTGGTCGCACGCCGCTTGCGCAAGGCAAGAACGGCCGCGATCATCACCCCTACGGGTTCAGCGTGTGGATGGCGGGCGCCGGTGTCCAGGGTGGCCAGGCCATCGGGGCGACGGACGATTTCGGCGTGCATGCCACTGAGTCCCCGTTCGACGCGAACGATGTAAACGCTACGATCCTGCGATTGCTCGGCGTCGACCACACGCGCCTCACTTACTTCTACGAAGGCCGCAACCAGCGCTTGACCGACGTGCACGGACAGAATGAGTTTACGAACCGGCTCGTGAGCTAGACTGGCTGCATGAAGTCTGTCCGCGATGAATACCGCTTCGACGAACTGACCTGGCCTGAGGTCAACGAGGCTATTGCGCTGGGTAAGATCCCGATCATCCCCACCGGTGCCGTCGAGCAACATGGCCACCATCTCCCCTTGAAGGTCGATCATGTTTGCGCCAACGCGGTGGCAACCGCGGCGGCAAGCTTCCGGCCGGAGTTGAGTCTGGTTCTTCCGCCGGTCAGCTATGGCTACGTTCATCATGTGATGGACTTTCCGGGCTCGATCAATATTCACTTCGAACACTTCATTCAGTTTGTGCTCGATATCTGCAAGAGCCTGGCATATCACGGATTCAAGAAGATGATCATTGTGAACGGCCACGGCTCGAACGGTCCGTTAGTCGAGTTGGTGGGACGGCGGCTGGTGGTTGAGACGGATGCTCATTGCGTGTTCTGCAATTGGTGGCAGTTGTTGCAGGTTAACCCGGAATTTCAATCGAAGTGGCGAGAGAGTGTGTTTCCCGGCGGCTGCGCGCACGCGGGCGAATTGGAAACATCGATGCTGCTGCACCTCGACCCGGACTGCGTCCGCACCGACAAGACGAAGAGTGAAATCTCTAAGACGAACAAGCGGAACTCGAAGTACATTTTCACCGACTTGTTCGGGCGTGGCGCAATGGGCGAGGTCGAGTGGACGAGCCAGTTCACCGATAGCGGCGTGATGGGTGAGGCGGAGAAGGCAACAGCCGAAAAGGGGAAGATTTGCCTGGAAGAAGCGAGCCGCAACTTGAGCGATTTCATCGCCGAATACCACGCCCGCAAGATCGAGCCGAGAGTCCGCCATCAAGCGGACGAGCCGACGTTTCCGCTTTCGTTTCCTACGGATTGACCCTGGTGCGGAATCATCCTTGGCAGCCTGGTAGCCTTCGCGTCCTTGCGTATGCCGTGGTCGTGCTCGCAGCGACTTCCGTTCTGTGGGCCCCCCATGTTGAAATTGCGCAACCATCCGGGCCACCCCACAAAGCAGCGGAACCCGGATTCGGCAAGCTACCGCTCTACTTTGTCGAGAATCGTGGACAGTTCGCACCGGATGTGGCCTTCCATGTCGAAGGCGCGCGGCAAGACATCCGGTTCCGAGACCAAGGGATAACCTACATTCTTCCCGAAGCCACCCCCTCGCCGAAGCTCGTTCCCCTTGGGCTGTCATCCGCTCCGCGCGACCAGACACGGCGGGTAGACCTACGTTTCGTCGATGCAAATCCGGAAGCTCACCCGCTAGGCCGCTTCAAGACGGGAGCGGCTTTTCACTACTACCTGGGCGGACGTGATCAGTGGAAGGAGGATGTGCCAGCTTATCGCAAAGTTGCCTATTCCGACTTGTGGCCGGGCATCGACCTCGTCTACTCGACGGCGCCCGGAGAGCTCAAGGTCGAAACGCCGGCCGGTTCGTTCGATGACGCCGCACCCGTGGCCTTCCAGGAGATTGCCGGGACACGGCACGCCGTGCACGCCTCCTACGATCTATCGCGCGCACGAGGCCCAGCGACAGCGTACGGCTTCCGGTTAGGTGCGTACGACCGAAACCGTCCGCTTACGATCGATCCCTCGGTTGTGGTTTACGCGGGCTACCTTGGCGGCTTCCGTAATGACGAGGGCAAAGGCATCGCGTTGGATTCGGAAGGCGCGGCGTACATCGTGGGAACGAGCGCTTCGTTGCGGGCCGGTCCGCCGCAAGGAGGGCCGCCGCCGACCGATGCGTTCGCAATCAAGATCAACGCGGCTAATACCGAATTGGTGTACGCGGTTCGGCTGGGCGGCGACGAAGAGGACCGCGGCCTCGATATCGTCGTCGATGACGAGGGCAGCGCCTACATCGCGGGCACAACGAGCTCGACTGAATCGAGTTTTCCCCTCAAGGCTGGCTTTGACATGACGTACGGCGGCGGCTTTCGCGACGCCTATGTCATGAAGCTCGACCCAAACGGCCTGTTGTCGTACTCCAGCTACATCGGGGGCAGTGAGACGGACGATGGCCTCGGCATCGCCATTGATAGCGACCGGTCGGCCTACGTTGCGGGCCAGACGCGGTCGACCGAAGCCAATGGGTTCCCGGTATCTGTGGGCCCCACACTCACGCACGCTGGTAGCGCCGACGCATTCATCACCAAGGTCAGCGCGGCCGGAGACGCAATCGTATTCAGCGGCTACTTGGGCGGCGCGTCCCGTGAATCGGCCCTCGATGTAGCTGTCGACCGGCACGGCAACGCCTATCTCACTGGCGAGACGTTCACGAATGAGCAGACATTTCCGGTCGCCGTCGGCCCTGACCTCACATACGGCGGTGGACCAAGCGACGGCTTCCTCGCGAAGGTCCGGAGCGATGGGACCGGACTGCTACACGCCGGCTACATCAGAAGTCTCAATGCCGACCAAGGCGAAGCGATAGCGGTCGACGGCGAAGGCAACGCCTTTGTCGCAGGCAGCACCTTCTCGACCGAGCTTCAAGACTTCTCCGTTACGGACCAGCCCGGACCTTTTTCTCTAGGCGGCAGCGACGCCTTTATCGCTAAGTTCACAACGGAGATGCTTGATCGTCCGTTCGAAGTCACGGAAAACGGGGTTCTCAACGCGGCGAGCTAGGTTCAGTTCCCTGATCCGCTCCACCCGACCGCGCCCGGTTTCATCGTCTCCGTTTTAGGTCGATTTGCCTGGGTCTCCGAATCAGCCGCAATGGTGCCTCTGCCTGACGAACTCGCGGGCGTGACCGTTACATTCGACGGAATTCCGGCGCCGCTGTTCGCGGTGATCCGGGGCGACGACTTCAATCCACCACTCGGGTTCGACCAAATCAACGCGCAAATGCCCTGGGCAGTGAACACGGCGAACGGAACTGTGACGGTAGTAGTTACTTCCGAGGGCATGCCGACGGCCCCTCGCAAAATTAAAGTTGCTCCGACCTCACCCGGCATCTTCACCTTCCGGTTCGGCGTGGGGCCGGCCATTGTGCAGAACCTGCGATTCGAAGAAAACGATGTCCTCAACGGCTCGATTGCCCAGGCCACGGACTCAATTCCAGGCGTGGTCACGCAGGCCGCCCCGGTCGGTGGCATCATCATCGTGTTCGCGAACGGATTGGGCTCGGTCGACATGGCGGTGCCGGACGGCGAACCCGCGGGTGCCGATCTATGCCGCGTGACGGGGAACATTCGACTATTCATCGGCGGTGTTGAGGCAGAGATCATCGATGCCGCCGTGCTTCACCCGACCCTGGTTGCCCTAAACCAGCTCAACGCATTTGTGCCGGATGTCGAGCCCGGTGACGAAGTCTCGATTCAGGTCGAAGCCGACGGTGTCCTGAGCCGACCGGATGTCTTCATCGCCGTCCGAGCCCCGGCAAAGTAGCTTCCCCTTGTTGGACGAGAAGAGAGCTGCCCTTTCCGGCATCGATTCAGGGCAAGGCATAAGCCACGAACTCGTCGTTCGACTCCCAGCCGCCAAAGCCGCCACCGACCGCGATACACACATACTGCTTCCCACCCGCCTCATAGGTACAAGGCGTCGCCAGACCCGGCACCTTAAGCTGATCCTCGAATAGCACCTTCCCGCTCTTCGAATCAAACGCTCGGAACTTCGCGTCCAGCGTCGCGGCGATGAACACCACATCACCAGCCGTAGCAATACAGCCGCCTTCCGACGAGGTGCCGGTCTTCGGGACGCCCTTCGCCTTCAAGTCAGGGTATTCGCCGTTGACGATCCGCCACGTGAACTGACCCTCGTTCAAATCAACAGCGGTCAGGTGATTCCAAGGCGGTTTGATCGCCGGATGCCCATCCTGGTCGCGGAACTGCATCCGGTCTGGCAGAGCATACCGGAACGGCTGATCCGGCCGCGCATCGGCCAGTCTCACAATGTTCGTGTTCTCGTCGGTATCGACAAACAACGTGTTCGTTCGCGGATCAAACGCCGATCCGCCCCACAGTGCGCCGCCCCGAAAACCCGGATGAATCACCGTGCCGCGCTTGCTCGGCGGCGTGAATATTTGTCCGGCGTCGGCCTTGTCGTAAATCTCTTTGACATGAGCCTGCGCCTCGGAGGTAACGTCGGTCACATCCTCTGGGAAGAAACCCTGCTTGCTCAGCGGCGGTGGCTTCGTGACAAACGGCTGCGTGGGCCACAGCTCTTCGTTCGGAACATCGGATTGCGGCACCGGGCGCTCCTCGACCGGAAACAATGGTTCGCCCGTATCACGATCCAATACGAACACAAAGCTCTGCTTCGTCGTCTGCACGACGGCATCAATGTCGCGCCCGTTGTGGTGCACTTTGGCGAGCACCGGCTGGCTAGGCAAGTCCCAATCCCATACGTCATGGTGGACGGTCTGGTAATGCCACTTGCGCTCACCCGTGAGAGCATCGAGGGCCAGCACGCAATTACCGAAAAGGTTCACCCCCTTGCGGTTGCCGCCGTAGAAATCGAATGACGGCGAACCAACACCGGCGAATACCCATCCGCGCTCGACATCGACGCTCATACCCGCCCAGCAATTCGTCCCCCCAGCGTACAGCCAGGTATCGCTCTCCCAGGTGTCCACGCCGAATTCGCCCGCCTTCGGAATCGTGTGGAAGATCCAGCGGCGTTTGCCGGTCCGCGTGTCATACCCGCGAATGTGTCCTGGCGCTTCCGGATAGGGGCCTTCCCCGCCCCCGCCCCCGATGATCACCACGTCCTGGTACACAACAACTGGACTCGTTGACCGGAAACTTAGCCCGGCCATGTTGTGGTCGAAATCCTTAGTGAGGTCGCTGCGCCCGTTGTCGCCGAAAGTGCGGTCCGGCTCGCCTGTCTTCGCGTCGATCGAGAGAAGCTGATCTTTGATCACGACGAAGATGCGCTTTTCGTCGCCGTCCTCCCAATAGCAGACACCCCGGTTGACGCCGGGATTGCCCCGTAGCCGCATCTCCGAAAACAAGTCGTAGCTCCACCGGAGCTTGCCCGTCGCGGCATCGAGCGCCTGGACCTTCAGCCGCGGCGTCGACAGATACATCACCCCGTCCACCACGATGGGCGTGCACTGGATACGCGTCGCCGGGCGCTGCGCGGCGTCCTCGGTGTGATGTACCCAGGCGACCTTGAGGTTGCCGACGTTGTCGCGATTGATCTCGTCGAGCGGCGAGTAGCGTGTCGCCCCCTGGTCGCCGCCATACACCGGCCACTCCATGCCGGCGGAGCCAAACTGCCGTGAACCCGGCGCCGCGTTGGTGGCCACCGAGGCGGCGGCGACGCACAGCGCGCTCCTTTTCAGAAACGAACGGCGATTGAGAGAATCAGACACACAGAACTCCTTTTGCGAACCAACGAGTATATCGGCAACCCGTGGTTGACTGCCGCCGGCAGCTAAGCCCGTAGGGCTCGGTCTAACCCACCCTAGACCGCTTTTGAAATGTCGCCAGGCTATCGAGCAATCTCCCGGAGCGATTGGGGTCGCCGAACTACGCAACCGCCTTCAGCGGTTTCCGCGCGAAGCGCGTGCAGGCCGGTCATTTATGGCCGATTCTCGGCTCCGCACCCTTGCGCTAGGGTGCTTTAGCTCCTTCCGGGTACAGGCTTAGGCACCCAACGAAATGATTCCTGCTCCTCCTCTTGGCTAACGGATTCAAACTGAGACATCGCCGCTGAGCCCGACGGACGTGGAGGCTGTGAAGAATTGGGGACCGTACCAAGCGCCGCCCCTCCGAAGTTCTTTCCTCGCAGCCTCCTCAAGCGGCGTGCCGTGGATTGCCCCCATTTCTCACAACCCCATGATGTCGCTCCCCAACCCCTGCGCAAGAATCGGGTGGGAACCCAACCGGAACCAGCCTAAGATGAACCCATGAATGAGTTCGAGCGTATCGCCAAAGTCATTCACTTCGTCGACCAACACCACACCGAGCAACCCGCGCTGGAAACCCTCGCGGCGCAGGCCGGGCTGAGTCCCTTCCACTTCCACCGCCTCTTCTCGCGCTGGGCCGGCATCACCCCCAAAGACTTCCTGCAGTCCCCTCGCGCTGCCTCACGCCAAGCAACTACTCGAAACCGGGGAAAGCGTTCTCGACGCCTCTCTCGCAACCGGCCTCTCCGGGCCCAGCCGCCTACACGACCTTTGCGTCGGCCTCGAAGCCGCCTCCCCGGGAGAGATCAAAGCTGCCGGCGCCGACTGGACCATCGAAACGGGATTCGCCGACAGCCCCCTTCGGCCCCTGCCTCATCGCACAGAGTCCTCGCGGCATCTGCCACTTTTCCTTCGTTGACGCAAAGGACCGCGCCCAAGCCGAAACCGCCATTCACCACGACTGGCCTCTGGCTCACATCCGTTGGAACAACTCGGCCGCCAAGCAACTCGCCGCTCAACTCTTCACCCGGCCTTCGAACGGCCATCGAGACGCCCCCCTACGCGCCTTTGTTCGCAGCAGCGCCTTTCAGGTTCGAGTCTGGCGCGCCTTACTCAACGTCCCGGCCGGCGGACTCATCAGCTACGGACATCTAGCCAAAACCATCGGCAAACCAATCGCCGCACGGGCCGTAGGAACCGCCGTCGGCCACAACCCGCTGGCCTACATCATCCCCTGCCACCGGGTCATCCAAGCCACCGGTGTCCTCGGCGACTACCGCTGGGGAGCCACCCGCAAGCAAGCCATCGTCGCCCGGGAAACCGCCTCCGCTCTCCATCACGCCACCAACAATGTAGGGGCACCGCATACCATGCGCTCGGCACGACAATAAAACCTACACGGTCGTCCCATCCCCCAACCGCCCGGCCTGATAGAATCGACTGGCCATGAAGAGCCCGTACACTCCCCCAGCCCTCCGCCTCCTGTTTCTAGCCGCGCTCGGCGCCACCCTGGCCCTCACCCAATTCCGCGACCCGTCCCTCCGCCCCGACTACTCGGCGCGCGTCACCATCGAAGTCCAACGCGAAGACTCCGGCCAAATCGTCCCTGCCCGCATCTATCTGTTCCGCAGCGATCGCCTTTTCCGCCTTAGCCCCGTCGACAGCCTCATCGCCTTCAAGCAGGACAGCTTCTATCGCAACCGCCCGTGGCGTCGCACGAACGACTCCGATTCACTCGAAATCACCGTCCGCGACATGTCCCACGTCATCCTCACCAAGGGACGCGCCACCTTCGACCTCCCGCCCTGGAAGGACTACCGCCTCGAAGTCCACCACGGCCTCTTCTATGAACCTGCCGTCGTTGAATTCGAAGTCGGCCCCAACGAGGAAAAAACCGTCATCGCCAAGGTCAAGCCCATGGCGCCCCGGCGTCAATCGCAATGGATCAGCGCCGACGACCACGTCCACATCATGCGCTCGCGCGAGGACGACGACCTACTCCTCCGCTGGATGCAGGCCGAAGACCTCCACGTGCTCAACAACCTCGAAGGCCAACGCCAACAGCACTTCGGCGTGCAGTACGCCTGGGGACGCGAGGGCGAAGCCAACATGCCGGGCCAGTCCATCCGCTCGGGACACGAAACCCGCAGTGACTTCTTCGGCCACGTCCTCGTCCTCGGCGGAAACCGTCTCATCCGCCCACTAGGCATCGGTGATATGTATGGGAATTCCCCATACGCATATCCCCACCCCTACATCACGTTCTTTGAGGGACGAAAGGCCGGCGGCCTCGTCGGATACGCCCACTTTCACGGCAGCCGCGAGCACTCGCAGTTCATCATGAACCTCGCGCTCAACACACTCGACTTCGTCGAAGTCATGCAGTACGCGCTCATCAAGACCGAAGGATGGTATCAACTGCTCAACGCCGGGTTCCGCGTCACCGGAACCGCCGGCTGCGATTGGCCCGACCCCACCGACCACTTCATCCCCTGGGAACGCAACCTTCCGCTACTCGGTCCCGAGCGAACCCTCGTCAAGGCCAAACCAGGCGAATCCGCCTGGAAAACCTGGGCCGATCACGTTAAGCGCGGCGACGCCGTCCTCAGCAACGGCCCCCTCCTCGACTTCAGCGTCAACGGAAAGTCCCTCGGCAGCATCATCGATTGGGACGGCTCCTCGACGACCGTCCGTGGCACGGCGACCGCCGTCTTCCACCGTCCGCTCGATCACCTCGAGATCGTCGCCAACGGCAAAGTCGTCGCGTCCCGCAAAGGCGACGGCAAGAAGACCGAACTCTCCCTGCCCTTCGAACTAGAACTCACCGAAAGCACCTGGATCGCGGCACGCACCGAAAGCCCCCGACTCCGCGACGACATCCGCATCTGGGCGCACACCAACCCGCTCTACGTATTGAAGGATCGCCAGCCCACATACATCAAGGCCGCCCGCGACGCCGTCCTCGCCAAGTGGGAGACGGAAATCGACTTCTACAAGTCCGCCGGCTTCGTCTTCGAAATCGAAAGCCAACGCGACGAACTCATGGCCCTCTCCGAAAGAGTAAAAACCATCCTCCAATCCCCCCAACCGCCATGGCCCAACCGCTAACCTACCCGCACCAAACCCCGCATAGCTAATGTAGGGGCACGGCATGCCGTGCCCGATTGGCCTCATGACCACCAACACCACCTCCCTAGCCCTCCTAACCGACCTCTACCAGCTCACCATGGCGCAGGGCTACTGGAAGACCGGCATGGACCAGCACGAAGCCGTCTTCCATCTCTTCTTCCGAAGGAACCCATTCAAAGGAGCCTACTCCGTCGCCTGCGGCCTAGCCCCCGCCATCGAATTTCTCCAAGACCTCGGCTTCGACGAATCCGACCGCGCCTACCTGTCCACTCTCACGGGCAACGATGGCAAGCCACTCTTCGAACCTGCCTTTCTCGACTACCTCGGCGACCTCAAGTTCACATGCGATCTCGACGCCACCCCCGAAGGCACAATCGCCTTCCCACAGGAACCGCTTCTCCGCGTCAAAGGCCCGCTCCTCCAATGCCAACTCCTTGAGACGCCACTGCTCACCATCATCAACTTCCAAACCCTCATCGCCACCAAGGCCGCCCGCGTCTGCCTGGCAGCCCAAGGCGACCCCGTCCTCGAATTCGGCCTCCGCCGCGCTCAGGGTATCGACGGCGGACTATCCGCCAGCCGCGCCGCGTACATCGGTGGCTGCGCCGGCACGTCCAACGTACTCGCGGGCAAGCTCTACGGCATCCCCGTCAAAGGCACGCACGCGCACAGTTGGATCATGTCCTTCGACACCGAGCAGGAATCGTTCGAAGCCTACGCCCGCGCCATGCCCAACAACTGCATCTTCCTCGTCGACACCTACGACACCATCGAGGGTGTCAAGCGCGCCATCGACGCCGGTCGCCAACTCAGGGACGCAGGCCACGAGATGATCGGCATCCGCCTCGACTCCGGCGACCTAGCAAGCCTCAGCATTGAGGCCCGCCGACTCCTCGACGAGGCGGGCTTCGACAATGCCGCGATCGTCGGCTCCAGCGACCTCGACGAATACGCCATCGGCGACATCAAAAAGCAGGGCGGCAAGATCGCCGTCTGGGGCGTAGGGACGCGCCTCGCCACCGCCTACGACGAACCGGCTCTTACCGGCGTCTACAAAATCGCCGCCATCCGCGAGCCGGGCGGCGAGTGGAAACACCGCATCAAACTCTCCGACGAGCCCGCCAAAACCACCACCCCCGGTATCCAGCAAGTCCGACGCTTCTCCAACAACGGACACTTCCAAGCCGACATCATCTACAACGAGACCGCCCCTCCTCAAGACCGCTGGAAAGCCCACAACATCAACGAATCCAACGCAGAGATCTCACCCGCACCTGACTGCACCTCCGAAGACCTACTCCAACCCATCTTCCGCTCCGGCAAACTCCAATCCGAGCCCCCACCCGTCGAGCAAATCCGCAGCCATTGCCTACAGCAACTCGACGCCCTAGCCCCCGAACTCAAGCAAAACAACCCCAACGCCACGTACCCCGTAGGCCTGGAAATCGCCCTTCTTGATCTCAAAAAGAAACTAGCCGCGGACAAGAAATAGTGGCGCACGGCTGTGCTGTGCTCGACCTCCGAACTCGGCCAAAGGCCGATGCCGACCCACTCAATCCACCCCAACCAAACTCCGAGCCGCGGGCGTAAGCCTGCGCTGACCAATCTCCTCGCTTCACCAACTCCGACAAACGTCGACTCCATTCCCCGGACCCTAACTGCAACCCAATAATCAGGCTCTTCAGTATCCATGACTCCGCCGCGCTCACCAAAAATCCAAGCCCGCCGTGAGACACCCCCTCTTCCGGCCTCACCGGAAACAGATCGGCCACGAACCGCAGTCACGCCGAAAACAAAAACCAACCCACACCGAATCAACCACTTACAAATTCACAACCCAAGAAGACGACACCCGCGGGTTATAAAAGGATCAGAAGATACCACCCCATTCCAGTCTCAGAACGTCTCACCGCTACTCCCGCGACCTAACCCTACACCCGACTTGCATCCGAAAGATGATCAAAACCAGGCCCTCCAAGCCCACCCGCTACAATCGGTAGGGTTTCCGAAACCCGTCCCCATTTTTTCCGATACCAAGGAGGCGCACCCATGCAAGAAGCCGTCATAGTTCACGCCCTACGAACCGCCGTAGGCAAAGCGCCCCGTGGCTCGCTCAACACCACTCGGCCCGACGACATGGCCGCCACCGTGATCGGCGAGATCCTCAGCCGCACCCCTGAGCTTTCGAAGGACGAAATCGAAGACGTCATCCTCGGCTGCGCCATGCCCGAAGCCGAGCAAGGCATGAACGTGGCCCGCATCGCCGGTCTGCGCGCCGGACTACCCGACTCCGTCCCCGGCATGACGATCAACCGCTTCTGCAGTTCGGGCCTGCAGTCCATCGCTCTCGCGGCCGACCGTATTCGCGGCGGCGGTGCGACGGCAATCATCGCCGGCGGGACCGAGTCCATGAGCCTCATCCCGCGCGCCGGCCATAAGCTCGCGCCCAACCCCTGGGCGATGGAGCACATGCCGCAGATCTACATCAACATGGGACTCACCGCCGAGAAGGTCGTCACCAAGTACGACATCCCCCGCGAAGCCCAAGACGAATACGCCCTCGACAGCCACCGCAAGGCCGAGTCCGCGCAAAGAGCCGGTAGGTTCGACGACGAAATCGTCCCGCTCGACATCAAGGTCACCACCGCCGACAACGGCAGCGCGCACACCCGCGAAGGTACGTTCGCGCGCGACGAAGGCATCCGCGCCGACTCAAATCTCGAAAAGCTCGCCTCCCTCAAGCCCGTCTTTCAGGTAGGCGGCTCCATCACCGCCGGAAACTCTTCGCAGACCAGCGATGGTGCGGCGGCCGCCCTAGTCATGTCCGATGACCGCGCTAAAGAGCTCGGACTCAAACCCGTCGCACGCTTCGTCAGCTTCGCCAGCGCGGGCGTCCCGCCGGAAATCATGGGCATCGGACCGGCCGTCGCCATCCCCAAAGCCCTCGCGCTCGCCGGACTCAAGCTCGACGACATCGACCTCATCGAACTCAACGAAGCCTTCGCCGGACAAGCCCTCGCGGTCATCAAACTCGCCGGTATCGACCCCGACCGCGTGAACGTCAACGGCGGCGCCGTCGCTCTCGGCCATCCGCTCGGCGCAACCGGCGCCAAACTCACCGCGACGCTGCTCCACGAGATGCACCGCCGCCAATCCCGCTACGGCATGGTCACCATGTGCGTCGGTGGCGGACAGGGTGCCGCCGGTATCTTTGAAAGAATCTAGCTAAACGAAAAACGAACCCAATTCATGGCCACCACCGAAGCCACCCCACTCACTACCACCGCCCCCACCGGCGGCAGCTTTCTCATTGACGACCTCCCCGCCGAGGCCGCCTTCACTCCGGAAGATCTCAACGAAGAGCAGCGTCACATCGAGGTAACCGCCGAGCGCTTTGTAACCGAAGAGGTTATGCCGCGCATCGATCAGCTCGAAGCGCAGGAGCCCGGCCTGTCACGCAAACTCATGAAGCATGCGGGCGATCTCGGCCTGCTGGCCGTAGGCACTCCCGAGCAGTACGGCGGACTTGAAATGGACATGACGACCGGCCAGGTCGTCGCCGAGCGCATCGGACGCTACGCCTCGTTCTCCACAACCTACGGTGCGCATACGCACATTGGCACGCTGCCGCTCGTCTACTTCGGTACCGAAGACCAAAAGCAACGCTATCTCCCAAAGCTTATCAGCGGCGAATGGATCGGTGCATACTGCCTCAGCGAACCCCACGCCGGCAGCGACGCACAGGCCGCGCACACCCGCGCCGAGTTGTCCGATGCCGGCAAACACTATATCCTCAATGGTGAGAAGATGTGGATCTCAAACGGCGGCTGGGCCGACGTCTATACCGTCTTCGCCAAGATCGACGGGGAGAAGTTCACAGCCTTCGTCATCGAGCGCACCTGGGACGGCGTCAACCCCGGTGCGGAAGAAAAGAAGATGGGCATCAAGGGCAGCTCGACCACGCCCCTCGTGCTCGATAACGTCGCCGTCCCGGTCGAAAACGTCCTGGGCGAAATCGGCCGCGGCCACACCATCGCCTTCAACATCCTCAACATCGGCCGCCTCGAACTCGGCGCGGCCTGCACCGGCGGCGGCAAGGGCGTCATCGCCACGACCATCGAATACGCCAAACAGCGCCAAGCCTTCGGCAAGCCCATTTCCGATTTCGGCCTCATCCGCCACAAGCTCGCGCAGATGGCCGTCCGCCTGTTTGCCACAGAGTCCATCGTCTACCGCACCGCGGGCATGATTGACGCGCGCTCGGCGGGCCTCAATTGGACCGACGAGAAAGCCGGCCGCGCGCACCTCAAAGCCATTGAGGAATACGCCGTCGAGTGCTCCATCGCGAAAGTCTACTCCTCCGAATCACTCGACTACCTCGTCGACGAAGGTGTGCAAGTCCACGGCGGCTACGGCTTCCACCAGGACTACAGCATCGAGCGTTCCTATCGCGACTCACGCGTCAATCGCATCTTCGAAGGCACCAACGAAATCAATCGCCTGCTCACCACCGGCATGCTGCTTAAGCGCGCCACGCAAGGACGTCTCGATGTGATGTCCGCCGTGCAGAGCGCAATGAAGGAAGTTTCCTCCGGTCCGCCCGCCGCCATCGATTGGGACGCCTCACCGGAACGCGATCTCCTGCGCCGTGCCAAGCAGGCAACGCTCATCTGTGCCGGTGCGGCCTATCAACGCTTCGGCGACGAGATCGAAGAACAGCAGGAAGTCGTTGCCGCCATCAGCGACATGATCATCGGCATCTACGCCGCCGAATCAGCCCTGCTCCGCGCCGAAAAACTCCAAGCACAAAGCCGCGGCGAGAACGCAAGTGACATGGCCCGCCTACTCGTTTACGACCTGCTCGCCGACGTCCGCCGCTTCAGCGCAACCGCACTTGCCGCATCCCTCGACGGAACCAACCTGGCGCAGACCACACACTTGATCCGGCAACTCAGCGACTGCACTCCGCTCGACACCATCGCCGTCCGCCGCCGCATCGCCAACCGCCTCATCACCGCCGAGAAGTTCGTCCTCTAAACCGCCGTGGCACCGCCCGCTTTGGCGCAACAACCGCAACGAATCGTCTTAGCCATCGGACTCCCCGGATCCGGCAAGTCCACGTGGTTCCGCAGTCAAGGCATCAGCCCGCTAGCAACCGACCACCTCCGCCTCCTCCTAGCCGACGACGAAGACGAGCAAGGCTTCCAGAACCAAGTCTTCCGCACCCTGCGATCCCTCATCGAGACACGCCTCGAAATCCAACGCCCCATCACGCACGTCGACGCCACCAACCTCGTCATCGAAAGCCGCGCCCCCTTCTTCGAAATCGCCAAGCGCACCAACAGCCTCATGGAAGCTGTGTATTTTGATGTCCCGTTAGACATTTGTCTCGAACGCAACCGGGCCCGCCAACGCCAAGTCCCCGAGCACATCATCCAAGAGATGTCCGCCGCCCTCCAACCACCCAGCTTCGAAGAAGGCTTCCACCGCATCGTCACAATCAACGCCAACGGCCAAACCCTCTCCGATCGAACGTAGGGGCACGACATGCCGTGCCCGCAGCCCCAAAGAGGCCGAGCGAGCCAACAGACTGATACTCTAATGAGCGAAGCCGTAGCCCATGGAGTCGACGCGAGAACCGTTAAGAACGATAGACCGCCGCCGCTTCCTACAACTCGGCATCGGCGGCGCAGCCTGCCTTCTCTGGCCCAACCACACCGCCCTGGCAAAGGCAAGCTCCCATTACCAAAAGCTCCTCATCCGCTTCCGCACCGACCCCGAACGCATCGCCCGCATGCTGCCACCCGGCCTCAGCCCCGGCAAAAACGCCGAGGTCTACATCGAGTACGTCAACGTCACTCCCGAGTCCGCCGGACCACCCTTCGCAAGCCCCTACGCGACCACCGCTATCCGCCTAGCCGTCCAGCACGACGCCAAGCCCGCATGGTTTGAGCCCATCCGCTGGACCAACCACGACTGGCTCCGCATCTGGGAACGCGAACACCTCCGACGCAACACCAAGCACGCCGAAATCGACTTCGCCGTCGAAGGCGCAACCATCACAGCCTCGCTCGCTCGCAAAGGATTCCGACTCAACCGCGTCGAAACCCTTCGGTCCGACCAAACCGTCGAGCAATCCGAGCCACCCGCCGCACGCGACACATTCACCTACGGATACAACGTCGATCCGAATTGGAGACAAGGCCTCAACGCCAACAAACTCGGCCTGTGGAGCATCCCCGCTCTAGCCGCGCCCGCCCAACGTACAATCCGCAACTGCGACCTCCATAGCACAAAGGTCGAATTCCAGCACCCATCCCCGCTCGATCCCATCGCGGAGTTCCCTGCCCTCGAGATCCTCGAAGCCACCTATCAGGAAGGCGCAACCAAGCCCGAAGCGCTCAGCGATTCCCGCAAACTGCGCTTTGTCACCGGCATCAGCAGCCCCGCCTTCAGGCCGTCAAGCCTCATCCGCTACGACCGCCCGCACACCAATCGCCGTCCGTGGCAACCCGAAGGCTGGCCCAACGAGTCCACCGCCTTCAAACTCTCCGCACCGGAAATCGAACGCTACCAATCGCGCAAAGAAGTGCGACTCGGCCCATTCGACATGCTCGATGTCCGCCTCACGACTGGCGGAATCAAGAGTGACATCCTGCCACCGCCCGCCCAATCCGGCATCCGCCCCGCTCTGCGCGTGCTCGTCATGCGGGTCGAGGAAAGCGATCTCTCACCCGTGCCCTTCACCGAGTCCTGGCTGTTCGCCTTCGGTGCCGTCGAAAACACACGAGGCTGGTTCGCCTTGTCACACGTCGCGAGCGACGACGCCGACCTCACTTTCGGCCGCGAAGTCTATGGCTACCCGTCGAAGACCGGCTCCTCGGAGTTGGCCGTGAGCTTCGCCGACTTCGCGGCCCGCTGCGTCCGTCGCGGGCGCGAGTTCTTCAGCGCACAAGGTCAACTCCGCGGCTTTCCGACCGGCACTTCGTTGTCACAACTCCCGGTCCTCGGCCTGCGCCGAACACGCACCGGCCCCTCGGGCACGCCCATCAGCGAGATCGTCGCGCAGCCCTGGCACTTCCAAGGCCGCCACTTTACCGTCGACCGATCGACCGTCCAAGTCGCGCTTCCCGAACCTGCGGACGACAGCGCCGTCACCGATCCATGGTTCGAATTCAACCCCGTCCGCGTCGCCGCCATTTCCGTCGTTACGAACGCAACTATGCAGCGCTCACCCGGACGCATCGTCGCTCCTGTTCCGAACTTCGAGTCCTACTATCGCGAACGCTGCGACGGCATCATTCCCGGCATCGACCCGCTATCGGCCTCGACCGTCCCAACCTTTGGTGTCATCCGCGAACCCGTCACGCGCTCCTAAGCATCTACTGCCTCAACCATGTCCACACCTCCCTCAACCGCCATTTCCATCCATAGCATCCCTGAGCTTCTCACCGCGAGAGCAGCCGGGAGCGCTGAGCACACCGCGTTCCTTGCTCCCGGCCGCGGCGAGCTTTCCTACGCCGCCCTGCTCCAGCAATCCGATCACACAGTCGCGACGCTCAACGCCCACGGCGTCAAGCGTAATGACCGCGTAGCCGTCGTCCTCCCCAACGGTCCCGAGATGGCCGTCGCTTTCGTTGCCGTCGCTTCCGGCGCAACCTGCGCGCCGCTCAACCCGGCCTACAAAGCCGACGAGCTCAAGTTCTATCTGGCGGACCTCGATGCCAAGGCGCTCATCGTCGACCCGGCCCTCGACTCGCCAGCCGCCGAGGTCGCCGGCGAACTCAACATCCCCGTCCTCGACATCGAGACCGGCGACAATTACCCGGCAGGCACGTTCGACCTGAAACTCCGCTCCGACGACGAACCGCCGCCGCCCGCCGACCCGGTCTTCGCCGAGCCTGGTGACGTAGCTCTCGTCCTACACACCTCAGGCACAACATCGCGGCCGAAAATCGTCCCCTTAAGCCACACCAATGTCTGCGCATCGGCCTTCAACATCGCGCGCACGCTTGCCCTCGCCCCCGAGGACCGCTGCCTCAACATCATGCCGCTGTTTCACATTCATGGCCTGATGGGGACCGTCATATCGTCGCTCGCCGCCGGCGCACAGCTCGTCGCCACGCCCGGCTTCGACGCCATGAAATTCTTCGGTTGGCTCGACGAGTTCAAGCCCAGTTGGTACAGCGCCGTCCCGACGATGCACCAAGTCATCCTCGCCCGCGCCGGGCGCAACAACGAAATCGTCGAGCGCACAAAGCTGCGGCTGATCCGATCCTCATCCGCTGCCCTGCCGCCCCAGGTCATGAAGACTCTGGAGGAGACCTTCCGCGCGCCCGTCATCGAGAGCTACGGCATGACCGAGGCGTCGCATCAAATGGCCAGCAACCCCTTACCGCCCGCCGCGCGCAAGCCCGGCTCCGTCGGACTCCCCGCAGGCCCCGAAATCGCCGTCATGAACAACGCGGGTGACCTCCAAGCGGCAGGTGAAACCGCCGAGGTCGTGATTCGCGGCGCGAACGTCACCAGCGGATACGACAAAAACCCCGACGCCGACAAAACGGCCTACACCAACGGCTGGTTCCGCACCGGCGATCAAGGCTACCTCGACCCCGACGGCTACCTCTTCATCACCGGCCGCTTGAAAGAGATCATCAACCGCGGCGGCGAAAAGATCTCTCCGCGCGAAGTCGACGAGGTACTGCTCGACCACCCGGCCGTCCGCCAAGCCGTCACGTTCGCCATGCCCCACCGCACCCTGGGCGAAGACGTAGCCGCCGCCATCGTCCTCGCGGAAAACGAAACCGCCGACGCCAAACAGATCCGCGACTTCGCCGCTCAACGCCTAGCGCAATTCAAAGTTCCCAGCCGCGTCGTCTTCCTTGACGAAGTTCCCAAAGGCCCCACCGGCAAACTCCAACGCATCGGCCTAGCCAAAAAACTAGGCTTAACCTAACCCAGCGCTACCATATGGGGGAATCACGTTCGACATGAAAATGTAGGGGCACGGCATGCCGTGCCCGCTGCGACCAGCGCTCTCGCCAGTCGAAAGTACACTGGCCCCAAGGGGCCGATACAACCTAGCCCATGGCTTCGCCATGGGTATCAAACCGATGACACCCAGCCCCAGCGGGGCGATACAACCGCCCCCCCAACATCCAACACTCCGCGAAGGCCACGTACACATCTGGCAAGCCCGCCTAGACACCGACGCCACACAGACAAACCACTACCAAACCCTATCCCCCGACGAACAAGCCCGGGCCACCCGCTTCATCTTCGACAAACACAAACGCCGCTTCAGCGTCGGCCGAGGCATCCTACGCTCCCTACTAGGAAACTATCTAGCCCTACCTCCCGACCAAATCAACTTCAACTACGCCAAACACGGCAAGCCCTACCTTCCCCCCGTCCAAAACCCAACCGACCTACGCTTCAACCTCTCCCACTCCGGCGAACTCGCTCTGTTCGCCTTCACCATCGGACGCGATCTAGGCATCGACATAGAGCAAATCCGCCCCGACCGCTCCACAAGAGACATCGCCGAGCGCTTCTTCGCGCCGCGTGAAGTCGACGCCCTCTTCGCTCTCCCCGACGAGCAACACACCGATGCCTTCTTCCGCTGCTGGACACGCAAAGAAGCCTACATCAAAGCCAAGGGCGCGGGCATGGCCATCCCGCTCGATTCCTTTGCCGTCTCCCTAGACCCCGAAGCCCCCGCCGAACTCCTCTGGGTCAAAGACAACCCCGCCGAGTCCGCGCGCTGGAACCTAACCACCCTAAGCCCCGACCCCACATTCGCCGCCTGCGTAGCCACCGAAGGGCAACCAGAGGAAATCCAGTTCGCGAAAGTGACGCACTGCTGAAGTCGTGCGGCCGGTCCAGGGCCGATGCAGGTGTACGCTCAGGTTGGACGAGCAGTCTCGCGACCCCCAAGATGAAGCTCTCTAGAAGCAAGCAAGAATGGGAACACGCAAGAAGGGAGGAGCGCCGTAGGACCTGGCCTCCCCTAATCGAGACCAATCACTGGCTCCAACTCGCCGAACCGCGGGACACCCCAGACAGGATGCTAGTTCTCAAGCGACGAATTGCGGAGATTGATAGCCTCTACCCAGCCGACACCCAGGTGACCGATCCCGCACTCGGGGCCCGTAGTCCGAAGTTCGCCCCCGAATGGCCGAGTCCTCCGCGGCTCAACAGCGCCCGTGACGCGAGGACCTGGATGGTAAGCACCGTTTGCAGGAAGCGATCAGCAGCAAGCCCGAAGGTTGACGAACGAGCGCCTCTTGGGAAGCTACTGGTGTACGAAGTGCACGGGACGGTATGGGACGAAGCCTCTGAGGTAGTGTCCAGAGGATATTTCAACTCAACCGACGAGCCTGGTTGGAATACCTGGATCGACTACTACGAGGACAACGATCACGAGATCGGCGCGCTACTACTGTGCTACGTCCCTCCGGCGCTCATTGATTTCGCCGACGCGGGTATTGCGGGTAACCCAGTTCTCTGCGTTGACTGGTTCGAATGCACCCACCTAATCACGCCCCGTTAGAAGCTTAGGTTTCTACGAGTCTAATCAATCGCCCCGCTCTGCAACTCCACCTGTCGCAGCACCCACCGCCGGATCACCTGATACCCGGCATCCTCAGCCTCATACCGCACGCCGCCCTGGTGCCCATCCTCTTCACCCGTCTGAATATTCAAAGGCTTCTGAATGAACTTACTTCGCTCCACATTGCGCAAATCCACGCGCTGCTGCATCTTGCGATAGTTAGCCAGCAACTGATCCGGCGGAATGTACCCTGCCGCGTCCGGCGGCTCCAGATATAGAGTCGGGACGCGCCCCGGAACCCCATGACACGAGATACACGCCTTCGCATCCGAAGAATTGATCTTCGTCATCTCCACAAACACATAGTCCCGGAAATGCAGCAGGTCTTCCACGAACTCCGCCGTCGCCTCCAGCCGCCGCCCATCCGTGCCCTGTGGCGGCCCCTGCTCGGTGATCAACTTACTAAGCTGCTCGCCATACACCTTGTCGTCGCTATTCAAAATATTCTGGATGCGGTTCTTCAGCCGAGGCATCGGCTCCTGCTCGACATAAGCCGCCAGGGCTTTGCGCACCTCCGGGTTACGCCGCAACGCCGTCTTGTTCGCCAACTGCACGGCAAGCTCACGCGGCTCCTCGGGCTGATCCGCCGCGAACCAGGTATTGAACATCCGGATAATCTTATCCTTCGCCGCCGTGATCGGATCAATCACATCCACGCCGCGCTCATCCTTCGTGAACAGCGACCCGCTTCCGTCGTCCGCCGCCAACTTGATGTAGTCGATCCCGAAAATATGATTCGGCTCCGCATCCGGATTCGCGCCAAGCATCTTCACCGTCAGCCGATTCTCACCCATCTTCAGCTCATGGACGCCTAACGAAACCGGGCCACTCGGTGTCAGATTCGGCTTATAGAAGTCCATCGACTCCCCAATCTCTTCGCCGTTCAGCTCAAGCTGAACCACACCCATCTCGCGGTCATACAGAAACGCCGTGAGAATCTCATGCGGGCCCGCCTCGGGCGATTCTACCGCAAGGGTCAACCGCGCACCGGGGACGCCTTCGCGCCACCACAGAATCGTGTTCTTACTCGTCAGCCCATTTGTGACAAGCTGCTCGGTCGTCCGCCCGAACGTCAACTCAAGCACCTTCAAATCTTCGGCCTCCACCGCACCCTCGATAGCCTCTTCCATCGACAGCCCGCCTTCTTGATACGAAAGCATCCATTCCGTTGATGGCAGCCAGAAACGTTCGTTGTCGTTCACAACTTCAAACGCCGTGTTGCGGTGAAGCGTCTGATTGGTCCCCAAGATCCGCCCCAGCAACTTTGATTGCTCCGCATCTCCGGCCTTCGTCTCACTATCGTCCGGCGTGGGCTTTCCGACGAAGCCGTCAACCGCCGCCGCGGGCCGCGGTTGCTCTTCCGCCCCACCCGAAATCAACAGGCGATAGAACTCCTGCTCTTCGCGCTCGCTTACACCCTCGAAGTCCCACTTCACGCGCGCCATGAAGTTCGCCAGCGCCTCCGCATCCTCCGCGCGTCCGGCATTCAGAAACAGTACGATCTTCGCCAACAACTGTCGCAACGTATCCACGTTTCCCGGCAACGACAACGATTGCGGATTCACCAACGCCCGTGCAGCCACGGCCACCATGTCGACCCCGCCCGTCGTCAGCAGATCGAGCAAGCGCTGCTCCAGCGGGCCGTACGCCACATTCGCCGCGCCCTCGAGAGCAATCTTCTTCCAAGGAACCGCGCCATCCGACTCGAGCTCATACGTATCGAGAACAACCTTCCCAAAAAACTCCGCACTCCCCGGCGTCGAATATCCCAACTGGCCCGGGCCGCCATCATTGCCGCGCTCCTGAAAATGCGACGCAGCCACGGCCGTCAATCTCCAATCGAACCGAATCCGCTCCGTCTCGCCGGCCTCCTCGCGGCGCTTCGTCAATAACTCATACATGTCCTGCAACTCGGGATACTGCTGGTCCACATTCTTGCCGCCCGTCTGGTTCGCGATCTGCCCGTTCACAATCAGCATCGAGACCGTCGAATACCGCAGCGCCATCTCCGCGAGAGCATTCGACTCTTCCCGCAGCAACGCATCCACCCAAGCGCGGTTGATCGCCTCGCGCAGCGGCGGATTCCAGACCCACCAATGCCAAGCTGCCTTGAACGCAAATGCCCGCGTCCCCGCGAACGAGTCCGACATGCCCGCCGTCAACAACCGCGCCAGCTCGCCTAAATTCACGTTGCTTCGCGGGCCAACCAAATCAACCCGCGTCACCAAGGCCTGAAAGGTCGACTGCCGCGCCCGCGGACTCGCCGCCGCATATTCCTCAAACATCTCCGCCCAACCCACGTCGTCGAGCAGCAGTTGCCGCAGCGACCAGAACGCCGCCTCGCGGCACATCTTTACCGGATCATCCAAGTGCTCGATGAGCGTCGGTACGCCCTCCGCCGCAAGCGCACCGCCGATCCCCAACAGCGCCTGATACCTCACATACGGATGCTCGCTCTCCGCCGCTTCGATAAACTCGCCTGACCACTCAGCGTTTCCGGAAGCTTGATGCCGCCGCACCCGCGTCAACGCTTCAAGCGCCGACAGATCGCCGACCGATTCCCCGGTTGGCCTCTCGCGTTCAGGCGCGTCTGCCGGATACAGCCGACTCAGCGCCCGAATCACATACGCCGACGTCACAAACCCCGTCTGCGCCGCGTGATTCCAAAGGCCGTACTCATACTGGTCATCCAACAGCCACTTCGTCGCCCGTTGAATCCGCGGATCATCCACGCCATAGCCCGCCGCTTCCAGCGCAATCAGCGCCACCGCCGTCGGCGCCGGATCCCCCGGCTCATCCAGCCGCTTCCACGTCTTGTCTTCATCGGGCGACGTTACGAGATCAAACCTCCACCCACCGTCCTCTTGCTGCAAGGCGGTGAGCCGCGCAAGATCCATCTTCACCTGCGCCGCGAACTTCGCCTGAAACGCCCGCGCCTCGGCGACCCGAGCGTCCGACCCCGTCAGCTGCCCCACAATCTCCGGATAGTCCTCCGGCAGCAGTCGATAGAAGAACTCGATGCGGTGCCCAAGGTCGTCGCTCACCTTCATCCCATCGTTGCCCGTCGCGACAATCTTCTTCGCTTTCTCCTCCAGGCCAAAGAAGTAGCGAGGATCGTTCGTATCCCGCCAAGCCCGTTCGAGAATCTCGGCCGCAAACTTGAACACCACGTTCGGACCAAAGTTAGATCCCTTCCCCGCCGCGTTGATACCACCCGGGTCGTTCGTCAGCAACACGTAGTTCGCCGTCCGCCGCTGCTGGTAACGGTGTAACCGCTTCGGCCTCACCGTCCGCTCATGCAACACGATATTGCGTCCCGCCACACGGCTCCCCGCAGGCGCATCACCCAAATCATTCGGAGCGAGACTCGTGTTCACCGCGGCATCCTTCAGCTTGATCGAAGGCCGCAAACTCTCGTACATCGTGTTCACCAGCCGCCGCCAATTCTGGACCGTGCCGTCCGGCCGATAGCCGCTACGCAACGCGTCCGCCACGCCCCACACGCCGCTCTGCGTGTGGCAACTCATACAGTTCTCGCCAAACAAACTCGTGCCGTCCCGCACCCGCCGGTCGAGAGCAATGTTGCGCGGCCGGTGGATCAACCACGCGTCCACTTCCGCAAGCTGGTAATAGATCGCCTGCTCGATCGCACGTACCGGATCGTCGTACGGAGCCGGATCAACCAGCCGCACCTCCAACTCATACCCCGGCTGATTCGCTTCCACCCGCAAGTAATACACGCCGCCCGGCTCGACCTTGCGCGTCGCGAACGAACGGAAGTTCGTGTCCTGCTGATGAATACGCTCGTTCAAATCCCGCCCTTCGTAGTAGCTGAACACCGGGACCGGCCCCGGAATCACCTCCGCGGGAGGATGCACATACGGAATCGGGTTGGCGTTCCCGAAGTTCTTGCGATTCGGCAACTCGCGCGGCTTCAAGTCTTCGGGACTCGGGTTCCCTGGCTGATACACACGCAACCGCGCGCTCACAACCGGCTCAACCATTTGCAGGTTCGCCGTGAAGATCTTCGACTTCGTGCCTTTGTACTCGATCCGATACCAATCGTCCGGCGACTTGCCCGACGCCGTGTTGTTGTAATACTCCAGATCATCCGCGCCACCGAATACTCGCAGTGTCTGATCCTCATCCGTCGCCGCGAACGGCAGGTCGACCGCCTGCTCCGGCGTACTGTTCGGTTCGGCTTCGAGAACGATATCTCCCCGTCGCAACTCCGCCACCGGACGCACCGCCACCGTCATCCCCACACCGGAAACCCTCGGCGTACTTGCCGGGATCGCCGTCGCAAGCCGAGCGAGCCCCGTATCCCGCGGGATCTCCGACATTTCAACTGCCTTCTCGGTGATCGACTCCAGCGTCAGCCGGTACGAACCCGCCGCCGGGGCCCGGTAGACGACATACACATCCGTGTCCAACTCATGCAGCGTCTTGCGCCAATCCGTGGTCGCCGTCGCATGCAGATCCCCACGCTCGCCCTCGAACGCCCAATCATCGAGTCCCGGGCCTTCCCATCGCACTTCGATCCGGCCGTTCGCCGGCAGCGCCTCGGGATCGTCAACGCGAACGTGAACCTCCAACGCCTGCCCTTCCGCAAGCATCCACGACCGCGTCCACTCACCGTCAAACGAGAAGCTCTGCTCAAAGGGATCAATACTCGCCGGTGGCGCTGCCGACCAGCCCACAGCCGCCGCCACCACAAGCACCGCAACACCAAGCACAACGGAAAACTTCAGCAAAAATACCCCCGAAAACAAGCGTCCATCTCGCAGACCATTATATCCGCGACCAAGCGAAGCACCGTCGTTCAGGAAAGCTGGGGTTGTCCCCGGAATTGCTCAGGGACGATGCCGGACTAGTGGACGAGCCGCTCCGCCAACTCCGAACGCTTGATCGGCCCCGTGCGCTTATTTTCGGCCGGCGGCAACACACCCGGCATCTCCCCCTCACGCCAATCCGTCCAATAGAACGGAATGTCCGGATGGAACCAATTCCGGTGATCCGTCACCATCCAGCCTTCTTCTAGCGCGATATCAATCACCCGCGCATGGGGATGGTCCGCCGGAACATCGAGCCGACCCGTGCCCGCCCCATCCGCCTCGCGCCCGAAATACGCCACCACTGCCCGCGCCGCCTCCCCGCGTGTCACCGGAGCGTCCGGCGTCGCATGCAGGTCATGCCCATTCAGCGGATAGATCCCTTTCAGCGCCGCAAGCTGAATCGCCGCGAACGCCGGGTGGTCGACCTGCAAATCGTCGAACCAAACAAGCTGCACACCCGCCTCGACCAGTTCCCGCTGCACAGCTTCCGCGGACGGCAGCTTGCCCTCGGAGACACCCAGCGACGCAATCACCGCCGCCGCTTCGCCCACATTCCACTCCACCGGATGCAACCGGTAGGCGCCATTCGTCAGATGCGTCACGCCGATGTTCTTCCCCGCGGGCAGGAGGTTCGAAACACCTTGCGGAATCAGCGTTCCCATCGGAATCTGAAACGGCCGCGGCATCATCATGCGCCCGCGCTCGTTCGCGCCACACGGATGAATGTCCACCATGTAGAACGCCGTCCCCACCGAATCACCAAACCACTTCGCCCGCGGACCCGGCTGATACTGATCCACAATGTCCTGCTCGACCACGCGCGACCGCGCCCGAATCCGCCGTGACTCGCGAATGTACGGATATTTCGACAGCCCGTCTTCCGAGCCCATCTGCTCCGGCCGCAACATCAATTCCGGATAGCCCACACCGTCGCCCTCATCGCGCGGCAATTCCGCCTGCAACCAATAGAGAAACGAGTAAGCCAGACGCTTCGCCTGCTGCAACGTCGCGGCCTGTTCACGCGGCGGACGGTCGAGCAACGATTCATCCTTGTAGTCCTGCCTCGGCCAGTTGATCAGCGCCAAATCATTCACCGGCTCCGGCCCTGCGATATTCTTCGACGCCAGCACCCGCCGCCACGAGAAGAACGGCCGCGGCGACTGATTGTTCGGGATCGGCGGATCGTCGCCGAACACCTTGTACTGCACCTCGCCCTTCCAGCCGTGTCGCTTCGAATAGTTGAACAGCATCGAGAACGGCTGCCCGTCGCGAAACTTCTCATAGTCCGGCGGTTTTGGGATCGTATGATCGCCGTCCGGCCGATGCTCCAGAACAAACGTATACGTAAAGCTTTGGACGCACGCCGGATTGGCCTCGTCCGCCGCATCCGGCTCATTCGTGTCGCTCTGCGCCTCCGATCCCACCACGTAAGGCACACCCGCAAGCGGCAACAGATCACCGAGTTCCGTGCCGTCCAGGTAATACTTCGCGCGGAGACGAATCACATCCTCTTCTTCAAATCGATACGCCAACGCCGACTGGATCGCGCCATCCTTCACATCAAGATCAATAATCTTCGTCCGCAAGAACCGGCGAATACGGCTCTGATGCGGCGCGAGAATTTCCTCGACCGCATTCACAACAACACGCGGCTCCGAGCAAAGCGGCGATACATAGCATGCCCCCGGATTGAGATCTTCCAGATCCGCCACCTCCGGCGCGAGCCGATACCGATCGCGGTAGTAGTTGCGAATACGCCGCCGCATCTCGTAGTAGCTGCGCGTCCCGCCCGAAAATTCGATGAAGCGATTCTCATCCAACGCCGGGACACTCGCAAACTGCCCGCCCACCTCGTCCGTCTCTTCCACAAGACAAACCGAGTTGCCCCGCGACGCGGCCCGCAGCGCTGCCGCCACGCCGCCGCTGCCCGCACCCGCAACCAAAATGTCGCAGGTAAACGTCTCCGGCTCGGCAGACACGCTAACCCGCCGCACCCATTGCCCCGGATCGCCCGTAATCCGCACCGACTGCACATCCAGCACGTCGTAAGTCTGAGCCACCACGCCAATCGCACAAGCAACAACCGTCAAACAAAGAACAGCAATCCGCCTACTCAAACATCTCCGCATCACCGCCATTGTGCCCCATCAACCCCGACCGCCGCAGAACCAAGACACCCCAAACCAAAACTCAGAGCCGCAGCCGTAAGGCTGCGTTGACCAATCCCGCAGAGCCGGGAACTCCGCGTGGGGGGGGGGGGGGGGCGAACGTGCACAC